>CWHL01000049.1_pt1 | contig 101346 bp, 103 predicted proteins | sample 664021 | NCBI WGS metagenome assembly CWHL01 (sample SAMEA3735894, study PRJEB9488) | human gut metagenome | biome: ENVO:mammalia-associated habitat; material: ENVO:feces | place: Malawi | collected 2009-02-27
GGAGCGGTTTTCTCCTGAGGTTTTCTTATGTCCAACCGACGACACGATGGACGATTCAAGGTTCATTATAGGTTGAATCGTTATAGTGGTAACACCACATTTGAACCATGTGGGTGATGAAAACAACGCGAGGGGGAGTCAGAAAATGAAGGAAATGATTTTAAAAACCAATAATCTTACAAAAAAATATTCTGGAGGCGCAGGTGCAAAGCAAATAAATATGACGTTGAGGAAGGGAGATATCTACGGTTTTATTGGCCAAAACGGTGCAGGAAAAACCACCCTTTTACGCCTGATCACCGGGCTGATCCATCCAACCAGCGGAGATCTAGAGCTTTTTGGAAGCAGCGAGGAACAGGCACTGATCCTAGCAAGAAAAAGAATTGGCGCCATGATTGAAACGCCGGCCTTTTTCCCTAAAATGACAGCGCGGGGAAATTTGGAGTATTACCGTATACAACGAGGAATCAAGAATCAAAACGAAATCGAACGTGTTCTGAAATTAGTCAATTTGGACGCGACCGGAAGCAAGCCATTCAATCAATTTTCGCTTGGAATGAAGCAGCGTTTGGGACTGGCCTTAGCAATCATGGGAGAGCCCGAATTATTGATTCTAGATGAGCCGATAAACGGCTTGGACCCAACAGGAATGATCGAGTTTCGTGAAATCATCCGCCAGCTAAATCAGGAGAAGAACCTGACCATCCTGATTTCTAGCCATATCCTTTCAGAACTCACGCAAATAGCTACAAGGTATGGCGTTATTCATCACGGAGTGCTCATAAAAGAATTTTCCAAGGAGGAACTGGATAAAAATACTCAAGGATATATCTCCATGAAGGTCAGTAGCGCGGTAAAGGCTGGAGAAATTATTCAGTCCACAATCAACACGGCACAAGTCGAGGTGCCTTCAACGGAGGAAGTTCGACTGTTTAACTTCTATCAGGATACCTCACAGGTGATTGAGCTTTTGAGTGCCAACGACATAAAAATCTATTCATCTAACGAAGTAAAAATAAATTTGGAAGACTATTTCATCCATCTAATCGGTGAAATAGCTTAAGGAGGCAGAGACCTATGGTAAATATAATAAAATCAGATATTTTTCGACTACGCAAAGGTGCCGCCGTTCGCAATGTCTTTCTGGCAGGCATCATCATTATTGTTATTACCGGCGTAAATATGGCAGGCTCCAGCAGCGGTTTTGGCGGTGTCGGAGTTCAAACCACTGCCAGTGCCGCGAGAGCCTTGCCTGGAAATGGCGCGGAATTCCTGCAGCAGATGCGTGATGATGGGCTCTTTCCTTTCTTTATTTTAGCCTTTGCTGTAGCTGTGCTGGGGGCGGAGTATCCGACCGGAACGATTCGAAACAGCTTGTCCTATTTTGTTGATCGCAGGAAAGTATTCTTTGCAAAATGCATCACTGGATTCCTATGTTGTTTAGCTTATACCTGCTTGTGCTTGATCGTAAGCTTTATAGTGGGGACGCTTCTTTTTGGTTTCGGCGGCTTTAGTCTGACGTTGTTCATAAGAGTTCTTCTCCAGATTCTCTTGTCTATTCCGTTGTATCTCGGCATGGTCGCAATCGGAAATGGGCTGCTGGTTTTTACGAAGCGGACAAGTATCACTATTGCGACCTACTTAATCGGGTTGATTGTTTTTCCATCCTTCACGAATCAACTCTTGCAATTATTTCCAAAAGCAGAATGGCTGCAGCTTTGTGATCCGTTATCGGCATTTTCTGTGTTATCAAGATTTTGGGAATTTCCTTTTGGAGTAGTTGGAATGATTCTCCTATTTTGGTTTCTCTTAGATGCACTTCTGCTGTTTGCAGGATCACACTTGTATACGAACGCAGATATTGCGTAGCGGAAGTGAAATAAAAATCAAACGATTAAACTACTAAAAGGAGACTTTATGAAAAAGATCAAAAAATCCGTTATAGCGTTTCTTGTACTCTGCTTTGCATTAAGTTCAATCTTCTATGTGCTTATTATCAAGTATCAAATGTTAAATATGGCCTATTTATTGATGTGGTGTCCAGGAGTCGCTGCGATAATCGTAAAACGCATGTATTATCGAAATGAGCCCCTTATTAATTTACAGAAATTTAAGCTGAAATACGTTTTGTTAGGGATAGGTATTCCTTTTATCTATAGTCTTTTTTCATACAGCATCTATTTAATCATGCGTGGAAAAGGAGCATTCTCGAATGATTTTATTCGGACGCTTACAAGCAATCCGTTAATCCTGCTTTTGTATGTCTCTCTCTTTTTTATCACTGCTTTAGGAGAGGAAGTAGGCTGGCGCGGCTTCTTGAATCGTAAAATGTTCCAGGTTTTTGGCTTTCGCAAAGGAGCCTTTCTAACAGGTTCTATCTGGGCGGTCTGGCATCTGCCGCTGATTCTCGCAGGCTATGTATCCGATATTCCGATCTGGTATCAGGCGCCGATTTATGTGATTCAATGTATTGCCATGTCTTATCCAATGTCGTATCTAAGTCTCAAATCAAAAAGCGTGTGGTCAGCAGCCTTCTTTCACTTTACCCACAACTTTGTCATTCAGGTCCTGCTAGATCAATCAATTAACGGACCAAACAAACCGTATTTAGTTGGCGAAACTGGCGTACTGACTATTTTGATTTTATTGACTTTCTGTTTCATGTATGCCAAGAAACCCACTGATTCGCTGAAAGAGAATCAGCTATTTTAGCCCTTTAAAAGCAAAGAGCTATGTAGATTTGTTGATCATCTACATAGCTCTTTTTGTGGATCGGTATGTCTTTTCCGGAATGGCTGTTATATCAGAACCATTTGGATCAACTAGTGTGAAATCAATAACTATCAATCTAAATCCAATTCAAATGAATCCCTGCTTTCCTTCAACTGATAGTGATAAATAGAGATAGGATCAAGGGAATAATCTTCAATTTTTTGAAGCTTCTCGTTTGATTGAATGCTTGAGTCAGGCAGAATCGCAGCGGCTTCGTGATTTTCCAACATATCAATCATCACATCGAGTGTATCGACTTCGATGCAACGGGTACGAAGTCCTGTTTGCTCAAAAAATGCAAGAGTTGCTTGTCTGTAAGGACATTCCAGGTCTCGATTAATGACGATGGTTGAGGCTTGAAGAGCCTGTTTATTTTGTTTTGATTTTATCCAGCTGATGGGTTCTTCTTTGATTTTTGTCCTAATGAATGATTTTTCCTCCAGTTTTTTATTAAGAATCATCACATCTAGCCGGTGATTTTTAAGCTGCTGGATCAGCAGCGAAGAAGTATTTGTAAAAATAACGAGTTGTTCATCAAAAAAGTGGTCCTGCAGATAATTTTTCGTGATGGTTTGAGTAGCGCCGACTCTGATTTTTTTTGGTGCGGCAATGAAGTTTTCCTCTAAGTCAGCGATGGTGCCTAGCAGGGCTTCGGCATAGGGCAGAAATTCCTCGCCATCTGTTGTTAAGGTCATGCCCTTATTTGTACGGTGGAACAGTTTTTTTCCCGATTCTTCCTCTAATTTTGCAACACGTTTACTGATATTTGATTGCACATATCCGAGGCTTTCCGCTGCTTTCATCGTGGACTTTAGATCAGCGACCTCTTTAAAAATCTTGATATCGGTAAATTCCATGGGTTCACCTCGTTTGATATTCCTATTTGGAATAGTGCTTATCTAATTTAATCATTATACAGCTAAGAAGGGCGCTTGTATAATTGAAGCCAGCAAGAAAGGAGCCGACAACAATGAACGCAATGCAGTATAAAATCACTTTACCGAATGACTATGACATGACTATCATCCGTGAAAGGGTGGAGAATAACGGCTTTAAAACGGACGGGTTTCAGGATTTGTTATTAAAGGCCTACTTGGTTTTAGACAGTGAGACAAGAAAGGAATATGCGCCTTTGTATCTGTGGAAGCAGGAGGGCGGCATGAATCGATTTATTTTTGAAGGCTTTTACGATAACATTTTGACGTCCTTTGGCTGGCAGCAGACCATTATCGCAGTGCCTCTTCAGGTCGAACTAGGAGAAGCGATTAAGAACGCGAAGTTCGTTTTAGATATTGAGCAGGATATTCCTCGTCAGGACAAAATGGCGGCTCCTGATTTTTCATTGGAAAGAACCACTGAAAATGGTCGCGTATTGGTGTACAATCCGGACAAATGGAAGTACGTTGAGTTTTATTTCTTCAGCGATTATCCAGAAAGCATTTCTGGAGATGGGGTTGTGTATGAGCTATTACTTTATCGCTTTAGCTGTCACTTAAATGAGTAATTTTCTTCTTCGTTTTTCCTACAGCCTACACAGCTTTTATTGAGATTGTTGGTGTATCCATGTATGATTAGGCTGGATGAAAAAGCAAGAATCGCAGGAAAACGGCGGTTCTTTTTTCAACAAATTGGCTACAAAGAACAGAGGAGAAGGAATGGATAAGCAACAGCTGGAAGTTATTCGGAAAAGTTTCACGTTTGAACAGCGCCTAAGTGATTATGAGGACTATTTTAAAGCCGCAGTTTTAGTACCGTTAATTGAAATTGAGGGAGAACTACACTTTTTGTTTGAAAAGCGGGCGGCAAACATTAAGCAAGGAGGAGAAATCTGTTTTCCTGGCGGGAAATTCGAAATAACTGATTCGTCTTCCTTAGCGGCTGCTATGCGTGAAACACAGGAAGAATTAGGCTGCGACCAGGACCAAATTACTGTTTTGGGCAGATTAAAAACCTTGATTCTAGCGAGTGGCGTACTGATAAATCCCTATCTCGGCGTGTTGAATTGCTCCTTGAGTGAGCTAAAAACTGATCCACAAGAGGTTGACTCAATTTTTACTTTGCCAGTAGCCTCCTTTTTAGAAAGACAGCCTGACCGCTACGACTGTCTGGTTAAGGTGCATCCCTACGTCATTGATTCTGAAACAAACGTGCGAACAGACCTGTTGCCGGTCATCAATCTAGGATTGCCAGAGCGGTATCAGGAACCGTGGGGCGATTCTATACAAAAGATTTATGCCTATCAAACGGAATCAGGGGTTATTTGGGGCCTAACCGCAAAGGTCCTCTATGATTGTTTAACCGATATCCAAGAGCTGTTGTCAATTGAGAGATAGAAATTGTTGATTAAATTTCTTCAATTTAGTCGGTTAAAAGCCAGCCATGTTACAGTTAATAAAACGAAATAGCACACTCAATGAAAGGAGCAATCTCTTGGAAGAAAATGGTTTAAAGAAGATGTGGCAAACCTACGGCAGTGAAAAACGTTTCAATTACGCGAGGATTCAGGATCGATTGGGTAAGGATTACCCCACCATGCGATTTCGAGCAAATGAGCCGATCGTGATGCGTGGGGAGTTTCCTACGTACATCTATTTTATTTGCAGCGGGGTAGCGGTTGGGATCAGAGATTATGAGGACGGCAGTGAATACGATTATTTTCAACTGGATAAAACCAATGGCAGTGTGGGGCTCCTAGAAACCTTGGCGCAAAAGGAAGCGATAATCGCTACGATCACTTGTTTAACGGACGTAGAGGTGGTACGGGTGCCGTCAGCTACAGTCTATCAATGGATTATGCAGGATTTGGAGCTGCTGCGACTTAGCGCGAACCTTCTGGCGGATGATCTTTATCATCGCTCAGGCAGTGATGGATTCTTTTACCAGCTTCACGGTGTGGATCGTTTGCGCTATTATTTGGTACAGTATTACGATAGCCATTTGAAAACCGGAGAACCTTTAGTTGAGGTACAGGAGTTTCGAGAAAAAATCGGCAACAAGCTTGGGATGAGCGTGCGGACAGTCGGTCGGGCCTTAAAAAAACTGCGGGAAAGTCAAGAAATTTTCAGCATAGATCGTAAAATCTACGTTGGACCAAAGGAAAGGCAACGGCTGCAGCAGAACTTAACGCGCAGTTAAAATTCGATTATCTACCACGAAGGGACACATGACCTTTCGTGGTCTTTTCATTTTAACTATACTAATGGCAACAGGAAGGAAGCCCTTACAAAGTGAGGGCTTGCTTTCAAAAAAGAAGGAAAGTAGGAAGAGAGATGAAACGTGGATTAAGGTATGACTTCGGTCTGCAGGCATTGATGCTGATTCCAGTCGGTGTGTCTTTAAATGTTGTCGGGTATCAGCTATGTACGATATTAAAGCTTCCAGTTTTTATTGATCAGATTGGCACGTATCTAGTGGCGATGGTAGCAGGACCCTGGGTTGGAGTGATGACCGGTTTTTTAGGCAATGTGGTCAATGGGATGCTGAATCCGGTGGCGATTCCTTATGGTTTGGTTTCCATGAGTATTGGACTATTCGCTGGATATTTTTCTCGATTTAAATTTTTCAATCATTTGATTGGGATGATTGTTGCCTGTGGTGTGTTGACGATTGTTTCAGCGGGAACAGCCGCAATTGTGACAGTGTTTATGTTTGGCGGCATCACCGGAGCGGGGACTGACCTTGTGACGGCGGCCTTTTTAGCAGCAGGGCGTCAGTTATGGGATTCGGTGTTTTCAACGAATATCATCACCGGAACCATCAATACAATTTTGAATTTTGCCATCAGTTATCTAGTCGTTAAGCGTATTCCACCGCGTTTCCTAGTCAAATTGAATTACGGCGCGACCTACATCAGTAAGGAGGTTTTGAAGCATGGCTAACCCGATCGAAAAATGGTATCCCTCCACAAAACTGATGATTGTACTTACTATCATTATCAGTAGTATGTTTTCGACGATTCCGCCGGTACAATATGTGTTGTTTGGCGTAGCGCTGTTGTTGAGCCTTTGTTCAGGAAAAATCGGGCGTTTTTTAACCACTTTCTTCAAATCGATCTTCATCATTGTGTTATTTATCTTTTTGGTTCAGGTATTTATTGTTAAGAATGAAGATAGTCAACCGATTTGGTGGTTTATCAGCTATTCACAAATAGGGCTGGACACAAGTATCGGCCTGTCCTCACGGATTGTCGCTATCAGCTCAATTATTATTTGGTTCTTCCAAGTAACGAGTGTGAAGGACATCGTTGCGGCATTAGAAAAGGCTCGAATCCCGAAGAAGGTCACCTTTGTAATTTCTGCTACGATCCAATTAGTGCCACAGATGACCAAGCTTTCGCAAACCATTACCGATGCGCAGCGTGCCAGAGGAATTGAAACAGAAGGTTCTGTGCTGGTGCGGATGAAGGCGTTTATTCCCATGATGGGACCATTGGTATTAACCTCGATCCAACAAACCGATGAACGCGTATTAACCCTGGAGGCTCGCGGCTTTTCTGCCCCCATTAAAAAGACCGCGTACTATTCCATGAAGAAAACGGCGTTGGATTATCTGATCGTAGTTGTTTGCTTGCTAGGCTTGGTCGCTTATTTTATAGGAGGTCCGCTATGAATATCATTGAACTAAAGAATGTGAGCTATCAATACCCGTTAGATTCCGAGGCGATTATCAAGAATGTCGATCTGACTATCGAACAGGGGAAGGTCTATGGATTGATTGGCAATAATCAAGCGGGGAAAACCACACTTTGCAATATTATGCGGGGTTTTATTCCAGAAATGTTTCTAGGAAAGCTCTCGGGAAGTGTCACCTATAAATCAAAAGCGATTCAAGAATACAATATCGGCGCCTTGGCAGCGGAGATCGGCTATTCTTCGCAAAATCCCTTCACGCAAATTTCAGGAGTCAAGGACACCGTCGAAGAGGAAATCGCGTACGGGATGGAAAATATCGGTATTTCACCAGCGACGATGAAGCAAAAGGTCCAAGAATTGATCGCCCTGTTCAAGCTAGAGGCGCTAAAGGAAAAAAATCCCTTCGAGCTATCCGGTGGACAAAAGCAACGAGTGGCATTGGCTTCAATCGTCGCGCTAGATCCAGATGTTGTTATCTTGGACGAACCGACAACCCAGCTAGATCCGCAGAGCACCGAAGAGGTCTTTGAGATTATCGCGATGCTGAAAAAACAAGGGAAAACGATTATTGTCGTAGAGCATAAGGTCGACCTTTTAGCGGAGTATTGTGACGAGATCATTTTATTGGAAAAGGGTCAACTCGTGAAAAAAGGTTCCGCCCATCAGGTGTTAAGCGATCCGGAGATTCTTAAGCATGGCGGGGCATTGCCGCAGGTATCGCTATTTTATTTGAAGCATTTAAAGCAAAATACTTCTGTCCCAATCACCATGGAAGAAGCAATCAAAAAATTGAAGGGAGGCGCTTTTCAATGAGCTTTTTAACCTTAGAAAATGTCAGCTTTAGTTATCCCAACGGCTTTGAGGCGACGCAGAATGTTTCTGTCGAGTTTCAATTAGGCGAAGCAGTGGCGATCATCGGGCAAAATGGTGCCGGAAAAACGACGACCGTCAAATTAATGAATGGGCTGTTGCGACCAACACAGGGACGTGTACTGATTGATGGCAAGGAAACCAAGGGCTTGACTACTGCACAAATGGCCAAACGAGTCGGCTATATTTTTCAAAATCCCGACGACCAGATTTTCCAGGATAGTATTGAAAAGGAAATCGCCTTTGGTCCTAAGAAACACAAATTGGCAGCCGAGATCGTTCAAACAAGAGTTCATGAAGCCGCAGAAGCCTGTGGATTGCAGGATGTTTTACAGGAGCATCCCTACAATTTGCCCTATTCCAAACGAAAATTCATCACGATTGCTGCCGTGATGGCGATGGACCCAGAAGTAGTCATTTTAGATGAGCCAACAGCCGGACAGGATCGCGAGTCGACAGAGCTACTCGGTAAACTGATCCGACTCTTGACCGAAAAGAAGAAAACCGTTATTACCATCACCCATGATATGGAATTTGTAACCAAGGAGTTTCAGCGGGTATTAGTCTTCGCCGAAAAACAGCTGCAAAAGGAAGGCACTCCGCGAGAAATTTTCTGGGATGAGGAATTGCTGCAACGAAGTGCCTTAAAACAGCCCTACATCTGCCAATTAGCCAAAGCTCTTGATTACCAAGATGTCATGACGATGGCTGAGCTAGAAAAGAGGATCACTGCATGAAAAACCTTCTGATTGATTGCGATCCTGGACATGACGATGCCCTGGCGATCATGGCGGCACTCGCCAATCCAGAAAGCTTTAATATACTAGGAATCACCACCATCGGCGGGAATCAAACACTAAAAAAAGTGACTGAAAATGCCAAAAATATTTTAAGCTTTCTAAATGCAGATGTTCCATTGTCAATAGGTCAAGCAGGTCCTTTAGTCAAGCCGCTGCAAACCGCACCAGAAGCCCATGGAGATTCAGGGATGGACGGTCCCTATTTTGATGGTGCAGATTATCCAATTACATCAAGCAACGGCGTTCAATTTCTCGCCGAAAAAATTCAAGCAAGTCTGGATAAGGTAACCCTTGTCGCCTTAGGTCCATTGACCAATATCGCGCTCTTGATCAAAAACTATCCCGAAGTACTCCCGAAAATTGAGGAAATTTCTTTAATGGGCGGCGGCATTCATCACGGCAACCACACAGCGCTGGCAGAGTTCAACATCTACGTCGATCCAGACGCTGCCGAGATTGTTTTTCAAAGTGGACTGCCAATCATCATGTCCGGCTTAGATGTAACAGAAAAAGCCGAGATCACTGTTAAAGAAATCCATCAACTAAAAGATAAAGGGAGAGTTAGTCAGTTAGCCTATGAATTATTGTCCTTCTATAATCAATCTGGACGACAATTTGGCTTTATCAATTCGCCGATTCATGACCTATGTGCGGTTGTCTATTTGTTAAAACCAGAACTATTCACCGGCAGCTTCGCCGATATCCACGTCATTACCGATGATTCACCCGCACGCGGCTTAACCTATGGCGATTTTCGCAGAATCGCACCAGAACCAAAGCAGACCTTTGTGTTAGAAGAGGTCGATCGAGAAGGGTTTGTGGATGTTTTGATAGAGGCACTTGTGAGATTGGATCAGGAGACAAGTGTGAAGTAGTGGAGACTTATTGAAATGAAGAAAAAAATAACGGTGCTCTTCTAGTCGGCTATGAGAAGAGCGCCGTTTTCATTTTATATATTCCCTATCTTAAACCCGCCGCGTTTATCCTCAAAGGATTTAAGCAGTTCCGCTTTTTTAGGGTCTCGTGATTTGTGTTCGTTCTTTTTGACTCTTGAAAGAGTAATCAAAGCAGCGGTTTGTTCTCTGCGTTCTTGGACAGAGGTATTTAGTATTTTTTCTTTGTCTATTTTAATCATTATAAGATACCTCCTCGATTATCTTCAAAATGGTCGCGAAGGGTTCACCATACTTTTCTATCAAGCGAATAAGAATGGTGCTTTCTACACGTTCAAAAGTATCATCATCTTCATTATACAATAGAATGCCTAAATTAGGTTTAAGTAATAGTCCAAAATAGGGACCAATGTCTGTTTTAGCACCATTTTTTAAAGGAAATGCAAGAAAGGAAAACTCTGTTTCATCGGATTCTGAGTAAAGAATATTCTTTTCATCGAGCTTCTGTTTAATAGAATAGTTGAAATATTCCGAAGCCCCCTTGGCGTCATAGATTTTAATATACTGATCCAAAATTTCCCGTTCCTCATCGCTCAACTGTTCATTTAGATAATCAAAATCCAGTGCTTCATAATGAAGCTCAAGCAATTCCAATACCCACTTACCATAATCCTTGTAGCCCCAATGCAATAAACCTCTGATTCGATCAATTAGCATATCATTTACATTGCTAAAATTTATTTTAAATCCATCTTGAGTGGTATAAGATAAGGGTTCCTTATAGATACCATCGAAGGGAATATTCGCTACCAATTCGAGGACGATTTCCAATTTTTCATGAATCCAATATTTTGCCTCTTTTTTAAAGCCTAAATCTTCCAGAACCTTCGCCAATTCTTTTTCAGCCGGGGTGATGAAGTCAATATCTTGAGTGTTGTAGCCGCCTCGAGTATAAAATTCGATAGATAATCCGCCAGTCACGATAATTTCTGAACCTGAAATACGCTGGAGATAATCGTTGATAACGGCAGCCATGCGAATATTTCGAATCCCAGAATTTGCTACCTTAACGTCCATGGATTCACTTTCTTGTTGGGTATACATTTCTTCAATTATTTTGGTATATTTTTCTAAACACACATGCTACACCTCGCGATCACCTTTATTATACATTCTAAAAGTCGTTCAGGATATGTTTCCGCAAATTTTATAATCAAGCTAGCCCTAAAAAATAGAAATCCCCTAGTAAACATCGTGAAAAATCGCTTAGAGATCACTTAGTTGCTTGACTGCAAATGTGCGGCTCCAGTTGTGTTTTCACCAAACAGTTGATTCCGCAAAATTTTAAGAAGCGCGTTAAAGACATCGTTTCAGATAATTTGATCACTTTGTTTCTAAAAGAAAGGGGTTGCATTTGTTGGTGAGTACGGTTACAATCATTTTGTAATTATTAATTACTTACTAATATACAAAAAAATGTATATTCAATTAGGAGGAGCTATCATGAAAAAAATTGTAGTAGGTGGACAGATTGACAAGCCAGAAGTGAAGGAGCTGGTTGAAAAATTTGGTGATAATCAATACGAAATTGATATCAAAAGTGATTTGGAAGCAGCAATGGCGGTAAAAAATGGACAGGCTGATTATTATGTTGGAGCGTGCAATACAGGAGGAGGCGGTGCGTTAGCCATGGCGTTAGCTTTACTAGGGCATGACAATTGTGTAACCGTTTCGATGCCGGGGAAATTGATGCCAGAAGAAGAGATTCGTGAGAATGTTCGTTGTGGAAAACAAGCATTTGGATTTACAGCGCAACATAAAGAAACAGTGATTCCAATCATTATGGATGAACTTAAAAAACAATAAAAAAACAACGGAGGAAAGAAGATGGATTCGTCAAAAATTATTGAGTTAGTTGCAATCGCGTTACTGGGTGGTTTGTGTGCGGTATTAGCGAATAAAGGAATTGCTGTTTTTAATGACGGCCTGCGACCGATCGTACCAGAATTTTTAGAAGGCAAGATCGGGAAAAAAGAAATCGCTGCTACGAGCTTTGCATTAAGCTTTGGTTTGGTTATTGGATTTGGAATACCTGTTTCAATTGGCGCATCAATTCTTTTGGTGCACAGTGTGTTACTAATGACAGATATCATCGGTTCGTGGGCTCCAGAAGGAAAAACCGGTATGATCATTTCTGCTTGTGTTGGTGCAGTATACGGTGTCGGCTTAGTTCTAGGACTTCAAGCAGTGGTGGATCTATTCGCAATGATGCCAATAAACTTTATGGACTCACTTTCTCAAGTAGGCTCTCCAGTCGTCATTGGGTTCAGTATTTTTCCTGCGGTGGCTATCGCAAGTCAGCATGGATTCAAAAAAGGGGCCATTTCATTTAGTGCGACCTTGTTAACATTGTTTATTGTAAAAAGATTTGGTACATTTGACTTAGGAAAAGGCGCGACGTTAACGTTAAGCGCTGAAGGGATGTCATTACTTGTTGGCATGATTTTTATGATTGTTTATGCTATTCAAGTAAAAAGTGATGGCAGCAACTCAAATGAAAGCCTCGTCAGCGTTTTTTTAGAACGAGTGAATCGAATTAAGAAAAACTGGATATGGCTTTCTATCACTGGCGGTTTAGTCGCTGCTTCAACAAGCTTGATGATTATCGCAGGAGACCCCATTTCTCTTAGCTTACTTTCAGAAGGAAAAATGAGTGAAGCAGCATTAGCAGCTTTTGCTAGAGGGATCGGCTTCATTCCGTTAGTATTCTCTACAGCAATCGTTACAGGTGTGTATAGTCCTGCTGGGACAACATTTGTATTTGTAGCAGGGATTTTATTACATGGAAATCCTATCGTCGCATTCCTTGTGGGCGCGCTATTGATGTTTGTGGAAGTTCAACTATTAAGCTTAATGGCAAAAGCACTAGATAAATTCCCAGGAATTCGCGAAATGGGGGAGCACATCCGTACAGCCATGAATAAGGTTCTCGAGGTTGCGTTATTAGTTGGCGGGGCAATGGCTTCGGAGCAAATCGCACCAGGAATTGGCTATTTTTGGGTGATTGGCTTGATGCTGCTAAATAGAAAAGCGAAGAAGCCAGTAGTAGAATTAGCTGTTGGACCAATTGCAGCAATCAGTTTAGGTGTAATCGTAAATATTCTGTACCTAGTTGGACTATTTGTTCCCGTTGTTACAAAATAGGAGGAGTCAAAATAGATGTTACTTGATGGAATAACGTACATGCATGAACACACAACAATTGATTTATCACGGTTAAAAAATACTGATGATACCAATTTAAACTGTTTCGATGAAACTGTCTCAGAATACAAAAAAATGTATATTAAAGGCGTGCGTAATATTGTTGATGTGACGAATATGGATATGAGAAGAAATCCGGAATATGTTCAAAAAGTCGCTGATTTATCAGGGATAAATGTCGTGCAAGCGACTGGATTTTATCAGGATAAATTTCTTCCAGAATTCGTAACAGAGGCAACCGTCGATCAGTTGACAGAATTCATGATTAAAGAAATCGAAACGGGAATTGCGGATACATCAATTAAAGCGCAAGTCATTGGTGAGATTGGAACAAGTAAAGACACCATGACTGAGCGTGAACGTAAAGTTTTTACTGCTTCAGTGATTGCTCAAAAACATACTGGAGTTCCAATCACTACTCATACCACTTTAGGAACCTATGGGCATGAACAGGTTGAATTTTTCAAAGCGCAAAAGGCAAATTTAGAAAAAATCGTCATTGGACACGTTGATTTAACAGGAAATGTCGATTACATCTTGCATATGCTGGACCAAGGAGTGTATGTTGAATTTGACACAATTGGGAAAGAAAACTACCAACCAGATTCACTACGAGCGACCATGCTAAAAGAAATCGAAAAAAGAGGCTACGACGATAAAGTATTTCTCTCAATGGATATTACACGGAAATCAAATTTGGAGTATCAGGGTGGGATTGGTTATTCCTACTTATTAGATAAGTTTGTCCCATTAGCACTCGAAACAGGTGTTTCTGAACACTTTATCAAAAAAATGCTTCAATATAATCCTCAAACATTTATGAATTAGGAGTGGATCGACACTATGGAAGCATTTCCTTTGAAAAGTTTAACAATCGAAGAAGCGACGAATTTGCAATTTAAATTGGTTGATTCAATTACACATTATTTTTCTGGTGACGAAATTTTGACTCGAGGAGATCTCGGAGTAGTAAAAGAATTAAATCAACCAAGAATGACCAACAAAGTAGAAAAAGTATTAGCTGATTTTTTCAATGTTGAAGCGGCTATGCTAGTCCGTGGTTCAGGAACGAATGCGATTAGACTTGCACTACATGCGGTTGTTGGAACAGGAAAAACAATCCTGGTTCATGATGCGCCGGTCTATCCAACCACTCAGGTCTCGATTGATATGCTGGGTATACATTTAGTTTATGCGGATTTCAATGATTTTAATAGTGTGACAGAGGTACTTCAAGAAAATAAAGTTGATGGAATTTTAATTCAAGTAACCCGTCAAAAAATTGACGATTCATATGATCTGAAAAAATTGATCTCACATATTCGCTCAATGAATAAAAAAATACCGATTGTGACGGATGACAATTACTCAGCTTTGAAAACTGAGGGAATCGGTTCACAATTTGGCGCAACTCTCGCTTGTTTTTCGACCTTCAAGCTGTTAGGGCCTGAAGGGATAGGGTGTATCGTTGGAGCTAGAGGTGCGATCGAACGCTTAAAGCAAGAGAACTACTCAGGCGGCGGTCAGGTTCAAGGCCATGAATCACTAGATGTGTTAAGAGGGATGATTTATGCGCCAGTATCGTTAGCGATTTCAGCCAAGGTTAGTGAAGAAGTCAGCGATAGAATCAATCGCCATGAGGTTGAAGGATTAGAAGCGGCATTTATCGTTAACGCGCAATCAAAAGTGATTGTTGTGAAGCTTACCAAACCATATGCTAAAAAAATAATTGAAGCAGCAACAAAATTTGGCGCTTTACCCAATCCAGTAGGCGCAGAATCGAAATATGAGTTTGCACCGCTGGTTTATAGAGTGTCGGGAACGTTTAGAAAGGCTGACCCTGCTGCGGAAGATACAATGATTCGGATCAATCCGAATAGAGCAGGAGCCGATACGATTATCAATATTTTAAAAAAGGCCATGGCGAGTATTTAAAGAATGAGGAGTTTCTATGGGAGAAGAATTTTTAAAGAAAAAAGGAATTGTTGTTAACTATTTAGCTTCCGATCTACTGCAGAAAAAAAAGGGTGATCGGGTACTGAGTGTGACGGAATATCAAAATAAGTACGCCGTTTCGCGGGGAACCGTACAAAATGCTTGGACATTTTTGAAGGAAATAAAAGCCATCAAAGTAAAAAGTCACGGACATATGGGAACCTTCATCGAAGAAATTGATTACAGCATTTTGCAAGAATACGCCTTATCCGATACGATTCTTGGAACGATGACTTTGCCCTATTCAAGACTTTACGAAGGACTGGCTACCGGCATTTACGACGTATTCAAGGAAAATAATATTAAGCTGAACCTGGCCTATATTCGAGGTTCGAAGGAAAGAGTCCGTTCTATCGCAAATAAAACGTATCGCTTTGCGGTTGTCTCAAAATTTGCCGCCGAGCAAGCCATTTCCGATGGGGAACCAATAGAAATTAGTCTTAATTTTGGTCGACATTCTTATCTAAGTGAGCACGTCTTGCTTTTTCGAGATAAGAATCAGAAGAAGATTGAAAAGAATATGAAGATAGCCATTGACTATAGCTCAATTGATCAACGATTACTGACAAAAGCGATAATCAAAGATGAACAGGTAGAGTATGTTGAAATGCAAGGACATCAAATTATTGCGGCTCTCCAAATGGGACAAATTGATGCTGGTATCTGGAACTTTGACGAAATACGTGATAAGAATCATCAAGGACTACATTATGTTCCCTTAACTGAAAGTGAGATGGAGAAGGATATGAGCACATCAGTAATCATTACCCAAAAAGATGATTCTTCAATGAAAGCATTCTTCCAAAAAAGCGTAGACAAGAAAAAAATTCTATCCATTCAAAAAGACGTATGTGATGGAAAGCTGATTCCTCAGTACTAATTTTTTTAAATTATTCTCTTTTCCATAAAAACCAAAAAAGGGTAGGTTATATGCCATGAAATTTATCCTTCAATAAATAAAAAACGTTCATTCGTAACTAGGGGGAACAGCATGATTCGAGAAAAATTAGCAATATTACTTAGCTCTGAGATTATTGATCAGGAAACACAGGATTATGTCTTGAGTGTTTTAGAGTATTTACTGAAAAAGAACGTCATCGAGGAAGAACAACAAGCAGATGTTTTTTTAACGCATCTTGCTATGGCTGATATACGTAGAAAGAAAAGCGAAACCATAAATGACTTAGAGTCTTTTATCCGCGCAGAAATTGAGGCAGATGAAAAATTTCTTCACTCAAAAGAATTATGGCAAGACCTTCAAGAAATGACTTCAAACAAGCACTTTGATGAGACAGAGTTAGACTACTTTTATCTTCACATCATCAATATGCTGAGGGAGGAATAGGATGTTTTTAGATGTCACTGCCCGAAGAAATCCAAGCTTGATTGATGCAGCAGTTGAACTTCATCAGAAAGGACTCCTCCTTCCTGATACCTATATCTTGGATCTTGACACAATTGAAGAAAATACATTAAGCCTTGTTAACGATGCAAAAAAACAAGGGATTCAATTATTTTACATGACAAAGCAATTTGGACGGAATCCATATGTTGCGCAAAAAATTCATGATGCAGGGATAGAAAAAGCTGTTGTTGTGGACTTCAAGGAAGCGTTAATCATGATGGAACAAGGGCTGCCACTTGGAAATGTTGGCCATTTAGTACAAATTCCGCAGCGACTTTTAAAAAGGATCATGCTTTATGGGACAGAGTACATGACCATCTATTCGTTGGAAGCGTTGCAGCAAATTATCAGTATTGCCGTAGAGCTGAACATCAAACAAAAAATTTTAGTCAAAGTCATTGAAAAGGACGACCAAATCTACGAGGGACAATTTGGCGGCTTTCACTTAGATGAGTTACCAAGTATCGCTCATTTATCAAATAAAACGGATTTAGTTGAAATTGCTGGTGTAACGTCTTTTCCATGTTTTCTCTTTGATGGTAAAGCGAAATTATTACCAACAAACAATGTTGAGACGATAAAAAAAGCAAAAATGATATTTAAAGAAGCTGGCATTGAAATTACAGAGGTGAATATTCCATCAGCTACTTGTCACGAAACAATTCCTTTAATCAAGGAAATCGGCGGCACACAAGGAGAGCCTGGACACGCATTAACAGGCACAACCCCTCTGCATGCCAAAATGGATTTGCCCGAAAAACCAGCAATGGTATATGTCAGTGAAGTCTCGCATAATTTAGATGGCCAGGCCTATTTTTATGGCGGAGGCTACTATCGAAGAGGCCATTTTAGCTCTGCGTTGATTGGAGATGCCCACTCTCTAGTGAGAGATAATGTGAATCCATTCAGTGATGAGAATATTGATTACTATCTTTCTACTCAAAAAGAACACCCGATAGGCTCGACGGTCATCGCGGCATTTCGAACACAAATTTTTGTCACTAGAAGTGATGTAGCAGTAGTATCTGGTATTCAAAAAGGAATAACAAAAATTGAAGGAATTTATGACAGTCTAGGAAATTTGATTAGAAGGTGAAACAATGGGAAGATTTGTCGTAATTGTTTTAGATAGTTTTGGTGTTGGAGCGATGGAAGATGTAAAGGAAGTTCGTCCAAGAGACATCGGAAGTAGCACAGCAGGACATATTATACAAAAGAATGAAGCCATTCATATTCCAACGCTTGAAAAATTGGGGTTAATGAACGCTCTTGGATATGAAATAGGCAACCATAAGTTTTCAAAAGAGGCAAACTATGGAACCAGCAATTTAGCCCATCACGGAGCAGACTCCTTTTTGGGACACCAAGAAATCATGGGAACTACCCCTAAAATACCTTTAATCCAACCTTTCAATCAAAAAATTGACGAAATTGAAGAAAACCTTATTAAGCAAGGGTATAAGGTTAGACGTGTAGGAGAAAAAGGCACACAAATTTTAGTGGTTAATGAAGCGGCAACTGTAGGAGATAATCTGGAAACGGACTATGGGCAAGTTTATAATGTATCCGCTTGTTTAGCGTTAATCAGTTTTGAAGAGCTGAAAAAACTGGGACAGGCAGTTCGAGAGGTCGTTCAAGTGTCTCGAGTAATCACTTTCGGAGGACAACAGATCACTTTGGACAATCTATTAAAGGCGAGAAAGGTGAAAAATAATGAGATAGCTGGGGTAGATGCTCCTGAATCGGGAGTTTATGATCACGGCTATCAAGTGGTCCATCTAGGTTATGGCATTGACAAAAATGTACAAACACCAACAATTTTAGATAATGCCGAAATTCCTGTTTCTTTTCTGGGTAAAGTAGCTGATATTATCCAAACGGAGAGTAAACGACTATTTCCAGGGGTGGATTCAGATAAGCTTTTCGATGACTTAATTCAAGAAGTTCAAGGGATAGAACATGGTTTTATCGCGTTGAATATTCAAGAAACAGATTTAGCCGGTCACGCAGAAGATGTCGACAGGTATTCAGACCGACTAGAACTTAGTGATCGACGAATCAAGGAATTAATCCCGTATCTGAATAAAGGGGATATCCTACTTGTTATGGCCGATCACGGAAACGATCCTACAATCGGTCATAGCAACCATACAAGAGAACGGGTTCCATTATTAATTTACAGTCCTGATATTCAAGGGAGATATGTTGGTGAGCGCAAAACCCTCGCTGACGTAGGAGCAACAGTTGCTGATTATTTCAATGTAGGTGCTCCGCAAAATGGAGAATCATTTTTAGCTGATTTAATTTCAAACTAATCAGATATGCTCGATCTACGGTGATACACCAGCTAGATCGGGCTTTTTATGGAGGGATGAGTATGGAAATTCAAAGATTTCAAGAGTATTCACTGAAAACAAGTCTGGCAATGGCAAATTTATTCCAATCAGTGATAACTGTTTATCCTAATTGCATCACAACTATTCATTCAGAAGCTGACTATTATATGGGCGTTAAACAAGTCCCTATGATTCCAGATGCATTTGTCAGTCATTTGGAACAAAATGGTTTTCATCTTCACACGATTGATAAGGCAAGTCACAAAGGAAGAGGCATTGATATAGATTTAAAAAATCCAATTACAGGTCGTTTCATGACAGGCTCATCAAGCGGTACAGCAGTAAATGTTTTCTATGGAATAAATGATCTTGGGGTTGGAACAGATGGTGGAGGCTCGGTACTATCTCCTGCAGCTGCTTTAAATTTAATTGGATATATTCATCCTAATCTCGGATCGGAATGGATAGATTATGTGAAATATTCAAAGACATCAACAGATGGAATCTCTTTTATCCCTTCTATTGGATTTATCAGTAGAGATTTGGATTTAGTCAAACAGGCATCATCATTATTCATAGCTGATAATTTAAAAAAGAAAAAGATAAAGATCGCTGTAGATTCTGAGATTGATAAAAATGAATGGGCTGAGTTTGATGAGTGTATAACTGTAGAAACTACGAATCTCGTCTATAAATATGAAGCGAGTAGAAGCGAACTGATTCATTCGCTAAAGCAGCTTCTTTCCGATTTTGATATTGTCGTTTCAAAAGAAGGACCGATTGATGTTTACGGAATTGGAGAAACACTTTTTGGACATTTTGATAAACAAACTAGGTCAATTCAGATTCAGGGAAAAAAAGGGTTTGTTCGTGTAGTGAACATGTGTAATGCAGTAGGGTTGATCGTCCCTAGTCAAGAACTTGCCACAGGGTATTTGATAATAGGTAGGAAGTACAATTTTATTGAAAAATATATATTTGAATTGGCTGAAAAATTGATAAGCAAGCAAGACTCATTAATTGAAAATTATTTTTTAGATTATCGTTCATATTTTTCCGAAGGCTATACTTTTTAATAATGAAAAATAGAATGCTCATCCATAAAAATTACCTATTTTGCTATCTTCACTTTTTTTAGTAATGATTTACGTTGGAGGGAGGAAAGCAAATCAGATCAATGATTATTTTTAACAGAATTAAGAATAGGAGAAGCAGTGTTTTTGACAGAAAAGAGGTTAATTTTGATCCTAAAAAGCTAATAATAAACTCATTTCTCACTTGAAATTCTGATATTTTTTTAAATAAGAATGTCTACACGTAATCGTTTTTATATCAGAGAATGCCCTTTTTTAAATAATACAAAATGCGAAGCAAAAGACTAATTAGCTACTAACAGCCAATTAGTCTTTTTGCTGTTTTAGGGATCTCTTATATGAATGATACCAATTATTTATAAACAATTATTTGAATGCTGGTGGTGCCTTCAAAAGTCTTTTTGAAAAGGAAGTAAAAATAACAAATAGCAGAGAAGAGATTTTACGGTTAAAATTGAATATCATCAACTTGTTGATTAGGGTGCTTAAAATTGGGTATGAAAGCGGATACTTTTCGTTGTATATATGACCTATACTATGGGTGAGCTCAAATGATAACGAAGAGAGGGTTGATGATGAAAATTTAGATTACATGAAAGGATGATTGAAGTGGATAAGAGAAGTGAACGGATTTTGAACTATCTGGTATACCATTCTCAAGTCGATAGTCGGACGCTCATGAAGGAGTTCCACATTACTCGCAATCAGTTAAATTACAGCATCAAGAAAATCAATGGCTGGTGTGAAGGATTGAATTTTCCAGAAGTTATGCGAACAAGAAATGGGTTATTTTATCTTTCGCCAGAGTTATTGGCACATTTTAAGCAAGCGAAGGGGACAGAAGCAGCAAATTCTTTTTACACAGAGAATGATCGGTGCAATATCATACTGCTGATCTTATTTTCGAAACCGAGTTATTTGTCTTTGGATCACTTCATGATTGATTTACAGATTAGCAAAAATACGGTTTTGAGATCATTGCGTTATTTGAAAAGGCATCTTCCTAATGAAATTGAGTTAACTTATTCTCGCAGTCATGGATATGATTTGGCAGGCAATGAATGGAATCTGAGAAAACTATTGATTGAGACAGTTAGCTCGCTACGAAAGTTATCCAACGGTGATCAACTGTTAATGAAATTTGCTGAGCCAGTCAGTGATAAGATCGCAATTTTTCATGAGATTTTAGAAGATGCGGAGGAAACACTGAAAGTTAAGTTTTCTGATGAGCAGGTTGAGATACTTCCCTACATTTTGGCAATTATCAACTATCGGATAGCAAATGGAAAAGTAATCCAAGAGTCATTTCAAATTAACAATAGTATGCTGGCAGATACCAAGGAATACGCGGTAGCTAGTGAGATGTTTAATAATTGGAAAGAAATTCCTGATCAAGAAAAATTATTCATCACTTTACAGCTGCTGACTACAAACATCATCTCTGGAGATATTTTGACAGAGGAGCTATCTAAAAATCTATCGTCGATTATCGAGGATTGTTTGACTACTTTTGAAAAGAAGGCTTGTGTAACGTTGAAGGATAAGCAAGATCTTAAAGAAAGAATGATCCTGCATATGAAGCCGGCCTTTTATCGAATGCGATATCACTTGAACTTAAAAATGAAAATTGAAGATATCCAATTTGATCCAAAATATGATGCGTTTAAAGAGCTGATTCGTGAGGCTTTTCAACCTCTTCAAGAGTTTATCGGTGAAAGTATTCCAGATGAAGAATTCTTGTTCATCACGTTATTCATTTTGAGTGCATTGTCTGAAGAACAGAAGGAAAGAGAAAGTTATCATGCTGTTGTAGTTTGCAAGAGCGGCATATTGATCTCTCAAACGTTGAACACTTTCCTGCAAAAGATTTTCCCAGAGTTTACTTTTTTACCTCCTTGTTCATTGAGAGATTTTTCAAAAATTAAAAGCAAAATAGATGTAGTTTTTTCAACTGTTCCAATTAAGGATGTAGAAAAGCTCTTTATTGTAAAACCTATTATGAGTCAATCAGAGTTAAAGATATTGAAAAAGCGTGTATTACGAGAAACAAATGGGGGTGCTCAGGAAGAAGCGGGGCAACTCTTAGAAAAAATAATGACAACTATAGAAGATTTTTCAACTGTTCACGATCGCACAGCCTTAGAAAAGAAGCTTATCGAGCTCTTTCAAACAAGAGATGACTATCCATACGATCAAGAAATAAATCATGAGATCAGTTTGCTGGATGTTTTAACACTCGATGCTGTTCAGATTATTGAACAGGTCGAAGATTATCAAGAAGCGATTCGTTTAGGGAGCCGCCCTCTTTTGAAAAAGGGACAAATTACCTCAAATTACATTCAATCGATGATCGAATCTCATAATATGGATGACTCTTATATTGTTTTGGGAAATGAAGTTGCAATTCCTCACTCTCGCCCAGAAGAAGGAGTTAATGAATTAGCTGTTTCATTGCTGCATGTTAGACAAGGAGTGAACTTTTCAAGAAGTGAGCGCGTTCATTTTGTGTTTATTATTGCTCCAATAAATCAAGAGAGTCACATCAATGCGCTTTTCGAAATTATGAGTATTGCTGAGGATGAACATAGGCTGCGGTATATGCGAACCTGCAGTACACCTCAAGAATTATTAAACAGTTTAAAACTAGGTGAAGGTGAGGAAGACAAATGAATGTTAATGATTTGATTAGAGAAGACCTAGTAATTTTCTCTAACGCCAAAACGAAAACAGAAGCAATAAGCGAATTAGCAGATGTATTGTATGGGAACAATAAAGTAAAAGAGTCCTACAAAAAAGCTGTATTAGAAAGGGAGGAAACCTTCCCAACTGGTTTGGAGACTGAACGTTTTGGAATCGCAATTCCTCATACGGATAGCATTCATGTCAAAGAGCCAGCAGTTTCCATCGCTCTTCTAGAAAACAAGCTCTCTTTTATTCAGATGGGTAGTAGCGATGAGGATGTACAGGTTGAAGTGATTTTCATGTTAGCGTTAAAAAAAGCAGAGGATCAATTAGAAGTTTTGCAAGTGTTTGTCGATTTAATTCAAGATGATTCCTTTATGGAGAGGCTAGTAACTAGTAAAAATGCAAAGGAAATTATCCAAACGATCCATGAATTTTCTGAACAAATGACTTAGGAGTGAGAAAAATGTTAGCACCCATTCTTGATCGTGTTTTATACTTCAATCTTGGTTCTCTTGGTAGATCAATCGTAGATGTGATCCAAAATAACCAGTGGCTCTTCCTTACCATGTTTTTACTTTACGGAGGAATCATTTTGTACGCCAAACTGATCTGGTCGCGCTATTTGCCGCAAAAAATTTACAGCTATCTGAAAAACACTGAGAAGAAAAATCTTTCAATGGAAGAGTTATATGAAGGCTGGTTAGGATATCGCAAAAAATTGCCGCAGTATATTTTAGTTCCAACACACAATGAATTTTGGGTAAAACCAGCGGCAAAGATGACTGGTACTGAACAAAAGCTATTTTACAATTCTGATAGAAAAAAGCTGAATGAAAAGGATTGCTTTATATTAATTGCTGAAAAACTATAACGATAAACAAACTTGGAGGAATTTACTATGGAAAGAAAAAGAATCTACGTATGCTGCGGATCAGGGATTGCGACATCAACTGTTATCTCAAAAAAAGTGAAAGAAGCCGTTGAAGCAAACAAAATCCCTTACACCTTGGAACAGTGTACGGTTCAACAAATCTCATCAAAAGTTGCAACCTTAAAACCTGACTTAATTGTTAGTTCTGCACAAATACCAACCGATGTAAAAGGTGTTCCGGTAGTTATGGGCCGCGCATTTTTAACAGGGATAAAAAAACAAGAAACGATCGATCAAATTATTTCTATTTTGAAACAATAATCTATCTAAAAAGGAGGAAAAAAGATGAATGCTATTTTTGATTTTTTTCAATACATCGTCAACTTAGGAGTCAGTGTGATGATGCCGCTCATCATTACAGTACTTGGGTTAATCTTTGGTAATAAATTTTCCGCGTCTTTTAAATCAGGCTTAACAGTTGGGGTAGGGTTTGTCGGGTTAAATGTCATTGCTACACTGATGACAACGGCTATCAGTCCTGTGACGAAGGCGTTGGTCGAAAACTACAACTTCCACCTTGTAGCTACTGATATTGGCTGGGGTGTAGGTTCGTCTCTAGCTTGGGGTACGCAGATTGTTCCCTTTGTTTTTATTACAGTTATTGCCACAAATGTTGTAATGATCTTATTGAATTGGACCAAGACAATGGATGTAGATATTTGGAACTTTTGGCATTCAATGATGATTGCAGGTGCCCTTTATTTAACAACTAAGAGTATGATTCTTGCTTTGCTTAGTGCTGTGATCAATATGGCTATTGTCTTTAAAATTGCTGACTGGACTCAAAATGATTTAGATGAGGTATTAGGGCTGGAGGGAATCTCATTCCCTCAGATTCAATCTAGTGGTTGGGCATTAATTGGGTACCCATTAAACTGGTTGTTTGATCGAATCCCTGGGGTAAAGAATATTTCATGGACACCAGAAAAGGTTCAAAGCAAGTTAGGGATTTTTGGCGAACCCATGCTGATTGGCTTGTTTGTAGGCGGTATCTTAGCTGCTGCAGCAAGAATGCCGTTAGATCAAATTTTACAAACAGCGGTGACGATCGCTGCAAGCTTAGTCTTGATGCCGCGAATGGTGGCCTTATTGATGGATGGCTTAACCTTGATTTCTGAATCAGCACAAGAATGGATGCAAAAAAGATTTGAAGGCCGCGAATTATATATTGGATTGGATTCAGCATTGGGGATTGGTCACCCATACGTTTTGACGACTGGACTATTGATGATTCCTGTTGCCCTTATTTTGGCATTCATTTTACCAGGAAACAAGGTCTTGCCTTTAGCAGATTTGACAGCGTTACCATATTTTATGATATTCGCCATTGTACCTTCAAAAGGTAATTTGTTCCGAGGACTGATTACAGGAGTGATTTTCACAGCAATTATCTTATACTGCGCCACATATGCTGCTCCGATCGTTACCCAACTTGCAGCTCAGGTAGGCTATCAATTGCCTGCAGATACTGAGATGGTCACTTCATTGGCAGTAGGTTCGCAATGGTATACATGGATTATTTATGCATTATTCAAGGCAATCGGTGGTATTTTCTAAGCATCCTTGTCTAATAAAAACTTAGTTTAATTGGAGGAATTTTATATGAAAGCAGCACTTATGTATGGAGCAAATGATATTCGAATTGAGGATATTGAGAAACCCGAATACGATGCGGAAGGATTATTACTTAAAGTAGAAGTCATTGGACTCTGTGGTTCTGATATTCGCAATTTGACAACGGACTCAAGAAAAGGGGACTATCCACATATTTATGGTCATGAAGTGGTTGGAACAGTTGCTGAAGTGGGGGAGAAATGTACCAAATTTGCCGTTGGCGACAGATTGTACGTCTATCCAGCAGTTCCTTGCTTAGAGTGTGAATATTGTCGAGCGGGTAACAGTCACAGCTGTAAGAATCTGAAGGCCTATGACAGAATTCAAGGCGGGTTTGCACAATACATGGCTGTTCCATCATGGGGCGTAAAGGGGCCAAACATTTATAAAATTCCAGATGATGTTCCCTTTGAGACAGCGGTCATGGCCGAACCACTTTCTTCTGTCTACGCTTGTTTGGACAATGTGAATGTTCAAATTGGTCAGACAATTGTAATTGTGGGCGCAGGACCAATTGGATGTCTCCAAGCAGAGCTTACTAAAATTCGCGGAGCAAATAAAGTTATCATGGTTGAAATTAACGATCAACGTTTAACAGAATCCAAAGAATTTGGCGTGGACCATACGATCAATAGTTTAAAGGTTGATGCGGTTGAGGAAGTGAAGAAGCTTACTAACGGACAAGGAGCACATGTCGTTATTTCAGCTAATCCTTCTACTAAAGCACAGACGCAAGCAGTTTATATGGTGCGGCCAAATGGAACGTTAGTCTTTTTTGGAGGTGTTCCAAAGGGTGAGCTGACACCTATCGACACAAACTTTCTTCATTACAATAGTATCTGGGTTTATGGTCATTACGGGTCAAATACGATCCAAGTAAAAGAAGCCTTTGAAACGATCATTTCCGGAAGAATTGATGCTACACGATATATCTCGGAGATCATGCCTTTAGACAATCTGTATGATGCAATCCAGCTAATGAAGAGCGGAAAGGCAAACAAAGTATTGATTAAGCCTTGGATGAATTAAGCAAAGGTCACTACACGTTGAATCAATAAGTATAAAAAAGTTCAATTGGAGGAAACAGCTTTGGAAAATATCATGCAATTTAGACCTATTCAAGAAATGATTGAGGTAACATCGAATCTTTATCGTTTAGGATGGGATGAAAGAAATGGTGGGAATATCACCTATCTAGTAGATGAAGCAGAAGTTCAAAAATATATCGATACAACAAAGGTAATTAGAAATATTCCGATGAGCTTTGATGGAAAAGAATTAGTTGGGAAATATTTCTTGGTTACTGGTTCAGGGAAATATTTCAAAAATGTTCAATCTGATCCTGAGAACAATTTAGGGATCTTACGGGTAGCTGAAGATGCTCATAGTGTGGATCTTTTATGGGGATATAGTGATGGAGGATTGCCAACGAGCGAATTACCAGCTCATTTTATGAGCCATATTGCTCGACTAGCAGTTGATCCTGAGAATCGAGTAATCATGCATTGTCATGCGACACATTTGCTTGCGATGACATTCTCACATGAGATAACTTCTAAAGCGATTACTCGGACGTTATGGGAAATGTGTACCGAGTGCCTCGTTGTTTTTCCTGAAGGAATCAAAGTCTTGCCTTGGTTAGTTCCTGGATCAAATGAGATTGGGGAAGCAACTGCAAAAGCGATGAAGGACTTCCGTTTAGTGTTATGGTCCTTCCATGGCGTATACGGTGCCGGAAGAACAATTGATGAAACATTTGGGTTAATTGAGACAGCAGAAAAAGCAGCAGAGGTTTATACCTATGTTCAAGCTCAAGGCGGCATGAAGCAAATGATTACAGATGAAAATTTCAAGGCGCTGGCTAAGCAATTTGGTGTAACCCCAAACAAAGACTTTTTTGAAATGTAAGGAGGAGAAAACATGGCCAATCGAATTATTTTGAATGAAACATCTTATTTTGGAAAAGGCGCAATCCAGCATATAACTGAAGAATTGAATAAGCGGAACTATCAAAAAATTGTGGTCGTCACAGATAAAACTCTGATTGATCACGGTGTTGCAACTAAGGTAATGGATCTGTTAGATGAAGCAAGTGTACATTATGACACTTATGACGGTATCGTTCCAAATCCTACCATTGAAAATGTGAAGGATGGGGTAGATTTTGTTAAGAAATCAAATGCTGAATGTATGATAGCTATCGGCGGCGGTTCACCAATCGACACGGCAAAGGCAATTGGAATCATTATGACAAACCCGGAGTTTTCTGATGTTGTGAGTTTGGAAGGCGTGGCCGATACGAAAAATCCTAGTTTGCCAATTTTTGCAGTCCCAACCACATCAGGAACTGCTGCAGAAGTAACGATAAATTATGTAATCACGGATAAAGAAAACCAACGTAAATTTGTCTGCGTTGACCCCCATGATATTCCGGTCGTAGCTTTTGTAGACAGCGATATGATGATGGGAATGCCAAAAGCTTTATGCGCCGCAACAGGAATGGATGCCATGACTCACGCGATTGAAGGCTATATAACTAAAGGAGCATGGGAAATGACGGACATGCTGCATATCAAAGCTATTGAACTCATTGATCGTTTCTTGCCGGATTCTGTTGCAGGAGATCAAATTGGTCGAGAAAAAATGGCTCTTGCTCAATATATCGCTGGAATGGGATTCTCAAATGTCGGCTTAGGTTTAGTGCATGGAATGGCTCATCCATTGTCTGCTTGGTACAACATTCCTCATGGTGTTGCGTGTGCTTCATTGCTACCAACGGTTATGCGTTTCAATAAAGATTTCACTGGAGAAAAATACCGTGATATTGCGATAGCTTTAGGAGTTTCGGACGCTGAGAAAATGGATTTGACAAAGGTTCGCAACGCGGCATGTGATGCAATTGATCAGCTTAGCAAGGCAGTCGGAATTCCTAGTACAATCTCAGAGCTTGGGGTAAAAGAAGCAGATTTATCAAAAATCGCCGAAGATGCCTTCAACGATGTTTGCAGTCCCGGTAATCCTCGCGATGCCTCGATTGAAGAGATTATCGAGTTATATCAAACGCTAATGTAGAAGAATGCCTTATTTGAAGTCACTTGAAAAGATTGCTATTTATAAAAGGAGACGAATCAATTGTTAGTTTCTACAAAGGAAATGCTACAACGAGCAAGAAGGGAAGGATATGCGGTACCTGCGCCAAATTTCTTTGATTTACGTTCTGCTTCAGCTTATCTAGAAGTTGCCGAAGCTCTTAATAAACCATTGATTTTGGCTTTTGCACAAGCACATATGGATCAATTTGACTTGGAAGATGCCGCAATGATAGGTCGCTACTTAGCTAAAAAGGCAAGTGTCCCAGTAGCGCTGCATTTAGATCATGGAACAGACGAGACGATAATAAAGCAGGCGATAGATTTAGGATTTACATCAGTTATGATTGACGCTTCTCAAGAGAAAATCGAGGAGAATATTATGAAAACCAAAGCTATTGTAGCGTTTGCCCGTCCAAGAGAAGTGGCTGTGGAGGCAGAGCTGGGGCATGTAGGTGCTGGAGATAATTATGAGGATCATGAGCATTCGGATTCCATCTATACAAAGGCTTCTGAAGTGGAAAAATTTATTGAAATGACCGATGTTGATTCCTTAGCGATTTCTATCGGAACAGCTCACGGTATTTATAAAGGAAAGCCTAAGATCAGCTTTAACACATTACATGATATTTTTTCAAAAACTGCTATCCCATTAGTATTACATGGCGGCTCCTCATCGGGAGAAGAAAATTTGCATCGTTGTGCCACAGAAGGCATAGCTAAGATCAATATATTCACAGATATAGTCGAGGGCGGAATGAAAGCCATCAATAATGGACGACCAACGGAGCTTTTTGAATTAGAAAATCTTCGGAGTCGGGGAATGAAAGCGGTACTGGAAGAATATTATCACCTGCTTGCTACTAAAACTTGGAGATAAGAATATGAAGAAAATTCAAGCACCATTTTTTTGTGTGAATCCAAAGGGATACTTATTTGGATCAGAGCTGCTGGAATTAGCAAAAGCAGCGGATGAGCTTTCAAAACGTTATCAATTGACGGTATTCTTTACAGTTCCATTTACTGAAGCTTACCCAATTATAAGAAATACTGAGAATTTAATTGTTACCGCTCAGCACATGGATGGTATTTCCAGAGGAAAAGGTATGGGACGTATTTTTCCCGAGTCATTAATTTCAGCCGGTTTCAAAGCGACCTTCTTAAATCATGCAGAACATCCTATGACGTATCATGAATTGGAACAAGCAGTAAGAAGAGCCAAAGAATCAGAGCTATACACGATTGTTTGTGCAAACTCAGTGACTGAAGGAAAAGCAGTGGCCTTACTTGAACCCTCAATCATCGTTTGTGAGCCCACTGATTTGATTGGTACAGGGAAAACAAGTGATTCTAGCTACATGAAAGAATGCAATCTAGCTATCAAAGAAATTTCTCGAAAAACCAAAGTGCTACAGGCAGCTGGAATAAGCACCGCAGCGGATGTAAAGAAGGCACTTGATTCTGGAGCGGATGGAACCGGAGGGACGAGTGGAATCGTTTGTTCCGACTCTCCTAAAGAGGCGTTGACAGAATTGATACAATATGTCGCAAAATATAAGGAGAGCTAATAAATGAAAGTTTTAACAAAAGAGCTTATTTTAGAATCCAATGGACGTCGCGTGACGTATCATAATATTACCGAACAGGTAAAAGCATTTGTTGAAGAAACAGGAGTGAAAAACGGCTTATGCTTAGTTCAGTCACAGCACACAACCTGCTCTGTTATCTTTGAAGAGTTTATGCATGATCTTGATTTTAATGGGGATGACTATCTTCAGGTCGATATGAATGCATTTTTAGATCGTCTGATACCTAGAGAGCTATCTGAAAATACAAATTATCGTTATCCTGGTCCGGCGCATAAGGATTTTCTATTCAGCTTGTCCCATTCAGATCATCCTTCAGATCCAGCAGTATTATTGAATGGAGATGCTCATATTCGTGCCTCTATGTTTGGAGCAAGCGAGACGTTTGCATTAAATGACGGTTTATTGGCTATTGGTGTTGTTGGCTCAATTTACTTTATTGATTTCGATCAAAACCGCATTCGAAAACGTGTATGTCGAATCCAAGTGCTGGGTGAATAATAGGCAAAGGCAATAAACTTATCGTAATCAATAAAAGTGATGCTAATGAATTAATCAATCGGAAATTCTTTTATTTGCGAGGAGACTTTAAATCAGCTGCTTCTTTATTTATAGTATGGTACTCACCACTTTCGTTTGGATTCCAATCCGTCATCAATATCTTATAAAAGAATCTTAGCACAAGCCAAAATATAAAACATGGAAATTATGGGTTACTCAAATTTTCTTCATAAATCCAAACTTCGTACAGCTGTATTCTATCTTCTTGGGTGATACCGATATATTGTAACTGGACGATCATTGGTTAGATGATCGAGGCGACAACTGAATACAACTGTCTACCTGACCACGCGCCAGCTGTCGCATCTGGTGATAAAAAATGCCCTACTCCTGGCCGAGTAGGGCTTTCGTGTTTCTAGCACTCGAAATCTTCAAATTTCGAAAAATCATTCTAGCATGAATAATGAATATTTCCCTGGTGGTAAGTTACGATCCACCTTATCAGTAGATAAAATGCTTCTCCATTCTCTCATAAGTATAAATCGTATTCACTTGAAATTAATCGACATTTTGGCGGATCGCTATGAATCTGTTCATGATCAATCTGTGGGATAAAACTTCTTGTTTCTGAAGTAATGGGATTTACGCTCGAATTTTTCGCTTCAATTTCTGAATTAACTTTGACCATAATAAAGCTGGGTGTAGCAAGTGAATTCTTGAATTGATATAATCAGAATAATTCTATTGGCTGGGTTCGCTGAATGAGCGGTAACTGATTCTACATGTCGAGAGGAGATCATACGAAGCTGTTCTCTTAAAATAGAGGACTTGAACTATCAAATTGATCGCAATCACCTCCCCAGCCACCAAAAAAGTAAGAAAGGATAAGAGGGGAATTATATGGGTGTAAAATTAGAAGAATTGTTAAAGCTTCCTTCATTGAAAGAAGCGAAAGTAGTGAGTGGCGCGACGAATCTGAATAATACCGTGACTTCTTTATCCTTTCTGGAAGTATCTGACATGTCGTTTTTCAATGAAAAAATTGGTCTGCCAGATGAGTATTACGCAGGGGAACTAGTCATTGGTTCCTTTTTTACAATCAAGGACGATGTTGAAAAGCAATGTGAAGCAATTCGCCGGCTGCATGGACTAGGAGAGCTCGGTATTATCCTGTATTATGTCGGCATTGTTTTAGATGACTTGGCGCAAGAGGTTATCGATGTGGCCGAGGAGCTAGGCTTTGTCATCATAAAAATGCCTGAGAATGATTATTCGTTGAGATACAACGAAGTAATAGTCGAAGTGATGACCGAACTGCTCAAGCAAAAATCAACGGAAAATATCGTAAATGAAGTGTTAGAGAAAACGTCTTCCTTACCAGAGCACCTTAGAAATGTTGAAATGAGTTTAAAATCTCTTTCGGACTTGCTGCGGGCCAACATTATTTTGACGGATGATGAAGGAGAAATAATCAATCAAATAAGATGGCCGAGAAATTCAAAACTAAAGTTGGCAAACTTTTTATTGAGTGCTGATCGAAATGCTAATGCGCCAATAAAAAAAGAGAATTGTTGGGTATTTTCTAGAGAAATCTTTCATAAGGATAATGGCGTATTGAACGTATATTTAGTCAAGGAGCATGAACCTCTAACGCCATCTGAATGCGAGCAGTCGGTGGAGCTGATTCAAGTCGCATTAAATCTGTGGGGGAAAAAGCATGGCGAAGTGAGTGAGCATGGACTGGTCAAAGCCATCTTGAATGATGAAAGCGAGAAAATGTATCGCTTGGCCAACAAACTGTCCATTGATGTCAAGAGCATCAATTTAATGTGGCTATTTCAACTGAAGGGACCTGAAAAAGAAAAGGAGATAAAAGCGGAGGTTCTTGACTACGTGACTAAGTATTATCACACAAGTATCGTCCAGCTAGTGGAGGACCAATTAATTGTTTTGCTAGGAAATTATCGATACAACGAGCAGGAGGTAGCTCTGAGTGAAAACTTTTTAGGCAGCAGTCAGTTTGTGATGGAAATTGAGAGTCTGGCGGTTTGTCCCCGTTTGAGAAACACGACAGACGTTCGAAAAAATTATCAATTGATCAACAGCTTAAAGGAAGAACTTTCGACCCTGTTTATCGGTAAAAAGCATTTTACAATCAGCGAAGTGCGCCAAGTTCAGCAAGCAATCGAGTGCGTACGTTCTGGAGAAGTAAAAGTCGATGAGGTATTGAGGAACATCCAACCAATTATTGAGAATACCGAGCAAATGCACACTTTATGTACGTTTCTGCTGGATGCTGATGCCGATTATCAAAAATGCGGGGAATATTTATTTATCCATAAAAATACAGTGAAATACAGAATTAAGCGAATCAATGAGCTTTTGGGCTGCGACGTGACGAGAATCTCTGATAGCTATGAATATTCAATTACTTGTCTGGTTCATCGAATCGTTCGTCGTTCGAATACCATTTAATCGAAGAACTTCACAAGAATTCTGCTTGGCTGCCTGCACTATCCAATCTCTGCTGGATAGTGCAGGCAGTCTTATTTGCATTGTAAAAAAACAAAAAATATTCTCATTTATTTTTCATTTAGAAAAAGACATCTGCTTTTGCCTCACGTATAATCGGGATTTATACAAGGGGGGAACGATATGAAAGATAAAAATAAAACACAATCCTGGTACAGCTTAGCATTTATTTGGGGCGGTTCGATGGTCTGTGTCCCGAGTTTATTAATTGGCAGTACCTTAGTATCGGGAATGAGTTTGGGAAAAGCGTTGTTGGTTGGGCTGATCGGATATGCGATTACAGTAGTCATTATGATTCTTCAGGGAACGCAAAGCGTGGATCTGCATAAACCAACTGTTCAAATTGCAAAACAGGTTTTTGGCGAGGTCGGATCGCAACGAATCATTTCCATTATTTTAGCGATTGCTTGCTTAGGATGGTTTGGTATCCAAACAAATGTCGCAGGAGCAGCCTTTGCGAATCTTTTAGGTCTATACGATATTCATATTTCAGTCCCAGTCTCTTCAATAATATGGGGAATCATTATGCTTGTTACAGCAATTTATGGGATTCGTTTGATTCGTCTGATCAACTACATTGCGGTTCCATATCTTGTCATCGTGTGTCTATATGGCCTATTCGAGGCTCTTTCCTCTGGGCAAGGCAACCAACTTTTGCAGGCGTATCAGCCGACGAGTCAGCTTTCATTTTTTGACGGCTTGGCGGTAACGATCGGTTCATTTGCCTTAGGAGCAGTCATTGCCGGCGACTATTCGCAGTTTTCAGAAAAGCGTTCAGATGTTGTAAAGGCCGCAAGTGCTGGGATTATTCCGGCAGGCGTATTGATGATTGCTGTAGGAGCAATTTTGGCTATCGTCAATAAAACCTCTGATATTAGCAGTGTGTTCATGAACATTGGCTCACCGCTGATCGGAGGGATTGCACTAATCTTGGCTACTTGGAAAACAAACGTCATTAACGCGTTTTCGGGCGGGTTAGCCATTATTAATGTGTTTGGTATTTCAAAAGAAAAAGAAAAAATCGCTGTAGCAATTGCTGGTGGTATCGGAACCTTACTAGCAGTTGTGGGGATTTTAAATTATTTTGTCCCTATTATGTCCATCTTATCAGCGATGGTTCCAGCAGTTGCTGGAGTAATGATCGCCTCTTACTGGGTCGTCCAAAAAGGCGAACCCTCAAATTGGGCACCCGTTTCAGGAGTCAATTGGCTGGGAATCATTTCTTGGTTAATCGGTGCAGTTATTGCAGTAATTCCTGTAGTGCTAGGCTTTTTCCCATCGCTGCCGCAATTTCCTAATCAGCCATTGATTGGAATCATCTTATCCTTTGGCTGCTACCTAGTTGGGAACAAGCTTTTTGTCAAAGAAGAAAATAAAGGAACCATGCATACAAAGGAAATGGAGGAATAGCAATGCGTTATTTAGATGAAGAAGCAATTGAAAATATTGCTGTTGGAGCAGCGTTCTTAGGAACAGGAGGAGGCGGAGATCCCTATATTGGTAAAATGATGGCCCTATCAGCGATCAAGGAACACGGTCCGGTACGTTTGATTTCTCCAGATGAAGTTCAGGATGACGACTTCTTTATTCCTTCAGCCATGATGGGTGCTCCTTCAGTATTGATCGAGAAATTTCCAAAAGGCGACGAGTTTCTTCGGGTTTTCCAGAAGCTGAGCCGCTATTTAGGAATCGAAGAAATCGCAGGAACATTTCCAATGGAGGCAGGCGGTGTGAATTCCATGATTCCTATTGTGGTAGCCGCTTCTCAAGGGATTCCGATTGTCGATTGTGATGGAATGGGTCGGGCATTTCCAGAGCTTCAGATGACGACCTTTAATCTAGGCGGAGTCTCCTCAACACCGATGGCCATCACAGATGAAAAAGGGAATATCGGCATTTCAGAAACAATCAGCAACAAATGGACAGAACGATTGGCCAGAGTACAAACAGTGGAGATGGGAGCCAGTTCATTGATCAGCATTTACCCAGCTACCGGTCGTCAATTAAAAGATCATGGTATTCACGGCATCGTGACTTTTTCAGAGAAAATCGGGGAAGTAATCCGCAGCAACGATTTAGAAGAGGCAACCAAATTAGAAAAATTGCTTAAATTAATCGATGGTCTAGAGCTGTTCCAAGGAAAAATGATGGATGTCATCCGTAAAGTAGAAGGCGGCTTTAACTTCGGGGAAGCGACTCTGGAAGGCTTGAATCAGGATGCAGAATCGACTATGAAGATCTATTTCCAAAATGAAAACCTGATCGCTGAAAAAGATGGCAGTGTCATCACCATGACGCCCGATCTGATCTGTATGGTTGATTTAGAAACCTTGATGCCCGTAACCACCGAGGCGTTAAAATACGGGAAAAGAATCCGTGTTTTAGCCTTACCTTGTCATGAAAAATGGCAAACCAAAGAAGGCATCAACACTGTTGGGCCGCGCTATTTTGGCTACGATTTAGATTATATTCCGTTGAAGGAGTTAGCGATAAAAGGGGGGCATAAGCATGTATAGAATTGGAATTGACGTAGGCGGGACCAATACGGATGCTGTGATCATTAATGAAAATTTGGAGCTTGTTCATGGTGTCAAGGTTCCTACAAGCGGGGATATTCAAACAGGGATCGAGTCGGCTTTGCATAAGGTCATGGCTGAATCTCAGATTGAAGCAGGCAGTATTAGCCACGCGATGCTTGGCACCACTCAATGTACCAATGCGATCGTTGAACGAAAAAAACTATCGAAGGTCGGCGTGATTCGTCTAGGCTATCCTGCCACTGCTTCCGTTAAACCCTTCACGGCTTGGCCAGAGGACATGATCGAATGTCTCGGAGAAAAATTCGAATTATTGCACGGCGGCTATGAATATGATGGTCAGATTTTGTCGGAAATGGATGAAGACGAAGTTAAGACAGTTTTAGCTAATTGGCAGGGAAAAATTGAATCATTAGCGATTGTCGGAGTCTTTTCTTCGCTAAAAAATGATCAAGAGCTGCTTGTAGAAAAATGGGCAAAAGAAATATTGGGCGAATCCATTCCGATATCCTGCTCCTCGCAAATCGGTTCTGTCGGACTGTTGGAAAGAGAAAATGCCACGATTTTAAACGCCGCGTTAGACAAGGTCATGGCGTTAACCAGCAGCGGTTTTGAACGCGCACTGAAAAGTGAAGGAATCAATGATGCTGAGATTTATCTCTGTCAAAATGATGGCACACTAATGTCGATTGAATACGCGAAACGTTTTCCTATTTTAACCATCGCCTGTGGACCGACAAACAGTATTCGCGGAGCTTCTTATTTGGCTAGAATTACAAATGCCATCGTCTTGGATGTTGGAGGAACGACCTCCGATTTAGGTGTACTAGCAGATGGATTTCCGCGAGAATCCTCAATAGCGGTTGATGTTGGGGGGATTCGAACGAACTTCAGAATGCCGGACATCGTTTCCATTGGTCTTGGTGGCGGAAGTATCGTTCGTGAGGTAGGTGATCAGGTTACTGTTGGTCCAGATAGTGTTGGCTACAAGATCACTGAAGAAGCACGGGTATTTGGCGGAAAGCAATTAACCACCACTGACATCGCCGTGCGCTTGGGTCTTGCTGATATTGGAGACAAAACACTGGTTGAAGATGTTCCGCTGGAGCTTGCTGAAAAAGCCTATGCAACGATCAAACAAATGACCGAAGAAGCGATTGATAAAATGAAAACCAGCTCAGGCGATGTGGATTTGATATTAGTTGGCGGAGGCGCAATCATTATTCCGCAAGAACTAGCCGGAGTAGCAAACGTTTACCACAATCCACATGGCGGCGTCGCCAATGCAATCGGAGCATCCATTGCGCAAATAAGCGGGCAATACGAACAAATTTACATTTATTCGAAACTATCAAGAGAAGATAGTATGAATGATGCTAAAGAAAAGGCGGCGCATCAAGCAAAATTGGCGGGAGCTATCGAAGAAACCATAGAGCTGGTTGAAGTCGAAGAAACCCCACTGGCCTATCATCCAGAAAATGCGACACGACTACGAGTGAAAGTTGTAGGGAAGATGGAATAACCTATGAATGAAAATAGAGCTGATTTAGAAAATAAACTTTCTAAATCGGCTCTGTTTTTGTTTAATGACTCTGAAATTTTAAGATATTAAGAACTCTATAATAACTCGTTTTTTATGAATCTTGATTCTAATAGCGGTTATCAAAAACTTTAGCATAATTAGAAAAACTATTTACATTTATGGATAAAGGGAATTTCACAAGAATTGGTGAGACAAAACCACGTAAAGCTGAGGTACGTTTGGCTTTTGAAACAACAGAAAAACCTCAAGAATTTATGCAAACATTTTTAAGAAGAATTCCGATCCATATCTATATTCCCAATATGGATGGACGAGGAATAATGGAGAAACGCCAGATGATCGAATATTTATTTGGTAAAGAAAGTCGAAAGCTGAACAAACCGATTGAAGTTACGCCAAGAGTAATGAACATTTTACTGCAGACGTATTATGAGGGAAATATTGGAAAGATTGAGAATACGATCAAATATGCCTGTGATAGTGCCATTGCCCGGAACGAACAGATTCAAGTGAGAATTCAGTTACGAGATTTACCGCAAAAAATCTATGCTCGTAATACTCAGCAAGAAAAATGGTCGACATTTGAAGGGTCAAATCTTATCTTTTCTGGTTTCTGTGAAAGAAAGCAGGTTTCTAGCCGAACTAAGGAGCTGGCTAGTTTTATTTCTCGGATAGTACTGTTTCACGAGCACTTTGAGAATGGTGAGGAGACTTTACATGAATTGAAAAAGCAATGGTTACAACAGGTAACTCAATTCATGGATGAGTTAGTGTATCAAGATAAATATGATTAATCTTTTTGTTTTCAGTTTTAATTTTTTTTAATCAATTGGACATCTGGACTTCGAAAGTGGTTTCACTAAATGACTACTTATGAAGCCCAAGATGTCTTTTTTTGTATAGACTTCAATATTTATATATTTAATTATTTTGTGTGATGGAATGCTGAACCTAAGCTATGATAAAATATTTACAAACAAAAAGGAATAGGGGATTACGGATGATTAATAAAAAAGTCAGAGTATATCAGACTCCTTTGGAAAGGGCTAACACATCATATGATACAGAGGTACATAAAGAAATTATTCATCAAGAGAAAAATTTTTACAATGTACTTTTTGATAATATACAAGTAGGAAAGGTAATAGAACGGCGTTTTCTAATAAAAAAAGATGATTGTCCTATAGCATTTATAAAATCTTTTATTCCGTGTATCCACTCAAATATTAAATCAAATGAATGTGTTAACCTAGAAAAAGAAGTAGATGATTTACTACAGGTTAAAATAGTTAAAAAGGAGTTTTCATTAACTTGGCCAACGAATGAAGAGGCGGAAATACTGCATATCATTGGTGATGGTCAAATAATAGTTGAGAAACAATACTTATTGAACCGCGAAAATAAAATAATCAGATATGAAGAAGAAAGTTCAAGTCCAGAGATATTCATTTTTGAGGAATAGTAGGTGATTGCATGGGAAAATTTTTATATCAAAAAGCTCGAGAAGAAATAATTTCTTTGATACAAGATGGAGATATTAAACCTAGTGAAAAAATAATGCCTGAGCGAGAGTTATCAGAATTGCTTGGATACAATAGGATGACTATAAAAAAAGCAATCAACTCATTAGTTGCTGAGGGTGTTCTTATAAAAAAAAGGGGAGCGGGTACTTTTTTGTTAGGTACAGATAATTCCAATAAGTTTGATATTGGAGATGAGGCACCTATTTCTTTAAGCCAAGGCATAAAAGTAAAAGGTATGATTTCTTCTAGTTTCGTTGAATCCTTTAAGATTATCTATGATACACCTGAATTGATGACTATTTTCGGTGATTATTTTGAGTTCTTTGAGTTGATTCGAGTAAGAGAGGCTGATAGTGAAGCAGTGTCAATACAAAAAGCATATTTTCCATTTAGATTATTTAAGGATGCACACCGTTATGATTTTAGTCAATTTTCTCTTTATGACTACATGGAATATAAAAATAAACGACCAATAAAATTTAAGAAAAGGTTCTTCGCTCGGCGTGTTGAGAAAAATATGAATTTAGAAAAAATTGGTGCTCGTGCTGGTGAGTACGTCCTATGTATAGAGTACTTAGGTTACACAGAACAAAATGAGCTCGTTGAATATACACAATCATTTTTTGATTCCAACAAAGTTAACTTAGCTATAGAAATACCAAGATGATTGGTTCCTTAATTGGTTCCTAAAAGAGACCTATTTTGAAAATTGGTCTCTTTTTTATTGTTTTAAAGCGTTTTCCAACATATTATTAAGATAAAGAAAGATAGAAAAAAATAAAAACTGGAGGATAAAAATGGAGATAGTTTTAGCTAGTCATTCCAACTTATCCGTTGGAATGAAGGAAACCACTGAGTTTATCATGGGAAAACAAGATAATCTTCATGCAATTGCAGCGTATGTTGAAGAAGGGAAAAGTGTAGGTGATCAGTTAGAAGAATTGGTTTCTAGTCTCGCAACAAATGAGGTGCTTTTCATAACCGATTTAAAGGGAGGTAGCGTAAATAGTACAGTGAGTGAGTATATGATTGGAAAAGAGAAATATTTCCTGATTTCAGGAATGAATCTTGCTTTAGTATTAGAATTGTTATCAGTATCATTCAAGGAAAAAAGAGAAGAGGTGATAAAACAATTGGAAGAAATCGTCGTTAACTCGGCTAGTGGAACTGAAGTAATCGATGTAAATAATTTGGGAACCCAAATAGATGAAGATTTTTAAACTTAGGAGGTTTTAAAAAAGATGATTAAAATGACAAGAATTGACTACAGATTATTACATGGACAAGTAGCTTTTGCATGGACAAAGAACCTATCAGCAAATGCAATACTGATCGCAAACGATGATGTTGTAAATGATTCGTTTAGAAAACAAACGTTAAACTTAGCAAAACCGAATGATACGAAGCTTATTTTTAAAAGTATAGAGGATTCAATTAAAGCAATAAAAAGTGGTGTTACAGATAAATATAGTGTGTTTATCGTAGTCGAAAATGTTCATGATGCTTATAGATTAACTAAAGCTGTCCCAGAGATTAATAAGGTCAATTTAGGTTTATCTGCTAAGAGAGAGAATACTGAAAACATTGCCAAAGCTGTTTATGTTACAGAAACTGAGATTAAGGAATTAAATGAATTAGTTGGTTCAGGAGTAGAAGTCTTAGTAAAACAAGCACCAAACGATGCGAATGTTGAATTTAGATCACTTTTGAAATAGAAAGAAGGAGATGAGTTCTATGGTTGTACAAACGATTGGAATATTTTTAATTGCCTTGATTGCAAATATGCAAGACTTTTTGGGAGCCTCATTTATTGGTAGACCCTTGGTTACAGGTCTTTTTGTAGGATTACTTTTTGGTGATATTACACAAGGATTGATCATGGGAGCTACTTTAGAATTAGCTTTCTTAGGTTTGATGGGGGTAGGTGCAACAGTTCCCCCAGATGAAATCATTGGAGGAATTTTAGCAACAGCACTTGTTCTAAAAAATGGATATGGCGTAGATGTAGCATTAACACTCGTTTTACCAATAGCCGCTTTAGGATTAGCAATCAAAAATATTTTATACGTTATCATTTTTCCAGCGATGACACATAAAGCGGATAAATTGGTTGAACAGGGGAAAATTAAACAAGCAGCAAATATGCATCTAATCGCATCATTTACCAGAATTATTATGATGACAACCGTAACCACAGTTGCATTTGTTATCGGTAGTAGTACTGTTGATATGATTTTAGATTTGATTCCACAAGCTTTTATTGATGGTATGAACATTGCTACTAATATTTTACCAGCGGTCGGATTTGCAATGTTAATTAATATGACTTTTTCAAAAAAAGTTGCACCCTTTTTCTTCTTGGGATTTGTTTGTTCAGCTTATCTACAATTGGATATGATTGCTACAGCAATTGTGGGAGCAATCTTTGCAGGAATTATGTATATTATCTTGGATACCATTGAAAAGAGCAAAGGACAAAATAACAACGGTGGAGAGGAGCAATACGATGACTTCTAAAAACTTAACTAAAAAAGATTTAATGGGAATTTTTTGGAGATCTATGCCGATGGAGGCCTCATTTAACTACGAACGTATGATGAGTTTAGCCTTCTCTTACTCAATGAGTGGAGTAATTCAAAAGCTTTATTCCGACGTTAATGATCAAAAAGCAGCAATGCAAAGACATTTAGAATTCTTTAATTGTACTTCTGCGACATCTCCATTTATTGCTGGTGTAGCTGCTTCAATGGAAGAGAGAAAAGCAAATGATCCTTCATTCGATGAAAGTTCGATTAATGCGATGAAAGCTGGTTTGATGGGACCGATTTCAGGTATAGGTGATTCAATTTTCTGGGGAAGCTTAAGAATTATCGCAAGTGGGATAGGTATTTCACTAGCAAAGCAAGGTAGTATTTTAGGTCCTATTCTATTTTTAATAGTGTTTAATGTCCCAAATGTATTGGTCAGATATTTTGGAACATTATGGGGATATAAAGCTGGAGTCACATTTATAGAAAAAATGTCTAGCGGTTTAATGGAAAATATTACGTATGCGATAAATATTCTCGGTAATACCGTTATTGGAGGTATGGTAGCGTCAATGGTAATCATTAACATCCCTGTAAAACTAACCAATGGGAAAGATGCTCAAACTATTCAAGGCTTACTAGATTCTATGATGCCTGCACTATTACCGTTACTGATTACTTTCTTGTTTTGCAGACTGTTAAAGAAAGACGTTAAAGTAATTTATATCTTACTAGCTATTTTAATTGTTAGTGTTCTAGGTGCTATTTTTGGATTTTTATCTGTATAAAAAGGAGAGTAAATTGATGTATTTCAAATCAGAAAATTTTGTGAACGATTACCAAAAGGTTGTAACCCAGTTTAATGATGTAGAAAAAATTGCTAGAAATTTGCAACAAAGAAATATTACAAAACTTTACCTAATAGGTTCTGGCGGAACATATACAAAGTTTGTTGATATGCGGCCAATGCTTTTTGAAAAAATTGATATTCCATTTTTAATTGTCAGCCCAGAAGAACTGTCTGAGTTATATTTTGATCAAATTGATGAAAATACATTGCTGATCGTGGGAACAAAGACTGGAGCTACTGAAGAACTAATTGATGTTTTGAAGAAAGCGAAAGAAAAAATTCCTGAAGTTATGATTTATGGATTTATTGGTGATGACGAGACAGAGTTAGATAAATTAAATATTTTAAGCTATCGTACTAGTTCTGTGGATACAGATGTACATTTAGTTCTTTTTGGTTGGTTCATTCTATGCTTTACAGAGAATGATGATATCATTTTATCTGAATTCAAAAAGGAGTTAGAGTTAGTAGGAGAAAAGGTAGCTTCAGAAATTTCGAGAAATGAGGAAACCGCTATTAACTTAGTACAATCTTCAGATCCAAGCCGCATGCAAATGTGGGTTACATCTGGGCGATTATGGGGTGAAGCGTGTTGCTTTTGCAATTACATTTTGGAAGAAATTCAATGGATTCAGGCACAAGCTATCCATTCATCAGAATTCTTCCATGGTCCTTTCGAATTGATAAGTGATGACTTTCAGGTAAATGTGGTTTTGAATTCTAGAGAAACTCGAAATCAAGATCTTCGTGTAAAACAATTTATTGATCAACACTCAACTGCTTCAAATACAATTGATATGAAAAATTTCAACATCGAAGATTTTGCTGATGAGTTAATCAAATTTATTGAGCCATGGTTGCTAAATCATTATTATGACTTACTACTACGTATCTATGAACAAAAAACAGGAAAGTCAGCAAAAACTCGTCGATATTATCGTGTAATGGAATACTAATGGACGTTTATACCCTCTTTGAATTTCTATCGATTCATTTTCAAATCATCCATTTTCAAAACAAAAAGAAAAAATTTGTTAAATGGTTTAGTAGTGTATTTACAAATGATTCGATAACTCAAAAAAGTCCTAATTTTTTTTATCGAGATGAGTCAACAAAGACAATTGTTGTGAATATTACTACTCCAGAATGGAGCATATTTGGAGATCGTTTTCAGACACAAAAAAATAGAGAAAGATATTTGAAGAAGTTAGGGATAACAAAACTTATCTCAATGATTGCTTTCATTATTCTATTGTTCCTGACTACCAGAGCATTTAATCAAGGAAGTATTATTCTATCAATCATACTTCTTCTTTTATGTCTCTCTCTTTTTATTGCGGGTATTGGTATTCCGAAAAAGTATAGTTTTTCTTCACTTGCTACGGTCGCTAGCGCGATTACTTGTTTCTTGTCTGATGATCAGTGCTCCATATATTTCGTTGAAACGGAAAATCAGCTGTATTCTGATCTTCCTTCGTTTATTAAAACTGAAACCATTTGGATATTTGACGATCTTTATAATGGAGACATTTTAACTTGTAAGTCCAAAAAAATAGACGATAGAACATGTAATTACTTGCAGAGTATAAAGAAAGATAATCAAGAGATATATTTAATAAATAAACAAAGAGATAAAACTACTGTTCCACCCAAAAAATTAATAAGTAGTTTTCGAGAAATAAATAATGAAATCACCAAATTTTGATAGAATGTTGTGATGTCTTATTCACATGATTTCAATTTTGGAACTTTTTTGAAAATCGGAAGGAATCATGTTAGGAGGAAGTAATGAAAAAAGGGATCGTTTTTGATTTTGATGGAACTTTAGTTGATAGTGAGAATTTAGTGTATGAGGCTATTCATGATTTCTTATATTATGAATTTGATTATGACTATACTCAGGAAGTCTATCAATTATCAATCGGGCAAGTAGAAGGAAATTTCATCAAGGATCTAGAAAAACGAGTTGGACGAAAGATCAATCAAACGCAATTAAATGAAGCAATAAAACAAGCACAACGTTTAGGCTATCGTAACTTACCTTTGCGACCAGGAATTGAGGATATTCTTTTAAAGTCTAGACAAAATGGCCTGAAATTAGCTATTGTTTCTAATTCTTGTATTGAAGAATTAAATTTCTTTTTCAATTATCATCTCGAAATTCGAAAAATATTTGATACAGTTATAACGATTGAGGATGTAAAAAAGGGGAAACCCGCACCAGACGGATATTTGGCCTGTATTTCAATGATGGGATTAACACCAGAAGAAACAATTGCTATCGAAGACAGTCCAACAGGTGCGTCTGCTGCGCTTAATGCGGGACTACGAACAATTATATATCCCAATAAACTTACTGAAAAATTGAAATTTCCTTGTGAAGGAAGAATAATTGATGATATAAAAGAAATAACTACGAAGTTATTGTGTTTAAACTATTGAATGCTTTAGCTTGGTTTTATGTATCCTATCACTTATAGAATACGATTGGACTATATACTTCAATAGTTCGATCTTTTTTTTTTAATTACTGAAGTCGTTAATAGAACGGATTTCAAATTTAAAAATATATAATTTAACAACCAATGTGAGTAGAGAAAAGTCACCTTAATGATTTATGTAAACCTACTTATATGATAGAAAAAGTAAAAACCCAATTTGACCTATATGTGCTTTAAAAGTAGACTAAAAAGAGAGAGTGAGTTTTAGAAAGTGGTGGTATAGAATGAAAAGGGAGATTTTGAAATATGTTGAATCACTAAATAACGAATCAATTTCTATTGTAGATGAAACATTTGCGACTTCAGCTACTGATATTTGTGAGCGATTCAATATTAAACGTAATACAGCAAGTAGATATTTGAATGAGTTAGTGACAGAGGGATATTTGATAAAAATTAACACTCGACCTGTATTGTTTCTGAGCAAGAAACATACGGAAGAAGCCTTAAATATTGAGTGTGTGAAAAAAGAATATTCTTCCTTAGATGAGCTGCTACATTACAATGAAGAAGATGTATTTGACATAGTTATTGGACGAAATGGTAGCCTTAGAAATGTGATTGATCAATTAATTTCTGCAGCAAATTATCCTGGAGGACTTCCAATTCTTTTTCAGGGAGAATCTGGAACAGGTAAAAGCATGTTGGCTAGAAAAGTATACGATTTTTGCTTACAACAAGGTATCCTTGAAAAAGATTCGCCCTTCGTTGTTTTCAATTGTGCACAATATTTTAATAATCCTGAACTACTTTCAAGCCAGTTATTTGGATACAAAAAAGGTTCTTTTACAGGAGCAGAAAATGATCGTGGCGGATTGATCGAAGAAGCAGAAGGAGGTATTCTTTTTTTAGATGAGGTTCATCGGCTGTCTCCAGAGGGTCAGGAAAAATTGTTTATTTTGATGGATCAAAAAATCTTTAGTCGCATTGGAGAAACCGAAAATAAGAGGAAAGCTAATGTTCGTTTGATTTTCGCTACGACAGAGGACATTCAATCAGTTTTTTTACCGACTTTTTTAAGAAGGATTCCTATGGTGTGTAAACTGCCTAATTTTTCAAATCGTACATATAAAGAACGAGAAGATTTAGTATATTTAATGTTCAAGAATGAGGCAAGTGTTTTGAAGATTTCTATTCGAGTGTCAAGCACAGTAATTTATATTTTGACTCATTCTGAACATAAAGGAAATATTGGAGAGATAGAAAATTTAATAAAACGAATTTGTGCTCAAGAGTTTTCTTTTCAAAATGAGAAGAATCCGATTGATATACGACGGGCGTCTATTCCAAAAGAATTCATTATCGATAATTTAGAGACTCTGGATGGAAAGCGTTTTATTAATGAACCAATATTGTTTACGCCTTCAATGGAAATCAGAGTGTCAAAGGAAGAAACTGTATTCAATAAATATGCAGATATCTTCATGTCGCGGGTTTTAAAATCATTTGCCTTATTAACAGAAAACAAAATTAATCAAAATGATTTTAGAGAACAAATATCTTCCGATTTATACTCATTTATCGATCAATTAATATTCAATGATTCAAACACATCACAAGAAATTCTAAATTATATGATTAGACAAATTCAAGAAAGTTTCCAGATGGTATTGCATTCAAAGAACAATCTTTTTAATGGAAACGACATATTTATTATTGCCCATTATTTATTGAAAAGAAATGATACTTTACGTTTTAGCGTAAATGTATGTGAAATAAGAAACTTATATAAACATCTTCAGAAAATGGTTAGACAAGATACTCAAGCACTCTTTCAAATGCTTGAGAACAATTTAGATATTTCATTAAGTGAGTTTGATAAACTTTTCATTCTATTAACGCAATTAATTGGCACTGTCAATCAGGTAGAATCAAAAAAATTTAGTGGTTTGATTGTAGCTCATGGTTATGCCACTGCAAGTAGTATTAGCAGCGTCGTTAATCGGATGCTAAAAGCCCATATTTATGATTCATTTGATATGCCTTTAGATATAAGCACAGATGAAATGATCGAACGAATTGAAAACTATATAAAGACTAATAATTATCAAGAAGGCTTATTAGTCTTAGTTGATATGGGATCACTTCATAATATCGGTAAAAAATTAGTTCAAAGCACATCATCTCCCATCATTTTGGTAAACAATGTTTCTACAGAAATGGCTTTGTGGGGAGGTAGTTTACTACAACAGGGCGTAAGTATGATTGAAATATCTGAAAAAATGAAAGAAAGTGGTAAGATTAATTGCCAAATTATTTATCCTGAAAGGACAAAAAAGAAAACGATTATCATTTCTTGTAGCACTGGATATGGAACTGCGTTAAAGCTAAAAGAGATGTTTACAAGAATTGTCCCAAAAGAAAGTTCAGTCTACTTTATCGCTCAAGATTTCGAAAAAATTCTCCAAAAGGGACTAGAGTTGGAGGTATTTAAGACTAATGAAGTTATAGGATTAATTGGTACTAATAATCCTCATATTGACAGCTTACCATTTATTTCTATTGAGGATTTATTTACCGATAAGGATAACCGTCTTTTAAAATTGTTAGAAACACACACAACAAAAGAGTTAGCTGAAGTTGTGAATAATGAAATGATCAAGAATTTATCTTTGAATAAGATTATTGATTCATTGACTATCTTAGATAGTAATAAAATCATTACTCAAATTGAACCTTGTTTGGATTCGTTGGAGCGATATTTAAATAGACAATTAAACAATAGTCAGAAACTAAATCTATATGTCCACATTAGTTGTATGATTGAACGATTAATGCGTGGGAAAAAAATGGACTCCTTTCCGAAAGACGGATATTTTGGAGAAAATCAAGAACAGTTAGGATCATTAATCAGTACCGCTTTTCGTCCTATTGAACAATTATATAATATTTCACTGCCAATTGAAGAATGCTATTACATCTACAATATTACTCAAAACCTGGATTGACACTAAAAATAAATTTGTGGACACTAACTTAATGAAAAGTTAGTGTCACTTTTTTTGTGTGAATAGATAACTTGTATCACAAAAAGCCTGTTAAACCAAGTGTTTTGAAAATTTAAACTAATTGGCACGCCAATTGCTAGTAATAAAGTGAAAAGGAGGAATTCTATGAGAAAGATTTTATGTATCAGTCATGGAAATTTAGCTAAAGGAATGACTGAAACAGTGAAAATGATTGTAGGAGATTTTAAGAACATCGATTATTATTGTGCTTATTCTAAAGAAGATGAAGATATCGAAAGAGAAATCAATCGTATTATCGAAGAAAATCACGGAAATGAACTTTTCGTTATTTCAGATATTTTTGGTGGAAGTGTAAACAATGAATGGATGAAGAGGATAAACAATGACAATAGTATTCATCTTGTTGCAGGCATGAATTTAGCATTTGTAATTGAACTATTGGTGTTAATCAACGATTCACAAATGAAGGGGGACGAGGCAATTTTAAGGGCAATGAAAACTGCTACAGAAGGTTTTATTTATTGCAATCAGTTAAAAATGAATATTTCAGAAGATGATTTTTAGGAGGGATAAACATGATTAAGCTAGTTAGAGTTGATCACCGATTGATTCATGGTCAAGTCGCCTTATCTTGGACAAACAGCATAAAGGCTGACTGTATTTTAGTTGCAAATGATACTGTCGTAACTGATCCGTTACAAAAAGCAACACTAAAAATGGCTTGTCCTCATAATATCAAAGTAGTAATCAAGACGGTTGAGGATTCGATTAAAGCTATCAATTCGGGAAAAACAGACAAGTATAAACTATTTATTGTCGTAGGCTCTATCGGAGATGCCTATCAATTGATTAAGGAAGTACCCGAGATTACTAGATTAAATCTTGGTGGTACTAAGGCTCGCGAAGGAACGAAGAATATTTCAAAAGCAATTAATGTTTTACCGGATGAAGAAAAACAGCTAAAAGAGTTAGCTGCTAGTGGGATTAATTTAGAAATTCAGCAAGTGCCAACTGACACAGTTATCAATTATAAATAGAATCTGGAGGAAAAAAATGATTATTCCAATGCATGAACTATTGAAGGAAGCAAAAAAAGGAAAATACGGAGTAGCTGCTCCAAACGTGTTCAATCGTGAAACCATTGAGGCATGTTTCTTGGCTGCAAAAGAGTTAAGAGCACCAATCATTTTGGATGTTGCTGGGGTACATGGAATTTATGAATGTGCAGACATCGCCCGTTTTTACGAGAGAAGATATCCAGAAGTACCTGTTGCACTAAACTTGGATCATGGTGGACCATTTGAGGATATTGTCAATGCAATTCGTGCTGGATTTAGTTCAGTTATGATTGACCGATCTCAAAGCAGCTTTGAAGATAATGTTAAAGAAACAGCAGAAATAGTTAAGATTGCTCATGCTTGTGGAGTTTCAGTTGAAGCTGAGCTAGGTCATGTGGGACAAGCGTATGAGTATGATAAAACTCGAGATACAGGATTGACCAGACCTGAGGAGGCTGCTGATTTTCTAAAACAAACCTCCGTAGATTGTTTAGCAGTAGCTGTTGGGACTTCACATGGTGTTTACAAGGGAGGCTGCAAAATTGATTTTCCACTACTTGATACACTTGCTTCACAAATTGAGCAACCATTAGTTCTTCATGGAGGTTCCGGATCTGGTGATGATAATTTACGCATGACAATCGAGCATGGAATTCAAAAAGTCAATTTGAATACAGATTTAGTTATGTCTGGTCTAGATAGAATTCAAGCCTGCTATGAAAATAATTTAGAAATTAAGGTGCCAACGGGAGCAAATATGGACGAGTTTACTACTAAACGGATGAACATGCAACAACTTTACTTAGTAGGTGCTGAAGGCTACAAAGAGAAGCTCAAACACTATATGAAATTGTTTAAGTCAGATGGAAAATGGTAAAGATGATAAATCGGTTTGCACCGATGAATCTTACTTATCAAAAATTTCAACTACAAACATTTTTGAATGATGTTTCAGAAGTAGGATTCACTAAAATCGATCTGTGGACCTGTCCGACTCACTTTTATGTTGATGCTTTTTCTCATAGTGATACCGATCAATTAAAAAGACAGTTGCAACAAAAAAAGCTGTCTATCAGTTGTATCAGTCCACGACAAAGTTGTCCTAATCCTTTTCACTTAGCGGCAAAAGACAAAGATATGATTCGCCGTACAAAAAACTATTTTCAACAGGTTGTGTACAGCGCTCATGAACTCGAGGCGTCTAGAATCATGATTACTTCTGGGTGGTCGTTTAATGATGAAACTAAAGTAGAAGCATGGAAAAGATCTGTTAGTCTTTGTAAATGGTTATGCCACTTTGCAGAATCTTATGGAGTAAAAGTCGCTATTGAACCTTTGACTCCTCAAAGTACCAAATTAGTAAATTCTATCGAAGAAATGAAGAAATACATTGCCGATGTAGATGAACGTAATTTAAAAATTATCGTTGATACAGGAACAATTCGACGAGAAAAAGAAAGCTTATCTCAGTATTTTCAATTTTTTGGAGAAATAATTGATTACTGTCATCTTACAAATTACAAAAAAGGGCAATTTGCACATGTAGATTGGACAAATGGCGAACTACGTCTTGCGTCAACCTTGAAAGAAATTGAACAAAATCATTATCAGGGCGATTTTTGTTTAGAGTATACGCATAGGGACTATTTGGATAATCCTAGAGAAATATATGAAACCACGTATAATCAAATTTTAAAAATGGAGGAAATCAAATGACAAACTCAATGTCGACAAAATTTGCAGTTATTACTGAGAAATTCATTGCAGAAGTCCATGAACGAGAAATTCCTGCGTTGAAAGATGACCAAGTCTTGGTCAAGGTGAATGCATGTAATCTTTGTACTTCAGAATATGGCGTATGGGATGGGGCAAGACTTGGAAAGCAACCATTACCTATGGCTTTTGGGCATGAATACAGTGGTGTGATCGTCAATATGGGATCAAAAGTAAAGGGTTTTGATGTTGGAGATACAATTGGTGTTGGTTACGATTGGTGTGGTGAATGCGACTTTTGCAAAGAAGGAAAAACAAGTCAGTGTCCACATCGAGGCATCATGAATATTGCTTCGGACGATGGCTATTATGGGAATTTTGGTTGTGGAGAATATGTAGTTAAAACTTATCGCGCGCTTTGTAAGATGGATCCTTCGGTAGACCCATCAGAAGCTGCTTTTGTCGAACCGGCAGGCACAGTTGTAGAAGGTTTGCGCAAATTAAGAGTAGTAAAAGGTGAAACAATAGTAGTTATTGGTGCAGGCACAATGGGAATTCTAAATGCCTTAATTGCACGCGAAATGGGGTGTCGTGTGATTTTAACCGAAATGATGCCTAAAAAAATTCAAACGGCAAGAGAGTATGGTTTCGATGTTGTTGACGTATCAAAAACGGACCCAGTTAAAGCTGTAAAGACGTTAACTAAGGAAAAAGGAGCAGATGCTGTAGTCGTTGCGGTTGGTGCTACGTCAGCCAATAATCAAGCCTTAGAGATGATTAAACAGATTGATGGACGAATTCTTTTATTTGCTGCTGGGTATCCTGCACCAGAAATGAATATTGATTCAAATACAATTCATTACAGAAAGATGGAGCTACTAGGAACATTCAGTGCAGATATAGATGATTTCCAATATGCAGCTGATCTGATTAGTGAGAAGAAGATTGATGTTTCCAAGTTGGTTGAAAAGAAATTCTCTCTGAAAGATGTTCAATCCGCATTTGAGGCAGCAACAGTCCCAGGTGCTTATCGAGTTAGTATCGTTTTTTAGTAAAGTAAAGGAGGAGAAACCATGTTACAAGCAGTTCTCGCAGGGTTAGTATTAGGTATTTGTAAAATGGATATGTTCTTTGGGTACTGTTATCTTTCACGACCACTAGTTGCTTCGACATTAATGGGATTAGCGTTGGGAGATGTGACCCAAGGGATCATTATCGGGGGTGTTCTTGAAGTTATTTTTATTGGTTCATTTCCAGTAGGTGCAGCAGTCAGTCCCGATGGCGCTGCAGCTGGGGTAATTGGAACAGCATTTGCGATTATGACCAATTCGGGTGCTGAACTTGCAACCGCTTTGGCAGTTCCTATTGGACTTTTAGGCGGCTTTCTATTTATTGTAGTAAAACTATTTAATTCTGTTTTTTCTACAGCTATGGGTAAACAATTGGAAAAGAGGAAAATGAAGGCGGCTTCACGGATTTATGTTATTGGATGTTGGATTTCTACATTTGGTATTTATTTTGTATTTGGTTTATTAGCTGTTTATTCAGGAAGCGGAGCCGTTCAAACCTTTGTTAAATCAATTCCAGTTGATGTGATTAACGGTTTATCTGCTGCAGCAAATTTGTTACCAGCTATTGGATTTGCCATGCTATTAAAAATGATAATTAGTAAGAAAATGTCTCCCTTTTTCTTTATTGGTTTTATGCTCGCTGCATATTTAAAGTTACCAACGATTGCAATTACTCTTTTGGCTGTAATGTTTGTAATTATCATGCTAACACCTCACAATTTGAATACTTCACCCGCTGTAGGACAGGAGGATATTGACGATGACTTCTAAATTATCAAAAAGAGATTTGAATCGAGTTTTTGTAAGATATATTGCACTGAACTGTATGAACGATTATCCAGGACAGATGCACAGTGGTTTCACGTTTTCAATGCTTCCGTCATTAGAAAAAATTTACGCAGAACATCCTGAAAAATTAAATGAGTCCGTGATGAGACACCATGCTGAGTACTTCAATATTACACCATCATTGGCGGGCTTTCCATTGGGAATAACGTTAGCGATGGAAGAAGAAAATGCTAAATCGGAAGATTTTGATGTTACTACAATAAGTGGTATGAAAACTGCATTAATGGGACCACTATCAGCTATCGGGGATACGATTTTCCCTGCAACACTTAGAATTATTGCCACAGCAATGGTAACTGAAATGGCGGCGAAAGGTAGTATTTTGGCTCCTATCATTTTCTTACTGGTGTATAACATCCCAAACTTTTTAGCAAGATTTTATTCTTTAAAATTAGGCTATAACTTGGGTAGTGACTTCATTATTCAATCAGAAAAGTCTAATATCATGCAAAAAGTTTCGTATGCTTGCTCTGTTGTGGGCTTAATGGCTATTGGTGCTATGTGTGCTTTTAATATCAAAATTTCTACACCGATTGTAATTGGTGGGTCAGTGAAAGATGGGGCAATGAAATTACAAGAAACCTTAGATAGTATTTTACCAGGAATGCTCTCGTTGATTCTCGTGGGTATTATTTACTGGCTTTTAGATAGAGGAGTGAAAGTGGTCCCTTTACTATTAGGTACAATGGTTGTTGGTGTCGCTCTGTTCATGTTGGGAATTATAGCTTAAGGAGAAATGGATATGAAGAAAGCATTAATCATTGGAGCGGGCAACATAGGGCGCGGCGTCGTAGGCTATTTATTAAATCGTGATGGTTATAAACTTTCATTTTATGATGTTCATCCAGAGCATTTGATAGAAATGAAGAATTTGGGCGGTTACTCAGTGTTTGTTGACGATAATAATAGACAGACAGAGTTTCATGTATCTGATTTTTTGATCATAGATTCAGATAAATTATCCAAAGCGTTGGAAGAACATGATTTTATCTTCTGCTGTGTTTATGAAGGAGCTTTTAAAAGTATTGCAGAAAATCTAGCAAGGGCTATACAAGATTGTGAGAAAAACAATTTTAAAAATGTCATGCTATGCGTTAATTCACTGGGAGCTCCTCAAAAATTTGTTCAATATATCAGCGAGTATTTGAAAAATGACCCTTTATCATTGGATTACTTTAATGAAAAAGTTGGAATAAATCAAGTTATGGTCCTTTCAGCAGCATTACCGCTTCCAAAAGAGTTAAGTGAAAATTATCCATATGCAGTTATGATTACTGCTAATCCTCATCTAGAAATTGATGGAATAACATTCACAGGAAAAAAACCAGAAATTCTAGATGTTGAATTTGTCGATAATGCTGAAGGAAGAATTTACAGGAAGGTATATGTAGGCAATATGCGTCATACTATGGCCGCTTTTATTGGAGTAATAGAAGGCTTAACATATATTTATGAATCACAACAAGATCCACGAATTAGACCTTGGCTGGAAAAGGCGTTTGATGAGGCACATCAAGCAATTAAGGCTACGTATGATTTTGATATGTCAGAAGACAAATATTGGGTTGATTATATGCAAGAAAAATTAAATCAAGACATTAAAGATCCTATTGAAAGAGTCATCGCAAATCCAGAATTGAAACTTGGCCCATCTGAACGGTTTATCGGTCCTGCTAAATTGTGTTTAAAGAAAAATATTTTGCCAATGTATATCGCAAAAGGAACAGCTTACGGACTAAAATATCTACAGAAAAAGGACCAACGTTCGATTGATGAGCTATTAGCAGAAGTTTGTGGTTTAAACAAGGAGAACGATTTTGTACTTTACCAATTAATAAAAAAACAAACTGAGTTGATTTAGTAGAAGGAGAGCAAAAATGAGATATAAAAAATTTGGTAGTAGCAATTTAGAGATTTCTTCTGTTGCAGTTGGAACTTGGGCAATGGGGGGAGAAAATTCTGCAGGAGGTAGCTTTGGAGAAGTAGATAGAAATGAATCCATCGCAGCAATTAAGACTATGCTGGATGGGGGAGTAAATATCATTGATACTGCACCAATATACGGAGAAGGAACTGCCGAAGAAATTGTAGGAGAAGCAATTAAAGGGTATGATCGTAGCAAAATTTTTATTGCTACAAAATTCGGATCTTATATTAGTCATTTTGATGGGAAACCAGTCCGTAACAATAAATATGATGCTATTTTGAAAGAAGTAGAAGAATCTCTTCAAAGATTAGGCACAGATTACATTGATTTCTATTTGATGCATTGGCCAGATGTGAATACACCTATTGAAGAAACAATGGCTGCATTAAATTATTTGAAAAAAAGTGGAAAAATTCGTTATATTGGTTTGTGTAATTCATCAAAGGAACTTATCGAAGAAGCGTTAAAGTTTGGAGAAGTAAATGTTATTCAACCCCCTTTTTCTATGGTTAATCATTCACAAAAAGAACTGATGGAATGGGCAGAAGCTAGTGGAATAGCAACTATGACTTCAGGTTCGTTGGGAGCAGGAATTTTGACTGGAACGATTCGTGAATTACCAAAGTTTGATGAAAAAGACTTTCGATTAACCTTTTATCCATTTTTTAAGGAACCCGAATTTTCAAAGATTATGGAGTTATTATTGACGTTAGATAAAGTTGCAAAAAAATACGATAAACCAGTTGCACAAGTAGCAATTAATTGGTCAACTCAAAAGAGTTTTGTAAATACAGCTCTTTTAGGGGTTAGAAATCCAAATGAAGCTAAAATCAATTGTGAGACATTTGAATGGCAATTAAATGAAGATGATATTAAGTGTATTGATGATGAAATACTTCGGTTGGAAATTGGTAATTAAATGATCATCTAGCAAAAGAAAAATAGATAAAAGAAAGCACAAATGGTGTATGGAGGTTAATAAAATAAGCACGTACCCAGGAATACGTTTCTTTCTCAAGTTTGAGTATAGCACGAAAAAACGAGTAATTTTGCACTCGATTTTTCGTGCTATTTATTACGAGCCATGTTCTTTCCCCCTCTTTTATAGACACTAATCAATAATTGATATTAAGAAAATCGGTATATACAATTGGTAGAAATTAATCATCTGACTTGTATAGTTCTTTAGGGAATAATACCTTAGAATGTGTTTTGTTAAAATCAGATTGATGAGTACATAGTCTAAAAGCTTCTAAGTTGGTTCATTATTTTTAGAAGATTATCTTCATTCAAGCTAACTATTTTTAGTTTTCAAATATAATTTTATTTTTAGAGAATGGCAAGATCTGGTTAATGAGATAAAATCTTCCCTCAGATATTTTATGATAAACTGATACTATAACGCTTACTTTACGAGCAGCCTTTTTCGACGTAATGCTATTTGGAAGGGGGATAGTTATGTATAGAAAAGATAGAGTATACGACTTTTTGGAACGGTGTGTCAGTCATATCGGATATGTGGATATAAAAAATGGCTTTAATGGAATTGGAACGACAGAAATAGCGGAAGCGATCAGCATTGATCGAACGAACTGCAGCAAGGAATTGAACAAGCTGGTGAACGAGGGGAAACTGATCAAGGTTGAAGGCCGGCCGGTGAAGTTTTTCCCGACGAAAAAGATCATGGAGATTTTTGATCTGACGATTACTGGAAAAAGTGTAAAAAGGCTGAGTGATTTTTGCAGCGGAGAGGATGGCATCAATGCCTTTGATAAGGTAGTAGGAAATCAAGGCAGCTTAAAAATGGCGATTGAAAAGGCTTGTGCAGCGATGATTTATCCACCCCATGGATTAAATACGATTTTATCCGGAGAGACGGGAACGGGAAAAACGATGTTCGCTGACATCATGTACAAGTACGCAAAATCTCATGGCATATTGAACAAGGATGCTCCCTTTATCATATTTAACTGTTCTGAATACTCGGATAATCCGCAGCTGCTACTCTCGACACTTTTTGGATTTAAAAAGGGATCATTTACTGGTGCAGAGAAGGATCAGGCGGGCTTGGTCAGTAAAGCGAACAACGGGATTCTTTTTTTAGACGAGATTCATCGTCTTTCCTCAGAAGGGCAAGAAATGCTTTTTCATTTGATCGATACGGGAAATTACCGAAAATTGGGGGATAACGACAACTATCATTCTTCTCGAGTATTGATCATAGGAGCGACCACGGAGTCATTAGAGTCAGCGCTATTATCGACTTTTCTTAGGCGAATACCGATGGTGATTGATTTACCACCTATCAGTGATCGAGGAATAGATGAACGGCTAGAGCTGATCAGTATCTTCTTCAACCTGGAGTTTGATAAAATCCAAAAGCCTATAACGATCAAAAAAAGTGTCTTGAAATCATTGCTCGGATATCACTGTGTTGGAAATGTCGGACAGCTAAAAGCAGATATCAATCTAATTTGCGCCCGAAGCTACCTTGATTCAATCTCGAATCATGAAGAAAGCATTCAAGTGACTAAAAAAGTTCTTCCCAGCTACATATTGGAGGGAATATTGAATGGGGAGAAGAATAAAGAAATTGATTTTTTATTGTCTAAGCTTGATGGGGATTTAGTGATTGATGGCGCATCAATGCCTAAATCCCTGATAAATAGTCAAATGTGGTATAAAAGGCTGGATAAAAATGCTAGTCTGAGCACGATTAAAAAAGAGCTGGAGCAAAGCATCCTAGAGGAATATCCATCTTCACCTTATAGTCGGACAGAGCACGAGAATATTTTCAAGGTTATTGAACCAAGTATCTACTACGAAGTGGATATTATTCTAAAAATAGCGGAAAGAAAGCTGCAGAAGAAGTTTTCGAAGCGAACCTATATTGCCTTTGCGATGCATGTCAATTCCTTGATCAACCAGCCAGTGGTGCATTCTGGGATTGATATTACAGTCGAGGAGCTGAGCGCCAAATATCCGAAAGAATTGGAAGTTGCTCGCTTAGTCAAAAAACATTTGGAATTCGAACTGGGGATAAAGTTTTCACCTGAAGAGGAATATCTATTCACACTCTTTCTTTCGATGGACGAGCAAAACGATAAGTCAAATGAGACCAAGCGTGTCGGACTTTTATTGATGGCTCATGGGAATGGTGTGGCGAAGAATATCGCAAAAGTCGCAAACTCTCTGTTAGACACACAGCACACCCACGCTTTAGATATGCAGTTGGAAAAATCTGTCGATGAATTCTATTTTGAGTTTGAGGAGACGGCCAATGAAGTTAATGAAGGGAAAGGCATCCTGATCATGACAGATATGGGTTCGCTGAATTCATTCGGGGAGCTCTACACCGAAAAAACAGGTATTCCAACGAAAACGATCAATTTTTTATCGACACCTTTTGTCTTAGAGGCGTTAAGAAAGACTCTAATTTCTGACTATAAGCTGGAGGAAATCTATTCAGAAGTAAAGGACATCATGCATGCCCACGTGGATGGGGACATTCAACGGTCAAAAACGAAACCTGAAACGAGAGAAGTCATCATTACGACCTGTCTAACCGGTCAGGGAGCGGCAATTACGTTAGCGAACTTCCTGAGAAATTCAATCACTTTAATTTCTAAATACAACATTGAACTCTTTCCTACCAATAGTTCTGATTATCGGCTGGAGGATTTCAAAAATAAAAAAATTCTAGCAGTAGTAGGAGTCAGTGATCTGAATATCACTCAGGTCCCCTTTATTCCATCGGAGAAAATTCTTTTGGATAACGGCTTGTCGCAGCTGAATGAGATCATTGAGGCCAATTATTCTGACTCGGATGGGAAGAACTCTTTTGAAGTAACGAATGAAAATGGCTTGCGGATCATTTTGGAAGAAACACTGACATTTTTGAATCCAGAGAAAACCTTGAAAACATTAGTTCATGCTTTTGAAGGGATAAAAGACGATTTGGTGACAGGGGAAAGTGCGGAGCGCTATCTGATCATGTTTGTTATGCATGGCGCCAGTATGATCGAACGTGTAATTCGAAATGAATGTATTGATTATCCTGATATCGCAAGCAGTATGCGTGATCGATCAGAGACCTACCAAATTCTGAAACGAGGGATGGTCGAGGTCGAAAGTACGTTTATGCTGGAGGTTCCGAATGTGGAAATCGGCTATTTAATGGATCTCTTTGACACAGAGTGACACACTAACTGGTTTTCCCAGAATATTTTGACACGGTAAATTACGTGACAGAGTCGAACGCTGACTCTGTCACTTTTTTTGCTTTAGAGAAGGTTGGCACGGAACTTGCTAAATAGAAAAGTAGAAGGACTATTTTGGGGAAAGGAGTAGAAAAAGACATTGATTTAATTGGATAGCAGAGTATAAAAACGTGGAAGGAAATGAGGAAGATGGGAAAGATAAAGTTGATTCGGGCGGATTTTAGATTGATTCATGGACAGGTGATTACTAAATGGTTAAAAGAGGCTGGAGCGAAAAAAATCGTCATTATCAATGATGCGCTAGCAAAGGACGATTTTCTAGGCAATATCTATGTAATGGCAGCACCACCGGGAATCAAGGTGGAGATCAAAACCATTGATGATGCTGTCAAGCAGTGGCAAGAAGATGCATTTGGAGCAGAAGATTTATTGATTTTATTCAAGTCAGTCAAGGATAGCTATCAAGCACAATTATTAGGGTTTCCCATTGAGACACTGCAGATTGGCGGATTGGGCGGAGGACCGGGCCGAGTGAACGTCCTAAATCAAATTTCCCTTGATCAAGAGGATGCGGAATTACTAAAGGAAATCCAATCCAAAGGGACACATGTGTATCTACACGTTTTACCGACAGAACCAAAGGTTGAGTTAAATGCCGCATTGAGCAAAATGAATTAGGAAAGGGGTAAGGTGAAAATGACTTCAAATTTCGGTATGGCATTAACAGCAGGTCTACTTTATTTTATGAGGCACTGCAAGATCGGTTATTGGTTTTATGATGTTTTTGGACAGCCATTATTTATTGGAATGATTTTTGGGTTAGGTTCAGGAGATTTAAAGACCGGATTACTTTTAGGCGGAACGATCCAGCTTGTTTATTTAGGAATGATCATGCCCGGAGGAAACATCCCCTCCGATCCGGCGCTGGCTTCGGTGATCGCTATTCCAATTGCGTTGAAATCAGGACTAACTGCGGAGCAGGCGGTGGTGTTAGCTGTACCATTTGGTGTACTTGGTGTTTTCATTGATCAGATCAGACGTACTATGAATGCCATGTTTATACATAGAGCAGACACCTTTGCAGAAAGTGGAAATGGCAGCGGAATCTTTAGAGAAGGTGTGATCTATCCGATCATCCAAGGATTCGTTCTCCGCTTTCCAATTGTTTTTCTCGTGACCCTGTTTGGCTCAGATGTAGTGAATTCTATCATGGATTTTCTGCCAGAATGGATTATGCATGGGTTGGAAGTCGCAGGAGGTTTGTTACCAGCCCTCGGTTTTGCAATCGTAGTGTATACGATTGGTAAAAAATCGATTCTGCCATATTTTATCATTGGCTATTTTGCTGTCGTCTATTTAGAACTGAACACCATGGCAGCAGCTGTATTTGGTTTATGTATCGCTATATTAGTCGTTAGTTCAAGAAAACCAGAAAGTGAGGGTGCCTGATATGGAGAACAATGTCGTAGAAAACGAGAAAAAAGTGACACTTTCCAAGAAATCCTTGAAAAAAACCTATTTTTGGTGGGTCTTTACTACCGAGCTAAGCAATTCTTATGAGCGACTGCAGGCCTTGTCTTTTTGTGTGAGCCTGCTGCCATCCTTGAAGGAACTCTATAGCGGTGAATCTGATGAATACAAAGCCGCACTTAGACGGCACCTGCAATTTTTCAATTCAGAGGGAACTTTTGGCGGATTGATCTTAGGAGTGATTTGCTCTTTAGAGGAGGAGCGAGCTGGCGGGGCGGAGCTGCCGGATGAAATGTTCTCTGGATTAAAAACCGGCTTAATGGGTCCAATGGCCGGGATTGGTGATACCATCATTTGGGGAACACTGCGTCCGATTATCTTTTCGATAGCAGTGACTTTAGCACAATCAGGTAATATTTTAGGCGGGCTTTTTCCGTTCCTGTTTTCATTTATCAGCTTGGCACTTGGGTACAATATGTTCAAATTCGGTTATAAGGTCGGCAGAGAATCAATCCAGTCATTACTAGGATCAGGAATGATCAACAAGGTGATCACGGGCTCAAGTATCTTAGGACTTATTATGATGGGGGCTCTGTCTGCCAGTTATGTCAAGCTTTCCATACCGATCAAAATCAAGTTAAGTAATGCGAATCCAATCGTCATCCAAGAATTATTAGACCAAATTCTTCCGGGAATGCTGCCGCTACTGGTAATTGCGGCCATCTATCTATATTTCATGAAGAAGGGTCAAAGCTACAACTTAGTAATCGGAGTGATCATTGCGGTATCGCTAGTAGGATCGCTGATTGGTTTATTTTAAAAAGTTGTCGTTTGTGGGCATGAAAACTGGATTGGAGGAGAACATGGAAAAGCATATTCTTGTTTTAACACATGGCGATTTTGGCGAAAGTCTCTTGAAATCTGCGCAAATGATCATTGGCGAAGTGTCAGAGGTAACATCAGTTTCTCTGACACCAGAAGACTCTGGGGATACATTCTATGAAAAGATTGAGCAGGAGATTTCGAACGTATCGAAGGAGATCATTTGTCTAGTCGATATGTTTGGCGGAAGTCCCTGTACGACTGCATTGCGGCTGTCGAAAAATCGCTCGATTACCATTATCTGCGGGCTAAATCTGCCTATGTTTATCGAGCTCTATAATCAATTATCGATGGGAGAAACTATTGAGAACGAATCGTTGATTAAGATCGCGAGAGACAATATCTTTGATGTCGCAAAAAAGGTTTTCCAGTGAGCATCAATATTTACAGTTAATTTACGAAAGGAGTTTGATAAATGACTAGTCCAATCATCGAGACAACAAAAGGGAAAGTGCAGGGAATAAACATTAACGGTGTAGATAAATTTCTGGGGATTCCATTTGCGAAACCTCCAATTGGAGAAAGAAGATTTTTTCCTCCTGTCGAAACCGATACATGGGAAGGTGTATTGGATGCTAGTAGCTTTAAAGCTAGTCCGATGCAACTGCCAGGAAGCTCTGAAGGAGCGATGTATCCGCCGGAAAAACGAACTGCGCCAAGCGAAGATTGTTTGTATCTCAATGTTTATGCGCCAGAGAACGCGTCTGGGAAAAATCTGCCAGTAATGGTCTGGCTGTATGGTGGACACTATATGAACGGCTCCTCCACTTCAGCAGGCTGTGAGGGAAGTAATTTTGCCAAAAATCAAAAGGTAATCGTTGTCACCTTTAACTATCGTGTTGTAATATTTGGTTTTATGGCTCATCCAAAGCTAAAGAAAACGGATCAAAAAGCGACAAATGCTGGACTTGAGGACATGCTAGCCACGTTAAAATGGATCAGAGAAAATATCTCAAGCTTTGGAGGGAATCCAAATAACGTTACGCTGTTTGGCGTGTCAGCCGGGTCTTCAGCGATCAATGTCTTATTGACCTGTCCGGCAGCAGAGGGACTCTTCCATGCTGCGATCACCCAAAGCGGATCGCCCTTTAATCATGACGAATGGGACATTAATGAAGCACAGGAACAAACTCGCTGCTTAAATTATTTAGCAAAAATCGGTGTCAGTGAAGACGAGCTATTCTGTGTTTCCGCAGAAAAACTGTTAAGTGATCCTGAAGCTTACGAAGCCTCCGAGTTTTGTCCTTATGTGGACGGACGATTAGTCCCTGCTCGTTTGGAGGAATCCTTCTTGGCTGGGAAGATTCATGATATTCCTATTATTCTCGGCTGTACAGCGGATGAAGCCTTCATTCTCCTTGGAGAACGAGAAAAGGTTACAAAAGAACGTTTTGAAAAAACAGTGGCGACCAAATATCCAGATCATAAGGTTGCTATCTATAATAAATATGGTGCCTATTTGGATCAATCACCTGCGTATGCGTTAGGACGTTTTCGGTCAGACAATACGATCGCAAATATGAGATATTTTGCCTCCTGTCTTGTTGAGTTTCGTACCTCGCCGACCTATTTTTACATTTTCCAAAAAGTCACACCAGGCAAAGAACCTTATTATTACGGCGCCTATCATGCCAGTGAGAATGCCTACCATTTTCAAAATTTAAATAGCGAGTTCATCAATTATGGGGAAAGTGACGTTCGAGTAAGCAATACAATGGCGAAATATTGGGCGAATTTTGCAGCGTGTCATGATCCGAATAGCAAGGCTTTGCCAGAATGGAAGAAATTTACACCACAGACAAATCAAATTATGTATATCGATGATCCTTGCGATTGTGTTCCCTTAAAAACCAAAGCTTTGACGGAAGAGTTGCAAAAAATTCTAGAGGAAAGAACGGAAAAAAGCGTGAGAAGGGCAGAATCAAGGATTTAAAGAGATTGAGCTTGGATTAAAAAGATAAAAAAAGCAGAAAAACTCGAAAACAATGGAAACTTTTACCACAGTCGGGATTTTCTGCTTTTTTCTTTTATAAATGATTATCCAATTTCTACTTAGTTGAGTGTATCGCGTCTTGTATTTTTTCTAAACTAGGGATAGATAAGGTATCGTCAGAGGTCATGACTAAGGTAAACAAAAGATCCATGATTAGCATTTGCGCTAATCTTCTTGTATAGATTCCCATGTTTTTATATTTTAGTTCCTCAGTTGTTGCAATGAGTGTGAAATCAGCAACTTTAACCAATGAAGTATTATTGAAGCTGGTTATCACGATAATCGGTACATCATTTTTTTTCAAAATATCGGCAATTCGAAGGATATCAGAATTCTCGCCACTATGAGATACAATAATTGCACAACTTTTTTTCGTGAGTTTTCCTGCTTTGAGCAATTGCATGTGGTAATCCATATTAAACTCTACTTCTAGAGGTGAGCGCAAGAATTTATGAAATCCATCCAGAGCTACTGGCGCAGACCCGCCGAGTCCGAAGAAGACAACCTTATTAGCTTGAATTAACGTATTGACTACTTGTTGTAATTGTTCATAGTCAAGCAAGCTAGCGGTAGTAGCCAAAGATTGTGTTGAAACCTCTAATACTTTTTCAGCGATCGCCTGAAAACTATCCTCTTCATAGATTCCTTCAAAAATTTTTTTCTTCGAACTATTTGATAAAAGAACAGTCAATTCTTTAAATCCAGATAGTCCAATTTTCTTCGAAAAAAGAAAGACGGTTGATTCAGCAACTCCACAGATTTCCGATATCTCGGAAATAGTCTTTGTTTTGGCTTCTTCTGGACTCTTTAGTAAGTAGTCAGCGATTCTTTTTTCTTTTTTTGTCATTGTTGGATAATTTGTTTGAATAACGCTTTCTAAGTAGACCATTATGTTCCTCCTAAATCAATATCGAAAAAATTCGATTTATTTTGTTTACTTTTCGAAAATATTCTATATAATAAAAATATATTTATTAATCGTAGATGGAAATAAAAAAATTTCAGTTTTAGTATATCACACTTTCATCAATGATTAAATTCAATAAAAATAGGGGGAAGTAAGATGGCAGAAATTGGTTTAGTAAGAGTAGACAGCCGCCTGCTGCATGGACAGGTAGTTACTCGTTGGATTGGACAGGTCGGTGCAAGTGAGGTCATTATTTTTGATGATGATTTGTCACAAGATGAATTCATGATTGAAGTGTTCAAAATGGCTGCCCCAAATGATGTAAAGCTTATTGTTAGAGGAGTAAATGATATAGAAGATACCTTAAATGGGCGAGAGTTAAAACATACAATCATTCTTTTTAAAAACATTCCTATGTTACTAAAAGGAATGAAAACGAATACAAAAATTGAAAAGGTTCAAATTGGCGGTATTGGTGGTGGACCAGAAAGAGTTGTTGTGTTCAAGAATATCACGTTGACAAAGAATGAGTACAATGATCTTCAAAATTTAGCTTCAGAGGGTATTCGTATCTATCTTCAAACGGTACCTGAAGAAAAAGAAGTTAGTTTAAAAGATATAGAAAACAAATTTAAATAGTAGGAGGAAAGAACATGACGATTTTTCAGGCAATTATTTTAGGTATACTATTTTGTTTTTGTCGAATGGGGATCCTATACACATGGCCCAAAAATATTCCTTTGTTTGGGGCGTTGTTGATTGGGATTGTCTTGGGCGATGTTCCGCAGGCAATGATTATTGGCGCAGCTATCCAAGCTATCTATATGGGTGTGATACAACCCGGAGGAAATATACCTACAGATCAGGTGTTAGCTACATTTATCGCTCTTCCAATTGCTATTCAAACAAATTTGTCTCCAGAGGTTGCGGTTACTTTAGCAGTTCCGGTTGGACTATTGGGTATTCTGCTGGACTATATTCGTAGAACGGTTAATGCTGCTTGGGTCCACATGGCAGATAGCTATGCAGAAAAAGCTAATACTAAAGGAATTATGCGCGCACACTTTTTATATCCTACTTTGTCTTTGATATTTATTTACATTATTCCTGTAGCGATAGCGATTTATTTAGGACCAAATGCGGTAAAAAGCTTTATGAACTTTATTCCAGAATGGATTATGACAGGACTTCAGGTTGCGGGAGGAATTCTTCCAGCGTTAGGATTTGCAATCACGATTTCAGTCATTGGGAAAAAAGGAATTCTGCCATATTTTGTTTTAGGTTTCTTCTTATTCCAGTATGCTCAGCAAGTAAACACCATTGCTTTCGCATTACTTGGGATATTCATGGCCTTTCTGCATATCACGTTTACTAAATCAAATTCATCTGAGGAAGCGGGGATCTTATAATGAATGAAAATCAAGTAGATACAAAGAAGCTGTTAACAAAAAAAGATATCCGACGATCATGGATGCTTTGGTTAGGCACATGTGAGCTGTCAAACTCTTTCGAACGACTACAAAGTTTATCTTTTGTCGGCTGTCTCGCACCGATTTTGAAAAAGCTGTATAAAGATGATGAAGAATTAAGCTTAGCTTTTAAACGTCATTTGACCTTTTTTAATACTGAAGGCATTTGGGGAAGCCTAATCCACGGAATTGTAATAGCGATGGAAGAAGAACGAGCAAAAGGTGAAGAGATCTCAGATGATATGATTACTGGTCTAAAAACGGGCTTCATGGGTCCATTGGCTGGAATCGGAGATACGGTGGATTGGGGAACTATTCGTCCAATCGTTATAGGATTATTTTTGCCATTGGCTTCTGCTGGAAGCTGGATCGCCGGGTTAGGCCCCTTTGTCGTAGTTAGTTTGATTACATCTACCATTAGCTACTATCTATGGCATTTAGGCTATAAAGTAGGTCGGAAGAGTATTTTGCAAGTGTTAAAAGACGGTCGAATTAATCAGTTTATTATGGCATCTAGTATTTTAGGAATGTTCATGATGGGAATTCTATCTTCTCAATATGTCAAGCTGGAACTGAAGCCTTTTCTGATGGTGAATGGAGAAAAAACGACAATCCAATCCTATGTGGATCAGATTCTTCCGGGACTTCTACCGATAGCTGCAGTATTTATTCTGTACTATTTAATCAAGAAGAGAAATGTTAAGTATACAACTATTTTATTGGGTGTTTTAGTCTTTTCATTATTAGGGGCACTAGTCGGATTATTCTAGGGAGGAAATCATGCAGTCAGACGTTAAAAATACAATTTATAAAAATGTTGAAGAGAATAAGTTAGATTTAATTCGGATCAGTGAGTATATTCACGAAAATCCTGAGTTGGGATATAAAGAATTCAAGGCAGTAGAGAAATTGACGAGTTACTTAAAAGAGAAGGGGAATGAAGTTATTATTCCTTTTGGAGGACTAGATACATCTTTTAGCGCCTCGTTCACACAGGGGAAAGGAGAAAGACATATTGCAGTACTGGCAGAATATGATGCATTGCCTAAATTAGGTCATGCATGTGGACACAATATTATTTGTACATCCGCTCTAGGTACCTATCTAGCTGCAAAGAGGGCGATGGAGAAGTTCAATATTTCTGGAAAAGTTTCTATTATTGGAACACCCGCAGAAGAAGGCGGTGGCGGGAAAATAAAATTACTGGAAGCGGGTGTATTTGATGGGATAGATGCCTCATTGATGGTGCATCCTACATCAGGAACTACTCGAATTGCTGGTAGATGTACGACTACGTATTCATTTACAATCGAATTTTTTGGACAGTCTGCACATGCTGCAAGTCAGCCCTTTAAAGGTATTAATGCTTTGGATGCAGCAAATCTTTTTTTCAATGCGATTGGATTTTTACGCCAGCAGGTGACCTCGGATGTCCGTATGTCAGGATACATTGTTGATGGCGGTAATGCCAGTAACGTTATTCCAGACTATACTAAAATTCAATACAGTATTCGTTGTATGGAAGATCAAGAAATGTCTAGCTTAGTTGAGAGAGTGAAGAGTTGTATTCAAGCTGCTGCTTTAGCAACCGGTTGTAAGGCAAATATTATTGAAGAAAAAGGCTACGCCGCCCGTACCTTTAGTGAAACATTAGGAAATATTTGTCGTGATGCTTTGGAAGAGCAAGGCGAGGAAGTGTTAACAGGGTTTCCAGATGATTTTGGATCAACTGATTTTGGAAATGTTAGTCAAATAATCCCAACAACAAACCCATACTTTAGCTTGAATAAGACACGGGTATCATTACACACACCAGAATATGAAAGACTGGCTAATCAGCCTATTAGCCATACAGCCATCGAACGTTCTGCTAAAGCAATGGCTTGTACAATCATTGAATGTTTCTTAAATGATTCGATTTTGGAACGTGCTAAAAATGAAAAATCGAATGAAGTCAGTATAGATATGAGGCCAAGATAAGGGAAGTGATAAAATGATCGCAATACTCGTTGGAAGTCACGGAAATTACGCTAAGGAAGCATTAAAAAGTGCTGAAATGGTCATCGGTGAACAAAAAAATACTGCCTATTTCACATTGACTGAGATGATGGATTTATCAATGACAATAGAGGCTGCGGAAGTAGCTTATCAGTCATTGGATAAAGAAACAGGCACATTGATTTTGACTGATATTGTTGGAGGAACGCCAACAAATGTTGCAACGGTTCTAAAGAAGAAGGAAAAAAATATTTCTTTGCTAGCTGGATTTAATATGCCTTTATTATTAGAGGCATTATTAAATAGGGAACAGGAGTTAGAAGAACTTGTTGTCTATTTAAAAGAGCTGTTTGAAGGCACCTTAACAGAAATAATTTAGCGAACGGATGAAATGATTTCTTAGAAAAATAAATATGAGAGAAAAATGCTAGATAATGATAAAACTCCCCTAATTAGGATCAATAAATAGTTGAATCCTAGTTAGGAGAGTTTTTAAAAGAAAGGCAAGCTTTAATCCAATTTTAAAATAAGTTACACGATAATCACCAGATTAAGATAAATGGATTAGAGTAACAAAAAGCAAAGAGGTATGAGGAAATGAAACATTTGTCAATTAATGAAGTAAAAAGCAAGAAGAGCACAATCCTAAAAAAGAATGTGCTCTTTAATTGTTTCGCGTTTAGAGATTGAATATTCACACGTTAGTAAATTTAACTATCGGCTTTAATAATCTTTATACGTGAATTGAATTGCTGTTCAATACTCTTGTCCAAATTAGCATCGGTGATCAGTATATCTACTTCTTCGAATGTACAAAATGTAGAACTGGAGTCCTTATTGAACTTTGTACTGTCGACTAATGCGATCGATTTTTTTGAATTGATCACGTTTGTGCGTTTATGTTTTACTTCCATCAAATTATTTTCGGAAAATCCTCCATCCAATGAAAGTCCCGAAGCTGAAAAGAAATAGGTGTCTATATTAAAATTATCCAAAATAGGACTGAAAAATTCGTCATAAATTGTATTTGAATTTGCTTTTAGCAGCCCACCGATGGCTAACACATTGATATGTCGATTTTGTTTTAGAATTGCGCCTGTAGATATTCCATTTGTAATCACGGTAAGCTGTTCACTGAACGTCACCAATTCAGATGCAAATTCAAAACAGGTAGAACTGGAGTCTAACAGGATCGTATCTCCTTTCTTTACAAATTCTATCGCTTTTTTGGCGATTGCTTTTTTTTCTTCTTTATTGACGAATGCACGTTCACTGTATTCGGTAATTCCATCTGTAAGATCTTTACCCATAATTTCTTCTTTGAGCATAATCCCACCATGGATTCTAGTTAGGTCATTATGCTTTTTTACTAATTTGTCCAAATCGTTCCTAACCGTCGGCCGAGTAACTCCTAACTCCTCTGCCAAATTATTAACATAAACGACTCTTTTTTCTAAGATCAGTTTACGAATGAACTCTTCTCTTTCTGTAGCTAACATAATATCTACTCCTTTGATTTTCATTATAAGTCATACTAAAAGAAAAATAAAGAAAAAATATACATGCGAAAAGAAAACGAAGAGATATAAATAAACTTCCTTAAATCCAACATCAATTTTTGGTTTTTAAGAAAAACACAAAATAAATTTTTCTTTTTTTAAATTTATGTTGACTAAAAGAAAATATAGTAGTACATTGTGTGTGTAAAAAGAAAATAAAAGAAAGAAAAAGAAAGAGGTAGTGATATGTTAATTAGTGGAAAAGAAATGTTAGACGTAGCAAAGGAACATCATTTTGCTGTTCCAGCGTTCAATGCGGGCTCAGGTCAATTGCTGTCAGCGGCAATGGATGCCTGTGAAGAAGCTAAGTCACCGTTCATGATGGCAATTCATCCATTAGAGTTGGAGTTTTTGAGAGACAGTTTTATTAGTCAGGTCATTTATGAAGCAAATCATAGCCGGATTCCAGTTGCGATCCATTTGGATCATGGAGCTTCATTTGATCAAGTGATGCACGCGATTCAGCTAGGATTCACCTCAGTAATGATTGATAGCTCGCACTTACCTTTCGAAGAAAATATTGCAGTTACACAGAAAGTCGTCGAAGCGGCTCATGCGGTTGGTGTATCTGTTGAAGCAGAGCTGGGAACAATCGGTGATACTGGAAACACGGTAGAAGGCGGAGTAAGTGAAGTTGTTTATACAGATCCAGCAAAAGCAAAAGAGTTTGTTGAAAGAACTGGGATTGATTCTTTAGCAATTGCTATCGGAACGGCTCACGGAATTTATCCAAAAGATGTTAAACCAAAATTACGCCTGGACATTTTACGTGAAATCATCAAAGTCGTAGATATTCCATTAGTTTTACATGGAGGATCAAGTAATCCAGATAAAGAAATTGGCGAGTCTGTTGAATTGGGAATTTCAAAGATTAACATCTCCTCTGATATTAAGATTTCATTTACAGAAAAACTAAGAGACATCTTAAATAATGGTAATCTAGAAATTCGTGAACCAAATGTGATCTTCCCGGATTGTATTGAGGAATCTAAGAAGACCGCGTTGCATAAAATTAAGTTGTTCAAATCGGACAACAAAGCAGATCTTTACCATAAATAAGAAGACTATTTGGAGGTAAATCATGCAAGAAATTAATTTAGAGCAGATTTTGGATGAAGAAATCATGGGCGTTCAACTTCCTGGCAATTCCAAAGAAGATACGATTCACTACTTAGCGAAGCTTCTACTTGATAAAGGATACATTAAGGAAATAGATGGATTCGTTAAAGATATTTACTATCGCGAGTTGCTTGGAAAGACGGGGATCGGCAATTTTATTGCGATCCCTCATGGTCAAAGCGAAAGCGTTATCACTAATGGGATTGCAATCGGTGAATTCAAAAATGAGATTCCTTGGGAAACATTAGACGAAAAACCAGTCCGAATTGTTTGTTTATTTTGTGTAAAGGCTGGAGATGGAGGTGAAAACGAGCATCTACGAATGTTAGCGGCCTTAGCTGGAAAATTAGGAAATGATGAAGTAGTTGCACAATTACTCAATGCCAAAAATGTATCAGAGATGAAAAAAGCATTTTTATAGGAGGAGAAATATGAAAATCGTAGGAATAGCAGCATGTACTGCAGGAATTGCCCATACGTATATTGCCAAAGAAAAACTGGAAAATGCAGCTAAAAAAGCCGGACACGACATTCATGTAGAAACGCAAGGAACAATTGGAACTGAAAATCCGATTCCAGAAAGTGCTATTAAGGAGGCGGATGTGGTTGTGATCGCTGCCGATGTAAAAGTAAGCGGTAAGGAACGCTTTGAAGGCTTGCGCGTCATTGAGATACCTACAGAAGTAGTTATTAAATCTCCGAACAAATTTATTGAAAAAATTGAAGAAATTGTAAACCAATAACGAAAGGATGCGATGGAAATGACGGACACAAAGCAAAGCGGGAAATTGTTTACAAATTTAAAACAGCATGCACTTACAGCTATTTCATATTTAATTCCAATTGTTGTTAGCGGCGGTTTTTTGTTAGCAATTGGAAGTCTCTTAGGCGGTGCAACAATTAATGATATCAAAGAATCTTACAATTTCTTTGATGTGATGTACACGATGGGTGGATTAGTACTAGGAATGCTGCCGGTAGTTATCGCAACTGGGATATCATTTTCGATTTCCGATAAACCCGGGATCGCACCAGGGTTTCTCGTTGGGCTGATTTCTATCAATATGAATGCAGGGTTTATTGGTGGATTTATTGGCGGGTATATAGCTGGCTACTTGACCAGATTCTTAAAAGAAAAAATTAAAGTACCGTTGTGGGCTGAAGGCTTGAAACCAATGTTGATCATTCCTTTTATTTCATCCGTAGTCGTTGGATTCATTATGTATTTCGTTTTAGGTTTCCCAATTTCAGCTCTTACAGACACATTGAATAACTTCTTATTAGGGTTGGATACAAGTCAAAAACTAATGTTTGGATTAATCGTCGGTGTATTGTCTGCTATCGATTATGGCGGACCGATCAATAAAGTGGTCTTCGCATTTTTATTGTCCTTACAGTCAGAAGGAATCAATGAACCAATGGCAGTATTAATGTTGGCCTCTATGGTCACGCCTTTTGGAATGTCCATTGCTTTCTTCTTGCAAAAGATCTTTAAAAAGAACATTTACAACCGGATGGAAGTAGAGACATTAAAGACCGCTTTTCCGATGGGAGTATGTATGATTACCGAAGGATGTTATCCAATTATCTTTAATGATTTATGGCGGTGTATCGTGTCTACAGGTATCGGTGCAGGTATCGGGGGTGCATTGAGCATGATTTGGGGTGCAGCTTCTCCAGTTCCTCACGGTGGTTTGTTTGCCATGGTAACGATGACAAATCCTCTTGGGTGGTTTGCGGCATTAATGATCGGCTCAATAGTAGATGCTGTTTTATTATTAGTGTTGAAGAAGCAAGTCGATTACGACGATGTGAAAGAGAGTCAAGCAGAAGATGAAAAAGACATTGATTTGTCTGATATAAAAATTAGTTAAGGTGGGTAATAACTATGAGTGGAGCAACTGAAGAATACAAACAGGCAGTGAAGGATCTATACAAAAAATCTCAAATCGTTCTCACAGATGAAGAGTTAGAATCAGTGGATTATGCAGATTTTGGTTTAGATAATTTGGAAGAAGAAGGTTTGAACTTGATTCTGTATGTAAATAATACTCGATATTGTGCGAAAGAAATGGTTTTATTGCCAAATCAAACATGTCCAGAACATTTACATCCAGATTGGAATGGGCACGAAGGCAAACAAGAAACGTTTCGCTGTCGTTGGGGCGAGGTTTATCTTTATGTAGAGTCTGATGAACCGTTAGATCCTGAAAAAATTAGTGTAAGTATTCCAAAAAATAGTCAAGAATACTATACCGCAAGTAAAGAATATCGTTTATTGCCGGGAGAACAATATACGATTGATCCTAAATTAAAACATTGGTTTAAGGCTGGAAAAGACGGTGCAGTGATCAGTGAGTTTTCTTCTCCTAGTTATGATGAATATGACGTGTTTACTGATCCTAATGTGAAACGAGTTATCATGGATCGTTAGTGCACAAATTACTAAAGCGCTTTCGGTTGTTTTTAATCGTAAAGCGCTTTAAGTATACCGTGGGAGGCTCTTATGAAAAAAATTTTGAATTCAAAAGAAACGTTGATTGAGGATATGCTGGCCGGATTTATAGCCGCTGAAGGAAAAAGGGTTGCTCAATCATCTGCAAATTCTCAAGTTCTTTTTCGAAAGGAAAAAAAAGCAGGGAAAGTCGGGATTGTCAGTGGTGGAGGAAGTGGTCATGAACCTCTTTTCTTTGGATTGCTAGGGAAAAATATGGTGGATGCGGTAGCAATAGGCAATTTTTTTGCTGCACCAACACCAGGAACCGTTTTGGAAGCAATCAAACAAGCGGATCAGGGTGCGGGTGTAATTTGTCTTTTTGGAAATTATGCGGGTGATGTCCTAAATTTTGACATGGGTGTTGAACTAGCAGAGATGGAAGATATTAAAGCGTATAATTTACCGATCGCGGATGATGTGGCATCAGCTGGAAAAGAAGAACAAAGAGAGCGTCGCGGAATTGCCGGTGACTTATTCGTCATTAAAGAAGTCGCCGCGGCAGCAGCTCAAGGATGTTCTTTAGAAGAGTGTTTGAGAGTTGGAGAGAGTGCAAATCAACGTATTTTCTCAATCGGTGTTGGAATTTCTCCTGGGACAAATCCTGTTAATGGTCAAAAGAATTTTGAGTTGGCCGATGATGAAATCGAGTTTGGTCTAGGAATTCACGGTGAACCAGGAATTGAACGGATGAAGATGCTGGATGCTAAAAGCTTGGTTCAACGGATGGTCGATAAGCTTCTCGTAGAACTAATGCTATTTGAAGAAAAAGAAGTCATTGTCTGTATTAATGGTTTGGGCGCTACTACGCATCTAGAGTTGTATACAGTTAATCACGAAGTGGACAAGCTGTTAAGGGAAAAAAATTTTAATGTCTACGATACTGTCGTTGGAAGTATTTGTACAACACAGGAGATGGCAGGTTTCTCTATTACAGTGCAGGTATTGACAGAGGAGTTAAAAGAAATGTATCAAATGGATGCCTACAGTCCCTGCTATTTTCACAAGGAGGACTATTGATGGAAAGATTAACTAGTGAAAAAGCGAAAGCGATGTTGATTTTCACAGCTGAGGAATTGATTAAAAAGGAAGAGTATTTAGGTGACATCGATCGTGCGATCGGTGATGGTGATCATGGTATCGGGATGTCTAATGGTGCGAAAGCTATTTGTGACGTTCTGCAGAATGATTCGATTACAGATATTGATCAGGTATTCAAAAAAGCCGGGATGGCGATGATGGAATCAATGGGAGGCGCATCAGGAGTTATTTTCAGCTCTTTATTCTTGGGAGTAGGGAAGGCTGCCGGAAAAAAAGAGGACTTGTCGGTTGAAGAATTTGGTGCTGGTCTTCGAGAAGCGGTGGCGATGATTCAAAAAAGAGGCAAAGCGCAATTAGGAGATAAGACCATGTTAGATTCTTTAATCCCCGTTGCAGATGTTTTTCAAAAGACACAATCGGTTGATTTTTTAGAGGTTTTGGAGGAGGCCGTTCAGGCGGCCTATGAAGGGGTTGAAAAAACCAAAAAATATCTTGCAAAATTTGGTAGAGCAAAATTTTTAGGAGAGCGATCGTTAGATAAACAGGATGCTGGTGCGACTTCGGTTGCAATTATTTTTGAAGCAATGCACGAATATTTAAAAGGAGGAATTATGATGAAGGTTGGTTTTGGTGCAGATGAAAATGCGGTTGAATTTAAAAATACTTTGAAGGAGTATGCAGAAGAATTAGGTTATGAGGTTGTCGATTTTGGTTACTATAGTGATTCACCCGTTGATTATCCGGCAATCGCTTTTGAAGTGGCGAAAGCAGTGAAATCCGAAACGATTGATCGTGGGATATTATGTTGTGGGACAGGGATTGGAATGGCGATCGCCGCGAATAAAGTTCCAGGTATCCGTGCCGCGCAATTGACTGATATTTATTCAGCTGAACGTGCGCAATTAAGCAATAATGCACAAATTGCTACGTTTGGAGCTTTCGTTCAGGGAATCGATTCTGCCAAACTATTATTGGAGGAATACTTATCTCAATCTTTTGAAGCCGGAACAAGATCTGAACGGAAAATTAATCAGATAATGGATTATGAAAAAAATCTAGCAAAATAAAGGGAGATAGTGATGAGAAAACCAATTGTTGGAATTAGTTTAAAAATATATATGAACGAACTAGAACCCACTATTAAATATACCCAGAAGTTGAAGGAGCTTTGTAATCACTTTGCAGACATTGATTTATTTATGTTTCCCAGTATGGGAACCTTACGGGAGGTTGGACAGTGTCTAAGTAATTCATCCATTGAGTTTGGGTCTCAAAATATCGCCTTTATGGAAAATGGTGCGTTAACAGGAGAATTCTCAGTAGAATCACTTTGCGATATGGGATGTAGCTATGTTGAGTTGGGGCATGCTGAACGACGGAAATACTTTAACGAGACGGACGAAATAATAAACGAAAAAGTAAAGCTTGCTTTCAAAAACGAGATACGTCCTGTTTTATGTATTGGAGAAAGTATGCACGAAAAGGACCAGGTGAAAGCACACTTGAAGAAGCAATTGATTGTGGACTTAAGTGGGGTCACTCCAGAAGAATTAACAGAATTGGTCATCGCCTACGAACCCGTATGGGCGATTGGACAGGAAAAAGCCGCATCAGCCAGCTATGTACACCATGTACATGAGATGATTCGAAATATTTTGACCGACCATTATGGTCATTCAATTGCTCAGAAAATAAGAATCATATATGGCGGTTCTGTTAGTCAGAATAACGTGAATGACTTAATCGAAAATGAACATGTGGATGGCGTTTTTGTTGGAAGATTTGGACATGATCCAGAAAAATTTAAGAACATTGTTGAAATTGTTCAGCAAGTAAAGGAGAAAAAATGAAATTCTTTTTAGATACAGCAAACGTAGATGAAATCAAACGAATCAACAAATTAGGCCTAGTTGATGGAGTAACGACCAATCCGACAATCATTGCAAGAGAAGGTCGAGATTTTGAGGAAGTCATCAAAGAAATTTGTGAAACGGTAGAAGGTCCTGTCAGTGCAGAGGTTATCAGTTTAGATTCGGAAGGCATGATTAAAGAAGCCAAAAATATTGCACAATGGGCAGAAAATATCGTAGTGAAAATCCCAATGACCGAAGCAGGTTTGGAAGCAGTAAACAAATTGACAAAATTAGGAATCAAAACAAATGTCACATTGATTTTTACCGCTGCACAAGGGTTGATGGCAGCCAAAGCTGGCGCAACATACATTAGTCCATTCTTAGGCAGATTGGATGATACTGGAACAGACAGCCTAACGTTGATTAAGAAGTTGCGAACGATTTTGGAGACGTATGGATTGAAGACTGAGATTATTTCAGCAAGTGTTCGTGGTTTAGAACATGTAGAAAAAGTTGCAGTGGCAGGTTCGGATATCGCTACGATCCCGGGATCATTATTCCCTAAATTATGGAGTCACCCATTGACTGATGCGGGTATTGCAGCCTTCATGAAGGATTGGGAAGCATTCAAGAATCAATAAGAATCAATAGCATAAACTGGAGGAGCGAAAAATGAGTAAACGTAAACCAGTAGTCGTAATGAGTTGGGCAATGAGACAAAATCGCGAAGTTGAGGCGGTAACCTTTGCCGAACAATTAGTCGAACTTTTAGGAAATGATCAGAATATTGAGAAGATTTTGCTGCCATCGATGGCCATGCTCTATCCAGTATCAAAAGTTTTATGGAATACCAATATACATTTAGGAGCGCAAAACATCAGTGCTTACGCATCCGGAGCATATACCGGCGAGTATTCAATTGAATCGTTATTGGATATCAAAGGGGATTACGTAGAACTTGGGCATTGGGAAAGAAGACAATACTTTCATGAGACGGATACAACGATTAATAAGAAATTGCGTTTGACCCTTGAAAAAGGCTTGAAGCCGATTTTATGTGTGGGCGAAGTGGAACAGACAAGCGATTTCGAAGAGATTGAATCCTTTCTTTACTTACAATTATTTAATGATCTTTATGAAGTGAAGAAGGAAGATTTGGAGACTTTAGTGATCGCTTATACGCCGATTTGGGCAGTGAATAAAAGCAAGGCAGCGAGCGCACCGCACATTCATCTCGTCTGCGGAATGATTCGAAAAGTTCTGGCGAAAATGTTCGATTTAGCATCGGCCGAGAAAGTTAGAATAATTTATGGCGGAGCAGTTAGTCCTGAGAATGCTACATTGATCGTTCGAAACAAAGAAGTTGATGGTGTTTTTGTTGGGCGCTTTGGCAGCAATCCTGAGAGATACGCCAAAGTAGTGGCAGAAGTACAAAACAATATCGATAAAGAAAGCAGTTTTTGATTGGTAAGGAGAGAAGACATTTTCTGATTATACAGACCAACTAGGTGTGAACACGATTCGATCGCGGTCGGTAGAAAATATTGTTTCTGTCTTTCTTTCATTGAACATGGAGGTAGAATAAGTTAGATGAAGAAATATACATTAGAGAATGAATTTATCTTAGTCGAGTTTTTAGATCTAGGCGGTTGTATTACTAAATTAGAAAAGAAGAATAACCAAACAAATTTCGTGCTTCATTATTCTGATAGTGAAACCTATCAGTCCAATCCTTATTTTCTAGGTGCAACAATCGGACGAAATGCGGGGCGTACTTTTCCGCCATATTATTTGAATAGCGATGAAAAGCAAATTAGATTGGATACAAACGAAGGAGATTTGCATCTTCATGGTGGTAAAGAAGGTCTTCAATTTAAGCAATGGTCCGTTAAAAAAATAGATGAAACTGCATATAGATTGTCTTATTTTGACACTGATTCTGTATACGAAGACATGGACTTCACCATATACTATCGATTAGAAGGAAACACCTTCATTGTTGAAATGCATGGAAATTCAGAACAGCCGACGATTTGTAATCTGACGAATCATTCCTATTTCAACTTGAATCACAACAAAAAAACGATTGAAAACCATTGGTTGACAATTGATGATGCAGAAATTCAACTTATTGATGCACAGCTTGTTCCTACGCAGGAATACGTGAAACCTACAGGCGAATACGAAAGCTATAATTTTCAAAAGGAAGTACAGATCAAAAAGGCCTTGGGTACAGAAAAGAAGTTAGCGAAACTCTGCGGAAATGGGATTAATCTGGCCTATCGTTTTACCGATCCCGATTTTATGCGAACAAAAATAAAACTAAAAAATGATACTGGAGACAATCGCTTAACAATTCGTTCTAATCAGGAAGCTTGTGTCGTCTACACTTTAAATAGTATTGATAAGCCCGTACTTTTAAATCGAGAGATACCAATTGAACCTTTCATGGGGATTACTTTTGAAATGCAGCAAATTCCCAATTATGTCCATGAGAAAAAGGATCATCTATGTCAAAAGTATTCTTCGATTACTACTTACGAAATAAATTAAGGGAGCATGCACGATGGATTATTATTTAGGCATTGATTTAGGAACAAGCTCTTTAAAAATCATCTTGGCTGATAATCAGGGAAGAATACTCGGTAATTCAAGTAGTTCTTTCTCTATCATTTCAGAAAAGGAAGGCTATAGTGAAGAAAATCCAACCGATTGGCTGCGAGCGTTTGATCGCGCTTTCAGTGAAATGATGGAAAGATATCCTCAAATAAAAGAGAATATCGTTTCTATCGCTTTCTCTGGACAGATGCATAGTTTGGTGATGATTGATGAGGAAGGGATCCCTATTCGTCCGGCGATTCTATGGAATGATGTTCGAACAACTGAGCAGGTGAAACAGTTAAACACCGATATTCTACCTCACCTATTATCGGTAGAAAAAAATATTTCTTTAGAGGGTTTTACGTTACCAAAAATACTATGGGTGATGGAAAATGAGCCGGAAAACTGGAAAAAGGTTTGGAAATTCATGATGCCGAAGGATTACCTCATTTATTATCTTACAGGTAAAGTTTGCACTGATTATTCCGATGCATCAGGGACTATCATGTATGATGTCAGGAAACATCAATGGGATGAGGAGATACTGACAAGGTTTGATATCCGTTTAGATCAATGTCCTGAACTGTTGTATTCTACTGACAGTGCGGGTGTGCCTACTGAGCAGATAAAGGAAAAGTTTAACATTACTAAGAACTTTGCTGTGATCATGGGTGGGGCCGACAATGCTTGTGGTGCACTAGGTACAATTGATAATATTGAAGAGCAGGGACTTATTTCAGTCGGAACTTCTGGCGTTATTTTGACCTACTCCAATGACAGTATGAACCAAGTAGGAAAGTATCACTATTTCAATTCATTGATTGAAGAACAAGATTACAAAATGGGTGTTACACTTTCCGCGGGCTATTCCTTAGATTGGTTCAAAGAGAGGTTTGCACCTGGTGAGGATTTCGAGACACTAACGAAGAAAGCTGAAGAAAGCTCTATTGGAAGTAAGGGGGTACTTTTCTTACCCTATCTTTTTGGCGAACGCAGTCCCTATTACAATGCAAAAATGTCTGCGGAATTTGTTGGAATGAAGGCGTACCACAATGATGGTGACTTGATTCGGTCGGTATTGGAAGGAGTGGCCTTTTCGCTTAAGAACGTATATCAAACTATGAGGGATTTATCCGATAAACAGGTGCAAAAATTTCGGATTACTGGAGGCGTAGTGAAAAATCCTCTTTGGTTACAAATGTTTGCAGACATATTCAACTCCGAGATCGAAGTTTTAGCAATCGATGAGGGTCCAGCTTTTGGTGCTCTTATCTGTGCGATTCATGCTTCTACCGGACAGCTTTCATCAGAGATATGGAAAAAATATAACCATGTCAAAAAAATTTATTCACCTGAGCAAAAAGCTGTTGAAGAATATGAAGTTTATTATCAGAAGTTTAAACTACTGAGTGATAAGATGGATGCTTCATCGTGTCTGAGGATTAAATAAAATAAAACGAGGTATTGGAAAGCTGTAAAACGTTTTTTTGATACCTTTAATCATCCATCTTTCCGATAAAGAGCAACTCTTTCTAATACTTGCTGCTCATGTTATAACAAAAATACCAAACAGAAAATTGCTGAGTGTGGCACTATATTCTGGTATTCGAGATCTATAGGTTTAAAAAGGTAATATTATGTTTTTAACTAGGACGAAACAATAGCTGAAAACTAACGACTATCAATTGAAATTTGTTTTTGCTATCTTAATACTGAAAAAAAGTAAAAAATTTTAAGCGATCAAAAGATTGATGATTCAATCTTTTGATCGCTTTGTTTCTGAAACTAAAATCTACTTTCTAAGTCTAAGGTAGTTATTGATATCTTATCCTTGTATGATGATATTACAAAAAAAGTTATATAATAGATAGAAAACGCTTTACTCTCAATATGAAATATTTTTATGAACTGGGAGGAATAAAATGAAATTAAAAAGTAGAGAAATCAAAATACTTCATTATCTTTTGCAAATGAAAGAGTACGTACCAGTGAAAGATATTGCTCTTAGTCTACAAATCAATGAACGGGAGGTTAGATAAAGTCTATATAAAGTAGATTAGTTTCTAAAGAAGAATCAGTTTGAGAAGTTGGTCAGAATAAAAAGAAAAGTTTTTTATTGCTAAAAAATAAGAAAATAGAAGAAATGATTCTTTCGATGCAATTAAGAGTTAGTCCAAGCAACTTCCAGTATTCACATGATGAAATTTTTTGTTTATTCTATTAAGTTTGCTAATCTCAAACGAGTATTTATCTGCTAGCTATTTTGAGGAGACTTTATTCATATCTCGAACAAAAATTATTACTATTCTTGATGAATTGGAGGAATTCTATTTCTTGGAGATTCAGAATTAAGTCATAAAAAGAGATCAGTTTTTTTATAGAAGGATCATTGTTTGACAAAAGTCGTCTGGCTGCAAAACTTCTAATTGAAACAATTCCTTTTAATGAAATTGAAAGGTTCATTCTTTTAGGTGAGACGACGACAAAAATAAGCGAGTTGCTCTTAAACAACATTTTTACAATTGATGAAGACCTCCTTTTACAAAACGATTATACACTATTACTAGTTAATTAATATATCAAATTAGCTGACTAACAGAGAAACTTAGATAGCTCCATCACATAGAGTTTTTCTTAATCATTTTGAAATGTAGTATTCAAGAATAAAAAAACTCAAGAAGAATGTATCTCCTTGAGAGAATTTTGGGTTTAGTATTTTTTCAATAGTAGAAAAATGGAAATACTCAAAATTATTGAACCAAATATCAAATAGAATGGGTTACCTTTTTTAATATTGGTTTTAGGATAACGGAGATTTCCTGTTTTGTTTATATTTGTATAGATCGATACGCTGTCGGATTTTTTTTCAAAATCTTTAGCTGTTTCAGAAGGCGTACTGGATTCAGAAGGCGTACTGGATGTAGACGACGAACTAGACGAAGACGACGAACTAGACGAAGAGGACGAACTGGATGAAGACGACGAACTGGATGAAGACGACGAACTAGACGAAGACGACGCACTAGATGTAGCCGACGTACTAGATTCGGTACTTGAATCATCAGGATTTATAGGAGGTGTAGGAAGAGCTTCGTCTACGGTAATTTCTACAGGCATTCCTTTTTCACCTTGACCATTACTATTTATAATATAAAAAGTAACAGTAGCTCCACCTTCTGCAATTCGATCTGGGGCAAGGTCTATTTCCCAATTTGGAGATTGCAGAATGGTTTCCCAATCGTCTCCCTTACCAGTTGCATTAGGATTAGACGCACCAATAATTGCAGCATATAAAACATAAAGATTGGTATTCTCAGTTATAGGCCCAATCGTCAGCCAATCGTTTTTGACTTCACCTTGAGCGTTATATTTATCACCTGGATAATTATCGCTCTTAGAATTTGAATTTATTTGTACGTATTTATTCCAGTTGTAATAGGCATCTTGAACCTCAGGATCATCCCAATGTTCGATGATATTCGTATTAACGTCGGTAATTGCTAGGGCTTCTTGATTTAAAAGAAAGCCATAAGCAACTACTAGAACAACTACAATAAACGAATAAAATTTTCTTTTATAAAACATATTCCCGCCTCCTATTGTTGAAGATCATTATAGAATATCAGGGCAGGAATATAATTATTTTTTGTTGAAAATAAATTAAATCTAATTTGCTTGTTAGAAAAATCGAAAAAATAAAAAATAAAATTTACAATTGATTTATTTTCGGGAGTTTCATGACTATCGCTAACTAGAACAATTGCCTTTTTTTAAATCTAGAACCATGTTGTACCACGTTTCTCCCGCATGTTGTGAATCAGAAACGCCCTCTAGTTTGTAACCATTTTTTTCGTAAAAGGGAACAAGTGATTTTAAACAAGTTAGTGTGATCCCATCTCTTTTCTTGTTTCTCGAAATATCCTCCAATTCAGTAAGTAGTTTAGTAGCAATGCCGAATTTTTGGAATTGAGGATCAACCACTAAACTTAGAATAGTTTGATAGCCGCCAACGGCTGGATTTTTAACGGTTTTTTCAAATAGATCATCATACAAGTATCTTTCTGGGATAACTGGTCCAACGACATAGCCTACAGGATTATCAGATTCAGTTACAGCCAATATAAAGCTGTCATTAATAACTTCAATCCGTTCTTTCATTGACTCTGAGGAAGTAGCTTCTTCGGAAGAGAAACCTGATTTTTCAATGTCCATGATTCTCTCGAGATCTTTCAAAAACGGTGATCTAAAATTGAAAATCACAAAATCACTCCTTAAATGTATTGTTAAATCAATGTATAGTTTAGCATATTTAGATTATTCAGATAATAAGGTTTAATAGGGTTTGATTTTGTGAATACCATTTTAGAACATCCACAATCGAAAAAAAATCAGAATAGCTTCACTAGAATGGGACTGCTAAGAAAAGAAAATCAAGAGGCTGTAGTAAAAAATTCATTGATAGTCTTTCAATTCTAGAAAACCTTTGATTCCTGCAAAGATACCTAACAATAAGATAACAGGGTTTGTCTTAATTCCAATTAGAATTAAAAGCAAGCTTAGTGCAAGATAACCGTTCTTTTTATCAAAGCTAATGTTCATTTCATCACCTCCTTTTGGTATTGGATTCGAGTCAATTTTAAAATTAGTTTGACAGTTTTGTCTAGGTAATCATCTTTACATCGACATTCTTATTTTTGGACATTGGTTATCCTCCTATGATTGGGTTTGGCGATTTAATCACAGGACAACCAAATGTTTTTTTGTGTAAAAAATAGTTTATGTTCTCACTCAGAACGAGTAATCACGTCTAATATTATCGAACCTCATTTCTTCTAAAATGAATACAAAAATAACGATAAAAGACGGGAGTTTCTAACGAAGTCAAAGAAACCTCAAATTTTTTTCCGAAATCAGGAAAAATTTCGAACTAGAAAAAGCCGATTCCTCATGTGAGACTTAATTTAAGTCAGATTAGATCATTTGTTATTTGGGAGGGATTGAAAAATGAAAAAAGCTTTGATTACAACGGTTGCACTTGGTTTGTTGGCAGTGAGTGGGTCAAGTGTAACTGCTTTTGCTAATGAGTCTACGAGTGTCGGAAGTAAATCAGACGTTACGTTGACAGCGGGATCTGGAGAAGATGTGGACCCAATCGTTCCAGACGACACTCATGACGATGATCCAAGCACTGGAGATACCGGCGCGCTTTCAATTCCGTACGCGTCGAATATCACATTTGGTCAACAAGAAATTAAGCAAGGAGACACAGATTACTTTGCATTAAACAAAAAACCCCATGTACAAGTGAATGATACCCGCGGAGGAGCAAAGGGATGGGCACTTGGGGTAACACTTTCACCATTTATGGGTGAAAATGGCAAAGAATTGTCTGGTGCGAAAATGTCGCTTTCTAATGGGAAGATAGTTACAAAAAACAATCGCTCAACAGCTCCAGAACTAGCGGGAACCACCTTTGAGTTAAGTGAAGACTATCAAGAGGTTATGAGTGCTAAAGAAGGACAAGGTGCGGGGGCCTTCGCGGCAGTTTTTGAAGGAAAAGATGGTCAAAACGAAAACGTCAGGCTTCATGTTCCGCGGGCAGGTCTGGAAGCACAAAACTATACAGCAGATTTAACGTGGGTATTGACTGATGCGCCAGCGTAAGAAGCTTGGAGGGTGGGGGAAGAAATTTTCCCACTTTTTTATTTATGCAAGTCGTATGGGGGTACTTATTTTTTCTTGTAAAGTTTTCGCTGCGGTCGAATGGTGTTGAATGGATTGGCGGTTCATCCTTTAAGAATCAGGCTTCTGAGTCACAAACAGTTGTGCGGCAGCTGAAAGAAGAATCAGAGCGGCACTTTCAATTAAGGATTTCTACAGAAGAATTTGATGGAATAAAAGAAACTAAGAATTATTCTTGGTGTAATCGCTGATATTTGTAAATTGAAAAAAAGTTAGAGTGAGGGAAGAAAATGAAAAAAGTTATTCGCCTATTTCTATTTTCGTTAGTAATCTGTATCTCTACGCCAATAGCGGAGGCTGAACAAGTCAAAAGTGAAGCAGGTATATCATTTTATCAGCCTAGTAATAAAAATCAAACGATACCAATGGAAAAGGTAACGATGAATGATTCTAAAAATACTGCACCTCAGGAAAGAGTAATCGCACCAGAATCAGGTTCTAAAATGTACCCAAAGACAAATGAAGAAAAATCCTTATTACTCGGAAGTATCGGCGTATTGATTTTATGTTTGTTTTTCTTCGTATATTTTTTGAAAAATAAACTGAATGAGAGTTCACAGGAAAACACATAGTAAAAATCAGGAAGCCGAAAAGCAGCTATTAATAAATAGAAAAGCTCAAACATCGAGCTATAAGTAAAAGAGGCAACACGTCCAAATGAATGCCGAAAATCAATTACTCTGGCGAGGGAAAGGTAATGTGAACGTTAATTTGGCAGAAAATATTTTTTATTAGTCGACCCTCCTATCAAACTAGTAGAAATAAAGGAGTATTAGAATGAGAAAAATTTCAGAAGTAAGGTATCTTTTACCAATCGTTTTACTGTTCGGAATTTCAATCGGTTGTGGAAGGACTGTTGGAGCGACTATCGTTGAAGAAAACACCAATGATTCTGCTGAGAATGCAATACTTTCTAATCGGCCAGAAGACACAAAAATGAGTGGAATCACGAATGATGGATCAGTAGAACCTAAGAATGTACAAAGTTCAACGAAAAATTCTGATATTTCTGTACCTGGAAAAGGACAAAATACAGCTAGTAGTTCTGAAACAAACGCTTCTGTAGAGTCCAATCAAACGAAAGAAAGTTCAGGACTAGTAGAACAACAAGCGGATAAAAAAGTTGCAGATCAAGCAACTGTGAACGTAGACACATATGAAGAGTTTAAGGCAGCTTTACTTGATTCGAACGTCCAGACAATCTCTTTAGAAAACGACATCAAAATACTAGATTCTTTCAATTTTATCGGTAATAAAAAAATTTCTGGTAATGGACATACACTCGATGTGAATTATCAAAGTGTAGGTGTAGCGTTGAGTAATGCAGTGTGTACCATTGAAGAGATTCATTTGATCAATCAGCCTATTTATTCTTTTTTTTGGTCGGAGTATCCGGGTGTAACGGTTAACTATAAGAATGTGACTTCCTCCGGTTATCAGTTTATTTATTTGGCCGCTGGAACTGCCAATCTTGAAGGCAATATTGAAGCAAGTGCCAATTTGCAGGAAATTTTTCAAGGACAAAAACTAAATGTTGGAGACCATTCGAATGTGACATTTAAAGACACAGCGAATGCAATTGCCATCTACTCTGGTGACGGCTTGACTGTAGGAGATGGAGCAAATTTTACCGTTGATGCTCAAGGACTAGGAATGTTTATGTACAATGTAAATGGCAAAATTGATTTACACGGAAATGTTGAGATTAATTCTGCGACAGATTCAGCTATTCGAGGCGGAGCAAACAATGGGTCATTGATCATTTATAACGATGCTAAATTGAAGGCTACCTCCAAAGTAACGGATGAAGAAGCCATTTTGCTGTATAACGGGTCTGTCATTGTAAAAAGTAATGGGACCTTGGTGGCAACGTCAGAAGGGCTGCAATCTACTCTCCAAACCGGTAACAAATTAGAGTTGCAGGAAGGATCGAACTTTATGATAGCCAACAGTAAAGGAAACGCCTTGGGTGCTTGGGAGCTTAAGACGAAGGTATCACTTTCTTCTTCTCAAGGGGTAAGTACCTGGAAAATTGGTAATATAGGAACAGAGATGCCAGATGCGATATATCAGGGACCATTGTCAGCCAGTTTTACCTTAGATACTTATACGACTGGGCAGCATACTCTGGATTTGGCATCGAATAATTCAACATTTAAAGCAGATTTTGATTCAGGGAAAGTTGCAAAAATAGCAGGTGGAATCTATTCAAAGAAAACCGAAATTGCACCAACAACTATTGATAAGTTAACCACGGAGAGCACACAAGTAAGCGGAACTGCTGAACCGGAAGCGATACTTGAGATTAAAGCGGATGGCAAAGTTATAGCTAGTGGGACTGTCAATAAAAATGGTGAATACAAGCTTGCGATTCCCAATCAAAAAGAAGGAACAAAAGTCGTTGCAGTAGCAAGGTCGGGAGGCTTAAGTGCTGAAGCCAGCACAATCGTCCAAGCTGTTGGACCACGTATTGAACTACCTGATGTGATTAATTTTAAGTCTCAAGAAATACCTCCTCAAGATACGCTGATCAAGTTTGTTGGTGATCAGGAGATTAACGTTTTCGATGATAGTAAGAAGAAATCAACAACATGGACACTTTCAGTTCGAGAAGATCAGCCATTGAAGAACGAATCTGGAGAACTGCTAGTTAATCGATTGGAGATCTATAACCAAGGAAAACTTTTTCAAATCACCGATGAAAATCAACCGCTTTTCGAAGGAAAGGGTCAATTTTCGGTGAAACTTGCAGACTGTATGCGACTAGCCTTGCATCCTGCAGACAAAATTGGTTCTTATAAAGGTGCATTGATGTGGACTTTTATTAAGGGACCTCAGTAAAGATTGAAGGGAATAATAATCAAACTAACTGTTAAGTGATTAGATTGTTGCAGGATAGAATAGTAGGTCTATCTAAAAAATTTCTAGTTTTACACATAATACCCTGAACTAGCAAAAAGTCGGTATAAGTTGTCAAAATCCCAATGCTTCAGTCACATTTATAAATAGGTCGAATTGGTGGAGTGGTTTGATACCGCTGCTAATTATTTGGATAAAACGGTGAGAAGTAAAAGGCAATTCGAATACTAATAGTGATGCACAATATATTAATGAAAGTTCAGTATTTTCCCACACAAAGTCAGTCCATGCTGCAAAGTCGCTTCGGCGCTTGCAGTATGGACATTTTTTTATTTATTGTACATTGTGCTCCTAATCGTCCTTATCCGGCAAATCCCCAACATCTCGCTCAAAGACCCGTAACCATGCGATCTTTACACCGAAAGCAAAGGCGTTTCTACTTAGCTTCTTTTTATTGGTATTGGATAAGACATCCCAAAGTAGTTTTATAATTGAATCGCTCTACATCACGGATTAGGCAGGTTCGAGAAGCTTGGCAACGCTCGTGATATAGATAAGATAAAAATAAAAGCTGAACATTCTGCGTAATTTAGTTTAAAGAACTTCTAAACGTCCTTTTCATGATCAAGTTAGAAAAGAAAACTTTTGAGTTAGAGAGAGAAGAAGCTTGACAGATCAAGATTTTTAGAAGTTCTTAAGGATCAATTCCAATCTATTGCTCCGCCCTAATTAAAAAGTTATACTTGTTCTAACGGGAGGCGATTAGTATGGATGTCGAAGTAAAAAAAATTGGTAATTCTGTCGGAATAATTTTTCCTAAAAAAGCCCATATGAGTGAAGGAGACAAGTTTACTTTGCGAACGTTTAATAATGCCTATGTGTTAACTCCAAAAATTAAAGACATATACTATAATGACGATTTTTGGGGCGATGTTAGAAACGAAATGACAAAAGAAGATGTTGAATGGGATGAGTTTGACACTTTGCCATCGGAGGAAACGGATTGATGTATATCCCTCATCAAAGAGATATTGTCTTTATTAACTTCGATCCATCTTTAGGTGCTGAAATAAAGAAAAGAAGACCAGCAGTTGTCGTAACAAATTATGAGTTTAATCGACGGACTGGATTCTGTTATGTCTGTCCAATTTCCTCGGTGAAAAGAAAAGCGCCATTGTATGTAGATTTAATAACAAATGATTCGACGGTAAATGGGCAAATATCCGTCCATCAAATGAGATCATTGGATTTTTGTAAACGAAATATAGAAAAAAGGGATACCTGTGAAATCAGCTGTTTTGCTGATATTTTGGAAAGAATAGAAGCTTTTGTAGCAATAGAAAACGAAAGCTAATGACATCCTCAATCAAGCGTTAATGGTTGCGGCAGCATTCGCAATAATAATGACGATCAGCAAAAATAAAGACAATAAAAAAATCGTTAAATTGGTCACCGCCTTAAACGGTGCTGCAAAGGGAGATTGTTAGCGCAATCTCTCTTTTTCGTTTCTTTATATCCTAACTACCCGTAATTTTGCACAAAAGAATCTCTATAAAAAATAAGGACAAAACTGGTGTTAGGATACTTTAGTAGACACATTTTAGAAGAGGCCCATCATAGCTTCGACTGAAAGAAAATTCACCAAATAAAAAATATAACCAAAAAAGACTGCTATTCCAAAATATCAAGAAATTGTGCTGCTTTATAAAAAAACAATCTCTTAACTTGATGCCACTTCAATTCGGGTAGTTTCGCATCTTATCCTTTCTACATCTCATCCAACCAAGCACATCAAGCTTTACAAAGAGTTTTCAGTATATTGACCTAATTTTTACATTCATTTAGTATTCTTAGTTTTGTAACAAATACAAAACAATGTCATAAGGAGAGTATTATGAATTTGAAAAAAGTGGTGTTATCTTGTGTTACAGTTTTAACTATTGCGTCCTTTGGGGGACACACGGTTCACAAAGCGGCTGAGAAATCCAAAGAACAAACAACTTCTCTTGCCTCCGAAAAGAATACTAGCAAGAAAATTGTTCTAGTGGGATCAGCTAACACGAGGGATTTGGGAGGAATCGTCACAAAAGATGGAGCGGTGATTAAAAAGAATAAGCTAATCCGTTCAGGTGAGCTGGCTGACCTTGTCTCATTAGATAAGGAACGATTGGTTCATGATTTCAAACTAACAAACATTGTCGATTTTCGTACGGATAGCGAGGTTGCGTCAAAACCTGATCCAGAAATTGAGAATGTTAAAAACTACCATTACGGCGTCATGAAAGACAGTGGTGCTACCGCTAGTAAAGACGACTTTTACAAAAACTTAGACAAGGTTAATGGTGTTGAATACATGGAGAAAATCAACGCAGAGCTTGTTACAACACCTACAGCCCGTGAAAATTATAAGAAATTTTTTGATGTCCTGCTTGATACTAAAAATGGCTCTACTCTCTGGCACTGTACTGCTGGAAAAGACCGAGCTGGTTTTGCGACTATGCTTGTACTAAGCGCCCTAAATGTCGATAAAAAGACGATTTTCGAGGACTACCTACTATCAAATAAGTATCGGAAATCGGAGAATGAAAAGACCATAGAACAAGTCAAAGAAGCCTCAAATGATAATAAACAGGCAGTTGAAAATATTACTGCCATGATGGAGGTTCGTAAGAATTACTTACAAACTGCCTACGATACAATGGAAGAACAATATGGCGGCGTTAATGGCTATTTGAAAAAAGGCTTGGGATTAACCAACGATGATCTTAAAAACTTAAAAGAGATCTATCTTAAGGACAATTAAGGGAGCCACTAAAAACTATAAAAAATCACTAGCTTGATCGACAATCTTATTCGTTTTCTAGATTATACTATTGGTTCCAACTTTCATTGGCACATTGGGTAAACTCTTATTAAAAATTGACATAAGTATCTACAAATCGAATAGATTAAACGTTGAAGATCAATCATCTTAATCGGTGATTGGTCTTATTTTTTTATAGCTAATTAAAAGACAAAACATTCTGAGATTGTATTGGAAAGTATTATTACTAGATAGTCGGTTTACAAGTGGATTTTTCGTAATTGGTGAAGATTAATTTATTCCTTTTTTTGGTTTTACTAATTTTAATAGATTAACAATGAATCAAGAGCATTTTATAGAGGTATAGCGAATCAACATGATCAAAGTTCAGTTTACATTTTTACCTTTTTTTGTTATTTAAAACACTATAAATAAGCTATATGGCTATTGCAACTGTTTAAATTTTGTTAAGCGTTAAAACAAAAGATGAATTGAATAGCAATTGAAGGATGTAAACGCAGCCATTATATTTTAGGTAGGAGCTGAGGAAAATGATTGATAGTCAAGATTTATCTATTCTTCAAGAGATTGCTTTTAGAGATCAAAGGAATACAGCAGAATTGGAAAGAAAATTTTTACTAACAAGGAGGCAAATTACTTATTCTATTAAAAAAATAAACGAACTGCTTTCTGAAGGTAATCAGGAATTGGTCAAAGTCTCTAGCAGCGAGCTCATCTTGGATAATAAAATCCAAAAATATTTACAAAATTATTTTTTAGAAATGGAATTTTTTTCGGACGTCTATCATTCGAAAGAAAACCGACAATTGATGATCTTATTAACACTTTCTTGTTCATTAGAGTATTTGTCGTTGGACCACTTAATTTTAATGTTGGATAGTAGTCGATCAACCGTAGTAAATGATTTGAAGGAGGTAAAACGAAGGCTCAAAAAAAGTGAAATCAACGTTGGCTACACTCGAACAAAAGGATATTTTTTAGATGGTGATGAAGCAGATATTCGCTATCTTGTAATGAAAACAGTGATTAACTTTCTTCATCAGGATAATGGGGAGCTTTTTTTAGAAAGTTTCTTAAAAAAGCAATTGAATATTGATTACTCAGAAATAGAAAGCAAGATCTTAGAGGCGAGTGCAAAATATAATATCTCTTTTTTCGAAAACAAACTCAAGGAATTTACTTATTGTTTTATTCTGTTGAGTCAGCGATTTAAATATGAACAGCCTCAAAAGATGATTAGTGATTTTATCGATCATCAATCGAACGAGTATCAGTTTAGTCTTCATGTGTGTAATTTTTTTCAAATAGAATTATCAGAAAATATTCTTTATATCTCTGCGTGGATTCTAGGTCTATCTGCTGGAAATATCGATAATAGAACGTCAGATCAACCAATGATCGTAAAAATCATTCAACGACTAATCGCACGTTTTGAAAGCTTGTCAGGTATTCGTTTTTTAGATAAGGATGCAGTTACTCGTAGATTGTACGAACATTTTAGGCCTAGCTATTATCGGTTATTTTATCACTTGCCTATCATTAATCCTTTAGCTCATAAAATAAAAAAAGAGTATCCAGAAATGTATGCCTTAGTTAATGAAGCAATTAGGCCTTTGCAGCCTTTGTTTGACAGAGAACTTCCAACAGATGAAATTGCCTTTTTAACAGTACATTTTGCTGCATCTGCTTTTGAAGAACAGGAAGAGCACGTAAAAAGGAATCGGGGGTTGATTTTGTGCCCCAATGGCATTGGAACATCAATTATTTTACAAAAAGAATTAGAGTCCTTATTTCCTAGTATAGAGTTTGTCGTGCAAGATTTTCGTAGAAAAATAGCATCTGATAGTTTTGATATTGTTTTTACGACTACCATCACCACTGACATGTTGAGTATGAAAATTCCATTTATTGTCGTCAATCCAATCATGACATCAAAAGAAAAATTTGAGTTGATTGGACGTGTGTATGAGATTTTAAATGACGAATCATTACTAGACTCAAAACTCGCGGAGACACTTAAAGTGGTGAAAAAGTATGTAACGAGAGAACAATACGAAAAAATTGAAAATGAGCTGCTTATTCAAGCAGATGTCAATCATTCTAGAATCATCATCGAAGAAGGAGGTGAGTATCCGTTGTTAAGCGAAATTACCAACAAGGATCTTGTGAAACTACAGGTAGAGGCAACGAACTGGGAAGAAGCAATCCGTAATTCTACAGATGTCTTAGTCAGTACGGGGGTTGCCACACCTAGCTATATTGACGGAATGATTCAGACAACGAAAGAAACCGGCCCCTATATTGTTATTACCAAACACGTAGCCTTACCACATGCTCGACCTGAAGAAGGAGCGAGAAGAATCGGGATTAGTATTTCTACTTTAAAAACACCTGTAGTCTTTGGTAATAAGGAAAATGATCCAGTGAAATATGTTTTTGGTTTAAGTGCTCTGGATAATCAGACTCATTTAACTGCAATGTCGGAACTGGCAGAATTGTTGGATCAAGAAAGCTTCTATCAGGTATTGGATAATGCTACAAATCCAGAAGAAATCATTGAGTATATCAAAAATTTTGAGAAAGAGAGGATGTAGGAATGATTAAAAAAGCATTGATTGCCTGTAGAACAGGGATGGGATCAAGTATGATGCTGAAAATCAAAGTGGATCAAGTTGTAAGAGCCAAGTCGTTTCCATTAGAGGTACAACATAGCACTTTGGATGATGTGAAAAGCTTCAAAGGAGATTTATTGATCACAATGGCTGACGTAGCAGATGAATTAAAAGGGCAGGTTCCATATATAATCGGGATCAATAATTTGATGGATAAAAAAGAAATCGAGACAAAATTGCAGGCATTTTTTGATAGTCAGGAGTAATAAAAGGGGGAAAAACAATGGAAATATTAAAGGTAGTGGTGTTTGACTTACTCGCTTCGGCACCAATTTTAGTTGGTATTATTGCCTTAACCGGGTTGTTATTACAAAAACAGCCTGCTGATAAAGTCATTTCAGGCACATTAAAAACAATTGTTGGATTCTTAGTTTTCGGGGTTGGATCGGCGGCGGCGGTAACTTCCTTAGATAGTTTTCAAGCCTTGTTTGCGGAAGGATTTGGGCTAAAAGGAGTTCTGCCACTAGCTGAGGCGGTGACTGCTTTAGCTCAAGATAAGTTCGGTACTACGGTTTCATTAGTCATGTTGATCGGGTTCTTGTGTAATTTGCTGGTTGCTAAGTTTACGCCATTAAAATATATCTTTTTAACAGGACAGCACAATCTTTATTTAGCCGCTTTATTGACAATCATGTTTAAAGCACTAGGAATGAGCAATTCGTTGACTATTATATTTGGAGGAATCATTTTAGGGATTTGTGCGGGCCTATTTCCAGCCATCGCTCAGCCATACATGCGAAAAGTTACTGGTGATGATGAGCTTGCAATGGGACACTATGTAACTGTCGGTTATGCCCTCTCTGGATGGATTGGATCAAAAGTCGGAAAACCAGAAGATAGTACTGAAAACTTAAACTTACCTGGTTGGTTAACAATGTTTAAGGATTACGTAGTAGGTGTCTCAATTACAATGATTATTTTCTTCTATATCGCGGCGATTGCTGCAGGGAAAGGAGCAGTAGAGGAATTATCTGGTGGAGTGAACTGGTTGGTCTATCCACTATTTCAAGGCTTGGGATTTTCAGCGGCACTTTATGTAATTATTACCGGAGTTCGACTGTTTCTGGGAGAAATTGTCAGCGCGTTTGTTGGAATCTCTGAAAAATTAATTCCTAACGCACGCCCGGCTTTGGATTGTCCAGTGGTCTTTCCATTTGCGCCGACAGCGACTGTAATTGGTTTTCTAGCAGCTTATGCTGGTGGATTAGTCACTATGGTTGTTATGGGACTAATAGGTACAATCGTAATCATCCCAGTAGCAGTTCCATACTTTTTCATTGGTGCGACCGCAGGTGTATTTGGTAACGCTACCGGTGGTTGGAAAGGATGCGTGGCAGGCTCCTTTGTAGTCGGGATTTTAATTGCTGTTGGTCCAGCATTAATTTACCCAATTATGGAAAATATTGGATTAACTGGGACATCTTTCCCAGAAACAGACTTTAACATTGTCGGACTACTTGTCTATTATATCGGACAATTATTACAAAGTGTATTTTAAATTTCAATTATCGTGAATTTAATGGAGGAAGTCAAATGAATAAAATTGATATAGAATCGGTTGCTACTATGAGAAATCTGGTTGTTGATAGTGTTGAAAATGCAAATCATGGTCACATGGGTGCGCCGCTTGGTGCTGCACCTATGGGCTACGAATTATTTAGATATCATATGAACCACAATCCTAAAAATCCAAAATGGTTTAATCGAGATCGTTTCATTTTAACTTCAGGTCATGGCTCGATGCTGTTGTATTCGTTATTACATTTATCCGGTTATGCTCTATCAATGGATGATATTAAACAATTTAGAAAACTAGACAGTAAGACACCAGGTCATCCAGAAGTATTCCATACACCAGGAGTAGAGGCAACGACAGGACCGCTAGGACAAGGCTTTTCAATGACAGTCGGGATGGCTATTGCTGAAGCGCATTTACGAGACCGTTTTAATAAAGACGATTTTGATGTAGTAAATCATTACACATATACCATATGCGGAGATGGTGATTTAGAAGAAGGTGTTGCATTAGAAGCAGCTGCTATCGCTGGAAAATTAGGACTTGGAAAATTAATCGCCCTTTACGACTCAAATGACGTTACTTCAGATGGACCATTAACGCAATCAGCTCATGAAGATACTCAAGAAAAATTTAGAGCAATGAACTGGCAAACGCTCTATGTTGCTGATGGAAATAATTTAGATGAAATTTCCGCAGCAATTAAAGAAGCACAAGCTGAAACGACGAAACCAACGCTAATTGAAGTAAAAACAATCATCGGATTCGGCTCAACATTGCAAGGAACTGAGAAAATCCACAGCAACCCCGTCGGTGCCGAAGAAGCTAAGAAAATCAAAGAAGCAATCGGCTGGGAATATGACGATTTCTTTGTACCAAAGGATGTAAAAACGAATTTCGATGAAATTGCTATTAATGGTGAAAAGCTAGAAATGCAATGGAATGAATTAATGAACGAATATACAAATAAGTATCCGGAATTGGCAACAGAATTAGAAAAGGTGATTAATGAGAAGTTTGAATTAAATGAAACAACTTTAACACCATTTACAGAAGAAAAAATGGCGACAAGAACAGCTAGTGGAAAAATGTTGAACCGAATTTACAAAGATTTACCAATTTTAGTCGGAGGTTCTGCCGATCTAGCTTCTTCAAACAAGACAACGATTGAAGGATTACCTTTTATGGATGAAGAAAATCATGAAGGACCAAATATCTATTTTGGTGTTCGCGAATTTGCCATGGCATCAATTTGTAATGGATTGACATTGCATGGTGGATTAAGAGGATATTGTGGAACTTTCTTAGTATTTTCTGACTATATGCGCTCTGCCATTCGTCATTCCGCATTGATGGGTGTTCCTGTGACCTATATCATGACCCATGACAGTATACAAGTTGGGCAAGACGGACCAACTCATCAACCAGTAGAACACCTGGTATCTTTAAGAGCGATGCCTAATCTAGTTGTTTACCGACCAGCAGATGCTAACGAAACAATCGTTGCATGGAAACTGGCAGCTATATCTAAAGATCGACCATTCCTAATCGCTCTTGGAAGACATGATGTGCCGGTAATTGAGAATGTCAATTTCGAAAATGCCGAAAAAGGCGGATACGTCCTATCTAAAGACTCAGACAATCCAGATTTAATTCTAATTGCAAGTGGTTCTGAAGTTGAAATGGCGCTGTTAGCGAAGGAACAACTCAATCAGTATAAAGTAAACGTTGTTTCATTGCCTAGCTGGGAACTATTTGATGCACAAAGCGAGGAGTACAAAGAATCCGTGTTACCAGCAAATGTTGATAACAAGTTATCAATTGAACTGGGCTCAACAATTGGTTGGTCCAAATATGTAGGCGCCAATGGAGCATCAATCGGCTTAGAGAAATTCGGAAAGTCTGCTCCTGCAGGAGATTTGTTGAAGGACTACAATTTTACAGTCGATCATATCATTGAAGAAGCTCAACTGCTAATCGAAAAAAACAAATAGTTTGATTCAAGATGAGACTGAAGAAAAAGTCTTAAGAATAACCAATCATTAAATCAGAGTCGAACGATCTTGCCCCTATCAATAACGATAGGACTTGATTGTTCGGCTTTTTTTCACGCAAAGTCAGTCCATACTACAAAGCCGCTTCAGCGCTTGCAGTATGGACTCTTTTCATCACATAGTTGTTCTCCTCAATTCTTGTGGTGGTAGATACATCCAGAACACTACGAGAATGATTAGGCAATCGCATTTAAAATCACTACTACTAAAAAGATGTTCGTGCAATTCCTAAGGTATATCTGTGTCTGGCTTCACGTAGCCTTTCTTATCTCGAATTCACGTCACACCATCTTTATGTAAAGAAAGACTTGATCTAATAAATATGAGGACGATTCGTTCTTTTATAAAAAAAAATTCAAGATATAATAGAGTTATAAGGAATGAGTAATTCTATTTTTTAAATATAAATGGAAATTCTTATGCATTAAAAAACACTTGTAAAACGTGTGCTTTTTGACATTTAACAAAATAAATTAATTAATAGATTCAATACAAATGATTTATTACCAGTATTTTTATTAAAAAAATCTTTGCCGATTAAAGTGAAGATGAATCGTTATTTTTAAGATGATTTCCAGAAAATAATGGAAGGAAGTGGCCTCATGATAAAACAAAGAGTTCGGGAATTATTACTATTATTGTTAACGACCCCAGAAATCTCAGTGAAGCAATTGGAGAAAAAACTAGAGCTAACTTCCAGTCAGCTGAGTTATACCATTAAAAAGGCGAATGAATTTTTGTTCGAACATAACATAGCTTCGATCGAAATTGGAGAAGGAAGAATTCTTTTTGCTGATGAAAATAAAAGTGAACTAACTAAATTGTTAAATTTTTCAAAGAGAAGAGACTATTTTTCAAAAAAGGAAAGAGTCTTGATCCAACTATTAATGTTGTTTGGGAGAAAAGAGCAAGAGTTTATTGGAATTGATTACTTAGCCGCCATTTTAAAAGTAAGCCGTAATACCATTACCAGAGATCTAAAAGAAACTAGAGAAATGGCGACAATTCATCACGTGACTCTTTCACAAAATACCAATCTTGGATTTTATTTTATAGGTGAGATAAAGGACTTACAGAAGTTGCTGTTAGAAACAATCTCTACCGCATTAAATCACTATTTTTCCGATGTTCGAGAGTTGATTGGAACGCTGACTGAGGAGGCAGAAGTTCTTTATTTTCAAGAAAAAATCAAATTGTTGGAGAATGAGCTGTCGGTAAGATTATCTGCTCAAAAAAATTCTGAGTTGTTGCTTTTACTAATTATTTTGTCTCGTTCAGACACCATCTACATCACACCAGAACAGAATTTGTCAGATGAGAATCTGAGGAAAATGAATGATTTCCTATTGGAAGAATTGGGCGAGAAATTTTCTAGAAAAGAAAACAGCTCATTCATCTCATTATTCTTGTTATCATCAACACTGATTAAAGTTGATAAAGAAAATAAGGATTTTAAAATCGATCGGCTGGTGGTGAACTTCATTCAGCTTATGGAGTTTAGCGGGATCTATTTTGATGAAGGTGATCAGCTTAAAGCGTTTTTGTATCAACATATATTTTCTATGTATTACCGTTTATTGTTTGGCTTCCAAGCAGAAAATCCTCTAAAGCAATACATCATAGAAAATTATTATGGACTTCACACTATTGTTTCAAAAAATTTAAACAAAATCAAAGAGCTCAGTCCATTTGAGATTTCTGAGGATGAAGTTGCCTATTTGACCGCTCTGATTGCTGGAAATGTGCGCTACATGGAGTCGAAAGGCGAAAAACTATTGGGGGTGGTTGTTTGTTCTTATGGAATGTCTGTTTCTCAATTATTGAGGCTGGAATTGAAAAAACATTTTCCGCAAATTAGTTTTCTCGATGGTCTTTCCGTTTCAGAAATCCATAAACTGGATATACCAATAGAAATTATCTTTTCAACGGTCCCACTTCAAGGAGATGTTCCTGTATTTATTATTGATTCTAACTTGGAAAAAATTGATTTTGATCAGTTAACCGTCGCTGTTGGGAAGGCCTTTCCTGAACACTTTGGTTATAAAGAGGAGCAGCTGAAAGAACTGAAGGATGTAGTTAACCGGTATGCAAAAGTTCAATCGATCGAGTTTCTAATGGCAGAATTTGAAAAAGTTTTGTATCGACAAAACAATCATTCTCTAAAGCTAAAACATTTGAGTGATTTTCTCTCCGCTCATCAGGTTCATTTTAAAAAGACTGTTGATAGCTTCGATACTATTTTAGATATTCTTGCGAGCGGCATGCTGATTGAAGGCAGTATTTCACCAAACTATATTACAGCTCTTAAAAAAGAAGGGTTCCATGAGCATCTCATTATCAAGGATGGTATTGCTTTACCCCATATAAAAGACGATCAGCATATTTACGCTACAAGCATTAGTTTATTGAAATTGGAGCAGCCTATTTTATTGGCGAATGAAGAAATTTCGATTTTTATTTTGTTAGCAGCAGATGAAAAAAAAGAACATTTAAGAGCTTTCGAAGAATTATTCTGCATTCTTGAAAATGAAAAGCTGTACGATGCTTTGCTGCAGATCAGCGATTACGATTCGTTAAATAAAGTGCTAAAGGAAGTGGATGTAGATGAGTAATTTATTGGAAGATGAAGAAACTGTGCAATTGAATATTGAGGTTGACTCATGGGAAAGCAGTATACGAGAAGCTGGTAAACTCCTTGAAAAGGCTCACTATATTTCTTGGAAATATATCGATGACATGATCGCAATGGTTCACTTATATGGACCGTATATTGTCGTTTTCGAAAATGTTGCTTTGGCTCACGCCCAATCAGGAAGTGGCGTTTACAAAAGCGGGGCCAGTCTAATTACGTTGAAGCAGCCAATTACTTTTGGAAATAAGGACAATGATCCAGTTTCAATTGTGATTGCTTTGGCTTCTGTTAATCACTCAGACCATTTAGAATTTTTAAAAAAAATTATGATTGCTTTTTCGAAGGGGGTTAAGGAAAAAATTTTAGCTTCTGAAAATGGGGCAGAGGTAATTGAGATAATCAATGAATATGGTGAGGAGGAAGAAGAGTATGAGGAAGGTTAATATTTTATGTGTTTGCGGGGCAGGTTTGGGAACGAGTTTAATGGCTAAAATGAAAGTGGACAAGCTTCTAAAAGAAGTAGGCTTAAAAGCAAATGTTGAAGCAACAGATGCTGGTAGTGTACGTGGGCAAAAGGTTGATCTTATTGTTACCACAGAAGCAATCAGTAAAGCTTTAGGAGAAGTCGCAGGGAGCAAGATGGTGACCGTGAAAAACTTTGCTGATAACGCAGAGTTTCGGAATTCAGTTCTGCCGATCTTGAATGAATTTATGGAAGCGGGTGAATAGCATGGGGATTTTATCTTTTTTGATAAATGATGTCATTACGCAAGCACCAATTTTTCTAGGACTTGTTGCTCTGATCGGGTTGCTTTTACAAAAGAAAGATGCTGCGGAGGTTTTTACTGGAACGATAAAAACCATTACAGGGACAGTTGTTCTTTTAGCAGGGGTGGATTTGTTTCTTGGCGTATTGCTGCCATTAATGGCTCTGCTTCAAGAAAAAGGGAATTTTACTGGTGTGATGCCAGATAATCAAGCACCATTTGGCGTTGTAATGACCAGCTTCGCAAAAGAAATACCAATCGCCTTTGTCTTAGGTTTTCTTATCCATCTTTTACTGGTGCGAGTTTTACCCTTTAAGAACACGAAGAATGTATTTTTAACAGGACATATCATGCTATTCTTATCTGGTTTTTGGGTAGCCATTCTAGCTTGGAACTTTGGCTTAAAAGGAAGCGGTCTAATTCTAGCCGGTAGTATTTGTACAGGTTTGATCTTAACGGTATTTCCTGCGATTTCCAGACCCTTTACAAAAGAGATTGCGGAAGACGAATATACGTTAGGGCATATGTTTAATGTCAGTGTTGTTGTAGGTTCGTTATTAGGGAATCTGTTTAATAAATCCAAAAAGAGCGATGATATTGAGTTACCAGGATTTTTAGCTAGCTTTAGTGATTTTTCGATTTTATTGTCTACTGTGATGCCTTTGATTTTTATTGGGATTGGTCTAGTTGTTGGAGAATCAGAAGTGACAACACTGAGTGGTGATATGAACTGGTTGATGTTCCTTATCATGCAAGGAATTAAGTTTTCAGGAAGTATTATGATTACGTTGTTCGGTGTTCGGACGTTCTTAGGATCGATTATTCCCGCCTTTCAAGGTATTTCAGAGAAGCTATTGCCAGGAGCGATTCCGGCATTGGATTGTCCAGTCTTTTATCCTTATGCACCAGTCGCAGCTATTATCGGTTTCTTAGGTCATGCAGTAGGTGCAATTATTTCTGTCGTGATCATGGTTTCGATTGCTGCACCTGTAATTCCATTGCCTAGTGCACTATTTATCTTTTTTGAGGGTTCTTTAGCTGGCGTTTTTGGAGATCGAAAAGGAGGCTGGAAAGGCGCGTTACTGGCAGGAGTTGTTGTTAGTCTGATTACTCACATGGGTGTGGCAGTGATCGCAGGATTACAGGAACCGCTATTACCATCTGGTTTGGTCTTTGGGAGTGCCGACATTGTTCTTATTTCACCAATTATTTATTTCTTTAAATTACTATTTGGTATTTAGTATACGCTTAATAGCCAGTCTGTGTTTAAGCCTAGCTGTTATTCTCCAGCTAGGTTTCGTTTTTGAATAGTAGAATATTGAGGAAAGGAAGATTGAAATGAGTATTGTTCGAACCTTTCTAGGAGACATTGATGCAAATGAGCTGGGCTTTACGTATTCTCATGAACATATCGTTTGTATTCCTCCTTATTGGAAAGAAAGAAAAGCCGATGATTTGCTGCTGGATAATAAACATAGTTCTCAAAAGGATGTTCAGGATTTTGCCGATTTAGGTGGAAAAACGATCGTTGATGCTACCGCTATCGATTATGGTCGCTGTGTGGAAGATGTGGTTCAAATCTCGAAGGAAACGGATATAAAAATTGTTGGAACAGCCGGTTTTAATAAAAGCTTTTTATGGGAAGCAGCAATTAGCGAAAGATTAAAAAAAGTCGTTGGTAATTATTCTACTTTTGCGGATTGGATTGCTCAAAGTACCGTTAATCAATTAACGGAACATGTGGTCAAGGAAATTGAAGAAGGGTTGGAGGGTACTAGCTATCGGGGAGGCCAAGTGAAATTTGGTACTGGATACAATCGTATTACACCTCTAGAAGAGAAAACTATTCGTGCAGTAGCCCGTGCGCATCATGAGACCAAAGCCCCCATCCATTCACATACAGAAGCTGGAACAATGGCATTGGCTCAAATAGAAATATTGCGCGAAGAAGGCATTAATTTACATTATCTTTCAATCGGACATATGGATCGGAATCTGGACCCTTATTTGCATCAACAAATTGCTAAGACGGGTGCGTTTTTATCCTTTGATGGCATTGCAAAAATAAAATATGCACCAGAATCTGCTAGGATCAAAGCCATTTTAGATTTGGTCAAGGCCGGTTATGAAGATCAGCTATTGATTTCTGGCGATACTGCTAGAAAGTCCTATTATAAACATTATGATTATGGCTTAGGCTTGGCTTATATCAAGAAAGAATGGGTGCCAAGATTTATTGACGAGGCAGAACAACAACATCTGGATGGGGAAAAATTAATTGAAAAATTTTTTGTAGAAAATCCCAAAAGATGCTTTAGTTTTAAAGACTAGAAATCAGAAATATATTTGATTTAAAAGATGAACAGCTGACTATAAGTTCTTACTCAAGTTATGAGGATTTTATTCGAGAGAAGAAAATAGAAGGCGAACTAAATAGCGTTACCATACAACGATCCTCCTGCGACAGCCGCTGCAGGAGGGCGTTTTTTATTGTACATTATTCTCTTGATCATCCTTATCAGGAAATTCCCCGACATCCTGTTCAAAAACTCGCAGCCATTTCTGCAGCCATGCGATTTTTAGTCCAAAGGCATGGGCATTTTCTAAG
>CWHL01000013.1_pt1 | contig 71766 bp, 74 predicted proteins | sample 664021 | NCBI WGS metagenome assembly CWHL01 (sample SAMEA3735894, study PRJEB9488) | human gut metagenome | biome: ENVO:mammalia-associated habitat; material: ENVO:feces | place: Malawi | collected 2009-02-27
CCTCTTAGTCAATGTTAAAAATAACAAAAATAAAAGGAGCAAGAACAATGAAACCAATAACTCTATATGAAATCTTAGGTGAAGAACGGTCTGACAATTTACCAACAACGCATAAATTAAGAGTTCTTGCTTCTAAATCTATCAATAAAAAATGATAACTGAGTATTTCTAATCAAGGAGAGATTGCAATGCTAAGAACAAATGCTATTCCTATCGTTGATTCTTACGATCGGAATACCAATAACTATTTAGGATCTTTTGAACAAACAGATGAAAATATTTTGAACTATGTTGCTGGGTTAAGTCCTTTTCAATCTGTACGTTTAGTTGAACATACAACAGATACACTCATTTTAACAACAATCGGCTACTTCTTCGATCAGGTATCTGACCAACAATGGTTACAACAGATTTTACCTAAACTTATCGCAAAACAAACTGGAAAAAAAACCATCGAAGCAGTCAAAATATTTTTTTACTAAATACATGTATTCATTCTCAAGGGATTTTTCCCTTGAGTGAAAGGAGAAAGAATGATGGCCATACTTCAACCCTTTGGTGAACCAATCGAACGAACAGAATTCATTCAACACTATATGAAATTATTTGTTCAAGTTATTAAACACACTCATCAAATTGATGAGTTTTATTCCAAAGAAATAGAGTATCTTCTAGCAGAGAAACAAAAAATTGCTTTACTTTATGACTATTTTGTCGAAATGTATGATCGCGCACCAGATTACTTTTATTTATCTGATACACTTACTACTAACTTTTTAGCTAAAGAATATCTTTTTGCCTCACACACAAAAAACTTTATGTGTGTAGAACACTTTGTCAATACCTATCTTCATTTGTTAAAAACTCAAAAAATCTGTACATTTGAAGCATTTCAAACAGATTATCTATTTATTTTAGATCGTGAAGCATATCATGCAAAACAAGCATTTGAAAAGCAAAATCAAGCCATTGAAGGCTATCCAGAATTACGCATCCAAAACAATTCTTTTTTACAACAACGATTGTTGAAACAGCTAATAAATGGATTCCATCAACGAAATAAAGGCTATCAAAAAGATCAATAATTGATTCTTTTTGATAGTTTTTTTCCATCAAAAACAGAAACTTTTTTTTAATTGTTTGATTACTTTTTCAGTCATAAAGATCATTCGAATTTTTTCAAACAAATTATCCATATCTTCTAATATTAATGGAACATCTGCAATTATTCGATCCCTATTCGTACCAAATAATTCAATCGATGAAGCATCAAAGAAAGAAACTGTTTTTTTCTAAATTACTAAATGTAGTTAGCTCTTATCTTCCTCAACATTAGAAACGCTTTGTACATTGACACCTAATTTATTAGCCAGCTCTTTTTGTGTAGCTCCCTTTTTCTTTGGCAATCTAGATAACTTATACTCGAAATTTTCTATCACATAGCCCACTTCTAAACATTAAATTTTTTAAATATATTTTTTTATCCAAAACGTTGCTGCGCCCAATGAATTATCACTTGTATTTGATCCGCCACAAAATTCAACACGCTTATGATAAAATCTTTTGGCGTTGGCATTCCTTCTCCCGATAATAAAATTCTAAAACAAATATAGGCAATACCTAAAATAATCACTAATTTCAATACATACCAAACACCGGTAAGAAAATACTGTCCCATTTTTCCAACATATTCCTTTCTTTAAAGTGTTAATAACCAAATAATACTACAGACAATACAAACTAAAAGAAACAGTAATTTCAAAAAATGCCAACCTACAGAAAATAAAAATCGAATCATTTCTTTTCCCCTCTATTTTTCATATATAGATACAGTTTTTCTTCCAATACTTGTTGTAAATCTAGGATATCTTGCTTGGCAAATCGTCATATTTCATCATTGTTTTTACTGCTTTTTCGTATATCCACATACTTGTGTTGCATATAAATAAATCTTTGTCAACGAATATTTTAACGAATCACTAATACGGTAGCTTAATACTTCCCCTATTTCTACATGTAACATTTTGATTGATTGTTGATAATCTAAATATTCTTTAAATAACTGTAGATCATTTACAACACATAGGATCGTTTCTTTTATTAATTGTTAACAAGCAATCATATACTCTCCCCATCATTGGTCTTCTGTTTTAATCATGTTTCACCCATCTTATCGCAAGCTTTATAGCAAATAATGAATCGCGTCTGGATTTTCTTGTATATATTCATATACAGCACGCACCTCATCTTCTACAATTTTTTCATCTTGTTCCCGTAATTCTGTTTCTTCTAAAATTTCTCCAAATCGATTCAATCCTAAAATTTCATCCACAGTTTTTACAATCTTCATTGTACGAGCAGGTTGTGTCTTTAAATACATCAATTTCCGATTATAATTTGGCTTTTCTGGTGTTATTGTCAAATTGACTTTTCCAACGTTCTGAATCAATTTTCCCCATGGTTTCCACACATTTGCGTTTTTCTCTCCCTCAAACATTATTAACTGATTGGCTAAAATCCCCATCGTTAAATCTGAAAAATCTACTTTATTTAAGTATTGTTCAATAAAACTGACCGCTTTTGCATCACGTAAGCGAATTTCATAACGATTTTTTACCTCGACCTCTTCCAACGGAAGTTTCTGCTTTTTTGCAATTTCATAATTCTTCTGATAAAAACAAAAATACATCAAACTTTGTGAACTACCTAAATAAACAGATAAGCCACTACTTAGATTATCTAACAACTGTTTTTCTTCTTGAAACCGCCAGGTTCGAAATTTTGAATCAAATTCGCCACGATTTAGTTTTTGTGCAAATTCATGTAAAGAAAATAGTTCTTCAAAATCATCTACCGCAATATCAATTCTTCGAGGCACACCATTGAAAGAGACACATCGTGTAAAGAATTGATACCAACTATCATTTCGTTCATCCAGTACACTTTCATAATTCCGACAGCCTTGACCAGATAATTCGATCAACACTCCTTTATCGTCACCTTTTTTAGAATTTAATACACGGATCATGCCTTTTTGATACATTTCAATATAACCATATAAGCGGGTTTCTGCATAAAAAAAAGAGTTAAAATCCATTCCCAAAATTTCTTCCACAACTGTTTTCGTATCATTTGTCGGAACTCGTACACGGACATAATCAAATTTAATTTCTAAACTCGTAAAACTTGAAAAATTCGCATAAAATTCACAAAGTGCTTCTTCTTGTTCTTTCGAGCAACTTCGTTGGTCATTTTCTATCATTGATAAAAAAGATTGTGGCCATCCTAATGTATCTGCCACTAATTTCTGCGTCAAATTCCGACTTAACCGCATTTGCTTTAATTGTGTCCCATCCAAATATATCTTTCCTTTCTTTTGTGATATTTTATGTTACAAAGCGAAGAAAAATATCACAAAATTTTTGAAGCAAAATAGTGTTATATCAATGTTTCAATCACCCATCTTTGCCACCGAATATAAATTCTACCCCCCTGTTAGAATATGGGGGTTTTAGGCGTGCGCTACGCGCACGCCCCACAACGCACCCTGCACCTCAGGGCTTTCGCTAACGCTAGGACGCTTCCGCGTCCTTCCGCCCTGAGGCTTGTTTGCTTGTGGAGCACACGCACAGCATCTTCCGTATTCTAATGAGGACAAATTTAATTTTCTGACAACGCAAAGGACAAGTTAATATCCTCTACTTGTAGGTACAGTCGAGACCGGTCTTTACTTTTAACATAAGAACAGGAAAGTCCTTTGAATCGTCCATAAAAAACAGGCTGTTCCGCTGCTTTTTCGACAATTTGGTCACTATAGGATCGAGCACTTTTATTTGAAGTAAAAACCCGTCATATTCGCCTTCGATAATTGTCATAAGGCAACTGTAACCAATCAGTTAACTCGTTGGATACATACGTTCTAATCTCCAACGATTCTCTACTTTTTTATTGATAAAGAAGCTTAATCTCTTCTCACTGAAAACAATTGCCAAAAAAGAGTCAATCATTAAATCTTTTATTTCTAATCGAGTTCCACATGTAGCTGGGATTTCTTCATACATTTTTTCCCTCTTTCGTCTCCTTGATTTTTTCAGCCATTAATTGATCAGATAGTTGTTTAAATTCCGCAAAAAAGTTAAATCTTGTTATATCGATAAATGGCGCATAAAATTCTCGTACTTGATCGGTTCCCGAATCAATATAACCACGACCTTTAATCGGCTTATTAAATAATGATTTTACTGTATGTTCAAAGATCATCTTATACCCAGCTTTGGATACTCTTCCCAGTGTTACACGTAAACCAAAATTATCTCGTATCGCGCCGTCCAAATACTTTGTATCTGGACGTTGGGTACCTAAAATTAAAAACACGCCACATTGACGACCCATTAAAGCAATTTGGTTCAAACATCCCATTGCCTTCTTTTTTTCTTTAGTATCTAACGATGCATAATATGCTGCCCATTCATCAATCACCAAAAAATGAGGAGTTAGATGATAATAAGTATAATCGTACCCTAATTCATACTCGGGCTGTTCTCTTAAAAAATCGTATCGATTAGCAGTTTCTTTAGCTAGATTTATTAAACAAGATAAAATACCACCACCATAAAAAACTTGATCTTTAAAAATTGGTATTTTTTCTAAACTAGCCAAATCTGCACGTTTTGGATCACAAATATCAAACGTACCATACGGTAATAATGCATAGATCAAAGACATTATAAAATACGTTTTCCCACCGCCAGTACTTCCTATAATTATGGCATGTGGTGCTTTATTAAATGCCCATTGAACATTCTTCATTAAGGTGATTATGCCATCTTTTACGGTTATATCTCGAATCCCAATACGATTTTTTTCCACATCGTATAAAAAGGTATAACAAATATAGTTTTTCTCTCGTTGCTCTTCTACTAAATCACAAAAAAAGGCTTCTTCTAGTTGCCCAGCCATCTCATTAAACCGATCTTGAAAGGGACCTAAATCTAATGGCAATCGAACATGAATTAAGCCATTTTTATAGTGATAAAAAATTTTTGGATAATACACCACTTTCCGCCGTCCATTTTTCAATACTCTTTCAAGAATCAATCGACGACTATGTATCATCTTTGCTAATTTTCCTTTATGAACCAATCGCTGATAAACATTATAAAAGTAAAAATACAAACACATATACGCAAATAGACCAGCTAAACCAAATGCGATTATCCAATAAATACAGCACCATTCCCATGTGATCGTTGTATAAAAGAGAGAAAAAAATCCACTCATTAGCAACAGAACCGGCAACATAAGATAAAAAATAAATCGTTCTGAAGCATATTTATGTCGATTTCGAATACGAATACCTTTATATTGAAACACTTATTCTCATCTCCTCGCATCATAGAGTGACTAATGTATTGGATAAAAGAAAACCTTCATTAACACTAACAACATCAATATTAACTTAATGTAAATACCACACAATACTTAAATAATACAAAATACACAAAGAATCAATCGTATCTAACCACTATCTAAATTCTTAAAAATTCAAAAATTTATCCCAATAATATAGCCAGCCAATTCAATTTTCTCCACATCAGCTACTTCTTCTAGCTTTAAAATAAGAAAGAGCAATGGAAACCATTACTCTTTCTTTGCACTTTCTTTATTTGAGTCTTGTTTTTCTTTTACATATGTTGCACGAGTAGAGGAAGACGTTTGAAAAACGTTTTTTCCCGTTTTTTTATAACGAAGCGCAGATACTTTCAGATCATTCTCTGCTCGGTTACTCATTGATTCGCGATCAATAGAAATCCAAAATCGAAATTCAACCTCTTCTAATTCCACCACATCGCCAAAACTTAATCCATCCAAATTTGTTTTTGGTGGAAAATTCACCACGAACATTGTTTCTTGGGTAGCACTTGAAAATTCAACTGGACGCTCTTTAATTTCTCCTGTGTTTTCATTATCTTCATACAGCATACGTGGACGTTGTGCCTTGACAAAATAGATTTCTCCTAGTGTTTCTTTTACCAACCCTGGGACAATTCCTTGATCAAATTCTAGTGTCATTAGTTATTTCCTCCTTTTACTTCTACACGATCGACTAACAAATAAAACCTATTACGTGCTATTTTGTTTGTTTCACCGTCATTTCCAATATTTCGTACATCTGCTCGACGAGAAATTCTAGGATTTGCCAGTAACACTTCTGCATTGTATCGCATGGCTTTAGGCGCACCACCGACAGCTACACGCACTTCAATTTCTCCCATCTTTTCAGAGTTCATCTGAAAAATCTCCCACTCTACTTTCTTCATATTTCCTCGACGATCTCGTTCACCTGTCGAGCCAACGTGTTTTTGATTAAAACACTTTCCCAATACTTCTTCCTGACTAATTGCAACATAAGATAAACCCATTTTTATTCTCTCTCCTTACTAAATAGTTTTCTTAAACATATGACGCAAATGACGCCATTGTTTTTTACCATAAAAAATGCCCCCGGTTACTGCTGTTAAAAGAGAACCAAGGATAGTTAAACTAATTTGAAGTTCTTCACCTGTTTTTGGCAATACTTTTGTTTTCCCATCGATTGTTTTGATTTCAATATTGCCGCTAGGTAGTTTTTTTACAGGAATGGATAAATCTTCTACCAAATTCCCTTGATTATCTTGTACAAGTGGTACACCATCTTGTACCCCAACAATCGCTTGACTAGTCGCTACTTGTAAAGGAGTTTCAGATGTTGGGACATGATTAATTTCTTCTAAATTACTTGTCACAATAGGAATTGATTTTTCGGTACCCGTTCCTTGTACAATTTTTCCATCTGAACTGACTGAAACAGTCATTTCCTTTTCCGATACAGTCTTTATATGATTTTCAGGTGTTAAATTTTTGGGAGCTCCTAAATCATTTTTCTTTTCTGTTTCTTTTGGTGTATCTATTGTAGTAGATGAAGAACTAAAATCGTCTATTTTTGAATCATTATCTACCGAACTAGTTCCCGAATAAGACTCACTGGTAGTTGGTGTAGTATCTTTATCATTCGTTGTTTCTCCAGTAGAAGGCGATACAACTGGTGTTTCATTTTCTGAATTTTCCGTTATATCAGGAACAACAGGTGTTGTTGGTTCAGTTACTTCTGAAGATATATCCGGATCAACAGGAGTTGGTTGATCCGGAACAGACTCATCTATTTTAGAAATATCTGGAATTGGAACAACAGGTGTTGTTTCTTCTATCACAGGTGGCGTAACTGGTGTAATACCTATTTCATCTGCAAAAACGTTTATTCCACCAGCAAGAACTACGGAACTAAATAAACATGCGAAAAATAGCTTCTTCATTCTCTTTTTCCTTTCTTTTTTCTTCATAAAACAAAGATCATTTCTTATCTTTTCAAAGGTTACTTATGCAATAACTTTTTTAAAACCAAACAAGCGATTAGGCATCTAACCGCTTGTTTGTCCTACTTAGTCTTTGACTTTGCGTAACTCGTAAAATGTAAGACCTGCTGCTAAAACAAATAGCACACCAATGATCATCCATAATACAGTATCTTCTGATCCTGTTTTTGGCAACATTGGTACTACTGAAGCTTGTTTCACCTCTTTAAAAGGTTGTGATTTTTCAGGAATTTTTGGTTCCGGTACTTTTGGAACTTCTACAAAATAAACCGTTTGATCTTCTGATTTTAAGTCTACGTTGTGGTTTGCGATTTGTTCAAATCGAACTTCATAATCGTTTTCATCTTTTGGTTCACTTTGGGCTTCTAACCATTCTGCAAAAGATAATCCTTTGCCTGCTAGCTTACGTCCATCTACCAAAAATTCAAATAAGAACTCTAAAGTTGTCTTATCTGCTTTGAAAATTTTTTCAGCACTTGTACCGTCTAATTTCACACCATCAGGTGTAATATAAACTTGTACGAGCACTTTGTACGTTTGACCAACAATTAAGTCGTTCAACTGTACCAATTCTTTCACTTTTTGATTTGGTAAAGCTTGTAATTGTTTTTCGCCGTTTTGACCTGTTGCTTTTGTATGAATCATAGGGTTCACAATACGAACCGTTTGTCCTTTATCGTGAATATCTGTATGAGACGCAACTAAGCGTCCGTCACGATAGACATTTTCAAATACGACTATCTCTTTTCCAGCTAATGCACTAGCATCAAAGACAAAGTCAAGGGAAATCATTCCGTTAGGATTTTTTGCGACAAACACTTTACTTGCGGTAATTTGTTTACCATTTACTAACAACGGTACGTCTTTTCCTGCTGTGATAGATTCTTCCTTATCCATCAAAACACCATTGACGGTATAAGTTTTTCCGATGATTAGATTACTGTATTTTACAGTGTCTGTAATCGTTACTTTTTTCAATGGGGTCACTTTTTGTTGGTTTGTATACTTACCGATAGCTGTAGTACCAATTTTAGGTGGAATCCGTTTGTTTTCCACTTCTAGTGCAATCACTGTACCGTCTTTATCAACCGTTACAGTAAATGGTACGTCTTTATCTAAGGCCAGATACCCTGCTAATGGTTTCACTTCTTTAAAGAAGTAATCGCCAACCAATAAGTCTTTCACATTGATTTTACCTTTTTTGTCTGTTTTGAATGTACCAACAAAGGTTGTGCCTGTTTCATCTTTTTTGAATAGGTCAAATTCAACACCAGCAATCGCCGTTTTTTGATCAAAATTCGTACTAGTATCATATTTGAAAACCTCTACGTTGGCTTTCGCTAAACGGTTAGCGAAGTAGATTAATTGAATCGTATTGGTGTCGTCTGTTACTGAAAAGACATAAGGCGTTTTATTTAGAACATATTTTTCAGGTGCTTTGATTTCTCGCAACTCGTAACGATTTTTTCCGTATTTCAATGTATCCGTTGTGACAAAGTACCCTTTCTCGTTTGTTGTAAATATGTCTGAAACCTCTGTATCATTCGGTAATGCCATCGATACATAGCCACCTTTACCATTGTTTGCGTATTTATCCCAAATTTTGAATTGGGTACCAGCTAGAGCAATGACTTTCCCTGTTTCTTGATCCACTTTCACCACTTTAAGACGTTGTTCGATTACTTTGTCTTCTAAAACATAATGGAAGGTTTGTCCATTTTCAGAAATTGTGACTTCGAATGGTTCAAATAGTTTATATCCTTCTTTTCCTTTGGTTTCAGAAAGAATGTACGTATCAAAGACAACGGTATTTTTACCAAAAGTAGCGTAACCATCATTATCTGTCACAACTGTTTTCACCACTTTTCCAGTTGTTTTTGACGTCAAAGAGATTTCAATACCAGCTAATTTGGGTTTGTTGTCTGGATTGGTTGAATCGACTAAATCTTTATTTGCGACTTTGACTAAATCAATGGTTCCTTTGATCACTTGATCTTTTGCGATCGTATTGACAGTTTTTCCAGGTTCAACGACGATTTCAATTGCTTCATCAGAAAGTACATAACCTTTTGGTGCTTTGATCTCTTTTAAAACATATTTACCAGGATCAAGATCTTTGATTTCTGCCTGTACTTTGCCATTGATATTTTTCAATGTAATTTCTTTGATTTTCTTCCCATTTGCTTGATACAAGCCATACACTGCATTTTCTAAAGAAGCTGCACCTTGTGCTTTCACACCGGTTTCTGCATCTTCTTTAAAGACACGAATGTTTCCTTGTTTCAAAATGGTCAAATTGACAACAGAGTCACCAGGTACAAAAGGATTCAGCACCCCAATTGTTTGAGCACCTGGACGACGATACGCTAATGGCACGCCTAATGCTTCAATTTGATTGAAATGAATTTTTGCCTTTTCTGGTGACTCTTTTGTGATTGTAATCCATACTTCATTATCATGAATAGATACATTAACACCTTTTGGCTTTTGAATGTCTTTTACACGTTGTAGAAAGTCATTGCCACTTTTTACTTTTAACGTTTCGCCAATTTTTACCGTATGTGTTTGATTATGAAAAGTAGCTCTTACATCAAAATTATTAAGCAAACGTTGAATTTCTGCTTTTTGACGATCATAGTCAATACGGATATTTTTAATTGGAATTTTTGTGCCCAAAACTTCCCAAATCATAAATTGTGCCGCAATGTATTGTTCATCGGATTTGTCTTTGCTTGTGACATATCCTAAATAAGAGATCAAGCTTGTTTTTTTTCGTATATTTAAATCTTTCAAATAGTTTTCTAAAGCAGTAGCTGTATAAACTTGACCTTCTGCGGCTGCGACACCAGGTTCAATACAAAATGCTACTTGTCCATTAATCTCAAAACGAACCATGTAATTTAAAGTGAAATTGGGATTATTGGCACTAGAAATAACACCAATATTTTCGCCCCAATCAATTTTCCGACCACCCAAAACTGCTGTATTGGTTGCACGTCGCACCCGTGCACTTCGAGCGGTTTGTTGTACAATCAATGTATCTTCTTTTGAAGAGGTAGGAGAAACAGCTTCTTTTTTTGTATCAACAAATTCCTCGACTTTTTTCAATTCAGGTTCACGAGGTTCTGTCAAAAGAACTGTTTTCTCTTCTTTCTCAGAAGAAAGAGAAGTATTAGAATCCATTTCTTCTTTCGTTGATTCAATCGGAGTCGTTACCTCCTTTGAATCTTCTAATTGAACCGGTTCTGTTCCTTCGTTTATTTCAGTAGAACCACTTTCTTCTAATGATTTGTCCTTTTCAGGAATTGCTTGAGCTTCATGTGCTTCTACTGGGGTTTCTTCTGCCACAACTGGACTATCTCCTGGTTGTTGGCTTTTCCCGATAGTTTCATCGAGTACAGTTTTTTCGTTCGTTGAAGGTGCTTCGGTCTCTGGAACAACTTCTGATGGTGTCTCTTCTTTAACGGCCTCTTTTGGTAAAGTAGATTGCACTTCTACTTCATTTGAAGTAGGAGAAACTTGAGAAACAGTTGTTTCTTGAACTATTTCTTCCGCTTGTGTTGTCATTGAAGCCAAGAAAGCAATTTGACAAAAAGCTACCAGTAAAGCAACTTTTAACCAACGTTTTTTGTTACTTATCATAACAAGAAATCTCCTTTCTTTTTAATTGTTCTCTTCTGTTTGAAATAGACTATATGGATGGAAATAAGACATCATTTCATGCTCTGTTTCTTCTCAAAATAAATAAAAAAGATGTTCGCTATGAACATCTTTGTCTATAAAACTTTTATCAGTATTTATATGCTGATAAATTATTTGTTTCTAAAATTTAATTCAAAAAAGCGAAATATACTACCTTTAAATTAGAACACATTTTAGAACACAAATATTTCAAAGTTATTCAAATTTGATAAAATCATTTTTACTAAAACCTTTTTATATCAAGGTTTTTCAAGGCTATTCAATGATATAAAGAAAAAACCAGGTCTTAAGAAAGCTCGTAAAGCTTCACAGTTCTCAAAACGTTAATTCGTTTATACAGAAATTCAAAGACACTTTCCAATTGGGAAGTGTCTTTTTTCTATTTAAAGGTCCATTTTTTCTAAAAGTATTTTCGTTTCAGATGGAGTAGTGTCGCGTATAATTATTTTGTCAAAACGCATGTGAAGATGTAATTTGAGATATCTTTTAAATCGTTGGTCAAGTTATTGATGGAGATTGGAAGAATAAATTTTCGCTCTTGATTTAGTAAGCAACGTTCGCAAACGATAAAACAATGAATGTTAAAAAATAACTCAGGAATATCGTCGATGGAATAATAAATCTCATCATTGATAAAAAAATAGTTTTCTGAAATGATCTTGTTAATATTGTTCCTAAACAACATATGAGAGTATTCATCTTTAGCAACAATTATGATGGGAATCTTCTTTTTTTCACCTTTTTTTAAAAGCGGCATGACTTGTTGACAAAACTGCAAAATGATTGATTCAGACATGGTGATAGTATTTGAAAAGTATTCTTTTAACCAAGCACATATGATTTTACTTACTTTTTCTTTTATATGGAAATCATTGCTGTTTATAAAAAAGTATTGGTTAAGTAAAAACTCATTAATTCCGAAAGAGGTGGTATAGACTAAATCCATCAAGGGTTTTTCAAATTCCATTTCCCCGAGTAGATTCATTTCGAATCCTGCCTCGAAATTTCTGATCAGCTGAACAACAGAAGGATGACTTTTGATTAAACGTGTACGATAGTATTGATAGTCTACTTCAATTAATCGGTAGCTTTCTGGGTTGTAAGGCAAATTTTTATAAACAAAAGAAATGAATGCTAAATTTTGATCATCCATCTCTACGTTTTGCTGTAAAAAGCAAGTGTTGATGCTATTAAAAATAATTCCTGTCTTCAAAAACGCGATCGTTTCGGCTTCTATCATTAGAGTGTCTCTTCTTGTAAGACTTAAAAAAATTGAGTATTGCAGATAAAGCAGACTTTTTTTACTGAGTCTGTTTTTTAAAAGCTCACTTATAGCAAGCGCAATTTTTTCAGATTGGAAGAAGAGCGGATTTTTATTAAGCTCACTAATGCCAATTCCCCGCATCCAGATAGCTAAAAAAATATACCTTATTTTCAATTTATTATCGAAGTCAATTTCTCCTTCAGAATTGAGTCCTAAACTTTGCCGAAAATATCTCTCAGACTTCTTTTTTAAATTGAACACTTTGGTCACTGAAATAAATTCATCCTCAGAGATTGAAGTATAATTATTTTTTCCCAAAAGGTATCGGTAGCATACTCTCAGAAAAAGTGAATCTAAATATAATTTACGAACCAACTCATAACAGCTAGTGTCCGGTTTAAATTGAAAGGATAATTCTGATCGGGATATTTTATAGGAAACTAAGTCGTTTTCTAATTTAGAGGCGATCGTATAACAATCCCTTTTGATTGTGTTAAAGCTAGTATTTATATTCGTGGCCAGCTCGTTTATTTTTATTTGTCTACATTCATATAGTACATAAGTGATTTTAACTCTGCGCAGGATATCTTTTTCTATAAAATTGTCTATCAATGAACTGTCTCCTTATATTGTTAAACCTAATAAAATAAGCATCCTTCTATTTGTTATGGTGAAGATGAGGTGAGTAATCAACTTTTTCTACAAGCCTCTTAGACTTAGTTAACTCATATTTTTTTCTATTTCACTAAATAATAAGTCACCTAAAAAGTATCCCTTATTCCAAGACGTGGTCAATTCGCCATCAGGAAACTGGTAGATAGCTAGTTTCTTTTTGATTCGATTGGCCAAGTTAGAAAGCTGGCATAAATTGGATCTTGTTGCTTCTGTCTCCCAAATTAATGAGCACATCTTTTCTCGAGAGAGCACTTTCCCATCTTTTTGATAGTCATAGAGATGGTACAATAATTTTTTTTCGTTTGAAGAAAGACTGAAAAAGAATAGCTCAGAGTTCTTTTCTTTTTGTAAGCTATGATTCTTTCCAGCAGCAAAAACTGTATGTTCCTGTTCACTTGCGAGTTTAGCAATTTTTTCCGTGATCTCCATATCCGTTGCTTCAGGTTCAATCCAATCATCAATTACATTGATCAAATGAGAAAATTCTGACTTCGTTAGATCTTCTTTATTTCCTTTTCTCAAAATAAACAAACCATTTTTCTTGAAGAAGGCATAAGACTTCGAAATATCTAAAGTAGAGACAGTGTCACTAAAAATGACCAATGAGAAATACTTGATAATTTGTGGAAAAAATTGAGCATCATTTAATAAATCGCAAGAACAATATACTTCATCATTTGAACGTTGTAGGATTGCTTGCAAATCTCTTTCAACCATTAAATTTTTTGTTATGATTAATATTCTTGCCATAAATACCACTCCTATCAGCGAATAAATATTTAGGGATTAGTTAAAATCATCTATTAATAAATTCGCCTTATTTCTTTGTTATTACTGCAATCTTACAGTATCAAAAATAGACTAAATATTTTTTCCTTCTTTTTAATTTTTTTAATTCATAAATTAAATTTTTAAATAAAACACAATTGGATATCAACGCATAACCTATAATTCGTTGTTAATTATAAAAGTTCGCATCGGTCTCACGAGTATATTTAGCTTTATAAATGAAAAGACTTAGAAACTTTTTCGGCATTACTTTTTTGTTAGTTTATACTATGTTGATTCGATGTTGAAAAATTTTCTGACCTTGTAAACTGACTATAGAAAGTTTATTTGGAGGAAATTTATGAAGAAGAAAACGAAGCTTATGTTAGTCGGAGTGATCGGTGTAGTGTTAGCCGGATGTGGCTTTTTTGCATTAAATTCTAAAAAGAAAGAATCGCCATATCATGTCTTTACAGTAAAAGCAGCTGATCCGTTACAACTTAAAGGTAAAGTGGAACCACTTAAGAAGCAGCTCTATTTTTTTGATGGAAATAAAGGGAGAATTAAAAATATTCCTGTAAGTAACGGTGAAGAGGTCGCAATTGGAACGCCATTAATTGAGTATCAGAATGAAGCCGTGGAAAATGAAACAGTCTCACAGCGGCATGCGGTAGAAAAAAGCTCATTAGATGCTTCACAAGCAGAGGCGACTGTAGCGGCAAATGAAAGACAAGTACAAACAATTACCAATCAAATCAATGATACACAGCAAAAAATGACACAAGCAAAAGAAGAAGAAAAGACGGCTTTAAATGAACAGTTAAAACAGCAGCAGGGAGAATTGCAAACAGCGAATGATCAATTGAGTCAATCACGTTTTGCAGTACAAAGTGCTTATGAGGATGTTCAATCGGCTAAAGATGTATTAGCTGGACAACAGAAACAAGCATCATCGACAGTCAGTTCAGAAATTGCGGGGATTGCCTCGGTGGATGAAAAAGGAAAAGGTAGTCCTGAAGTTCCTGTAGTAACGGTATCTAGCAAAGAGAAGCAGGTCAAAGGAATTGTTACGGAATATGACTTAGACAAATTGGTGCCTGGTCAAACAGTTCAAGTAACGACGGTCGGCAATGATAAAAAAGTTGACGGAACGATTAAAAGTATTGCTACTAGTGCGTTACCAACTAGCGGGGACAACAGCAATGTCGCTTCCTACGAATTTATTGTAGAAGGGGACTTTCCTTGGACAGATGATTTATCAACTTTAGTAACTTTGCAGCAAAAGCAGCTTTTGTTGCCTGATTCTGCGATAAAGAAAACAAAAAATGAACAATATGTTTATAAATATGTAAATGGCAAGGTCAAGAAAACAGCGATTCAAATAGTAACTGTCAGTGGGCATAATATAGTACAAAAAGGATTGAAAGCCAATGATAAAATCATTGAAAATCCAGATGATGAGCTAAAGGACGGTTCGGAAATTCAGGTAGCTGCGAATGATTAAATTGGAGCATGTGTATAAATATTATGAGACCGGGGACACACAGTTAACTGTTTTAGAAGATGTCAATTTTTCAATTGCCGCAGGAGAGTTTGTCGCCATTATGGGACCTTCTGGGTCAGGAAAATCGACATTGATTAATCTTTTAGGTTTTATTGATCGTCATTTTGACGGAAGGTATCTATTTAATGGACGTGAAATTGGAGATTTCAAGGATGAAGAATTATCTGAGATTCGCAATCGCTCTGTAGGGTTTGTTTTTCAAAATTTTAGTTTGATTGAAAATTTGTCAGTGGCTGAAAATGTTGAGTTGCCTCTTTTATATAAAGGGGCTAAACATAATGAAACACAAAAGAAAGTGAAGGACGCCTTAAAAAGAGTCGGATTATCAGAAAAACTGGATCAGCTTCCTAAGCAATTATCTGGTGGACAGCAGCAGCGAGTAGCAATAGCGCGAGCGTTGATTAATCAGCCAAATTTTATTATTGCAGATGAACCAACCGGAGCACTGGATACCCACACAACGGATGAAATCATGCAGCTATTCAAGCAGCTTAACGATGAAGGTGTAACAATTATTTTAGTAACACACGATCCTGAAACAGTTGTTTACTGTGATCGGCTATTAAAAATCAGAGATGGGAAAATGATCGAGGAGGTGCTGCAGTCGTGAGAAAGTACATACTCTGGAGGACCGCCTTTCGCTCCATTTTTAAAAATAAACGTCGTAGTTTCTTAACAATGGTGGGTATCATTATTGGGATTGCCGCAGTTATCATGATCGTTGCTTTAGGAAATGGGTTTAAACGAAACATTTTATCTGAGACAACTGGTACAGATGAAACAGGACAAACAAAATACATCAATATTAAATACAATGATTTTGATAATTTGGTCAGTGACAATAGCGGTATCTCGCAGACTGATAAAGATATGGTTGCAAACTTGCCGGAAGTAAAGAATGTTTCTTATTATAAAGCAACGAAAAAAGATAGTAATCCAACAGTTGATTTTTATGATAAGAATACGAAGCTGTCAATGACCGTTAATCCGACGAAGGAAACAAATTTATCTATTTTAAACGGACGTCAGTTGAATGCAGCGGACAGTGATAGCTTGAATAAGGTTGTCGTTCTTGATGAGGTTGTAGCAAAACAGCTTTTTGGTTCAAAAGAAGCGGCATTGAATAAAGGCTTTGATTTAAATGGTCAAGTTTTTACAGTTGTTGGTGTATCTGCAAATACTTCGGGTGAAATCGGACCACAAAACTATGAACCATTGGCCTTTTTTCCAAAAAAGACGTACACACGCTATTTAGGAAAAAAAGAGGATCATTCCGTTTTAGCTATTAAGTTCAATGCGAAAGCGAATAACGAAGCGGCAATGACCAAGGTATTAAAACAGCTCAACATGAATGGTGAGAGTCGAACGCTAGGAGAATATCAAAGCTATGATCCAAGCTCTGAAATTAAACAACTAGGATCAATGCTAGATCAGATGACTCTTTTTATCAGCGCAGTAGCAGCTATTTCATTATTTATTGCGGGTGTGGGTGTAATGAATATGATGTATATCTCGGTCTCAGAACGAACAAAGGAAATCGGGATTCGGCGTGCACTTGGGGCAAATGCCAAATCAATCAAATTACAATTTCTATTTGAAGGAATTGTTTTAACAGCAAGCGGCGGTATTATCGGCTATATTTTAGGTATTCTGATTGCTTTTGGTGCGTCCTTTGCACTGCCGTTTTCTGTTCGCCCTGATATGATGACGGTATTCATTTCGATCGGGACTTCGGTTTTGATCGGAGTAGGCTTTAGTTATTTACCGGCCTCAGCTGCAGCAAAAAAAGAATTGATCGATATATTGAAATAACTATTGCTTTTTAAACAGCTGTTTTAAGGAATCAATCAACAGTGACTATTATTTAGCTAAACCTTCTGAAAATGGTAAAATTTAAGTATTCAACTAATAGTTGAGCACAAATTTTATGATTTCAACAGAAGGTTTATTGTTTGTTAGAATACTGGAGGGTATATTCATGGTAGAGATCGGAGCTAAAATCAAAGAGTTGAGAGAAGCGAAAAAAATGTCGCAAAAGGATTTGGCTGATTATCTAAATGTGACTCCGCAAGCTGTTTCAAAGTGGGAGAGAAAGAAAAGTTATCCTGATTTGGACATGCTGGTTCGATTGAGCAACTATTTTCAGATATCTACGGATGAACTTTTAGGAAAGTCAAAACCGTCATTTTTGGCTTCTTTCTTTTCTAAAATCAAAGGAGAAGAGAACATGGACAAGTCGATCGCGATTAAAAAATATCCTGAAGGTAAGGTGCCTAAAGCAGTAAATGTTGAAAATATGGCTGGATTTCTACGGATTACTTTTGATAATGATGAGATTCGATATCTAAGATCGCATCTTTTTGAGGGGATGATTGATCTTTTCTCTCCAAGTAGAGGAAAGGGGAAACGTGGACCATTGATGTTTGGAAAATATAATTCCTATAATTGGATCGGTTCGCAGTTTGAAATCAAAGAGTCGGGTGAAGTAGTTCTAAATGGTACGGATTTCTATTCACCAGAAGAGCTTTGGTATGATAGTAAAGAACATATTAATGAAATTACCTATCCTTAGTTTGCACTAAGGATAGTTTTTTCATTAGTCAGCAATTTGTATTTTTGCTTCTGCCTTAAAATCTTAGTATAATGACGTTGTTTTGATGTTTAGGAGGAAGTATACATAATGAATAATAATTTTTGGGCGGAGCTGCCAAAGCCCTTTTTTATACTGGCACCGATGGAAGATGTGACGGATGTGGTGTTTCGTCATGTGGTAAAAGAGGCGGGGGCACCGGATGTTTTCTTTACGGAGTTTACGAATTCGGATAGTTTTTGCCATCCGGATGGAATCGAAAGTGTTCGTGGACGATTGGCCTTCACAGAGGATGAACAGCCGATGGTGGCGCATATCTGGGGAGATAAGCCAGAATTTTTCCGTGAGATGAGTATCGCATTGGCGGATATGGGCTTTAAAGGAATTGATTTGAATATGGGTTGCCCGGTACCGAATGTCGCGGAGCGTGGCAAAGGCAGCGGCTTGATTTTACGTCCGGAGGTTGCGGCAGAATTAATTGAAGCGGCCAAAGCGGGTGGGCTACCAGTCAGTGTGAAGACGCGGCTTGGTTTTACTGACACTGCTGAGATGGAGAAATGGATCAGTCATTTACTGAAGCAAGATATTGCGAATCTTTCGGTTCACATGCGGACGCGCAAAGAGATGAGCAAGGTGGCTGCGCATTGGGAGCTGATTCCTCGAATCGTAGAGCTGCGGGATGAGATCGCGCCCCAGACATTGATTACTATTAATGGAGACATTTTAGATCGTCAGATGGGTCTGGAGCTTGCTGAAAAATATGGTGTGGACGGCTTGATGATCGGGCGTGGGATTTTCAAGAATCCATACGCCTTTGAGAAAGAACCGCAAGAGCATTCGCCGAAAGAATTAATCGGTTTGCTGCGATTACAGCTTGATTTGCAAGACAAGTACGCGGAGCAGGTTCCTCGTTCGATTGTTGGATTGCATCGTTTCTTTAAAATCTATGTTAAGGGATTCCCCGGTGCAAATGATTTGCGGGTGAGCTTAATGAATACGAAGTCAACCGCTGAGGTTCGAGAGATTTTGGCTGATTTTGAAAGACAGCATGAAGAAATTTTCTAAGTGTCATTTGTGATAAAAAAATAAAAGGGTGGCTGATTCTGCAAGTAATTAACAGGATTAGCCACTCGTTTTTTCATTTCAAGGAGTCAGGTAATGATCTAGGTTCTATTATTCCCACGATTCTTGTTAGCTTGGTATAATAGAAAGGAGCGATTGCATATTTCATATCTAAAAAATCAAGGAGTGTTTTTATGATCGAAGTAAAATTAGGCGATATTTCTCGTCTTGCTAATCGAGTAGACGCGATTGTGAATGCCGCAAATACAGCCCTAATTCCTGGTGGAGGTGTAGACGGCGCTTTAAATCAGGCAGCTGGTCCAAAATTGAAGCAAGCGATGGCTAAGATTGGTGGAACTCCTACGGGAACAGCCGTGATAACGCCAGCTTTTGATTTACCAGCAAAGTATGTAATCCATGCGGTAGGTCCACGTTATATTGATGGCCAACATGAGGAAGAAACATTATTGTATTCAGCCTATGAAGCTGTTTTCCAATTGGCACGAGAAAATGATATACAAACACTTGCAGTACCGGTATTGAGCGCAGGCATTTATCAGTACCCCAAAGAAGCGGCAGCCCGCGTTTTATACAATGTAACGAATCGAGTTGAAAATCAAAGGATTGCTACTCAAGTGATTGTATTTGATGACGTTTGGCTGGAAATTTTTAAGAAAATTAAACGTGATAGTAAAGATGAAAGCGATTAATTATTTTTATCAGAATTTGGATAAAGTGATAAACTAGTCTATAAATAAGCGAAAAGTGAGGCGAACAATTTGAAAGCTATCTCGATTCATCCTGAGCCAGTAATGGATATTCTACTAGGAAAGAAGAAAGAGGAATACCGATCATGGACAACCCATCATAGAGGACCTTTATTAATCTGCTCGACAGCTATCAAGACTCCTGGTTGCATTTCAGGTTATGCTGTTTGTATTGTTGATTTAACCGATGTAAAAAAATTGGCTGACGATTCTTATGCATGGATTTTTGAGAATGTTCGTTGTATCAAACCGTTTCCAATTAAGGGGCAACGCCGGCTTTACCATGTGCCAGATGAGCAGATTGTTGTACCAGTGGAAGGTGAATTTAAGTTTGATGATGGTGAGAAGGTTGTGACTGAAAAATTTTGGCAAAACCATTATCTAGCGCTGATTAACTAAAAATTTTAGAGAGTACGAATATCAGGTTAAATTATGTAAAACTTGATGTGAGCACAAACGGCTTCCAGTTAGTGATTAGAGGCAAAGAATTCTTAATAATCAAAAGGCAGTTTCTTACTGTTGATCACTGGTACTGGGATTATACTTTTATCATGTAATATTAGCCTTTATATTGGATAACTATAACACTGAATTAATAGAAATAATTAAAGACAAATGGTCTTTAAGAACTGACCTAAAAGATTGAGACAGTAATAAAAAATATTTTTCTAGGCTGCTGATTTCCGAAATTCTATCGGAGATCGGCAGTCTAGTTTTTGTTGAGTTAATAAAGAGGTAATTCTATTTCGTTTCAGGTTATTGTGTCAGGTCCTTACTTTAGCCCTTGCTTTTTTATTTTTTGAAAAAAATTGGGATAACCTATAATCGATGAATTTTTTAACGAAAAATGCTCAAAAATGATGATATTAACAAATAAATAGCCTTTAAAATTGCTTTTAACGTTTTTTAATTTGATTTGAATTCACTATTTTTTTACTTTTTCCTCTTCATCTTAAAAAAATCAATCTGTTAATTACGTATTTTGAATGATTTTGACTAAAAATTGCCACCACCATCTATTTATATTATTATTTGTTAACAACATTAGAATATTTCAAGTGTTTGATATTTCTTTTACTTTAAAAATGGAAAATTACTGAGAAAATGATTTATTAATCAATAGCCTTTCATTTTTTTATCAAAGTACAAAAATTATGAAGAAATGGCGGATGATGACGGTCAGCTAAAGGGGAGAGTTTACTAGCAAGTCGTTCTTTTGAGAGGAGAATGATCATGGATTTTCGTTCAGTTTTAGGAACAAGCAACAAACGGCGATTAGCATTATTAGAACGACTCTATTATCGTCGTGAGGGGTGGTCGAGCGATCAATTATTAAGCGAGCTGAATTGTTCGCTGCCAATTTTATTAAATGATATTGAGTTGATCAATGATGAATATCCTAGTTTTCAAATTACGAAAACAAAAGGGATTTATCGATTGAATGTGGGGAAAAGAGTTAGTCTAGGGAATTTATATGCGAATATTTTGAATACTAGTCCAGAATTCCAGATTATTGAAGAACTTTTGTATGAAGAGTGCGAAAATATTACTGCATTAGCTAAAAAACTGTACCTCAGTTCTTCCAATACACAGCGTTATTTGAAAAAGCTAGAGAAAATCTTATCATTGGCGGGCATGGAGTTATGTTATCGGCCATTGCGAGTAGAGGGAAACGAAGGAGAAATCCGAAATTTTTATTATCGATTTTACAGTGAGAAACAAAATGCTTTTGAAAGCTCGATGCCGAAATTACCAACGAAGCACTACCATATTATCGGAGAATATGTAGAAGAGTTTGTCAGAGTGAATCAAATTCATGAAAAATATGTTTTTCAAAAGCGCTTGATTTATAATTTCTATATTAGTATTTGGCGAGTGAAAAATGGTCATAGTTATCCAAAAGGAGAGCTGCGGACTGAAGGATTGTTTTTGCCTATGGATATCGAGTATAAGAAACTAAGACAAGCCGTTCGAGAAGGTTTAGATCTAGAATTAACACCAGAAATGGTGAGGGAAGGTCTGTGGTTAATTTTTTCTGATTCAATCGTATTCAGCTTTCAACACCGTGAACTTGCTATGACAGATAATGCAAACTATCAGCAGCTATTTATGCGTCATTATGAACTCGTGGAAGAATACAATGAGATGCTAGGCTATCGATTAGAAAAACAAAGCAGAATTGACTTAGCGACAGTTTTATCAAATGATTTTTATATGTATGATCCCCAAGGGCAATATGTCTGTTTACTATGGCGTAACAGAACTATGTTTTTATCGGAAGCATCAAAAATGTATAGTCGCGGAGTAGAAAAAATAACGAATTTAGTAAAAAGATTTGTAGCGAAATACGAGATATATCAGGAAGAAGATTTTGTCCGTAACTATGTCTATCTACTGATTACGATGGAAGAAAGGTGTATGGAATGGTTGGCGAATCAAGAACCACTATTAAAAGTTTTGTTATTATCTGATTTGACCCCTACAGAAGAAAGCTTTTTAGCGAAACAAATTTCTGATACAATTTATGGAAACTTCATAATCAATCATTTTGAGAATCTATCAGGAGGAATCGCTCAGTTGCATTATGAGTTGAAAAATTATGATTGCTTGATTACTACAGGTTCAGCTGAAGGATTGCCGAATGATTATCCCGTAGTCGTAATTGATCCTTTTTTAACTAGTCAAAGTACACATTGGATACAAGAAATGATCAGTAAGCTTGAAGAAAAACGGAACTTGGCCACTATGATAGAATAGTAGCGAAAGAAGGTTGAGTATGGATAATAATAGTATGGAAAAAATCAATCAATTTCGCGATGAACGAAACTGGCGTCCTTTTCATAATGAGAAGGATTTAGCCTTGTCGATCTGCTTGGAGGCGGCTGAACTATTAGAGCTTTTTCAGTGGAAAGATTCAGAAGAGGCGCGGACGCAAACGGAGCGGTTGAAGGAAGAATTAGCGGATGTACTGATTTATTCTTACATGATGGCAGATAATTTGGACTTTGATATTGACGAGATCATTAGTGAGAAATTGAAGAAGAATGCGATTAAATATCCGGTAGAAAAAGAGTAGATATTCGATACTAAGTCGCAAAAAAAGCAGAATTTTCTGCTTTTTTTATTCATGTAATTCCAACGGTAAGCCATCTGGATCAAAGAAAAAGGTCATTTTCTCTCCAGTAAAATCATCGGTGCGCAAAGGCTCGCAATCAATACCGTGACTATTTAAATAAGCGACTGTTGCTTCGATGTCCGTTGTTTTAAACGCAAGATGGCGTAAGCCTGCTGCTTCTGGAAAGCTAGGACGCTTTGGTGGATTTTTAATAGCGAAGATCTCTAATTCCGCATCATTTAGCTGTAAATCCAATTTATAATCTTGGCGTTCTGGTCGGAAATTTTCACGAATGATTGGCAGACCAAGAATATCTACATAAAAATGTCGTGCCTTTTGATAGTCTGAAACGATGATAGCGACGTGATGGATGGCAGAAAAATCTGGTTTTTGCATGAGTAGGTCCTCCTTTTTTCTCATTATAAGCTAGTTGGATTAAAAAAAGTATGTTATACTCCAATCAATTGAAGAGAAACATTTGGGGTGCTTTTTGGCTGAGATTATACCCATGGAACCTGATGCAGTTAAAACTGTCGCAGGGAAATGTAGCTAGTTGACTGATCGTACCCGACCATTTTATTTTGGTTGGGTTTTTCTGTCTTTTACTCCTTTTGTTTCTTGTAGAAAGGAGTTATTTGTCTTGGAAAAAAGTAAAATTCATAAGTTGACGTTATTGGCTCTAATGATCGCATTAGATGTTGTGTTGTCTCCCTTGATGCGGATCGAAGGGATGGCGCCGATGTCCAGTGTGATGAACATTATCGCCGGAGTGTTGCTAGGACCATTTTACGGAACAGTCATGGCGTTAGTCTGTGCATTGATACGGATGACGATGTTGGGGATTCCGCCTTTAGCGTTGACGGGTGCAGTATTTGGTGCATTTTTTGCTGGTCTATTTTATCGTTTAGGAGGAAGACTGATTTGGTCAATGCTGGGTGAAATTGTGGGTACAGGAATCATCGGTTCGCTCTTATCCTATCCTGTAATGGTCTGGTTTACAGGGAGTCAAAATGAGCTATACTGGTTGATTTACACTCCGAGATTTGTCGGAGCAACGTTGATTGGTTCGGCAATTGCTTTTGTTGTGTTGGTTAAATTGCAGGAAACAACGATTTTTAAACGCTGGCAGCGGTTGTTTTCAAGTGAAAGGATGTTTGGATGATCAAAACGAATATTTCAAAGGGATTTCCATTAGAAAATGCTCCGTTAGTTCATTGTATAACCAATGAAGTGACCTGTGAAACGGTCGCAAATGCATTGCTTTACGTTGGTGCAAAGCCGATCATGGCTTCTGATCCTCGCGAGTTTGAGGAATTATTTCAACAAACAGACGGGTTGCTGCTGAATATCGGACATCTGTCGGAAGAACGTGGGACCAGTCTGTTGGCAGCGAGCAAACTAGCAAATAGCGTTCATAAGCCAACGGTGGTAGATTTGGTCGGTTATGGCGTCAGTAGGGTTCGAAATCAAGTAGGGCGTTCGTTGGTGGCAGAAAATCCAACAGTAGTAAAAGGCAATATTTCTGAACTACGGAATTTTTGCGGGCTGCCGAGTCAGGCTCGTGGAGTGGATGGTAGTGAGCTAGATCAAAGTGAAGAAGCAATCGCTGAATTATCGGAAGCTATGCAGAAGTTAGCGGCTCTTTATCCGAAGACCACGTTCCTAGCAACAGGTTCTCAAGATATTATCGTCGATCAAGAACGTATTTTTCATTTAGCGAATGGCGTGCCTGCGTTGGATCGTTTTACCGGTACAGGCGATGTTGTAGGTGCGTTGATTGCAGCATTATTAGGCGGCGGATTGAAAGCGATTGATGCGGCTGTAACTGCGGTTAGCTATTTTAATCTTTGCGGAGAGCAAGCAGGAGATACGATTGGTCTAGCCGCTTTCCGGCAAGAGACGTTGAATCAGCTTTCAATATTGATGGAGGAGAACTGGTGGACAAAAGTGAAAGGACGGGAAAAGCATTGGACTTAACCTTATATTTAGTGACTGGTCGGTATGATTTTAGCGATGAGAAGTTTTTAGCGGTGATTGAAGAGGCCTGTCAAAATGGTGTGACATTAATTCAATTACGAGAGAAGACTTTGTTGACGGGTGCTTTTTATGAGCTGGCTTTGAAGGTAAAAGCTATTACGGATCGTTACGATGTTCCTTTAATTATTAATGATCGTGTTGACATTTGTTTGGCAGTCGACGCAGCAGGAGTGCACATCGGAGATGATGAGATGCCGGTGGATATTGTTCGTTCGCTCATTGGTACAGAAAAAATTCTAGGGGTATCAGCAAAAACTGTGGATCGTGGCTTAGAGGCTGAAAAGGCAGGAGCGGATTATTTAGGGATTGGTGCCATTTTCCCGACAAAAACAAAAGACACTGCTTTGACTTCGATTGAGACGCTAAAAGCGATTAATGAGGCAGTGACGATTCCAAGTGTTGCGATCGGCGGTATCAAAGAAGAAAATCTATCTGATTTTCGTGGAACAGGGATTGATGGTGTTTCGATTGTTAGTGAGATCATGTTAGCGGAAAATGTTGGTAAAAAAGTTCAGGCTCTAAGGGGAAAAATAGCAGAGGTATTGGAGGAACATGTATGATCAATTCAACACCACAAGTCGTAACGATCGCAGGTTCTGATTCTGGCGGTGGCGCTGGAATTCAAGCCGATTTAAAAACGTTTCAAGCTCGAAAAGCTTTTGGTATGAGTATCATCGTAGCATTGACAGCCCAAAATACTTACGGAGTGCAGGATAGTATGGCGATTCCCAGTAGTTTTATCGAAGAGCAGTTTGATTCTCTAGCCGCGGATTTTACGATTGGTGCGGCAAAAACCGGGATGCTGGCAGATGTCGAACGCGTGGAAATTGTCGTGAAGAAATTGAAGCAAGTCAATTTTGGACCATTAATTGTTGATCCTGTGATGGTGGCTAAAGGCGGTCATCACCTGTTGCAAAATGATGCAGTGAAAACCATTAATGAGAAACTATTGCCGTTAGCTACCATCGTGACTCCGAATTTACCAGAGGCAGAGGTGATCATCGGACAGCGAATCGTTACGGATCAGGAGATGATCGAGGCGGCGAAGAAGCTGCAAAATTTGGGCACGAAAAACGTTGTTGTTAAAGGTGGGCATAGCCAAAATAAAGAGGCTGCTGATTTTGTTTTACTAGCATCAGGAGAAAGCTTCTGGATGAGCGCTCCGAGAGTAGAGACCGCCAATACTCATGGAACAGGCGATACCTTTTCGGCTTGTATCGCTGCTGAGTTGGCAAAAGGGAAAGATTTGAAGGAAGCGATCATCATTGGAAAGAAATTTATTCAAGCCGCAATTAGTCAACCTATTTTCGTTGGGCATGGTCACGGGCCAACGAATCATTGGGCAGAGATTTCTGATGACATTTTGATCAGATAAAAAGGAAGTTGAGGTCACCTCAACTTCCTTTTTAATTTGCTTTCAAGCAAATAGCCTGTCCTTGTTTTTGCAGATGAGCGACATGCTGTTCGCCCCAATTGCACAGGCTATCCAAAATATCTGATAGACTGCGGCCGTAGTTGCTTAATGAATATTCTACTTTCGGCGGAACTTGCTGATAGACTTTGCGATCAATGATATTGTCCTCTTCCAATTCACGCAGCTGCTGCGTCAGCATTTTCTGGCTAATACCAGTGATACCGCGCTTCAAATCACTAGGCCGCATGGGTTCATGGCGCAGATTGCATAGAATAATTGGTTTCCATTTTCCGCCAATGACATCCATCGTCGCTTCAACACCGATCATATATGTACGATTTTCCAAAATAAATTTCCTCCTAAAAAACCTTGATATAATCCAAAAGTTACTGAAAGGTACCTATAGTACAAAAAAGTGGGTACTTATCAAAAGGTCAACAACAGTATATAGTATCTTCTCGTAGGTTACAAATACTTTTTTGATGGCTGGTTTCATGAACTAGCTTTACCGCTCAGAGCGAACGTTTATTTAAGAAACCATTTTTCAAAAGGGCGAAAAGTGGTTTTGATTGTCGTCACGCCTACCAATCCGCTAATCGGGCTGAAGCACGAAGTGGAACTGGCCAAGCTGAAGGAGTTCATGAAACCATTCTAAGGAGGAACAACATGGAAAAGAAAATTTCACCAAACTTAACGTTACTGGCTCTCGCAATCAACGCCTTTGCGATCGGGTCAACAGAATTTATTAGTGTAGGGCTTTTGCCGATGATCGTTAAAAGCTTCAATGTCACATTAGCTCAAGCCGGTTTAACCGTTTCTTTATACGCGTTAGGCGTCACGATCGGAGCCCCTTTATTAACGGTGTTAACCGGAAAATGGAATCGTCGCAATCTGATGATCGGGATCATGCTGCTGTTTATTAGTGGGAACTTATTAGCAGCCTTTGCACCGACCTTTATGATTTTATTGCTGGGGCGTATTTTAGCGGCGCTGGCTCATGGCATCTTTATGTCGGTTTCCACCGTGATCGCGGCGGATGTCGTAGAACCTTCCCGTCGTGCTAGTGCGATCGCCATCATGTTTACAGGTTTGACTGTGGCGACCGTAACCGGAGTGCCGTTGGGGACTTTCATAGGTCAACAAACCACGTGGAATATGTCCTTTATCTTTATTGCAGTGGTTGGACTGTTAGGCTTAATTGCCAGTAGCTTCTTAGTGCCTCGTCAGTTGCCAATTCCCGGTAAAGTTGACTTGAAGGGCTTTGTTCGAATTTTTACCAATAAACCATTGGTCATGTCCTTCTTAATCACTGCCTTTGGTTATGGTGGAACCTTTGCGGCTTATACGTATTTGTCGCCAATTTTAGAAGGCTTTGGACTTTCAGCTAGTGCTGTTGTCATTATTTTGATTGTTTACGGAGTGATGGTGGCGATCGGCAATACGATTGGTGGACAGCTTGCCAATGAAAAACCGTTGGCTTCGTTGATTAAAATGTTTGGTCTTTTAATGGCGGCTCTTGTATTCTTATTTGCGACTACTTTGATTGGAAACAATATTCTAGGTTTGCTGGCGGCGTTGCTCTTGGGTCTGTTTGCCTTCATGAATGTACCAGGCTTGCAATTGTATGTTGTACAGTTAGCAGAGAAATATGTGCCGCAAGACATTACTTTAGCTTCAGCGTTTAATATTGCTGCCTTTAATATCGGGATCACACTAGGTTCGACAGTGGGAGCGCAAGTAACTGGGAAAATGGGCATCGCCTACACACCTATTTTTGGAGCCGTGATTGTATTGTTAGCGATTCTCTTGATTGTGCAAGTGAAAAAGAGTGAATCAACAGAAACGTCAAATGAAATGGCCGAATGTGAAGAGTAAATAGAAAAACCGTGACGAACGCTCGTCACGGCTTTTCTGTATCCTTCCAAATTTGAGCCAAAATATCTTTCAAGACTAAAAAGGTATCTTGATCGTTATAGCCATAATTCCTTTTCAAAAGCAGAAGCATATCTTTTATTTTTGGGATGTAGTCATTCAAATCGACTTCCGTTTGATAAGTCGCTAAGATGGGGTATTTTTCCGCCCAGACATTCGTCCAATCGACTTTCGCTTGTTTTTCTTCACTCGTTTTGGCAATCACTTCTTTAATATCGTTAAGATCCGGATCAAATTCGATCAATTCATCCAAAGAAACCTTGTATGTGACGGCTAATTTCTTCGATTGGTTAATATCAGGCAAAGTTTCATCCAGTTCCCATTTTGAAATCGTCTGCCTGCTTACACCGAGTTTTTCTGCGACTTCTTCTTGTGACAAGCCTCTTTTTTTTCGTGCATTGAAGAAATTCGTTCCTAATGTCATGATGTATCCCTCCAAACTTGATAAGTTAAGTTTAGCAGGATTTGATATAAAAACTAGCGAGTATCGGCCGAACATTTGCCCGTTACTTTAACATTAAGCAGGAGTGGCTGCTTTACGAAAATGAATCAAACAAGCAATCAAGACGGCAAGCAATAAAGCCAATAAGAACAACAGTGAAATTTGCGAGCCTGTAGTGGTGGCAGCGATGAAATCTGATTGGGCTTGCTGCGCTAAATTGATGATTGTCGCAACAATCGCGGTGGCAACCGCGCCAGAGAATTGCTGCAAGGTATTGAACAACGTATTTCCATCGCCGTACTCATCTTCAGATAGTAAATTCATCCCCGTGGTCATTAGGTTACTGTAAGAAAAACCGATACCGATCATATAAAAAACATGTCCTGCAACGAAACCAAGTAAAAACGGCGAGCGTAACAACAGAGTCAACGCGATCCAGCCGATGGTGGCAAAGCTTAAGCCTAGTAAGATTGGTTTTTTCGCACCAAATGAATCCAAGACACGCCCAGAGATTGGTGCTAAGATCGCCCCAACAGCCGCACCAGGCATCATGACAAGGCCGGCAATAAAGGCGTCTTTACCTAAAACGATTTGAACGAAGTTAGGCAAGACAAAGGAAATGCCTAATAATAAGAACTGACAAACTAAGAAACCGCACAAAAATAGTACGAAGACTTTATTTTTCAAAACAGTGATTCGGACTAATGGATTTTTTCCCCGTGTCGCTTGCCGATAGAAGATCAATAAGCCAAGGATACCAACTGCCAATGAAAGTAGACTCGCTAAACTTCCAATTTGATTTAAGAACATCAATAGTCCGCTGAATAGCAATGCAACGCCAATGAGACTGACAATATCTAATGCACCAGTTTTTTTGACAGATATTTCTGGAATGGCATAAAGACCAATGATTAGTGAAAGCACTAAGATAGGTAATAAAAATAAGAAGATCGCATGCCAAGAAAGACTTGCAGTCATAATACCGCCATAGGTTGGTCCGATTGCTGGAGCAATGGACGTTGTCAGTGTGCCCACACCCATCATCGTTCCGCGCTTATGCATAGGGGTGAAATTTAAGATAATGTGGAACATCAAGGGTAACGCAATTCCGGTACTAATCCCTTGCAATAAGCGTCCAATTAACAAAATACTGTAAGAAGGAGACCACAAATCTGTCATCAATCCAGCAATGAAAAAAAGATTCGCGATGATAAACAATTTTCGAATCGAAAAATTTTTCAATAGATAATTGGAAAAAGGCACCATAATAGAGATGACTAAGAGATAAATGGTCGTGACCCACTGCACCATCCCGGTGGATATTCCGAACTGCTTGATCAGAGTGGGGAAGGTCACGTTCATGGCGGTTTCGATTAAGACTCCGGCAAAGGACATGATCCCAGTGGCAAGGACAGCTAGTAATAAATGGATTTTCTTTTCTTTCATATAATAACCTCACTTTAATTCGACAAATAACTTTAAATTCGGGCGTCTCCATTATTTATTTTGCCAGAGTAAGAAGCAGCTTTAATGGCAGGCACTTCTTTCATTGCGCATAGCATTCTGCTAAACTGCTCAACGCTTTTGGTTATGAATCTGCTTGTATTTATTTACTGCAAAAAGCAGAACTGACAAAAAGAGAGGTGGTTTCTAAATTAATAGAAACCGCCTCTCTCTCGACACGCATTACGTGTTATCTGTACGATTTATTCACAAAAAGCATTTTAAAGCTTTTTATGGAGAAGGTCAAGTCTAGCGTTGGATCAAAAAGCTGATAATGGCAAAAATTGCAATGTGTGCGGGATAGAAAATATAGAAGAAATTCCGCATACTGCGACCTTTTTCACCATTGTATAAAATGATTGGAATTGCTGAAAACATCATCATCCATTGGTAATTCATCATAAACGCATGCTGTATACCGCCACCGAAAATCAGGGTTAGTAACGCAATGACAACAAGTGCTGCAACCTGTAAAAATTTCTTGCCGTGGAAAAGATAGAATAGAACTGCTAATAAAACAAATAGAATTCCGCCTTCAGTTAACAATAGTGTTGGTACAAGTAAATTAAATGCTTGGAAAAAAAGCATGCCGAATTTAGAATCAAGTAATCCGCTAGACAACAGGCCGATTGTCAAAACACTTAATAGGGTTGGAACAAGGAACCAAATTACTCCCTTAGCCACTTTACGGTCTTTAATATATTCGCATGCTTGCATGTAGACAGTACCTAAGAATAACGTGCCAAAAATATTATTAATAACGATTGCGTCTCCAACCGCAAAATAGCGATTCAAAATCATATTGATAATTCCCATCAGCCAAAAACCGGCTAATAAACGAAACATATATTTTTTTCGATTACGGGTGTGGACAAAACCTTCTGAACTTTCAAAAAGAAAAATTGGTGCGGCGATTCGACCAATCCAATGAAACCACATGGGCACTCCTAAAAATAGAAAAAACTCCGCAATGTGATCGAGTACCATGGTCACGACCCCTAAAACTTTTAACTGGAAACCATTCATCCCTTTATTCATAAAAAAATCCTCTCTTTCTTAACAAGAGGATAACGAAATTTTTTCCATCCATCCATTTATTGAGCGAACAATCTTCTTACAAAAATGTGAGATAGAAATGTCAGAAAATTCTTTAAACTCATTGACAATAAATGGAACCTCCGTTATCATTACAATCATAAATTAATTTAAATGCCATTTAAATTTAATTTTAAAAGGAGAATTTCTATGAACGCGACGACTACTAGACAAATGATCATTATTATTAGACTGAGGACTTGAAATCTGTTTTGGAAAAACAGTTTGAAGTCCTGTTTGACATTTGTTGAGTGGGATTCTCCAAGCATCCCACCAATCGGTGAGATGCTTTTTTCAGTTTAGCAGAGTAATAGTCTTGTTTCGGTTGAATGATTTGTTGGTTAATTGTAATGAAAAAAAAGGAGTGGAGCAATTGGAAAATAACGTAACAGAAGTGAACTTTCAAGAAAAATCAATCTATACGGTGGAAACAACGGAGGCACCACAAGCAATTGGACCATATGTCCAAGCAAAAGTTGTAAACGGCATGCTGTATGCTTCTGGTCAGATCGCGTTAGATCCAGTAAGCGGAGAATTAGTCGGAGAAACGATTGAAGACCAAACGTATCAAGTATTACGAAATGTCGGCGGGGTATTGAAGGCTGTTGGAGCAGATTACGACAAGGTAGTAAAAACGACTTGCTTCTTGAAAAACATGTCTGATTTTGCAGCATTTAACCAAATTTATGCTAGCTTTTTTGATAAGGAAAAACCCAGTCGTTCTTGTGTGGGTGTCGCAAACTTGCCGAAGGATGCGTTGGTAGAAGTTGAGATTATTGCGGTTGTTGAGTAAACGTCAATTTAATAAATACGTTTAAAGCCTTCCTATCAATAATTGGAAGGCTTTTTTATGTTGGTGAAATAGTCATTAGGCTTCATTTTCTAAAATAAGGAAAAAATCAATTTTAAGAAAACGCTTGCAATAGGTTTTTCGAGGTGCTATTATGGACGTGTTAACAGGTTAACGTGTTAAGTAGATAGGAGGAGCTAAATCATGGCCATAGCAAAATATGAAGAAATAAAACAAGATATCGTCAAACGAATCTTATCGAAGGAATTTCAACCCGGACAAAAAATTTCTAGTGAAGCCGATTTGAAGAGTAAATACAACGTCAGTTCCACAACGGTAGTCAAAGCGCTAAATGAACTTGTTTCTGAAGGATACGTTCACAGAATCCAAGGAAAAGGTACCTTTGTTACGAAAGCACTTAGAGGATCAACTGTACGATACTTCGAGAATGACTATAAATATTACGATCGCAGCGATGAGCACACAGAGGTCATTTCTGTTCAAAATGAGTTGACTTCAGAAATTCTTGGTGAGTTTGATGAAGGTATCGAAGTTCAGAAAATTACGCGATTGAAGTATGCGCGGAACGAAGCGATTCAACTGGCAGTGACCTATATTGATTCAAATTACATCCAGGGAGCTTCTAAGGAACAGCTGAAATCGATCTATGACACGGTTCGCGAGAAGAAAAATATTAATTTATTTAATGCCAAGTTTGAAGAAAATTTCAAAATTTTATTTCCTGTTCCTGATGATGTAAAAAAACTACTGAAGTTGTCTGACTCAGAGCCAGTTGTACTCATGACGCAAAAAACATTTTCAACCGATAACAAGTTAATTGAATTTATTCTGTCATATAAAAAATATAACTACTTTGATGTCACTGTGGCATCTGTCTAGGAAGGTGAGAAGATGATTCTTTTATGTGGACATGGCAAGTACGGGGAAACGATAAAAAATAGTGTAGAGATGATTGCAGGAAAGCAGGACAATATCTTCTCGATTGATTTTACAGAAGAGATGTCTGTGACAGATATTATCGAGCAATACAATAAACGGATAGCATTTGCTGAGGATGAGGTATCAATCTATTGTGATATTCCTGGAGGCAGTCCAGCAAATGCGGCTCTGTTGACCAAAAAGAATAGTAACGGGATACGGGTATTTACGGGATTGAATCTATCAATGATGCTCAGTCTGGTCATGGGGGAAAGTATCGAGAATAGTTTGATTGGTGCAAAGGAATCTATCAAGGAATTATAGAAATTGGAGGCGAGGAAAATGATCGTGAATGTTCGAATCGATGAACGCTTGATCCACGGACAGGTAGCAACAATGTGGACGAATCACTTAAAAGTAAATCGGATCATGGTAGTCGATAATGTAGTCGTTAAAAATGAGATGGAAAAAGATGTTCTCAAGATGGCTAAGCCCAACTCAGTCAAGCTCAGTATTTTGACCACAAAAGGAGCTTCTGCTCGAATAACTAATGGACAATACGATGATCAAAGAGTTTTTCTGATCGTCAAAAATCCAGCAACGCTCGTTGAGTTAGTGGACAATGGCGTGATGTTGGAAGAGATAAACATTGGGAACATGTCAGCCAAAAAAGGCTCAAAACAAGTCGCAAAATCAATTGGTGTTACACCTGAAGATATTGAAGCGTTCAAACATCTAAATGAGAAGGGTGTGAAATTAGTCGCCCAGATGGTACCTAATGAGGACAAAAGCGATTTTATGAAATTGTTGAGAGAGGAGAATTAATATGGAGCTAGCTACTTGGCAAATTGCTATTTTAATCATTTTTTCGTTCTTTTGTATTTTGGACAACTTAACGTTAGTCATCGGAATGCAGTTTCCGGTAATCGTAGGGACCATTGCCGGATTGATCGTTGGGGATGTTACTTTAGGATTGACAATCGGAGCTACCTTGCAACTAATGGTTCTTGGGGTGGGAACTTATGGAGGCGCTTCCGTTCCGGATTTCACGACCGGGGCGATCGTTGGTACAGCCTTTGCGCATATCTCTGGTAAAGGGATCGAGTTTGCATTAGCGATTGCGGTTCCAGTAGGGCTGCTGATGGTTCAATTAGATGTCCTAGCTCGTTTTGCCAACACGTTCTTCTTACACAGAATTGATAAAAACATCGAAGAGTTAGATACAAAAGGAATTGCAAGAAATACGGTTTTAGGAATGTTTCCTTGGGGCTTATCTCGTGCTATTCCAGTAGGGATCATGCTCATTTTTGGACAAAAAGTAGTTGATGTGATCGTCAATGATATGCCTGATTGGCTAATGGGCGGATTGAAGGTAGCAGGAGGCTTGCTTCCGGTAGTCGGGATCGCTGTTCTGTTGAAGTATCTTCCCACGAATAAATATATTGCCTACTTGATTGCTGGCTTTTTCCTCGCGGCTTACTTAAAGGTCCCTATGCTGGGTGTGGCTTTAGTCGGTTTTGCACTAGCGATCAATCATTTCAATCATAAAGCTGGTGAGGATAAGAACGTTGAGACCGCGACAGTGGCAGCGGCTAATGCAACGATCACTTTAGGAGGTTATGAAGATGGAGAATACGAAGAATAATATTATCACTAAAAAAGACCTTTTTCAAGCGAGTTATCGCTGGATGTTAGGAAGCCAAATTTGTTGGAATTATGAACGTATGATGTCTACTGGCTATATTTACACGATGCTACCTTTCCTAGAGAAGAAATATAGAGATAACAAAGAACAGTTAAAAGAAATGCTGGAGACCCACAACCAATTCTTCAACTGTAATCCCATGATGGGACACTTTATTGTCGGGATGGACTTGGCGATTGAAGAACAGGAAGGCTTCGAATCGAAAGAAGTTATTACCGGGATCAAAACCGGCTTGATGGGGCCATTCGCTGGAGTCGGTGACACGATCTTTGGGGTTCTACTACCGACGGTTTTAGGATCGATCGCGGCTTACATGGGACAAAAAGGCAATGTAACAGGGGTAATCATTTGGTTATTGGTAAATATTGCCGTTTGTATCGCCAGATTTACCTTCCTTCCATTCGGCTACAAGCAGGGGCTGAAGTTGGTCAATGAATTCAGCGATAAGCTTAATGCGCTAACAGATGCGGCAATTTTATTAGGGGTGACAGTTGTCGGAGCTCTTATTCCAACTGTTATTACCGCAAATGTCTCTTTCGTCTATAAGTCTGGCGAGGTTACGATGAAATTGCAAGAGATTCTTGATCAAATCATGCCGGCCCTTATTCCAGCCTGCTTGGTCGCTCTCGTTTATTGGCTGTTAGGTAAAAAGGGGATGACATCAACAAAAGCTATTCTGTTAGTTATGGTACTATCGATTGTTTTCTACAATCTTAGAATTCTAGGTTAAATGGTACGTAGTTTGCAATGAAAAATAATATATCAGAATGAAAAAGGGGAAAGAAAAATGACATTAGAATTTTTTGAAGAATGTAAACGAATAACGCAAATTATTGAGGAAAACGAAGGGGAAAACATTTCTAAAGCGGCTGAGATTGTAGCCGAAGGAATTATGAACGGAGGAATCACTCAAGCGTTTGGTAGTGGACATTCTTATGCAGCGGCGATTGAAATCAGTGGACGTGCGGGTGGGCTAATCACATCAAAAACAATCATGGACCCGGCTGGCGGCATGTATGAACAGTGTGCAGGTGTTGGGAAAACTTTGATGCATAAAGTAATGGTTGATCCTAATGATATCTTCTTCTTGATCTCAAATTCAGGCAGAAATCCAATGGCTATTGAAATTGCGGAAGAAGTCAAAAAGCGTGGCAATAAACTGATCGTTGTTACTGCTTTGGATATTTCGAAAGCAACGACTTCGCGTCATCATAGCGGAAAAATGTTATACGAATTTGCAGATGTTGTACTAGATAATCACTCAGGATTTGGTGATGCGGCATTAGAAATCGAAGGTTTAGAAACAAAAGTTTGTGGAACCTCTTCCTTTGCAGCGACATTACTTTTGCAGCAAACAATGTATGAAGCAATCAAGATCATGGTGGAAAAAGGCTTTGAACCGCCGGTATATATGAGTGCCAATGTTGATGGCGGGCATGAACGGAATTTAGAAATAGAGAACAACTATGCTGATCGGATCTTCCACATTTAAGAAGTTAGGTCTTAAACTTGTCTTTTTCAAGTTTGAGGCCTTTTTAGAATTTTGGGTCAATCTTGAAAAACTAAGTACATGATTGGAGTTAGTCAATGAAGGCAATTGCAGAGATTAGAAAGCAGACCTATTCAAAGAAATGGTCACGGTATGGAACAAAGGATATTCTTCCTTTTTGGATTGCCGATATGGATTTTAAGTCACCAGAGTTTTTAGCAGAACATTTAATCAATAGAGTAAAAGCGGACTATTTTGGATATACGGACATTTCTAAAGAAATAAATGAAGGAATTAGTAGCTGGTATGAAGAACATTATAATTGTAAAGTTGATGAAGCGGACATTCTTTTTTCAACCAGTGTTTTACACAGCTATCGCGTAATTTTGGAAACATTTATAACAACAGAAGGAAAGCTTTTATTGTTTACACCAATCTATCCGCCATTGATGACTATCGCGAAAAATTGTGGAATTGAAGTGATCGAAGTACCGCTTTTAAATAGGGATGGCAATTATCAGGTTGATATTGAACGAACAAGGCAGTTCTTGACTGATGATCAGAAGATTGAAGCCGTCGTTCTGTGTAACCCTCATAATCCAGTAGGGCGTGTTTGGAATGAACAAGAATTAAGTGAAATAAAGCAACTAGTACAAACGAAAAAACTATATCTAATTTCTGATGAAATCCATGGAGATCTTATCTTTAAAGGCCATACCTTCCATTCTGTTTTACGAAACTGTGAGCCTGAAGAAAAAATAATCGTTCTTTCTTCCCCAGCAAAAACGTTCAATGTTGCAGGAATAAAGGCTTCTTATACCATTACTAGAAATCCTGAAATAAAGAGAAGAATGGAATTCGTTTTTAAATTGAATGGGTTAAATGACTTAGATCTATTTGCAATAGAAATGTTAAATACTATATATAGTCATCCTGAACAAGCGCTTGCGTGGTTAAACGAGCTGATTGAGCACTTAGAAGAAAACTATCATTATCTTGAACAACTTATTGCTGGAATTGAGCGGGTTGAACTAATCAAATCTGAGGGCTCCTATCTCGCATGGTTGAGGATCATCGATAGTCCATGCGCTGATTCTGATGAGATTAGAATGGTTCTGAAAAATCAGTATGGTGTTGATGTGCATGAAGGGACGATTTTTGAAGAGGGTGACGGTGATTATATTCGGATAAATTTCGGCTGTCCATTGGATATTTTAAAAGTAGGAATGGCTCGATTTATGAGAGCCATCGAAGAAAAAGCAATTTAAAAAAGAATATCAGATCAACTTTAATCGGGGTGGCTGACAAGAAAGGAAACAATAAATTATCAAGATAAGTTGCTGATTGAGAGGTTTAATTAGATGATAAACGTTTTGAAAATAAAGTAAGAAAAAGGAGATACAAAATGATTAAAGAATTTTGTGCTGAAAATTTTGAATACATTCCCCAAGCCATTGCCGCGGGTGCTGGCAGAATTGAGCTTTGCGATAACCTTGCACAAGGCGGAACCACACCCAGCTATGGTGTAATCAAGCAAACTCTTTCTTATACGAAAAGAAAAAATGTCCCTACCATGGTAATGATCAGACCAAGAGGCAGGGACTTCGAATATGATGAAGCAGAGGCAGCAATCATGAAAGCAGATATAGAGATATGCCAAGCATTGCAGGCAGAGGGTATCGTATTTGGCTGTCTGAAAGAAGGATGGCTGGATGAAGAGCTGATCCAGATACTATTAGATCAAGCGGGGAATCTAGACGTTACATTCCACATGGCTTTTGACGAATTAAGTATCGAAAATCAGTTTAAAGCAATTGATTGGTTAGCAGACCATGGTGTTAAGCGCATTTTGACCCATGGTGGACCGGCTGATAACACCATTATTGATAATATTCCCCATTTAATAAAGTTGATCGATCATGCCAACCGACGAATCATTATTTTACCAGGGGCAGGCATTCGTTTTGATAATGTGGATTATGTTCTTGCCCAATTAAATCTATCTGAGGCACACGGTACACGAATCGTTGCTATTTAGATTAAATATGTAAAATAAAAATAAATAGTAAGGCAGCAATGGTTTGAACAGCGCCAACCGATAGTCCGTAAAGTAAAAAGCGTGGGCCTTCTTTTAAAAATTTTCTGAAGTCTAGGCGCAATCCGATTGCGGCCAAAGCAGTCGTTTCAAACCAAGTACTGATGAAATGCGCACCATCGCTAAAGATTGGCGGCAGTGAAAAGAAACTATTGATGATACAGAAAATCAAAAAGCTAGTAACATACCAGGGGATCGGGAATTTTTTCTTTGATCCTTTAGTTGTCTTTAGTCCATCTTTTTGTGCTTTGCGTTCGAACAAGAAAACGACTACGACTAAGAAAATGATCCGTGTTATTTTAAAGAGCATAGAGTATTTCACTGTTTCAGGATTAACCAAGCTAGCGCCAGCAACAACTTGTCCCACCGATTGCAACGTTCCGCCAAGTAAGGCACTTTTACTTAATAACGTATCTCCGAAAAGTGACATTCCTAAAAAGGGGAGTGTCAACATCATTACTGTTCCTAGTAAATTAACAAGGGTAATAATTTGACCTTTTTCCTCATCGTTTGCTTCAATCGCCGGTGCAATCGCACCAATCGCTGATGAACCGCAAACGGCATTTCCACCAGCCATCATCAAAGCCATTTTTTCATTAAACCCAAGTTTACGACCGATCCAATAAGCACCGATGATAACGGTAGTCATGATTAGCAGGATAAAAATCAATCCTTTGATGCCCATTTCTCCAATCGTTTGGAAGGTGACGGTGAGCCCAAGCAGTACCACCGAATATTCTAGTAATTTGCTTTCTGAGAACTTCGTCCCAGCGGCTAGATCCGGTTGTTTAAAGAAGGTATTTCCCAAAATGATTCCTAATAGGATGGCTAAAGTGGCACCACCAAGCTTAGGTAAAAACAAAGCGAATAGTTTTGCAATGATTGCTACTCCTATGGACAAGCTTAAACCAGGTAAAATCGGTTTTGTTTTAGTATAAAAATTTGTAAACATCGTTAGACCTCTTTCTTATAAAATTGAAGGGTAACTACTTATTGGGCAAGTGAAACCACCCGAAAATTAGATAGTTCTTGTTATTAAAAAGCTTTTCTTACGTAAAAAATCAATTGATTTTCATTGGTATTTCATTTGCATGATAAATTATAACCGATATCTTCCATTATTATAATTTATTGATATAATACCTTAAATAGAAAAAAATAATGGAAGTGATTGCGATGTTCAAATGGTTAGAAACGTTCAAAGTAGTTTATGAAACGAAAAACTTTTCTAAAGCATCAGAGATTTTATTTATTTCCCAGCCAACTGTCTCAGCCCAAATCAAGCAATTAGAAAATGAATTTGGAACACAATTATTTATCCGTAGCGGAAGAAAAGAAGTGTTAGTAACACCGCAAGCAGATATTTTATATGAACGGGCCGTTGATTTAATGAACGATTGGGAAAATTTATATCAAGCTGTTCAAACCAATCAACAACAGATTATTCGTTGCGTGATTGGGGCTTCCCATACATTTGCCACTTATGTCTTGCCGTCACTTCTAATCCAATTGCAGCAGGAATTTCCGCATATTCGTTTTAGTGTTCAAATGATGAACTCTTTAGAGGTTTTACAAGCGGTAGAGCATCATACAGTAGATCTGGGATTTATCGAGAAGCCTTTGTCTGCTCCTACTATTAAGCGTTTTTCATTGATGGAGGATCAGTTAGTTTTAGCAGGGAATCTAGAAAAGGGTCCATGGCTGGTGAGAGAAAATACATCCGGAGTCTATTATTACACAAAACGATTTTTGGAGGAAAAGGATATAGACAGTCCAGTCATGGAAATCCAAAATAATGAAGTGATTGTGGGCTTATTGAAGCAAGGCTTTGGCTGTTCATTAGTTTCGGAACGAGCGGTTGAAGGAATTTCACATCAGAGATTGGACGAAAGCTACAAGCGGAATTTTTATCTCATCCGACGAAAAACCAGCGCTTCTGATGATATTGTGAAATGTGGGGAATTCATTTACGAATGGAGTAAGCAGCAATAAATGAACGGCAAGGCCCTTCATAATGAGAAGAATTGTTACAGTTTTTTAATGAGCCGATTAATCGGAAAGACACAAAAGACAGCCTACCGGTAAGCGGTAGACTGCTTTTTAGTTACTTCATTTGTGCTGTGGTCAGATTGTTCAAGAAAATGACGGTTTCTTCTAAACGCTGAAAGTCGACGATCGATAAGTTATCTTTTGGTGTATGCATGACCGCTTCCATCAATAGATAGATTTGTGTTGAAGTGATCGCGACCGCCGGGATTCCTACTCCGGCAAACAACATATGATCGCCCATTGGCCAAGGTTCGACTTTTTTGATGGTGGAATAATCCGTCGTAAAGTTTTCCAGCTGTTCGGTTAGTTGATCTGGACATTCGTAAAGGGAGTAGGATATCGTACTATTTTGCATCCCGGCACCGTCTACGTTAATGGCGAATTCATATTCTTCAGGGTGGTTTAACGATTGTTCCATAAACATCATTTCCCCGGGCATTGAATAGTAGTCTTCACCATTAAACAAAACAAATTCAAGTTGATTGTCTAATTCGTTTTGGATCAATTGTTCAGCTAACGTCAGTAGAACTGCGACTCCGGTACCGTTGTCTAACGCACCCGATGTGGTAGGCTTCGTGTCGATATGAGCAGAGTAAGCAAGCTTTTTTCCTTTGCCGAAAGTAGCAATCACGTTTGCGGCAGTGGCTGGTTTACGCTCTGTCATCAGACGTAAGTTAGCGGTTTTTCTATTTAACAGCGAAGATAAAAGAGCACCTTTGACTGTTCCACATGGAACATTGAAGTCGCCATCTTGGATAATCGGGACTGGAACCTCCTCAAGAAAACTAACAGTAATCACAGCTAATGGCTGTTTTTGTTCTAATTCCCGAATAATTGCTTGGTGCTCTTCGGCATTCCAAAAGACCATACTTTTAGGCATAATCGGTTCTTTGCAAAGCTCTCCATACATAACACAAATCTTATTGGTTAAATCCGCTGCTGCTAATTCTTGGATCGTTTGGACACAAACCAACTCGCCGCTGACATTACAAGGCATCGCATATTCCGCAGCCGCTACTTCCACTGTTTGACCATCAACAATTAGTTCTGCGCCATTATTTTGCCAATCCATACAAGGAAACTCCTGCAATCGAACCTCATAGCCTAAAGAACGAAACGTCTCCGCTGCGTAGTCAACTGCTGCTTTATTTCCTGCCGATCCAGTCGCTCGAGGACCGATTTCCTGACATAATTTTTCCATGTGACGTACTAAGCTGTTTTTGATAATTTCCATTTTGGAACACTCCTTTTCCTTTTAAAGTATTTATTTTTCTTCCAGAAAAATAAATCTGATTGTCAAGCCGTATGTCATCCAACTATACTGTTTGACCGTAATGCCATCTCGTTTCACCTGCCATTCCTTTTGCATTAATTAAACTGGGAAAAGTTGGACTGAGAACCTTTTAGTTGATACCATAAGTATAGGAGAGCAGCGGGAGGATTTCTTGACCTTCCTTGTGCACTTGTCGGATTATTTGACAGATACTAGGTGGTATTATGGCAAACTTGGAGCATACTGCGGCGGTTACTCGCATGCAGACATTTATTGAAAGACATTTAGATGAAGAGATCACGCTACATGCTTTGGCACAGCAGGCCGGCTATTCGCCATGGCATTGTGCCAAAATGTTTAAGGAATACACGGATAAATCACCGTTTGAATACATTCGCAAGCTGCGGTTATCCAAGGCGGCTTTGGTTTTGCGTGATGAGGATCTGCGAGTGGTGGATGTTGCTTTGGATTTTGTCTTTGATTCTCATGAAGGCTTTACACGAGCTTTTCGTAAACAGTTCGGTGTTACTCCGAAGGCATATCAAAAGAAGACACCGCCAATCCCGTTATTTACCCCATATCCTGTGGAAAGCTACTATTTAATGGGCGAGGAACGCAGTGATTTACCGCCATTATCGAAGAATCTACATGTTCGACTCATTGAGTTTCCCGCTCGTAAGCTGATTTTATTGCGGGGCAAGAAAGCTAAAACCTATATCGAATATGCACAGGAAGTCGGTTGTGATGTCTGGGGAATTCTTGCCAGTATCAAAGAGGCATTGTATGAACCAGTAGGACTTTGGCTACCGGAAAGCATGCGAACGGAAGAAACATCCGTTTATGCTCAAGGTGTAGAAGTCCCGCTTGATTATCAAGGGCTTATTCCAGAGGGCTTTGATGTAATTGAACTGTCTGCTTGTACGATGCTGCTATTTCAAGGTGATCCGTATGATGAAGTACGTTTTGATGAAGCAATTGAAGCAGTGATGGAGCAGATCGATACATATGATCCTAGTATAAATAATTGTCAATGGGCAGAAAAAGAGGGACCACGGATTCAATTAGAACCACAGGGGTATCGAGGATATATCGAAGCCCGACCAGTGTATCTTAACTAAAAATCAAACGCTTTCGAAGGCTTTAAAGAAAAAGCTTAAATACTTTTTCTCGTACTATATATGAAGGAAAAAATCGGGAGGATTTTTTGTCAACCGTTGAGCTAAAAAATCAGTCGAAAGTCTGAGGCGCGCCCCTACCCGAATGCTATAATTAGCTCAATCACAAATAACAAATAAATCAGAAAAAGGTTGGGATAAAAATGAAACGAAGAGGTTCAGGTATCATTGTTGGGATTGTCGTGATCGCTCTGGCAATCGGAGCATACTTGGTAACGACATATAACTCATTGGCTTCAGCAGAAAACGATGTGGACGCAAAATGGTCGCAGGTGGAAAATGTGATGCAACGCCGGGCAGATTTGATTCCAAATTTAGTAAACAGTGTCAAAGGTAGTATGAACCATGAAGAAAAGCTCGTTAAAGAAATTACTGATGCACGGAAGGCATACAACAATGCCAAGACACCATCGGAAAAAAATGACGCAAACAATCAAATTGATCAAAGCTTAGGTACGATGGTGAACGTGATTCAAGAAAGCTATCCAACACTAGCTTCTAATGAAAATGTAAAAACCTTGATGGTCCAGCTAGAGGGTACAGAAAATCGAATCTCTGTTGAACGGAAAAACTATATCGAACAAGTCAATGACTATAACCAAAGCTTGGTTCGATTCCCTAGAAATATGGCAGCGAAGGTATTAGGATTTGATAAAAAGGCGAACTTTAAGGCTGATGAAGGTGCGAAAGAAGTCCCAGACGTCAGTTTTGAATAAGAATGGGTGAGAAAAAATGAAGAGGGAACAGCGTGCTTCAGGGGAACGGCTCCATCAGGAGGTTGTTGAGAACTATCGCAAGGTACGTAAACGTAATGGAGTCTTTTCCCTAATTTTAATTGTTGTATTGCTAGTCAGCGGGTTCGGCTTATTTAATCTCTTTACGAGTAATGGCTATGGAGATAAAAAGGTGTCCTATGATCAGCAATTGACGAAGTTGAATCAGGAACGAGAAGACATTTTGTCTGGTAAAAAAGTGACAGTTAACAAATCTTTCAAAACAGCTCTAAATGATAATTTGGCTAACTTGAAAGAATATCCGAAGAAAGCCAACAACTACGATGTGGCAATTGAAGAAACGGATGGTCATTTGACCATTAATAAGAACAATATCTTTGTTTCTGACAACGCTAATATGCTGAGTCAGAAAATGAAGGAAAAAATTTATCAACTAAACAAACAATTAGCAGCAAGTACCAATGGTGCGCAATTAGAAGTGGTTACGATCCCGGAATTGCCCCGTGGAGAAGATATTGAATCGTATGCCAATAAGATCTTCAACCAATTAGGTATTGGGGATAGGAATGAAGACAATGGTGTTTTATATTTAATCGCCTTGGACGAACGAGAATTTCGTTTAGAAGTTGGCTATGGTTTAGAAGGTCTGATTCCTGATGGTAAAGCCGATGACATTATTAATAATGATGATGTAGTGGATGCCTTCAAGGATGAGGATTACGATACAGGGGTCAGCCAGGTTGTGGATGAAGTATTCGGAATTATGAATACGAAGACGGCTTTAGTGGATTCGCAAATTAAAAACGTCGAAAGTCAGCGGACAAAATTGATGTTCTTCCACTGGACAGGAGTAGTAGTTTTAGGCTTGCTGGTCTTTGTCAGTCTATTATTAGTAGTAAATTTATTGAGGGCTCGTGTTTTTCTCAAAGAAAACTATAAAAAGTATCAAACGGAAACTACTTCGATTACTGGTGACGATGAGATGCAACGGGTTGTTAAACATACGGAACTCTACCACATTTTATTAAGCGGTTTGCTGATTGGAATGTCAGTAAAAGGTGTCAATCGTGCGATCGTTCAAGGAAGATTGTTGCGAAATCCTTCTGCAGAAAAGAAAATGTTCGGTCGGATATTAATCGGCGATACGTTATACTCTGGTAACGGCGATATCCTGACAACGGCTTATCTAGCATCGAATTATAACTCTGATAATTGGTCCGATAATAATAATAGCGGATCAGGTGGTGGCTCCTCATGGGGGTCCTTCGGCGGCGGTTCATCCGGCGGCGGTGGCGCTTCTGGTGGCTGGTAAGTGAATAGGATTGAAGAAAACGTGAGGGGATTCCTCACGTTTTTTTTCGCTAGCCTTTAACTAGGATACTACTGTGAGTCTGGCTTTAAAAAGAATCCGTGAAGCCTTTTTTCTGGATATGCGGACGAACGCGGATAATTTTTGTGAAGGATTCGAATATTTTCTGCTTTAGGAGTGCTTCCTGACTATAATAAACGTGAGACGCTTTATTTTTTGTCCGTTGCAACGGTCAAAAACGAGTGAAGCGTTTTCTTTCTGACAGGTTATGATAAAAACAAGAAGGGGAGGTTGATAGCCATGGGAGCAAAGAAAAATCGTGAACAACGGCTGTTACTACTTCTAACGAAACGACATGATTATATCACGTCCGAGGAATTGGCGGAGCATCTAGAAACTTCGCCAAAAACAATTTATCGCCTAATCAAAAAAATCAATGAAACACATGGTGAGGGCTTGATCCAGTCAGAAAAGGGGCGAGGCTACAAATTAAACTACGAAAAATATATCAGCCAAGCAAACATTCAACCCAGTCAGCGCAGTCAATATTCTCCTCAGGAGCGTAGAAATCGTGTGATGGAGGAACTACTGCTATCATCGCCGAATGCGAAAAATGTTTACGACCTGTTTGAAGATTATTATGTTGGCGAGTCCGTCATTTTCAGTGATGAGCAAGTGATCGCTGAACACCTGCAGCGTTACGAGTTGAAATTGGAACGCAAGCAGCGGACGTTGGCAATTTTAGGGAAAGAGGCGAATCTGCGGCGAGCGATTGCTGATTTGATTCAGGTGCACAATATCATTGAAATCGATGATTTAAAGAATCATTCAGAACTGAACTTCAATAATTATGATGTGCTGTTTATCTTAGACCAGCTGAAGTTGATTGAAAAGCAATTGCAATTAACGATCCCGTATCCCTATAATGTCAATATTTTTTCTCATTTGTATATTTTAATCAGCCGTTTGCGCAAGGTCCATAGACTTCCGAACGAAGAAATGAGTCCGCTTTCTAAAAAGGAACAGGAACGTTTGGAGCAAGACAAGGCGCTTTATCAGGTCGCTAAGTCCGCGATTAAAAATGTTGAAAAGTATTTGCACAACGAGCTGCCAGAATCAGAGGTTTATTATCTTTATCAATACTTAGCTTCATCGCGGATGCAAGGATCGTTAAGTAAAGTAACAAAATTTTCTTCAAAGGTCGTGGAAATCACCAATACTTATCTGGATAGCATGAGTCAGCGGCTGAATATCTCGGCGAAAGGCGATTCGATCTTTCTTGATTTAGCGAATCACATCAAGCCTATGCTTAATCGCTTGGAACATGGGATTCATGTAAAAAATAGTCTGTTGGATCAGATTAAAATGACCTATGAATCCATCTTTTCAGATGTCAGTGATGTTTCTGATGAGGTGAGTCAGCATTTTGAACTGCCGAAGATCAACGAAGACGAGAATGGCTTTATCACTTTGTATTTCGCACGGATCATTGAAACGAACCAATTACCAATTCGTACGGTGATCATGTGTACGACAGGTGTCGGTACTTCAGAGCTGCTGCGAGTCAAGATCGAAAAGAAATTTCCTGAGTTGGAGATTGTTGATGTCGTAGCTTCAAGGGATGCAAAGCATTTTACGGAAAAATATCCAGGCATCGATTTGATTTTAACCACAATCAGTGTCAGCGATATGATCCCTATCCCATCCTTGTTAGTCAATGCGATGTTCACACGAGATGATCAAACCCGACTACAAAAGAAAATCGAGGCGATTTATGATGAACGATAATTTTTTCCAAGTTTTCTTGGACCAGCCATTTAAAGACAAAGCACATGTGCAACGTTTTATTGCAGAGTTCGCTAATTCGGCTGAGTCGGAAGAATTGATTGATCTGTTGCAGCAGCGGGAAAAAGTCGGGAATACCATGATCGCGGAGCATGTAATCTTGCCGCATTTAGAAAGCCCGAAGATCAAACAAAGTCAGGTCCTACTGATCCGTTTAGCAGAACCGATTGATTTTGACGAGAAGACATCAGCAGTCCAGCTGATAATTACTATTCTATTGAAGAGCAATGAGAGTCAAGTAATGAAGAAGAAAATTGCCCAATTCACACGGCGCTTAGCAGATGATGATTTTATCGAACAATTACTAAGCCTTGAAAATGAAACGGCAATTTACCATATTTTATAGGAGGAATAAATGATGAAAATCGTTGGAGTAGCAGCATGTACAGTGGGGATTGCCCATACCTACATTGCACAAGAAAAATTAGAAAATGCCGCAAAAAAAGCGGGTTGTGAAATGAAAGTAGAGACGCAAGGTACGATTGGGATCGAAAATGAATTAACCCAAGAAGAGATTGATCAAGCGGATATCGTAATCTTGGCAATCGATGTAAAGATTTCCGGCAGAGAACGTTTTGACGGCAAACGAATCATTCAAGTACCGACAGAAATCGCCGTTAAGTCACCAAATAAATTGATTGAAAAAGCCCAAGAGGTTGTTGCTCAAAAGGTTTAGGGGGAATTTAGATGGAAGTAAAGGACATTGTGGATTTAGACATCGTCAAAACCAATATGGCCGCTAAGACCAAGGATGATGCCTTGAACGATCTAGCGAATCAGTTACTGAGGAATGGCTATATCTCTGAAGTAGAAGGGTTTATCAAAGACATTTACGCACGAGAGGCGGAAGGCCAAACGGGTATCGGAAATTATATCGCGATCCCTCATGGAAAAAGCGCCTATGTCAACAAGGTCGGCGTAGCGATCGGGATCAATCAAGAGGAAATTCCTTGGGAAAGTTTAGATGGCAAAGGCGTGAAGGGGATCATTCTCTTTGCGGTGGGTAATGACAATGACGGAGCGACCAATCATTTGAAATTATTGTCGCTGTTTGCCAGAAAGCTAGGCAACGATGAAGTGGTTGGCAATCTGTTGCAGGCGAAAAAGCCAGAAGATGTTGTTGAAGCATTCGCTTAGTTAAATGGAGGAAGAAAAATGAAAAAAATTAAAGAGTTAAATCTTAAAGGACACTTATTGACGGCGATCTCTTATTTGATTCCGATCGTCTGTGGTGCCGGCTTCTTAATCGCCATCGGAATGGCCTTTGGCGGTTCAAGTCAGGATGCATTGGTTCAAGGGGAATTTACAATTTGGGATGCGTTGGCAACGATGGGCGGTAAAGGCTTAGGCTTACTGCCAGTCGTGATTGCGACGGGTATCTCCTATTCAATCGGCGGCAAACCAGGGATCGCTCCTGGGTTCATCATTGGTTTGACAGCAAATGCCATCGGCGCTGGTTTTATCGGCGGAATCTTAGGCGGTTACTTAGCAGGTTATCTAGTATTAGCAATTTTAAAATATGTGAAATTACCGAATTGGGCAAAAGGGTTAATGCCAACACTGATCATTCCCTTCTTAACCTCGATCATCGGCGGGTTGATCATGGTCTATATCATTGGGGCACCAATTGCAGCGTTAACATCATTATTAACAAACTTCTTGGATGGTTTAGGCAATTCTTCGTTATTAGTATTTGGCGGTGTGATCGGTCTGTTAAGTGGTGTTGACTATGGCGGTCCGATCAACAAAACGGTTTTCGCTTTTGTATTGACGATGCAAGCAGAAGGATTGAACGGTCCGATTACTGCTTTACAGTTAGTGAATACAGCAACACCAATTGGATTTGGTTTAGCCTTCTTCATCGCAAAATTATTTGGCAAAAATATCTACACGAAATTAGAAGTTGAAACCTTGAAGTCAGCGGTTCCAATGGGTGTGATCAATATCGTTGAAGGGGTCATTCCGTTAGTTATGAACGACATCGTGCGGGGTGTTGTAGCAACAGCTATCGGTGGTTTTGCTGGTGGCGCAACAACAATGATCTTAGGCGCAGATGCGACAGTACCGTTTGGTGGTGTGCTGATGATTCCGACAATGTCGAGACCATGGGCAGGTGTGATTGCGATTTTAGTCAACGTGGTCGTAACAGCAGTTGTCTTAGCCGTAATTAAGAAAAATGTGACAGAAGAAGATGCAGCGATGCAGGTTGAAAAAGAAGAAGAGGACATCAACCTAGAAGATATTCAAATCTTTTAATCCGGAAAGAGTGGCGACACATGAAAAAAGTAGAATTTTCCCCATCACTAATGACGATGGACTTAGATAAGTTTAAAGAACAAATCACCTTTTTGAATGACAAGGTAGATTCCTATCATATTGATATTATGGACGGGCATTATGTGCCGAACATTACCTTATCTCCTTGGTTCATTGAAGAATTGCGGAAAATCACCACGTTGCCGATGTCGGCGCATCTGATGGTGACAGACCCAAGTTTTTGGGTACAGCAGCTAGTAGATTTGCAGTGTGAGTGGATCTGTATGCATGCAGAGGTGTTAGATGGTTTAGCCTTTCGTTTGATTGATCAAATTCACGACGCCGGTTTGAAGGCTGGGATCGTGTTGAATCCTGAAACACCGATTGAAACGATTTTCCCTTATATCGAGCTGGTTGATAAGATCACGATTATGACGATTGATCCGGGCTTTGCTGGCCAACGCTTTATTGAAAGCACCTTAGATAAAATCGTGGCTCTCCGCGAATTACGTGAAGAAAAAGGCTACGATTACGTGATCGAAATGGATGGTTCCTCTAACCGTAAATCTTTCAAACGGATTGATGCAGCCGGGCCAGATATTTACATCGTTGGTCGCAGCGGACTCTTTGGTTTAGACGAAGATATCGCTAAAGCTTGGGAAATCATGGTTAAGGATTATGAGGAAATGACTGGTAAAAAGCTTAGTTATGCAGAAGTAAACTAACGATAAAAATCTTGGAGCTGGAAAAGCTTCAAGATTTTTTGTTTATACAGAAGCAGTAAGCCGGTCTTTTGTGATATAGTATACAATAATGTAAACGGTTTAAAAGAATGGAGGAATGTGATGGAATATCGGGGACCTATGCTAGTAGTGAAGGATATGGAGCGGTCAAAAGCATTCTATCGTAAATTTTTAGAGGTGGATATCGTTTCTGATTTTGGCGAGAATGTGACCTTCAATGGCGGCTTGTCATTACAAACGGAGGAATCGTGGATTCGATTTACCGGCTGTGAGAAAGAGTCATTCAACTATCAGAATAATACGGTAGAGTTCTATTTTGAAACGAAGGACTTTGATGGGTTTATCGAGCGGACAAAGGAAGAAGAGTTAGATTTTTTACGAGACATCGCTACGATGGAGTGGGGGCAAAAGGTTGCGTGCTTTTATGATCCAGATAAGCATGTAATCCAAGTCGGAGAAGATCTGACGGTCATGGTGAAGCGCTTGGCTGCTGATGGAATGACTGTGGAGGAACTAGGTGAGAAGACCTTTCTCGGAAAAGAAATGGTTGAAAACATGTTGAATAGTTAAAAAGTTGAAGGCAGATAATTCTGAACTGCCTTCAACTTTTTTTATTTAACCGCTGAGTTGTCCAATTCTCATACAAAAAAGCAAATGAATTGATCGGAGCCTGAAGACTAGCCTCTAGCATTCGTGCTAAAGCCGTTAGCTTTATTTGTACTTCTTGATCGGTCCAAGTAAATAACCCGGGATCGAGTAAAAAAATAATCGGCGACAGTAAAATTTCCGCTAGCTGTTCGGGATGTTCACAGACAAAGACGTTTTCTTCGACTCCTTGCTGCAAAATTTCACCAACGATTGGCGCCAGACGTCCCATGATAAAGGCCATTGATTTCTGATGGATTGCGGCATTTTGCGGTTCGTGCAACGCACTATCAACTGTTTGATCGACAGCGGTGTTGCGATAAAAATACAGTAAGAGCTTTATTTTTTCTAAGGCCGGAGCCTCGACAGTGGCTAATTTTATCCGACAGGTTTCAATCACGTGATTGTATTGGCGTTCAACTAAGGCATCTAAGACTTCCTCTTTACTTTTGTAATAATAGTAGAGACCACCTTTTGCGATCCCCGCTTTTGTGGCAATATCCTGAACAGAAGCAGTACCGGCAGTTCCTTCGTAAAGCAGTTCCTGCAAGGCATCTAAAATTAACTCTCGTTTACTCATCACATCGACCTCCAAAAATAGTATAGCATATTAAGTTGACCATCGTTCAAAAAGTTGTTATGATGAAATTGTTGAACGATGGTCAAAAACGAAGGAGGAGTTATTTTGTTAGTGTTAGGTGTATTTATCATCAGTGTGTTAGTACTTGTTTTGTTCAGTGTAGGATTACTGATCAAAGGGGTGCTTTATTTGTTTAATCGATTTCGCGGAAGACAGGTCCTATTTGCAACAAAAGGAGTGAGAAGAAGTTTGTTAGGGATGTTGATAGTTCTGGTTTTAGGAATTGTCTTAATAATGTTCACTCAGCTGACGGCATCGACACCGAAAATCGCTAAGGAGAATAGTATCGCAGAGTTGCGGAAGGTTGAATTGAATGGTCGTAAGGAATGGATCAGCATTCGAGGAGAAGACCGCAGCAAGCCAGTACTTCTATTTTTAGCGGGCGGTCCGGGGGGATCACAGCTGGCAGCTACACGTTATGAACTTGCAAAATTAGAAAAGGATTTTATCGTAGTTAACTGGGAACAGCCTGGTTCGGGAAAATCCTACTCAGCGATCCCGCGGAAAAAGTTGGCCCCTGAAATTTACGTTGAAGATGGAACGGCTTTGGTTCGTTCGTTGTTAAAAGAGTTCAAACAGGAAAAGCTTTATCTGCTAGGAGAATCGTGGGGGAGTGCACTAGGAATTTTTATGGTAAAAGAACAACCGGGGCTTTACCATACCTTTATAGGCACCGGACAAATGGTAGCCTTTGAAGAAACGGAGAAAATCGATTACGCGCTGGCGATGAAGCTGGCAAAAGAGAATGGAGATCAAAAGGTCGTGGATACGCTAAGAAAAAATGGCGAACCGCCTTATCACGGAAATTCTGTTACCACCAAAAGCGCGACCTATCTCAACTATCTCAGTCAAAAGATGGCAGGAAATCCTGAGATTCAAAATGGCGGCTTCCAAACGATGCGGGATCTTGCGGCGAAAGAGTATGGCATCTTGGATAAGGTCAATTATCTGCGAGGCATTCTGCAAACCTTCAATCATGTGTATCCGCAACTGTACAATGTAGATTTGCGGAAGGAGTACTCAACATTAGATGTTCCCGTCTATTTTCTATTAGGGAAGCACGATATCAATGCGCCACTTAGCTTAACTGAAGATTACTATCAAAAATTGGACGCTCCCAACAAGGAAATCATTTGGTTTGAACACTCCGGCCACAATCCTTGGATCAACGAACCAGAACGCTTTGTAGAGGCGGTTCAGCAAATTGCCGAAAATAAAAAATAAGACTAGAGCACCCACGAAAAAATCGTGGAGACTCTAGTCTTTTTAATTTTCGAATTGGGCTTGATGCAGTTGATAATAGCGTCCTTGTTTAGCTAGCAGCTCTTCATGATTGCCTTGTTCGACAATATTGCCATCATTGACGACTAAGATCAAGTCAGCTTCACGAATGGTCGAGAGGCGGTGAGCAATGATGAAGGAGGTTTTGTTCACCATTAAACGACCCATCGCTTCTTGAATCTGCAATTCGGTCTGTGTATCAACATTCGACGTTGCTTCATCGAGAATCAATAATTCGGCATTCAAAAGCATTGCCCGGGCAATTGTCAGTAATTGCTTTTGTCCTTGTGAGATTGCTAAACCGTCTTCGGTCATCACCGTGTCGTAGCCCTTTGGCAGTTGTGCAATGAAATCGTGAATGTGAGCGGCTTTTGTCGCTTTGATCACTTCTTCTAACGTGGCATCTTCATTTCCATAGGTCAGATTCTCAAAAATCGTTCCCGTAAAGAGCCAAGTATCCTGTAGGACCATCGCATATTGCTTTCGCAGACTGCTGCGAGTCGCTTCTTTGATATTTTGTCCATCCAAGTAGATTGCACCGCTATCCGGATCATAAAAACGCATCAGCAAATTCACGATTGTGGTTTTTCCGGCACCGGTAGGACCAACAATGGCAACAACGCTACCGGCAGAAATATCAAAGGATAAATCTTTGATGACCGGTTGATCTGCTTGATAGCCGAAGGAAACATGGTCAAAGCGTACGTCTCCATGAACTTTTTCAAAGACATGAGCATTTTTTACGTCTTGAACTTCAGGGTCTTCATCTAATAGTTTGAAGATTCGTTCAGCCGCGGCAATAGACGATTGCAGGTCACTGAAAATATTTGCTAATTCATTGATCGGACCGGAGAATTTTCGTGAATACAATACAAATGAGGAAAGCTTTCCTAATGTTAAGTGACCAAACAGGAATAAAAAGGCACCTAAGATACTGATCAATGACAATGAAACATTATTTATGAAGTTGACAGAAGGACCAGTCATACTGCCGTAATATTCTGCATTGTAATAAGCAGTCATGGCTTCTTCATTCTTCTTGCCAAAGCGGGTGATCGTTGTTTTCTCTTGATGATAGACCTTGGTGGTTTGTTCACCGGATAGCAGTTCTTCAGTCAGACCATTTAATTCACCAAGCTTGGCAGAACGTTGTCTAAACAAAGGCTGGAACTTATTGGTTAAGTAACGGGTCAATAAAATCGACGCGGGAACAGTAACTAAAAAGATCGTCACCATCACTGGCGAGATTACCAGCATCATAACAAAGGAGCCGATAACCGTGACCAGACTACTCAAAACCTGAACGGAGTCACTGGCCAATGAAGTGTTAATCGTATCGATATCGTAGCTCATCCGACTGACGATGTCACCGGTTTGGTGCTGGTCAAAATAACCAACGGGCAACGAAACGATTTTCTCAAACAAATCTTTCCGTAAACGAAACGCGATTTTTTGACTCAGAAAGATCATCAATCGTTTGATCCCGTAGCTTAAAATTGCGGAAGCCGCATAGAAAACTACCATCCAACTACAATAGAAGAAAACTTTTTGAAAGGCGACATTGCCTTTGCCAATCTGGATCGCATCAATCGCGTACCCAGACAATAGGGGACCGACTAAAGCAAATAGGTTACTGGCAATCGTCAAGACGACAGCTAAAAACAGCAGCCATTTGAATTGATACAAATATCCCCATAAACGCAGCAGTGTACCTTTGCGTGAGCCTCTATTCTTCAATGGCTTGCCCTCCTGTCTGTCCCTGATAGATTTCTTGATAGGTTGGATTTTCAGTTAGTAACTCTTCATGAGTGCCATAACCAATCATTTTCCCTTTATTTAATAGTAGAATTTTATCCGCATGTTGGATCGAACTGATTCGCTGAGCGATCAAAATCTTGGTGGTATCACCGAAATGTGTTCGCAAAGCCCTTCGTAGATTCGCATCGGTATGATAATCCAGCGCGCTAGAAGAATCGTCTAGGATCAGCAGATCAGGCTGCCCAATCAAAGCACGAGCCAAGAGCACGCGTTGTTTCTGCCCACCACTGAGATTTTGTCCTTTTGCTTCCAAGCGGTGCTCCAGACCATCAGCAAGTTTGTCGATAAATTCTCGAGCTTGTGCATCATCGATGGCTTGCTGGAGTTGCTCTTCTGAAAAGTTACGACCGAACAAAATATTTTCTCGAATCGTATCGGCAAAGAGTACGTCCTTTTGCAGGACAGCACCGATTTTTTGATGCAGTGCATCAAGAGAATAATGTTTGATCTCTTGTCCGTCTAATACTATCTGACCGGCAGTTCGATCGTATAGACGTAAAATCAGACTGGCGATCGTGGTTTTCCCGCTGCCGGTCGCGCCCATAATCCCTAATGTTTCACCAGGATTTACGCTGAAGCTGATGTGTTCGATCGCATGACCGCCGTCAGGATAAGAAAAAGTCACATCATCAAAGACCAGTTTAGTAGAAGCAGCTTTTCTTTGATTCAATGATCCTGGTACTAATGAAGGTTTTTTCCGTAAGACTTCATTGATCCGATTCGCCGAAGCCAGACCACGGGAATACAGGACAAAGATGCGGGTGATAGAAAGCATCGCGTTCAGGATAATCGTGAAATAGGTCAAGAAGGCAACGATCACTCCTGGCTGTGTCAATCCAGCGTTTACACGATAGGCGCTAACGACAATCACTAGGGTCAAACCTAAATTCAAAAATAAATCCAACAACGCAGGAGAAGCAGCCAACGTTACATTGGCAGTTGTTTCCGCATTGACCAACGATTGATTGACGTTTTCAAAGCGCTGGCGTTCGTAGGCTTCTTTTGATAAAGCTTTAATCACGCGAGAGCCTGTTACATTTTCCCGCACCGTCAACACAAGTTGATCAACTTGCTTTTGCAATTTTCCAAATAAGGGCACGCCCTTTTTCGAGATATGCGTCACCATTACAAAGATGATCGGCATCACTGCCACTAAAACTAAAGTCAAAATCGGATCTAAGGTAGTAGTAATCAAGATTCCTCCGGCCAAAAGGATCGGCGCGCGAATTCCCATACGCAGCATAACACCAAGGGTCAAATGAATATTGTAGGTGTCCGATGTTACACGTGAAACTAATGAAGAGACCCCCACATCTTCAATCTGGGTCGTGTCTAGATAGGTGATTTTTTGAAATAGATCGCCGCGAATGTTTTCTGTCGTATCTTTTGCGATCCGTGAGACCATGCGGTTAGCGACGATATTCGCCCATAAGGAAAAAGCGGAAGCTGCCAACATCACACCGCCCCAAAAGAGAATTTTCTTGGGATCTTTTTGCGGAATCACATGATCTAGAATATAGGCCAAATTCCATGGAAGAACCAATTCCATCATGGTCCCCAAAAATTTGATGATAACACCTAACGTGACACGAGAACGGTAGGGTTTTAAATAATTAAGAATTAATTTCATGTTTACTCCTTTTTACACATTTCTGTTTCGGCTTTCTCTACGATCGTTTGCAATTCGGATAATAAGTTCTGTTGCTGTTCAGTCGGAATCTCCGCTAACAGCTTTTGATTCCAGTCTGCTAGGATCGAACGGATTTCTGCTTCGATTGCCAAAGCTTTATCTGTGGGGAAGATTCGTAAACGACGTGCGTCTTTCTCATCGTTTTGTCTCGTAATGAAGCCTTTTTGCTCCAGTTGTGCCAATTGGCGAGCGACATTGCTTTTATTGATAAAGATTTTGCAGGCCAAGGCTTCTTGTGAAATTCCCGGCTCGTAACAAATACTTAAGATGTAGGTGTGATGCATTTCCCCTAAGCCCAATTTCTTAAATTCTTTTTCGCGATACAAAGCAGAAAGCCGCGCAATACGATTGATCATTTTTACAAAAGAATCCACCTAATTATTCCTCCTTGGTAGTTACGAATTCGCGTTTAAACAAGCACAGTACAGTATAGAAGAAAAACGTTGCGGGTGCAACGTTTTTGAGCTGTAAATAATTTACTTCTCTATTTAAGTAGTGGCAGATGTAATTTTCTGTTGTTTATACACAAAAATTTACGTTCTTTACATAAAAACAACAATCTTTATTTTATCTTTGCAGGAACTTGACGGTGCCTTTACACTCCTTCGCTATACTTTTTATTAGAGAAAGTCAGCTTACAATGAGCAAGCAAAAGTTAAACTCGCTAGAAAATCACCTAAGAGCATAAAAGAATGGTAAACGAAAGAAGGAGTGGATCAGGTGCTAAAACTTGAGAATATCACGAAGAAATTTCAGGAGACGACAGTACTGGATGGGATCAATTTAGAAATTGAGTCTGGTGAGATCGTTTCAATCCTGGGGCAATCAGGTTCAGGAAAAACGACGCTATTAAATCTGATTTTAGGATTGGATGAGCCAAGTGGGGGAGAAATTTTCTTCAATAATCAGAAGATCACCCATACATTGATGGAAAAACGTCCCTTCAATATTGTTTTTCAGGATTATGCCTTGTTTCCTAATTTGACGGCTTATCAAAATTTGACCTACGGACTACGCAATAAAAAAGAGTGCTCCACCAAAGCGGAGGTAGACGAGCTGATTCAATTGTTGAATCTGGAAAAGCACCTAGAAAAACCAATTCATCAATTGTCAGGCGGACAAAAGCAGCGGGTTGCACTTGGCCGGACATTAGTGATGAAGCCGCAGCTGCTTTTGTTGGATGAGCCGTTGAGTGCCTTGGATGGAGTAATCAAGGAATCAATCAAAGAAAAAATCCAAGAAATTGCCCGTAAGCTACATTTGACGATCATCATTGTTACGCACGATCCGGAAGAGGCCTTGACGATGTCAGACAAGATCGTTGTTTTAGATGAAGGGAAAATTGCTCAATGCAGTTCACCGATCGAAATTATGAGTCAGGCTTCCTGTCATTTTGTTGAGGAGTTTATTGTCAATCAATTGGCAATCAAGCAACAGAACATTCAGCAAATCTTTCAGCAATCAGTCAATATGGTGGCCTCATGAGAGCGGCTTTTTCATTGAAACGAGTGATTAGCTGGAGTGTGCTGATCTTCTTCTTTTTATTTTTAGCTTATCCGATCATTCAAATCGTGTTAACAGCTTTCCCACGATCCGACGGGAGCAGCTTGGATATTTTCACTCCAGAATGGCAGCGATCATTTGCTAACAGCTTGAAATATTCTTTAGCGGCTACGAGCTGTTCAACAATTTTAGGCTTTTTCTTGGCCTATGGAAATAATTTTACTCGAATCAATCGGCGATTTTTAAAGGTAAATGAAAGTGTTTTGCATTTTCCGATGCTATTACCAACGATTACTTACGGATTTGTCCTTATTTATGCCTTTGGCAAGCAGGGATTGTGGAGCAAAGTTTTTCAACAGGAACTGTTCCATATCTATGGTTCCATCGGTATTTTATTGGGATTCATCATTTATACATTGCCACCAATCTTCATTTTGATCAACAATTCGATGAAATATTTAGATACTCAGCTATTCATTGTTTCACGCCTGATGGGGGATAGCTGGTATCGGTCGCTTTATAAAACGATCTTGAATCCATTGACGCGCGTGTTGGCGGTGGCTTTTCTACAGGGCTTTTTTATGTCCTTTACAGATTTTGGGATTCCCAGCGCGGTAGGAGGACAAACCCCGTTCATCACGACATTATTATATGAAGGATTCATGGGAACCATTCCAGATTTCCAGTTTGGCTCATTAGTGGCTTTAACGATGCTATTGCCATCAATCATCAGTATTTTGGTTTTGAACTATTTACAGAAGAAGGTGGTGCGCTATGAGCGTCCACGGCAGGCAGTGATCAAAAAGAATCCGGTAAGAGATTGGTGTTTTCGACTACTTTTCATCAGCATCTCTCTTTTCATTTTAGGAGTATTCGCGGTCTTGATCATTATTCCAATGGTGAGCAATTGGCCCTATGAATTGACCCCAACCTTCAATAATTTCGCCCGCTTTATCCAAGATGACAGCTTGATTTTAACCTTGAAAAATTCACTGCTGATGGCTTTGCTGACGGCGGGAGTTGGGACAATTATTGCCTATTCGGCGGCGATATTGACCTCCAGAGAGCGGAAGCTTTATAAGGTCAATCAAGTAATTGATAGTATCGCCACCATTACGAATTCAATTCCCGGGATGGTTTTGGGAGTGGCCTACTTATTGCTATTCAGTGGCAGTCAGCTGCACAATACATTACTAATCTTAGTGATTGTGACGGTCGTCCATTATTTTTCAACACCGTATCAGATGGCGAAAGAGGCACTGCAAAAGATGAACTTGAACTGGGAGAACACTGCCAAGTTGATGGGAGATAGCTGGTTAAAAACAGTTTGGCGAATTCTGATCCCGAATTCAAAGGTGACAATTATAGATATCTTCGCGTATTACTTTTTCAATTCGATGGTCACAATCAGTGCGGTCATTTTCTTAACAAGTGCCAATACGATGGTTATTACCGCCAAATTAAAAGAGCTTCAGCATTTTGGCCGATTTAACGATATATTTATGCTCTCGCTGTTTTTACTAGTAATTAATTTAGTTATGCAAGGAATTACTCAAATTATTAAAAGGATTGCCAGTTCCACTTTTCCCAGTCAGACAGCTGGTAAAAAGCTGCCTACAAAATTAACTGCTATTCAAAGAAACAAAGTATAAAGGAATGGTATACGGCTTGAAAATCGGACTAATTTTTCTCAAGAAAAATTAATCCATTAATATGAAAAAGGAGAATGATGAATGAACAGAAAAAAACTACTCGCACTGCTTGGAAGCTTGCTTTTCCTTCTATTATTAGGCGCTTGTAGCAAAAGTAATGCGGCTGACGAGAAAGTCACGATTTATACTAACGCTGACGAAGAACCGGTGGAGGTAATCAAGAATGTTTTAGACAAAAACGGTTACAAGGGCAAATACACGCTGCAATCATTCGGCACTTCTGAGCTAGGCGGAAAGCTCTTAGCGGAAGGAAAAAATATTGAAGCGGATTTAGTCACGATGAGTACCTTCTATTTAAATAGTGCTCAGAAAAAAGACAAGATGTTTAAAGAATTAACGCTTCCAGTCGAATCGTTAACGAAAATTCCGGATTACACGGCACCTTTTACCGTTCAAGAAGGAACAATTTTCTATAATACCGATGTCATGAAGGAAATGAACTTACCAATTCCAACTAGTTTGAAAGATTTAGCCGATCCGAAATACAAGGATGCCTTGTCAATCTCAGATATCAAACAATCGTCTACAGCGTGGCTGCTGTTCCAAGCGTTAGTTGATAATTACGGAGAAGATGAAGCGAAAACGATCTTGAAGGGGATCTACAAAAATGCAGGGGATCATTTAGAAAGTTCTGGTTCAGGTCCGTTGAAAAAGGTTCGGCTAGGTGAGGTTGCGATCGGATTTGGGTTACGACATCAGGCAGTCAAAGATAAACAGGATGGATTGCCGATTGATTTTGTTGAACCCTCAGAAGGAACGTATACATTAACTGAATCTTTGGCGGTGATTAATAAAGGCGACAAAACCAATCCTGAAGCAGAAAAAATGCTGGATTTGATTTTGGAAAAGGGTCGTAAAGACATATTGGGAATCTATCCAAGCGCACTGTACAAGGATGAGCAGGTAGATAGCGCACACGTAGCGAATGACCAAAAAGTCTTTCCAACAGAATTAACCGCAGAATTATTAGAGCAGCACCAAAAATTAATCGATTAAGGAGCTTAGCATGGACTACAAATTATTGACACCCGGACCGTTAACGACGACTCAGACGGTTAAGCAAGCAATGATGGTGGATCATTGTACATGGGATGAAGAATATAAAACGATTACTCAGGAAATTCGACAAAAGCTATTGTCTTTAGCAGGTGCCTCCCCAGTAGAATATACGACGATCTTAATGCAGGGAAGCGGATCATTTGGTGTGGAATCAGTTCTAAGCTCGGTGATCGGACCGACGGATCATGTGCTCGTTTGTGTGAATGGCGCTTACGGGCGTCGAATGGTCAGCATGTGCGAACGGCATCATTTGGCTTACAGCGTTTATGAAGTCGCAGAAGATGAAATTCCGCAAGCAACGGACATAAAAAGCATTCTCGTGAATGATCCAACCATTTCTGCGCTTGCGATGGTTCACAGTGAGACGACTTCTGGTATTTTAAATGAGTTAGAAGAAATTGCTGCACTTGCCAAAGACAATGAGCTGCTGTTTATCGTGGACGCAATGTCTAGCTTTGGGGGAATTCCAATTGATGTTACGGCATTGTCCATCGATTTTCTAGTCTCAAGCTCGAACAAATGTATTCAAGGAGTACCAGGCTTTTCCTTTACGTTGGCCAAACGGGCACAGCTTGAGCAACGTAAAGAGTTTTCACGAACGGTGTCTTTAGATCTTTATGATCAGTATGAAACGATGGAAAAGGACGGCAAGTGGCGCTTTACTTCACCCACCCACACGGTTTTAGCCTTTCATCAAGCTTTAAAAGAGCTAGATGCAGAAGGCGGAATCTACCAACGCTATATGCGCTATTTAACAAATAATCGACTGCTACGGCAAAAAATGAGTGAATTGGGCTATCAGCCCTTCATCAAGCAGCATCAAGGGCCATTTATCACTTCATTTTTATATCCCAAGCAGAGTGCCTTTAACTTCGACCATTTTTATCAGCATTTGAAACAAAATGGCTTTGTGATCTATCCAGGAAAAATAAGTTCCGTCGATTGTTTCCGCATTGGAAATATCGGTGAGATTTATCCAGAAGATATTGATCAGTTAGTCAAAGTAATTGAAAATTACTCGGAGGTAGCATATGTCAGTTAAAACAATTATTTTAGACTGGGCTGGGACAACAGTCGATTTCGGCTGTATGGCACCGGTTCATGCTTTCAAAAAAGCATTTAGAAATAAGAACATCGAGCTTTCCAATGAAGAAATCAGAAAACCGATGGGGATGCTTAAAATTGAGCATATCAAACAGCTGCTTTCGCTTGAGCAAGTAAAAAAGCAATGGTTTGAGCTTTATGGACGTCTTTCTGAAGAGAAAGATGTGCTAAGTATCTATCAGGATTTTGAGAAATACTTGTTTGCAGATCTCGCAGAGAACAGTCATTTAAAACCGGAAACCAAGCAGGCGATGAAAAAAATTAAGCAATTAGGCTATAATATTGGCTCTACGACTGGCTATACCAAAGAAATGATGGCTGTTGTATTAAACACGGCCACGATGGAAGGTTATCGTCCTGATTATGTCGTAACACCAGATGAGGTTGATTCATTGGGGCGGCCATATCCATTCATGATTTTTGAGAATATGCGCCATTTTCAAAACCATTCGATGGAAGAAGTGATTAAAGTAGGAGATACAATCGCTGATATTCAAGAAGGAAAAAACGCAGGGGTCTTGAGTATCGCTGTCACTGAGGGAAGCTCAGTGATGGGACTTTCTTTAGAGGAGTACAAACAGCTCTCAAAAGAAGAAATGGAACGGTTGAACCAACAAACAGCGGAAATCTTTTATCAGCATGGGGCGGATCTTTGTATTAAAAATCTACTGGAATTAGCTGAGCTTTTGCAGGAGCATTCAACGATTCCAAAATTACAAACAAAAAAGCGAGAATCAGCGTAGGCGAAGAGAAATATCGGCTTTAAAAGTCGATATTTCTTTATTTATTCAAAAAATAAAAAGAAAAAACAAAAAAAGATTTTTTCTGTTTTGCTATTCTTAATAATTTCATATTTAGCTAGATTTAGGCTATTACAAATTTGTAAGCGAATTCAAAAACCCAAATTCCTTATTTTTATCCAAAAATTAAATTTTATATTTCAAAAATGGCTGAGACATTCCTTATAAATGCGGGTAGAATAATATGTGTAACCAATGGTGCGTACAATGAAGGAGTTCTCGCTTTTTTATGGTGTTAATGCAAGGGATTTGATGCAAATTACTAGCAAACGATAACACTCATAAAAGTTCATACAAAAAATAAAAAATACATATAAAGATCCGGTCATTGTAATTTTATTACTGACAGCATGCTGAAGGTTGATAAGCACTCAATCATGGATCATGTTGATTAGCTTCTCTCCTTATGCGAGGAGAAGCTAAAGTGCCGCGAGTCAGTGAAATAGTGTGACTTATCAAGTTGCTATTTAAAGGTTTAGCGATGAGCGGCGGCAGATGATTAGCATTCATTGGAAAATTTAAGTGGATGCATCATTATTGAAGAATGAATCAAGGATGCGGATTATTTTCAGCATCCTTGATTTTTTTCCATTCATTGGTTGCCCCTAGTATTTTATTAAATACTTAGCTTGATTTGAGATAGAAAGAAGGGGAAATGTTCATGAAAAAGATTGTTATGGTAATTTGTGGGGTAGCAGTAGTTTGTTGGGGAGTTGCTAGTCTGCAAAGTGGGGCACTAAAAGCGGATAATTTACTTCAAGAATCCTCTGTCGTAGAGACGACAGTTCCTGAAAGTTCTACCGTTCTACCGGTTGAACCTGAATCCGTACCGAAAGCATCGGAGCCGAATACTGAAACACCAGCGCCAGCTGCACCAGCATCGGAAGTATCTGCTGTACCAGAGACTCCTGTGGAACAGCAGCCGGCAGAACCTGCACCGACAGATACCATACCAGAAATGCCTACACAAAGCAGCACAGTAGATCCACCGAAAAGCGATAGTTCAACTAGTGAAAGTTCCACAAGTAGTGGTACATCTAGTGAGAGTTCGACAAGTCAGAGTTCGACGAGCCAGACCTCTAGTACGTCCAGTTCAACTACTACACCAAGTGAGTCATCGTCTTCCAGCAGCAGTGTACCTAGTGGATCGACTAGCTCAACTACTAGTAGTTCAACAGGAACGACCAGCAGTTCTTCAACGACACCGTCAAGTTCTGGTCAGGAACAGCCGCAGCCTAGTACACCGTCTACGCCGGGACCAGTTCCAAGTCCAGCCCCGGCACCTCCGGCTCCAAGTGAGCCTAAGGTTCAAACAAATACTGATGCTATTCAACAGCCGCCAGCTGCTTTTTCAGAGACGAGTACTTTACAGCTTCCAAGTGAGTTGAAGACATCTGAAGTTGCACAATCCGATTTAAAAGGTTATGAACTACCCTTGCTGTCAAGCTTTGAAAACAAAGCACAGGCCGCTTTGATTTATGACGGTATTAAAAAGCTTGGGACGGAACAGGCGAAGGATTTTAATGTGGAACAATTAACCGCTAAGCTTTATAGCGATTTGTTTGCAATTGAGATCACAGGCACTCCAGAACAAGCAAGCGAAGAAATCAGTGTCGGCAGTCTGCTCTATCAAAAGAAAAACGACCAGCTTGAATTAGTCGGTGTCTATATTGGAAAAGAGTATTATCTGACAGTGGAAGATGTTGAAATCGATGATTCTGATGAAGCAACGGAAACTGCGAAGGATGACGGCACAGAGACTGATACGGAGAAGGCTGAGAATGAAGAGTCAGATAAAAAGGAAAAACAACGACAGGTCGTTCTTCAACCAATGAGTATTGATGAAGACCTATTGGTTCAAGCTTTGCCAACCGTTGAATTGACTGAATATGGACAAACAATCTTGGCAGAATATCCCGCTTCTATTAATTTTACTGAAAATGAAGGAGCGAAGAATTTTATTTCAACCATCGCGGAGGATGCACGTAAGCTGGGACAAGAATATGACGTCTTTGCATCAGTGATGATCGCACAGGCTTTATTAGAAAGTGGTTCTGGAACGAGCAGTTTGTCATTGCCGCCAAATTATAATCTATTCGGTGTAAAGGGAACTTATCAAGGTCAGGCCGTTTCAATGGCGACTCAAGAGGACCGTGGGAATGGCGAGCTGTATTCGATTAATTCGGCTTTTCGAAAGTATCCTAATTATGCCGCTTCATTAGGAGACTATGTTCAATTATTACGCGGCGGAATCTCTGGTAATGACGGATACTATAAAGATACGTGGCGCTCTACCGCAAAGAATTATTTACGATCGACACAGGCCTTAACTGGAAAGTATGCTACGGATACTTCTTATAATAGAAAGCTAAACTCGATTATTGCTGTCTACAACCTGACACAATACGATCGTGTCAAAGTTGATCAGTCTTCAGGGATTTTCATTAAGGGAAAAGATGAGATTCCTGAAGAATACCGAACGATGATGCGCTACCCGGATTATAACGGGGTCAATTACAATACCTCCGGTTCGTACCCAGTCGGGCAATGTACTTGGTACGCCTTTAACCGCGTGAAACAATTAGGCAAGAGCGTCGATGACTTTATGGGAAACGGCGGTGAATGGGGAACCAAAGGAAAAGCATTAGGCTATGAAGTCAGCCGCGAACCAAAAGCTGGCTGGTTGATTTCCTTTACACCAGGCACAGCTGGCTCAGACCCGCGTTATGGACATGTTGCTTTTGTTGAAGTGGTTCGACCAGAGGGAATTTTGATCTCAGAAGGCAATGTTTATGGAGGAACGGTGATTTCATATCGAGTCATTGATTCGAACTTAGCGAAATCAGATTTGGTTACTTATATTAAAGCAAAATAAAGGGGTGCCATCACTCATGGCAAATAAGCGACACGGGCACGCAGAGGATCCGTCGAATGACAGGAGGGCCTTACTATTAACTGCTGGTCTTCTCATCATTCTATCTGTAACGATGCTGCTTGTTATGAGAGGACAATTAAAAAAACACTATAGTGTCCACACGATTTCAGGTACTTCGATGATTCCGACGTTGACGGAAAAGGATCAAGTTCTCGTTAAAAAAAATGTTCAAGTTCAACGTTACGATATTATTGCTTTTTCAATGGATAAGGAAGAGGGGATGTTTGTCAAACGGGTGATTGGTTTACCAGGTGACAGTATGTTTGTTCGAAATGGCCGAATGGTTTTAGATCTCGGAGAACAAGGTGATTTTGAAACAACGAATACGTATCAGTTGTCACCAACTGTAGCAGATGAATTTCAAACGTTAAACAAAATTCCAGAAGATGTTTACTTCGTTATTGGCGATCATGTAGATGTTTCTAAGGACAGCCGATCGTTTGGTTTTGTCCATCGAAAGTCAATCGAAGGAACTGTCCAATTCCGTTTTCCAGCGGTTCATCTCGCTAAATTGGAATACTAAAAGAAAAGGGGAAAATACGTGATAATCATTAACTGGATTTGTGTAGGGCTCATCATTTTAGTGCTCCTAGTGTGGTTATATCGAATGGTTATCAACGTTCGATTGCAGATGATTAAGCCACCAAGAGATGCATCGGCGACTTTTCAGCGGAAGTTGGATTATGTTAAGCAAATTCAACAATCAAAGCATGTATCGGCGTTATTATTCGTAATCTTCTGTCTCGCAGTGGGAATGCTTCTAAGCACATACAGCCTGTTTCAGGTACAAAATCAGCTGTATGCGATGAATGAGCAGAACAATACACTGAAAGATGATGTCCAAGTAATGAAAAAGGAACAAAAGAAATTAGTCAATAAGCTGCCTGTCAAAGAGTACCCGCAAGAGGGAATCGGCTTGCAGGATTATGCGTGGGACGAATTATTTTCTGATGATAGTCGTGAAAATCAATACGCAATGGAGAGTGATCTTTCCAGCAAACTCAGTCCTTACTTTGGGTTACCGACGACATTGATCGTCTTAGATATACCGACTCAAACGTTGAATATTGCCTTGGCTGGTGACTTGACCAGTGAAGACAATCGTCAACAAATTAAAGACAATATCACAGCCTTTGCTGCTGAAGCAGAGGGGATATCCAATCTAACACAGATCACCTTCCAGCTAAATGTAAGGGATGGGGAGAAGCAGAAACAAGATTATAGCTGTACTTTCTCTCGTGAGAATGGAGAAGATAAATTTTTAATGATTCAAGAAGAAGACTAACGGAAAGAAGGGAAAAAAATGGTAGCACAACAAAAAAAGAGCGGATGGTTTTTCAACAAGAACATTATCGATGAGATCAATTCTGTTCCAGAAGAGAGAGTTGAAAACGAGGAGCAAACCCCGCCGGCAGCGCAGGCGCAAACACAGGCGAAGCCTGCTCCCGCTTTGAAGATGGTTTCTGATAACACAATTCCAGAGACTCCAGAAAAGCAAGCGGAAGAAATCAAAGAGTTAAAACGTTTGATTTTTGAAAAGGAACAAGTTTTACAGAAATATAAAAAGGAAATGTCGGCACAAACTCAGCAGTTAACCAAAGAAAACGAGAATTATCGTCAATCTGTATTAAGGATGGGAGAAGAAAAGGCCCAAAATCGCCGCCAAATCCAAGATTTAGAAGCAGAGGTCCAACGAGCGCGTCAAGAAGTTCAACGACTGAAAGAGACACAAGAATTGGATCAGTTGAGACAGCAGTTGGAACAAGCTCTAGCAGAAAATGAAAAATTAAAGGATTCGGTAGCCCATTTAGCTACTGTAGAACAGGAGTTGGAGGAAATTCACGAAGAACATCAAGCGCTAGTTGCCCAGCAAAAAGATGAAGAAATCCAACGACTAGAAAAAATCCATCAATTGGAAGGCCAGATCGATGAATTGATTGCAGAGATCAATGAGAAAGACGAAGAATATTCTCAATTAGATAAGGTAATCGTTGAAAAAGACCAAGCGATGGACCAAATGGCGGAAGAACAAGAAGCGAAAGAGCTTCAAGAAAAAGAACTCCTAGATCTAAGAGAAAAAGTTGCCGAGCTTCGTGCAGAAAATGAACAATTAAAACAAGAAGCAGTTTCAGCACAGCAGGAAATCGGTGAAGTGTTGATTTCAGCACGAAAACAAGCCAATCGCATGGTAGAAAAATCCAAGATGGAAGCATATCGGATTATAGAAGAAGCGAAGAAAGAGTTGGCGATGATCAACGAGCAAGCCAAAGAGATTTCTGAAGAAGTAAACGAGTCTCGTCAGTCGGTTGCTTCAATGTATGAAGAGTTGCAAACTCGAGTAAATATCCTTGCGCAAGGAAAAATGCAAGAAGATGTAACGAAAATTCTAGACTAATCTATTCATAAGTTAAAAGAATGAAGGTATCAGCGTGTGCTGGTACCTTTTATTTTTATAGTAAAAAGCGGATTGTTTTCAGTTTTTTTTAAGGCTATACTTTAAAGTGATTGGGGTAGAAATATCCACTGTATAAACTATAAGACTAAAGGAGCGGATGAAATGAAATTAGCGATTATTTTGGAAACCAAAGAGCATGAGAAAGCTTGGAACGCTTTTCGATTTGGTGTAGCGGCTTTGAAGAAAGGGCATCAGGTGAAATTTTTCCTTATGGGGGAAGCCGTGGAAGTTGAAAGTATTGAAGACGATCAATACAATGTGCCAGCGGAAATGCAGAAGTTGGAAGAGCAAGGCGGCGAGCTATTGGCTTGCGGCACTTGCCTCAAATCTCGACAATTAGAGGATCAAACCTCCTGTCCAATTTCAACGATGTTTGATTGTGTTGAAATGGTGGAGTGGGCGGATAAGATCGTAACATTTTAAAAGCATAGAAAAATCCCTGACTTGAAAACAAAGTCAGGGATTTTTTTAATCATTCAGATTGTTTAATGCTGCGGCCATTTTTTTATTATCGTGTTTTGAGTAGAAATAAAAGGTGATGATATGCAGAATCAATGTAAGCAGCAATACGGCGATAAAGAACGGTCGGATCAGGTCAAACATCTGAGTCGAATAAAGATACACGCCTGTATAAGCGCAAAGCGTATTTAACACTGTACAGATGACAACATTGATTGAAGCTTTAAAGGTCGAATAGTTCCATAAAAAAGGATAGACGATCCCGAATAAAAGGCCGATTAGAACGCTGATTCCAACGAGATTCCAGATATAATGAAAAGGAATTTTTGAAGAGAAATCCGTGAGTGAGCAAAGAATAGTGATCCAAATAAATGATCCGAAGCCTGCTTGAAAGAAATTATTTTTTAATTGTTTGAACATGATAGTTCCTCCTTGATTTTCTTGGCATAGTGACGACTGACAATATAAGTAGAATCTGTTTTGGTGTGAACTTCTAAACGCGCGTGCTCTCCTAATTGGAAGGATTGAACACAGTTTAGATTTAAAATCTGCGAATTATTAATGCGATAAAAATTTTGACTCTCTAAAGTAACCAATTTCTTAAGCCGTTTTTGCATGAGATAGTTCTGCTGATTGATTAAATGAACGTTGACTAAATGCCCCATAGTTTCAAAAGAGACTATTTGGTCTAGCGGTAATTTGATTGAACGGTTATTTTTGGGATCAATTGCCACAATTTCCTGTTCTTGTTGCAGCTGTTTTTCAAGACGTTCAAGTTTGGCCCTGTTTTCAGGATTCGCAAAAATGTCAATTTCGTTTAAGGCTTTTTCTTTCACCCAGGTAAAGTTGATGTTCATATGTTTCCCCCTTCTGTGACTTAAGCATAGCAAGGATTGTCAGCAGAAAGAATCTTTTTTTCGTTTGTTGCAGGAAAAGAGAAGTTTGTTGCAAAAATTGGCAATGTCAAATAGTTCTTGCGTCACAAAAACAATAAGTAAGTGGTGCTTTCTAGTATAATTTAGTTAGAAATCCTATCATCAAGTTAGGAAGGAGAAATCATCATGATCGCTAAGATTTTAAAAGCGCAAAGAAAAGAGCGGGGACTTACACAGCAAGAGGCGGCAAAAATTTTTCACGTGACACGCCAAACGATTTCGAATTGGGAGAATGAGAAAAATTATCCCGACATTCCAACGCTAGTTGCCATCAGTGATTATTATGAAGTTTCTCTTGATTATTTGATGAAAGGGGATGTGAAGTATATGGCTAAGATAAAGCAAGAGGCAAAGCTGTTGCAGTCGATTCAAGTGGGTTTATTTTCTGTAATTTGTGCAGTTGCGCTGCTACTTTTTTCATTTGTTGGATTTGTAGCAGCGATCAATGGCGGAAGTCTGGTTGGAATCATTCCGATTCAGCTGTCGTTAACGATCGCTATGGGCTGGGTATGTGTGATCCACTTTAAAAACCTGAAGGATGTAATGACTCCTTCGGTTAAAAACACTGTTAGTATGTTTTTGCTGGTTACGTTGTTTCTCATAATTTTATGCACAACACTCTTGATCCTGGCTGCGCTGGGCTATATTCATTTTTAAACAGACGATGTTGGTTTCTACAGGCATCTTTATTGCATTGACTAGGTTAGGACTATATATTTAGCGTGTAACGGATGACTCCCTGTTTTTTTAGCGAAAAATGGAAAGAACTTCAAAGAGAGAAGGAATCTAGTCATGTTTAAGACTGTTGAAAGAGAGGCCGTGACAGTTTACGGTTGGATTACAACTTTGAATGCGCCGAATTCTGCGAATGGATTGGCAGAAATGAGTAAACAGAAGATGCGGTCAAAAGAAGAATATGCCTCAAAGGTTGAAGAGAATCTGTTAGCTGTAAACGCAGTTATCGATGGTGAACAATGTTATCTGATTGGAAATACCGAAATCACAGAAACTCGTCCATCTGAGTTTGAATTGCCTGCGGGAACGTATGCCTGTTTTAACCTAAACTATAAAGACCAAGTAGAGTTGGATCAACTGATCGGTCGCAGCTACGGTGAATTGGCTCAAAGTGAAGATTTTCAAATTGCCGGAAATTTTAATTTAGAAGAGTACACAGGCGTAGGTAAGGTATTATTTTATGTACCTATTCAAAAAATGAAGAAGTAAGAGTGAGAAAAGGGATTTATTCTGAGTCTAGGGACTATCAAGGGAAATTCGATTGATAGTCTTTTTTTCAAGGTTAAAAAGTGAAGAAAGAGTCAAATTTATTAAAGCGGAAATAGGCGAGGAATGTGAAGAATTTTATTTTATAAGAGCATTTATCTGTATAGGGATAGATACATACAGAAATTAAATAGAATTCTTTTTTTTAACACAATCTCAATATTCGGAATATATAAAAAAATTAGTTGAATTTAACGAAATGAGAGCGTATACTCGTGTTTATTGAGTGCTAAAAATAAATATTTTTCAAACAAAAAAAGATAACGTTTGTTATCTATTTTTTGTCACACTCAAACACATAAATCAGCGGAAAATAGGAGGAAAAAAGATGCGCAGGGAAAAAAATAGATGGCTGATCGCTTTGTCAGGCGTAGCGATTCATCTATCTATCGGTTCAGCATACGCGTGGAGCGTATTCAAGGAACCAATTAAAGAGATGACCGGGTGGGATAAATCATCAATCTCTTTTGCATTTAGTTTAGCGATTTTCTGTTTAGGAACATCAGCGGCATTTATGGGGAAATTTGTAGAAAAATTTGGCCCAAGAAAGACAGGAACGGTCGCCTCGATTTTATTCGGTTTGGGAATTATCTCGACTGGCTTTGCGGTTTCTAGTCATTCGCTGCCAATGTTGTATCTGACTTATGGGATTATTGGCGGAATCGGTTTAGGAGCTGGGTATGTTACACCAGTATCAACCATGATCCGATGGTTCCCAGATAGAAAGGGCTTGGCTACTGGACTTGCCATCATGGGATTTGGTTTTGCTTCTATGATCACTGGACCGATCGCCCAACAGTTGATGGTGCGTGTCGGTGTTCCTTCGACTTTTTATATTTTAGGGATTGCGTATTTCTTAGTGATGTTCACCGCTTCACGGTATTTGGAAAAACCGCCAGTTGGCTGGACGCCAGAAGGCTTTGAAGCGCCCAATCCAAAAGAAGAAGTGAAAATTCAATATCGCGGCGTGCAACTGACCGCCAATCAAGCGATTAAAACAAAAACCTTTTGGCTATTATGGTTTATGCTATTTTTAAATATTACTTGCGGAATCTCGCTTGTTTCAGAAGCTTCACCAATGGCCCAAGAAATTACCGGAATGACTGCTGGCATGGCGGCTACGATGGTCGGTGTGATGGGTGTATTCAATGGGTGCGGCCGGTTGGTTTGGGCCTTGATCTCAGATGTCTTGGGACGTAAGAATGTCTTCACGATTCTTTTTGTGATTGATATTGTTGTGTTGTTAAGTTTATCAGTAGTAAGCTCGCCATTGCTGTTTGCCGCATTGATCTGTTTGTTGATGACTTGTTATGGTGCAGGCTTTTCGATTGTCCCTGCATATATTGGCGATGTCTTTGGTTCAAAGGAAGTCGGTGCGATTCACGGGTATATCTTAACTGCCTGGGCAGCGGCTGGGATGTTCGGTCCGATTTTTTTAGGGAAGATCACTGAAATGTTCCATTCATATACGAATGTTTTGCGAATATTCGCTGTTTTAGCATTGGTTGGTTTTGCAGCTTCCATGATCATTCGCGGATCAATTAAAGGTTTAGCGAAATCAACGGGTGATAAGACACCAAAAAGCTCGAATACTGAGCGTGCATAAAGAATCTATTCAAGGCGATTAAGACCAGCTGGTTTTAATCGCTTTTTTGCGAGTTTGGCTTTTCGCAGTATATAAAGTTTGAGATGAAGATGTCGTTTT
>CWHL01000087.1_pt1 | contig 34438 bp, 34 predicted proteins | sample 664021 | NCBI WGS metagenome assembly CWHL01 (sample SAMEA3735894, study PRJEB9488) | human gut metagenome | biome: ENVO:mammalia-associated habitat; material: ENVO:feces | place: Malawi | collected 2009-02-27
ACACATCATTAATGATGTGTGCCTTTTCTGTTGCTTAAATTCTTTTTACTAAATTAATTCATTTTATTTGAACATATGTTGTTGCATATTAACTATCCGCAACTCGTAAAGCATAGGAATCCAATAAAATTCTCGCGATGATTTGTAAGGGGAGCCTTGATCGAACTTCATAATCAGGAAAATAAGATCCTTCAGACTTGAAGCCGACCAAAGCAATCTCGCAATAGTTCATTAGACTGGAGGCATTGTTGGCGGTTAATAAAATTGAACCGATTTCGAACTCGTAACAATTTTTGGCGGCGACGACGAGTTCTTTTGTCTCTCCATTTAATGAAATGAAAATGACAATATCTCGCTTGGTTAGTTTTCGACTGATATTTTTGATGATCTCTGGGTCGTTATGCATTTGACAATTCTTCCCCGTCAATTGAAACTTCACCATCATTTCCTGTCCGATCATCTCTGAGAATCCTCGAGCAAAGATGATTACTCGTTCCGCGAATTTGATTTTTTGGATGGCATCTTCAATATTGCCAATTTCTATCATATTGATGGTTCGGACGACTTCCTGTTCATTCTTTAGAATAGCTCGTCGAATCCCTTTATCGACTTTATCTAATGAAGAGAAATTGATATTTTTATTTTCTTGTTCCTTTAGATGATGTTTAAAGGCAGTGAATCCTTCATAGCCTTTCTTTTTCATTGTGCGAACAATCGTAGCCGTAGAAACATTGGCCTGTTCACTAAGTTTGACGATCGAGTAGTTGGGAATATCGAGAATGTGACTTTCAATGTAATCCCAAAGGTATTGTTCTGTTTCGCTCAATTTATGATCCATTGCTTCATTAACCTTCTTTCAATTATCACGAGTTAAAGGTATCACGAGTAATTAAAAGATGTAAAGCTTTTCAGTCATTAGCTTAGAATATGAAAACCTTTTCGTCTATGACTGCCTCATAATAAGATCAAGGAGGTCGTCACTTATGTCCATTTACACTTGTACCTTGAATTTAGCAATCGATCTATTTATTGAAACAGATACTATGGAGCCTTTTACTGTAAACCGAACAAAGGATGATGATATCCAAGCAAATGGAAAAGGAGTCAACGTTTCACTGATCCTAAAAATGCTGGGAGTTGATACGACCGCACTAGGTTTTCGTGCTGGGTTTACTGGGAATTATATAGAAGATTATTTACAGGAAAAGGAGATCAGCACTGATTTTATTGAAGTTCCTGGGATGACACGGATCAATGTGTTTACTCAAGTCAATCAAACAAAGGAGGAATACAAATTAGTCAATCAAGGTCCAGAAATACCGCAGGAAAAGGTTGAAGTTTTTTTGGATCAAATTAGAAACTTGCAGGCTGAAGATTATCTCTGTATCTCGGGAAGTTTGCCGAGGGGGATTGAATCGACAATATTAGTCGATATTAGTCGGATTTGTCAAGAACGTGATGTTCATCTGATCATTGATAGCAGCTACAAGGAGATCATGGACTGTTTGCCCTACCACCCCTTTCTACTGAAGCCAAACGAAGAGGAGCTAGCTTCATGGTTTGGCGAAATTATTGATTCAGAAGAAGCCTATTTATTTTATGGACAGCAATTGATAAAAGCAGGAGCGCAAAATGTGCTGCTATCACTTGGCAGTGGAGGAGCAATTTTTTTCAGTCAGACTAAGATTATTCGTGGGAATTCGCCAATAGGAAAAGTAGTCAACACAGCTTGTGCCGGAGATACATTATTAGGAACCTTTTTGGCTGGTTATTTAACGGAGCAGCCGCTGGAAGAGACGTTACGCAAAAGTTTAGCCGCAGGAAGTTCTACTGCATTTCGCAAGGGGCTGACTGATTTTTCGGATGTAAAAGAACTAAGTAAACAAATTGAAGTCAAAGAAGAGGGGTTAAAAACATGGGAAATTATCAATTAATCGCAGCAACAGGTTGTCCGACAGGTATTGCTCACACGTATATGGCGCAAGAAGCATTGGAACAAGCGGCTAAGAAAAAAGGCGTGACCATCAAAGTCGAAACCCATGGTCAGATTGGGATTGAAAATGAACTGACTGCTGAAGAAATCAAGCATGCAGAAGCCGTTATTATCGCGGCAGACAAAGATGTTCATCCAGAACGATTTGCCGGGAAACGAATTATTGATGTGTCGGTTAGTACCGGAATCAAAGATGCGGAACGTTTAATTGATGACGCTTTGGCTGGAAAAGGCTCAGTAGCAGCAGAAAATCAAGCAGTGGACGCTTTAGAAGAAGAGACGGGATCTAACACAAGTTTCGGTCGCAGCATTTATAAAAATTTGATGAATGGTGTTTCCCACATGCTTCCTTTCGTAGTGGCAGGCGGTGTTTTGATCGCAATCTCATTTGCTGTTTGGGGAATTTATTCCTTCGATCCAGAGAATGCACAATATAATGCGACGGCCGCGATGCTAAAAAGTGTCGGTGATGCAGCAATGGGAATGATGGTTCCTGTTTTAGCTGCTTATATCGCGGAAGGAATCGCTAAACGACCGGGGTTAGTAGTCGGTTTTGTCGGTGGAATTGTCGCAACTAATGGAGGGACCGGGTTCCTAGGCGGAATTCTGGCAGGTTTTCTTGCGGGTTACTTGATCTTACTTCTGCAAAAAGTGATGGCAGGCTTACCAAAACAACTGGATGGCTTAAAAGCAATCTTCTTATATCCAGTGATCGGAGTTGCAGTAATTGGTATTATCATGTCGCTATTAGCTGATCCGATGAAGGCTGTCAATGAAGGTATGATGAGCTTCTTAGCCGGCTTTGAAAATTCTAATCCGTTAATTCTTGGTGTGATCGTCGGCTGTATGTGTGCCTTTGATATGGGAGGACCGGTCAATAAAGCAGCGTATGTTACGGGAACGGCGTTATTAGCGCAAGGCAATACGACTTTCATGGCTGGTGTGTCAGCAGCTTGTATCGCGCCACCGTTGATTACAGGCTTCGCGACATTATTCTTTGGAAAATATTTTGATACAAATGATCGTAATGCCGGATTAGTTAACTTTATCTTAGGTTCTACACATATTACCGAAGGGGCAATTCCTTTTGCCGCAAAAGATCCGATTCGTGTATTACCTACGATGATGCTAGGTTCTTCGATTGCCGCTGTTCTTACCTATATGTTTGGTGTTCAAGTGCCTGCACCTCATGGTGGATTCTTAGTGTTGCCAGTTGTTACAGGGAAAATTCAGTGGGTCGCTTCGATTTTGATTGGTGCGCTTGTCGGCGGTGTGATCTTAGGCCTGATTCAAAAGAGCAGTGTAGCAAAAAAAGAAAAGCAAGCGGCAGAACAGGTAGAAAAATCAGCAGTGGCCAAGTAAAGGAGTACGTAATGGGAATCATTCAAGAAGAGAAAATATTTTTAGATCAGACTTTGACGACACAAAAAGAAGTCTTTGAATTTTTAGCCAAGCAAGCGGTAGAGACGGGGATCTCAGCAGATGAGAAGCACGTTTATCAAAGACTGGTGGAAAGAGAGAACGAAGGTACTACCGGAATGATGGACGGCTTTGCCATTCCACATGCGAAAGATCAATCGATCAGCGAGCCAAGCATTCTCATTGTTACCTTAAATAAAGGAATTGAATGGAATAGTTTAGATGGACAATTGATCGACTTTATTATTGCGCTATTTATTCCAGACACAGAAGCAGGGACCACACACTTGAAATTATTATCCGCGGTTGCACGATTATTGATGCGCAATGAAGTGACTGAAAAACTAAAAGCTGCGCAATCAAAAGCGGAAATTGCGACACTACTAAATGAAAAAATAGGTGAAAATGAATGAAGACAATCAGTGCAGGAAAGAAAAAATATCTCGATCAGCTAACGAATGAGAATGGTGTTATCGGGGCTTTGGCGATTGATCAGCGGGGCGCTTTGAAGAAAATGATCGGTAACTATAAGGAAGCGACAACGGATGATGTAATCAAATTCAAAGAGTTGGTTTCTCAACAGCTCACGCCTTATGCTTCAGCGATCTTATTGGATCCGGAATACGGGTTGCCAGCAGCAGAGGTGCGCGACGCCGAATGCGGTTTGCTTCTGGCTTATGAAAAAACTGGCTACGATGCGACAACACCGGGGCGCTTGCCTGATGTATTGAATGTTTGGTCAGTGAGACGTTTGAAAGAGGCTGGGGCAGATGCTTGTAAGTTCTTACTCTATTATGACGTGGATGAACCAGAAGAGATCAATGAACAAAAACGTGCGTACATGGAACGAATCGGCTCAGAATGTACAGCAGAAGGTATTCCATTTTTCTTGGAGATTGTTTCTTATGATGCAGAGATCGCAGACGCGACTTCCCAGGAGTATGCTCAAGTAAAACCACGTAAGGTGATTGGCGCGATGCAGGAATTTTCACAGGAACGTTATCAGGTTGATGTGTTGAAAGTGGAAGTGCCGGTAAATATGAATTTTGTTGAAGGGTTTGGCGAAACAGTCTGCTATACACAAGCAGAAGCAGCGGCGTATTTTAAAGAACAATCTGATGCAACCGAGTTGCCATTCATTTTCTTGAGCGCTGGTGTTAGTGCCGAGTTGTTTCAGGAAACGTTACGTTTTGCGAAGCAGTCAGGTTCAACCTTTAATGGCGTATTATGCGGCAGAGCAACCTGGGCGAATGGCGTCGAACCATTTGTGAAAGAGAGCGAAGAAAAGGCAATTGCTTGGTTATCTGAACAAGGGAAACAAAATATCATAGAATTAAATGAGGTTTTAAAAGAAACTGCAACCTCGGTTTATACAAAGGCATAAGCAAAAGGACTGTCCATTGCGGATAGTCCTTTTGACACTTTATAAGGCTGTTTTAGCTAGTTCGATTTGCTTTTTGACTTGGTCGAAACCAGTTCCGCCTAATGAATGGCGGCGAGTAATTGCTGTTTTTGAAGCTAGCGTATCATAGATGTCTTCTTCGATCACCGGATTGATGGCTTGATATTCTTCTAATGAGACGTCTTGCAGGTAGATTCCTTTTTGCGTACACTCTAATACAAGTTTTCCAACAATTTCGTGTGCTTGGCGGAAAGGAATGCCTTTTGTGGCTAAATAATCAGCTAATTCTGTCGCATTTGAAAAATCTTTTTCCGTCGCATCGTGCATGATCTGGGTGTTAACGGTCATTGTATCAATCATCCCGGCCATGATATCTAAGCTTGTCGCTACGGTGTGGACCGTGTCAAACATGCCTTCTTTATCTTCTTGCAGGTCTTTGTTATAAGCCAGCGGTAAGCCCTTAATTACGGTGAGCAAGCCAATTAAATCACCAAATACTCGTCCTGATTTGCCGCGGATTAATTCCGCCATATCGGGATTTTTCTTTTGAGGCATGATGGAGCTGCCCGTTGAAAAGGTATCGGTCAGTTCGACAAATTTAAATTCATGGCTGCACCATAATATGATTTCCTCACAAAAACGTGAAAGGTGCATCATTAAAATCGAACTATTGCTTAAAAATTCTAAAATGAAGTCACGATCACTGACGCCATCAAGGCTATTCATGTATAGGTCGCTGAAGCCTAGCTCATCTGCGGTCATCTGACGATCAATTGGAAATGTCGTACCAGCTAAAGCTGCACAGCCTAACGGCGAGATATCCACGCGCTTCATACTTTCCTCCAAACGTGCCTGATCACGTGTCAGCATGCCATAATAGGCCATTAAGTGATGCCCAAAAGAAATCGGCTGAGCATGTTGCAGGTGAGTGTAGCCGGGCATGATTGTTTCGACATGCTCTTCAGCTTTATTAACTAAGACCGCTCTGAAATGGTGGACTTTCTCAATAATCTCAGTTAGATGTTCCTTCAAATATAAATGCATATCTGTCGCAACCTGATCGTTTCGGCTGCGAGCAGTGTGGAGTTTTCCAGCGACAGGTCCAATCTCGTCATGAAGCATTTTTTCCAAGTTCAAATGAATGTCTTCATTTTCAATCGTAAAGGTCAGTTCATCCTTTGCGGCTTTTTCTGCTAATATATTGAGACCCGTAGTGATTTGCTGCGCTTCTTCTTTTGTGATGATGCCCGTTTCGCCGAGCATTTTGACATGTGCTAAGCTGCCGGTAATATCTTGTGTTGCTAATTGCTGATCAAAGGGAATCGAAGCACCAAAAGCGTCGATCCACGCTTCGTTTTTTCCATCAAAACGTCCGCCCCATAATTTTGCCATTGTTTTATCCTCGCTTTTGTCTATGAATTTTTAACAAAAAAGACCGTCGCAACGGTCTTTTTTCAGCGCATAACTCGCGCTTTTCTTTTAGGGAGGAGGCATCTTTTCAGATACCTCAGGATGAAAACATTGCTGGTTTCCTTATTTCCTGACCGGAAAAGAAACTCTCCTATGAGCAATGGCAAGATGTGAAACCGGACGGCCTTATTTACCGGCAAGTAAAAGCCGCCTCACATCTAGTTTCTCTTGCACTTTCATGATTTCAAATTTTTCTTATTGTACAGTGGTCTGCTTGTTTCCAGCTTGGACCTCAGCGTTTACCTTGGTTGGCAAGCCCCATAGTTTTATGAAGCCGATTGCTGCTTCTTGGTCGAACGTATCGGCAGATGTATAAGTCGCCAAATTTTCGTTGTATAAGCTGTTGTCAGATTTACGTCCTTCAACGATCACATTGCCTTTGAATAATTTCACACGGAGTACGCCGTTCACGACTTCTTGTGATTGCTTCAAGAATGCGATCAAGGCATCCATCGTTGGATTGAACCACAGACCATCGTAGATCATTTGACATAGTTGTTGTTCAATGACTGGTTTGAAATGAGCCATCTCGCGAACAAATACTAAATCTTCTAATTCTTTATGTGCCTTCATTAATACTTCTGCACCTGGGCATTCGTAAACTTCCCGAGATTTGATGCCGACCAGACGATTTTCAATATGGTCGATTCTGCCAATGCCATGTACACCTGCGATGGTATTTAGCTTCATGATCAATTTAGCTAATGATAATTCTTCTCCATCTAATGCAGTTGGTACCCCTTTTTCAAACGTAATCTCAAGGATCGTTGGCTTATCTGGTGTATCTTCTAGTTCAGCAGTAATCGCATAGGCACCCGCTGGCGGAGTTGCCCAAGGATCTTCTAGAATGCCGCATTCGCAGGCACGTCCCCATAAATTTTGGTCAATTGAGTAAGGATTATCCAAATCCGCTGGAATCGGTACTCCTTTTTCAGCTGCATAGTTGATTTCTTCTTCCCGGGACCATTTCCATTCACGGACCGGTGCAATGATCTTCAAGTTCGGATCAAGAGCGGCGATGGAAACTTCAAAACGGACTTGGTCATTTCCTTTACCAGTACATCCGTGAGCAATTGTCGTTGCGCCTGTTTGGTGAGCCAATTCAACTAATTTCTTTGAAATCAACGGACGAGACAAAGCAGAAACTAGCGGGTAAGAATTTTCGTAGTATGTATTGCCTTGCAATGCGACTAAAACAAAATCTTGCGAGAACTCCTCGCGGGCATCAATTGCATAGGATTCTGTTGCCCCAACCTGCAATGCTTTATTTTTAATAAATTCGGTGTCGCGACCTTCGCCAATGTCCAAACAGCAGGCAATCACGTCGTAGCCTTCGTCGACGAGCCATTTGATTGAAACCGAAGTATCTAAACCACCTGAGTATGCTAAAATCACTTTTTCTTTCATCCTGATTGCTCCCTTATCGCTTTTTCATTAAATTCTAATTAATGTGTTGAAGTCATATTAGCATCGTAAAATACAAAAAGCAAGCACTTTTTAAATATTTATGCAAAATATTTTTGAAAATACGTTTCTTTATTCATTTTGACCTGTATAAAAGAAAGGATAGTGAATAGTAGAAGAAGTTAGAGAAAATGAAAATATTTTGCGTTTTCAAAGAGAAAAACATTGACATGGCAAGGCTTTGCAAGTATTATGGTAAATGGTATTGTTTGCCCCACGAGAGCCCCGGAAACTCAAGTGTTTGTCAAACATTCGAAATCGAAATTGGAGGAAAAAAACGTGCGTACAACATATATGGCTAAGCCAGGCGAAGTAGATCGCAAATGGTACGTAGTAGACGCAACTGATGTTCCTTTAGGACGTCTTTCAACAGTTGTTGCATCAATGCTACGCGGAAAAAATAAACCAACATTCACACCACACATTGACACTGGTGATTTTGTAATTGTAATTAATGCAGATAAAGTTAAATTGACAGGTAAGAAAGCAACTGACAAGATTTACTACCGTCACTCAAACTTCCCTGGTGGATTGAAATCAATCTCAGCAGGCGAAATGCGTGCTAAAAATTCTCGCCGTTTGGTCGAAACTTCTGTTAAAGGTATGCTTCCTAAAAACACTTTAGGTCGCGCTCAAGGCATGAAACTTCACGTTTACGGTGGAGCAGAACATCCACATGCAGCACAACAACCAGAAGTCTTAGACATCACAAACTTAATTTAATAGGAGGGAAATTCATTGGCACAAGTTCAATATAGCGGCACAGGCCGTCGTAAAAATGCAGTTGCTCGCGTACGTTTAGTACCAGGAACTGGTAAAATTACTGTAAATAAAAAAGACGTTGAAGAATATATCCCACACGCTGACCTACGTTTAGTAATCAACCAACCATTTGGTGTTACTGAAACAGCTGGTTCATATGATGTATTCGTAAACGTAAACGGTGGGGGCTACGCAGGTCAAGCCGGCGCTATCCGTCACGGTATCTCACGCGCTTTATTAGAAGTAGATCCTGATTTCCGTGCACCATTAAAACGCGCTGGATTACTTACTCGTGATTCACGTATGGTTGAACGTAAAAAACCAGGTCTTAAGAAAGCACGTAAAGCTTCACAATTCTCAAAACGTTAATATCCTTTATATATCAACGTTTCTGGCACTTTTCAATTATTTGGAAAGTGCTTCTTTTGTTTTTAAGAACACATTTAAGAACACATATCAATCACACTTATTCAATCCTCTCTGAAAAGCTTCAAAAACAGCCTTATCAACTATATCTGGTGTGTTCACATATATCTTTGTTGTAGAAATATCTGAGTGTGTTAAAGCATTTGAAATTTGATTCATATCTGCTCCACCTTGTCTAGCTATAGTTGCATAAGTATGACGGAGTTTGTGTGGAGATAAATGAACTAAGTCAGGATGCCTTCTTTTAATTGAATTGATTCGATAGTTTAGGTAATCGGCATGAACAGGACAATTTACTTCTCCAGATGGTTTAGTATAAGTAAAGAGATACTGATCTGACGTTTGCTTAATTTTTAATTTCAACAATTGATCAGCTTGTACCGATTTCCATTCACTTAGCAATGTCATTACAACTTCTGGTACTTGAATGACGGTATCTTTTCGACCTTTTGTAAACTTTTTTCTTTGATATTTATCTAAAGTATGTTTAAGACGGACCGTTTGTTTTTCAAAATCAATATATTTCCATTGCAAAGCGTAAGTCTCACTTTTTCTATCACCAAGATACAGGGTAATCATAAAAAGTGTGTAATCATGAAAAGTAAGTAAATGATTATTAAAATCATCATTTACTGCTTCTATCCAATTAGTAAGTTCTTTTGATGATAGTGCTTGCTTACCTTCTTGTATTCTTTTTTCTTCTAAAGCATTTTTTTTAGGTGCAGTGATACTTTGAATAATTTTAGTAGTTCGATTAAATTCGATATAATTTAGTATTTCTGCAATATCGAACATGGAACGAACATATCCTTTTATGATTTTTATATTTGCATATTCTTTCGATTTTTTGGTTAATTCATCTGATATTATCTCAGTATTGATATTTAGATAATTCATTGCGTATTCACCAAACATAGGTAAAATATGCAACCGAAATATATCTTTTGTATTACTAATGGTTATATCACTAGGAGGCCTGTTTGATCTAATTGTTTGACCTAATTCATATCTAGGAAGCCATTTAGATTCGTAAAATTTTTTAAACGTTATTTTTCCTTTTAATTCTAATGAGTTTGCATTCTCCTCTCTCAAAACTTTTTCTATTTTCTTCTTCATATCATTTTCGGCTTTAATCGCCAATTGCCTATTTGGAAATGTTTTTTGATACTTTTCTGATGCAATTCCTGTTATTTCTTTAAACCTTTTTGGATATCTCAGATTAGTTTTATATTTCCCATTTGAAAGCTTTGTAGGCAAAATCCTCACTCCTTAAAAAAAGTAAGGCAGTATATTTCACTAATTTTAGTATATGCGGCGAGAAGAAAATTTCAAGTTATTTTAAATGTATTCATAAAGTCTTTAATATCTTCTACGTCAAAGCGAACTACACCACCAACTCTTATTACTGGGAAATTATATATACGAATCCACTTATCTAGAGTATTATTATCGATTCCTAGAAATGCACAGGTTTGTTTTTTATTCAGGTAGACTCTGGATTCTATAAAATCATCTCCTAAAATAGTAGTTATGAAATTTTTGAATTGCTTTGGGTAAGCACATAGGAATTTCACCTCTCCCCAGTTTACGGCGAGCCTTACGGAAGTATCATTATTTGCTGCTATTGTCATGGCATTTTGTTTTCCCAGAACAAAAAGAAATCTCTAAGTATTTGTCGCTAATCAGGTCATGGCGTACTTGAGTTTCTAGCTCGAATAGCAGGGATCGTTATTCAAAAATTGTATTTAATTGTCAATGATCAAAAATAGTTTTTTTCCTATTCACTATTAATAACGATAAACATGTATAAAAAGACACACTACGAAAAAAGTTAAATGGAGTTTACTGATTTTCATATTTGTATATGGAACAGACATAGTCTTGAATAATTTTTATAAATGTTTTGATGCTTATCAACTTATTCAACCCGCTATCCACTTCAAGTATAATTTTTCCATACGCCAATAAAGTAGTTTTAGGAGCATGTTCTCATTTGAGAACGCTCCTTTTTTATATATTTTGAAAGCTACTTACTATACGCGTAGTTTCAAATAGTTTTGTCATTCTAATCTTCAGCAACAGAAAAAAATCTAAATTATAAAATTTAGGGTTGACTAAAATATAATTTTTGTATACCATATGATCGTGATAATCATTATCATTTAGAAGGAGAAAGTTATGTTAGAAGTGAAAAAGCTTAATGTTTGTTATAACGATTTTTTAGCATTGAACGAGATTTCTTTAAAAATACAAGAAGGTGCTTTAACAGGTATTATTGGTCCAAATGGTGCTGGAAAATCCACATTGCTTAAAGCAATGTTAAATATTATCCCTCATCAGGGAGAGGTCTCCATTAATAATGAAGATATCAATAAAAAACTGGTGAAGATTGCATATGTAGAGCAAAAAGCTGATATTGATTTTACTTTTCCAATAAAAGTAAAAGAATGTGTATCTATGGGAACATATGCCGGAATGAAAGTTTTTCAAAGAATTAAAAATGCAGAATGGCAAAGAGTTTCAAAGGCTTTGGAAAAGGTCGATATGGGAAAATATTCTAATCATCAAATAGGAGAATTATCTGGAGGACAATTTCAACGTGTACTTTTAGCAAGATGTCTTGCTCAAAATGCGGATTTCATATTTTTAGATGAACCATTTGTAGGGATAGACTTAGTTAGTGAACGAATAATTATGGATACGTTAAAAAAATTGAAACATCAGGGAAAAACAGTGCTAATTGTGCATCATGATTTAAGCAAGGTAAAGAAGTATTTTGATAATATTATTCTTTTGAATCGAAATCTAATTGCTCACGGAAGTGTAGAATCTGTATTTAATGAAGAAAATTTAAAAAAAGCCTATGGAGATACTATATTTATTGGAGAGGGGGAATAATATGCTTCAAAATTTTATTAATGGTCTGTATGACTTTCACTTTTTACAGAATGCTCTAATTACATCTGTAGTTATAGGGATTGTTTCTGGAACAGTAGGTTGTTTTATTATTTTAAGAGGAATGTCTCTTATGGGTGATGCTATTTCTCATGCTGTTTTGCCAGGAGTAGCAATTTCTTATATTTTAGGTATTAATTTTTTTATTGGTGCGATTGTATTTGGTCTATTAGCTTCTATCATTATTACTTTTATAAAAAGCAATAGTGTAATAAAAGGAGATACAGCAATTGGTATTACTTTCAGTTCTTTTTTAGCACTAGGAGTTATCCTTATAGGAGTTGCAAATAGCTCAACGGATTTATTTCATATTTTATTTGGAAATATTTTAGCTGTACAAGATATTGATAAGTGGATTACAATTGGCGTTTCGGTTTTAGTGTTGGTTATAGTAGTTCTATTTTTTAAAGAATTATTAATCACTTCTTTTGATCCATTAATGGCAAAAGCAATAGGGATGAATGTCAGTTTTTATCATTATCTATTGATGGTTCTATTAACTTTAGTAGCAGTAACAGCTATGCAAAGTGTGGGAACTATATTAATTGTTGCAATGTTAATTACACCAGCAGCTACAGCATATTTATATGCAAATAGCTTGAAAACTATGATATTTATTTCTGCAACAGTCGGAGCAAGTTCATCATTGCTTGGATTGTTTATTGGTTATAGTTTTAACATAGCAGCAGGATCAAGTATTGTTTTAACAGCGGCATTCTTATTTGTAATTAGTTTTCTAATCTCACCAAAACAAAAATTTTTAAGAAAGAAGGAGAGATCGTTATGATGAGAAAATGGAAAGCAGTACTGGGAAGTCTGGGGATTTTGATTGCTCTTTTTATATTCGGGGCATGTTCAATAAATAGTAAAGACAAAGATAAAGTGGCTTCGAACGAAAAATTAAAAGTAGTAGTTACTAATTCGATTTTAGCAGATATTACCGAAAATATAGCAAAAGATAAAATTGATTTACACAGTATCGTACCTATTGGGAAAGATCCCCACGAATATGAACCTTTGCCTGAAGATGTTCAAAAAACTTCAAAAGCAGATTTGATTTTTTATAACGGTGTTAACTTGGAAACTGGAGGAAATGCTTGGTTTACAAAATTAGTTAAAAATGCGAACAAAGAGGAAAACAAAGACTATTTTGCAGCAAGTGATGGCATAGATGTTATTTACTTAGAGGGTCAGAGTGAGAAAGGGAAGGAAGATCCTCATGCTTGGTTAAATTTAGAAAACGGTATTATTTACGCTAAAAATATTGAAAAACAGTTAGCGGAAAAAGATCCTGATAATAAAAAATTCTATAAAGAAAATCTAGATAAGTATATTGAAAAATTGGATTCTCTAGACAAAGAAGCTAAATCTAAATTTGCTTCAATTCCGAATGATAAAAAAATAATTGTTACAAGTGAAGGATGCTTTAAATATTTCTCGAAAGCGTATAATGTGCCTTCTGCTTACATTTGGGAAATCAACACTGAAGAAGAAGGAACACCAGATCAAATAAAACACTTAGTTGAAAAATTACGCACAACAAAAGTTCCCTCCTTATTCGTAGAAAGCAGTGTGGATGATAGACCAATGAAAACAGTATCAAAAGATACCAATATTCCTATCTATTCAACGATTTTTACTGATTCAATTGCAGAAAAAGGACAAGATGGTGATAGTTACTATGCGATGATGAAATGGAACCTGGATAAAATTGCTGAAGGCCTTTCGAAATAATTTGGAGGGTAGGTATGGTACAAATTAAAACGACTACTATACTAATTTATTTACTAGCAATTCAGGAATTATCAAAAAGAAAAAAGAAATTAAAAAATAATGATTTAGCAAAAGTTCTAAGTGTTAGTCCAGCATCTGTAAGTGAGATGCTGGCTAAACTTAGATATGAGGACTATTTAGATATAGGATTTCAATTAACTGATAAAGGGAAAAAATTTATTGACGATTACAAAAAAGGTTTTAAGTAAAAGACTTTATTTTTAGGGAGGATAAGAAAATGGCTATTGGAGTGATTATGATAGGACTTATCCTAATAGCTGGATATAATTTTTTTAAATCTTTCTCGGATTATTTTAGAAAAGGTGAATGATTTAGATGAGTCTATTAATTCTTGTAGGATTGCTTTTTGTATCAGTTATTCTGCTCTTTCTCATTAGTTTAGCTCTAAGGAATGAGTTCAGTAATAAACGTTAACGATTGAAACTTCAAGTCCTGTGTAAGATAATAAAGTTAATTCATCTTATTAGGAGGAAGTACCCATAGAAACCAGAGATTATATTATAACTCACCAAAAGTTAATAGAAAGTGGACTAAGCCATTTTGAAAAAGAAGGATTTCAGCAAACTAAGATAAGGCAACTGTGCCTGACCGCAGGCGTAACTACGGGTGCTTTTTATAAACATTTTACTTCTAAGGAAGCGTTATTTGAAGAAATTATTCAGCCGCATATTAATGCGCTTATTAATATGTATAATGAAGAGTTTACCAAATACCTCTTAAACTTAGAAAATATAGATATAGAGAAAAGTTGGAGAGAGAACTTCAATGAATTAGATCCATTTATTAATTATATTTTTGAGAATAAACGTATATTCGATTTGATTTTATTCCAATCAGCTGGAACCAAATATCAAGATATTGTTGAAAAAATTACATCATTTGTGACGAAAAAGACAGTCTGTTGTCTAGATAAGTTAAAGACTATCGGAATGATCAATCAAAATTTAGTCTTTAATGAAGAAGAAATCCACTTCTACATTTACTCATTCTACGCTACATTCTATGATATATTGAAGCATAGCTATTCAAAAGAAAAGACTATGCTATTAACCAGAAGATTGTATCAATTTTCTGTTCCTGGGTGGATTGAATTACTGAGTTAATTAAAAAAAGCTTGCATTGAGAATTGTTCTCAGTTATGCTTTTTGATAAGATCGCACTGTTATCTGAATAACGGTGCATTTTTATCAGCTTAAGATAACAGTGCGATCTTATTTTTTGGAGGTGAAAGAGTGTCAAAAATCAATCCGTTAACCTTGATTACTTTAAATATTTTTTTCCCGGTCATTATTTTTTTAGGAAAGGGAAATATATTTCAAGTGGGGTGTTTCATTATTGCTACAGTTTTAGTATTGATGTTTCGTAAAATAAAGACATGTATTTATTTCATCTTGATTTATTCAGTTCTGTTTTTAGTAATGAAAATTATTGATGCTATCAAGATAGAGTTTTTTACTATATTTTTTGCGACATCCTTATATATTGTATTTCGAATGTTGCCGGTCGTAATGATCTCATGGTTGTTGGTTAGTGTCTATACTAGCAATGAATTATTATCCTCTTTAGAAAAAATACATTTACCGAAAAAAATAATGTTAAGTATTACAGTAGTGATCAGATTCTTTCCGACTTATCGTTCTGAAATAAGAATGATTAAAGAATCTTTAAAAATGAGAAACATTCGCTTGTCTTTTTTTCAGCCTCTGCAATATTTGGAATTTCTGTTAGTTCCCGTTCTTATACGTGCAACTATGATTGCTGAAGAAATGACCGCTAATGCAATAACAAAGGGGATAGAATCTCCTGTGAAAAGAAGTTCTTACTATAAAACAAACATGAGCTTATTAGACTATATCATCCTGTTTTCCGTTACTATTTTTTTCTTAAGTATTTTGATTTGAGGTGAAAGAATTGTTTGAATTTAACAATGTTTCTTTTTCATATAAGGATGTTAAGGAACAAGCGCTTGTTGACCTTAATTTTTCAATAAAAAAAGGCAGTCTTACATTGATTACTGGTTCTTCTGGGAGTGGGAAATCCACACTATTAAAGTTAATGAATGGACTTATTCCAAGACTTTATGACGGAAAATTGGTTGGGGAAATTTTATTTGAAAATAACTCGCTACAATCCTTAACACAAGAAAGTATATCAAAAAATATTGGCTACGTAAGTCAAGATCCTAGAGGACAATTCTTTACAACAAATACAACGAGTGAGTTAGTATTTTCGATGGAAAACTTTGGATTTACAAAAGAGCATATGGATAAAAGAATCAATGAATTAGCTGAATTATTAGATCTTTCAAATATATTAGATAAAAACATTTTTTCGCTATCAAGTGGTGAACGGCAGAAAATTTCTATTGGATGTAGTTTATCGCTAAACTCTAAATTAATTATATTGGATGAACCGTCTTCAAATTTGGACTTCAAAGCGACTAAGAAACTTGCTGACTTACTTTGTGATTTAAAAAATAAAGGATTTACTATTGTTATAGCTGAACATCGTTTTTACTATTTGAAAGAATTAATTGATCAAGTTCTATTTGTTAAAAATAGAACTGTAAAAACTACAACTATTCAGTTGTTAAAAACTGAAAACAATAACGCATTAAGGAAATTTGACATTTTTAATAGTTCGATTGAAGTTCCCTATATCGAAAAGGTAAGTGCAGATGTATTAAAAGTTGAAGAAATTACTTATGAAAATATTCTAAAAGACATAAATTTTGATGTCAAAGTTGGAGATGTTATTGGTTTGGTAGGGAAAAACGGTGTGGGGAAAACAACCTTACTAAGAATACTCATGAAGATTATTCGCCCTACCAAAGGAAAGATAATCGAAAATAAAAAAAATTTGTCATCGCCGTTTTTAGTAATGCAAGAAATGGATTACCAATTTTTCACAGAATCAGTGAGGAGCGAGTTAGCCCTGGGGAATGAAATAGTTAGTAAAGATCAGCAAGAAAAAATTTTAAAAAAAATGGAACTTTATAAAATGAAAGATCAATTACCGTTTGATTTATCCGGTGGAGAAAAACAAAGATTATTGGTTTCTATAGCTTCATTGTCAAAAACTAATTTATTTCTATTTGATGAACCTACAAGTGGGTTGGATTATATTAATATGGAAAGGATTGCTGACCTTATTAAAGACTTAAAAGAAAAGGGTGCAGTAGTTATAGCTACTCATGATCCGGAATTTCTTTATAAAACATGCAATAGAATTATTTATTTAAAAAATGGTGGAATAAAAAAAGATATAAAACTTAGAGTAGAAGATTCAACTTTGATAGAACAGATTTTTAATGACATAACGAAATAGAATTGAGGAGAATATATATGAAAACAAAAGATTATATTTTTATTGGTTTAGCTACAGTTATTTCCCTAGTAATTTACTTTTTTTCAATAATGGTTAGTAGTATTGGTGGGGCGTTTGGTCACAGCATATCCCCCGGGATTTTTGGATTATTATCTGGAATCATATTTGTTTATATTAGCTATAACTACCCTAGAAAAGGAATTTTTACTATTTACACAATTGTTTTATTGTTATTTTTTACGTTAATGGGCGGGGCGTACTTACCTTGGTTTATCAGTTCGATTAGTATGGCGATCTTAGCTGATATTATTCTATCTGTATTTGGATATGATCGAGCAATTCCTCAAGTTGCGTCTTGGGCTCTAATGCAATTAGGCAGTGCTGCCGGACAGTGGATTCCTATATGGTTCTTTACAGATCGTTTTCGTCAAGATTGGATAGATAAAGGACAATCTGCTGCAACAATGGATGCAATGATCCACTATGCGGTAGGTATATGGGGAATCATTTCAGTGTTAGTTGTAGCAAGTTTATCTATGATTGGTGTATTGATTGGAAGAAAAGTCTTAAAAAAATACAAAAAATAGAACGTAGTTTACCTTTTATCTGTTTGTACATCTCTAATTTACGCTATTACGGAAAGCATTAACAGTTGTAAACGAATAAGAGAAGAAATTGAATGCGGGGGAGGAAAAAATGAAAGTATACAAAAAATTATTTAGTTATGTCCCTAAAATGAAATACTACGGATGGTTAGCCACTTTATTTTCTGATTTTTCTGTCGTATTAACAGTCTATGGATATTACAGTATTTACAAATTTCTTCAGTCTCTAATTATTGTAGGAGATGAATATTTAGCTAAGAGTTATGCGGTTCAAACTGTTGCTTGGTTAACTTTAGGAGCTTTATTTTATATTTTTTCTGGCTTATTTTCTCATATCCTTGGGTTTCGCTTAGAGACTAATTTGAGAAAAAAGGGAATTAGCGGTTTAACAGAAGCAAGTTTTCGTTTTTTTGATTTAAATTCTTCGGGATATATTCGAAAGACAATTGATGACAACGCGGCTAAAACACATATGGCAATTGCTCACTTGATTCCAGATAGTGCTCAAGCCATAGTAACACCTGTTTTATCAGTTGCCTTAGGCTTTTTCATTAACTTTAAAATTGGATTGGTTCTAATCGCCATGTTAGTAATTGGTGTATTCTTGTTAAAGAAAATGACAGAGAATACAAATTTTATTCAAAAATATCAAGAATCGTTAGATGTGTTAAGCTCTGAAACGGTAGAATATATCCGCGGAATTCAAGTTATAAAGATATTTGGTGCTAAAGTAACATCATTTAAAGCCTTGAATAAAGCAATTAACGATTATGCTAAGTTTGCATATAAGTATTCTTTGAGTGGGAAAACACCTTTTGTTCTTTTTCAATGGCTATTTTTTGGCATAGTTTGCATTTTGATAGTTCCTATAACCTTTTTTATAACTTCTCTTACCACTCCCAAGATATTAGCTGTTGACTTGTTGATGTTGTTTTTTTTAAGTGGAATTATTTTTGTTTCTTTCATGAGAATAATGTATGTAAGTATGCACTTGTTTGAAGCAAGATATGCAGTCGAAACACTAGACTCCCTTTATTTAGAAATGAAGCAAGACCAACTAAAATATGGGAACGAGACACAGATTAAAAATTGTGACATTGCATTTGAAAATGTCAGCTTTTCATACAAAGAAGAGTGTGTTTTAGAAAATTTCAACTTAGTTTTAGAACAAAAAAGAATTTATGCATTAGTAGGAAAATCAGGAAGCGGAAAGAGTACGATAGCTAAACTAATTTCAGGTTTCTACAATGTGGATAAGGGACAGATTAAAATTGGTGGTAAGCCTTTAAATCACTATTCAAAAGACACAATTATTAACACAATTGCTTTTGTCTTTCAAGATACGAAACTATTCAATCAGAGTATTTACGATAACGTTTCTATAGCAAATCCTCAAGCGCCAGCAAGTAAAGTATTTGACGCGCTAAGATTAGCCGGTTGCGAATCGATTTTAGAAAAATTTCCCGAAAGAGAGCATACCTTAATTGGTAGTAAAGGAGTTTATCTGTCAGGAGGAGAAAAACAACGTATAGCTATTGCCAGAGCAATTTTAAAAGATGCAAAGATTGTTATTATGGATGAAGCCAGTGCATCTATTGATCCAGATAATGAGTATGAACTACAAAAGGCTTTTCAACATCTGATGAAAGAAAAAACAGTTATTATGATAGCTCATCGATTATCCAGCATTAAATCTGTAGATGAAATTCTTGTCTTGTCAGAAGGGAAAATAGTAGAACGTGGAAATCATAATGAATTAATGGCTAAACATCAAGTGTATAAACAATTGGTCACTAATTATGAGAATGCAAATGATTGGAGGCTTGACAATGAAAAGTTTTTATAAAAACAAATTTGCTTTAAGTGATCAGGGCGCAGAAGCTTTAACTAAAGCTTCTATTTCTAGTTTTTTTGTATACTGCATTAATATGGTACCAGCATTCATTATAATGATGCTGATAGACGAATTAGTTTTAGAAAATACAAAGCCCCGTTGGCTTTATTTTGCCGTATCGTTTGTTACTTTGCTTTTCATGTATTGGTTGTTAGATAGGGAGTATGAAAACTTATATAATAGTACTTATAAAGAAAGTGCGCATTTAAGAGTGCAAATTGCAGACGATTTGTCAAATTTACCATTATCCTATTTTTCAAAACATAATTTATCAGATTTATCTCAAACTATCATGTCTGACGTTGAAGGTATTGAGCATGCGATGAGTCATGCAATACCTAAAGCCGGCGGTATGGCTCTGTTTTTCCCTTTTATTTCAGTGATGCTTTTGGTTGGTAATGTCAAAATGGGATTAGCTGTTATTTTGCCAACGTTATTTAGTTTTGTCTTAATCTTGTTATCAAAGAAATCCCAAACGAAAGCCAATACTAAATATTACGATACTTTGAGAGAAAACTCGGAAGAATTTCAAGAAACTATAGAATTGCAGCAAGAGATTAATAGCTTTAATCTATCTAAAAAAGTTCAAGACAGACTTTTCAAAAAAATGGAAGAGAGTGAAAGGATTCATTTAAAGGTAGAATTAAGTACTTTTTCAGTCATGGCCTTATCCTCTATTTTCTCATATGTTAGTTTAGCAGTAGTCATTCTAGTAGGTGTTCACTTACTGTTAACGGGTGAAGTGACTATACTCTACGTCGTTGGTTACTTACTAGCCGCAATAAAAATAAAGGATTCCTTCGATTCTATGAAAGAAGCAGTGCTTGAAATATTTTATTTAGCTCCTAAAATACAGCGAATTAGAGCTATGAAGGAAACCAGTATCCAAGAGGGATCAGATAGTCCTCTGAAATCTTTTGACATTGAGTTGCGAGATGTCTCTTTCTCATATGATAACAATACCCCAATTTTAGATCATATCTCTTTTACGGCTAAACAAGGAGAAGTGACTGCGTTAGTAGGTGCTAGTGGTTCCGGGAAAACTAGTATCTTGAAATTAGTGTCTAGACTGTATGATTATGATGAAGGCTGTATTTTAATTGATGGGTATGATATTAAACGTGTATCTCCAGCTTCTTTGTTTAGCAAAATCGCTATTGTTTTTCAAGAGGTAACTTTGTTTAATACAAGTATTTTGGAAAATATACGTATTGGAAATAGTCAAGCGTCAGATGAGGAAGTGAAAAAAGCAGCTTGTTTAGCTAACTGCGAAGACTTTATTGAAAAACTACCTGACGGTTATCATACATTGGTCGGAGAAAACGGAAGTTCACTTTCTGGAGGAGAGCGACAACGCCTATCCATAGCACGGGCTTTTTTGAAAAATGCGCCAATTTTAATTTTAGATGAAATTACTGCCAGTTTAGATGCGGAAAATGAAAAACGTATTCAGGAAAGTTTAAATCGTTTAATACAAGATAAGACAGTACTAATTATATCGCATCGCTTGAAGTCTATTGAAAAGGTAAATAAAATTGTAGTGATGGATCAAGGAAAAGTAGTTGATCAAGGTACTCATAGTGAGTTGTATCGAAGGTCAGAAATATACAAAAATCTCATAAAGAAAACTAAACTATCTGAGAAATTCGTCTATGAAAAAGAAGCTCAATCACGATGATGAAATAGGCTTTAAATTAACCTACAATTTTTGGGATATAGTTATAATTCTTTTTCAAAAAGAATAATTTTATTAAACAGCATCTAATTTTGAATACACGAAAGAATCAGTATGATTGAATTAGTTCACTTAATGTCTATTCTTATAATATAAGGAATAATCAAAGTTTTAAAAAATTGGGATAAACCAGTTAAACATAAAAGATTGAATAAAAAGTTATAGTTTCTTTCATATTGCCGTTTTAAGTAGAGGAAAAGCTACTTAAAACGGTATTTGTGTTTAATTGGACTAATAAAAGTGAATTCTTATTTTTCAGAGCTTAAACTGCATATTCTTTTAAATGATTTGATTATCTCTATGTACCGATAAATTCGTTTTCAAATAGTTATCTATTCATATGAGTTTTATTTCATGTTATTTATTGTTGACAAGAGCAACTCTTGTTGGTAAAGTATCAGTGTCAAAACGTAACGATTACGATTTGAGATGTCTAAATCAAAATAAAAGGAGTATAAAGGTATATGGCAAAAAAGTCGAAAATTGCTAAAGCAAAGAAACAAATGGCGATGATTGAAAAGTACGCAGATAAACGTCAGGAATTAAAAGCCGCAGGAGATCGCACCGCTCTCGCTAAATTGCCAAGAGATTCAAATCCGAATCGTCTGAGGCTTCGTGATCAGACGGATGGTCGTCCAAGAGGGTATATGCGAAAGTTCGGTATGTCCCGTATTAAGTTTAGAGAACTTGCCCATCAAGGGTTGATTCCTGGAGTAAAAAAAGCAAGTTGGTAAAAGGAGGAAATATCATGGCAGTACCAGCAAGAAAAACATCTAAGGCGAAGAAACGGTTAAGAAGAACTCATCAAACTGTAGTAAAACCAGAAATTTCATTTGACGAAGCGAATGGTGATTATAGACGTAGCCATCATGTATCTTTAAAAGGGTACTATAATGGAAAGAAAGTAATTAAAGGAGCTTCAAAATAGTTTAATATATAACTTTTAGGAGGGAATCAAAATGGAAATTATTTACCCACCTTTAGTTGAAGAAGGATTAAAGTATTATCTTGAAACGACCCAGCAATCGCTAGATAAATGCACTTTTTATCGTTCGATGGTAGAGAGAGGAATTATTACTGAAACGGGTTTACCGACCCAACAGGCAATTGAAAATGGATTAGTCAAAGATTACTATGAGGACCAAGGCTTATCATTTGATGATTTTTTAAGAATCTATCCAATTTTTGAAGAGTATGACGAGGAGTTATTTCAATGTATTGATGGTTATTGGGAGATACCTGTTGATATGAAAGAAAATTTAGTTTCACAATTGGAATCTGGCGAGTTAACTTTTGAAGATGCACAACAAATTCAAGCATATCTTGAAGATCGATAAGTATTGAAGGAGGAAGATTTATGCGTCAAAATATTATTTTGGAATGTGTCGAAACTGGAGAACGTCTGTATCTCACCAGCAAAAATAAACGGAATAACCCTGAACGGTTAGAATTAAAAAAGTATTCGCCAAAATTGCGCAGACGGGCAATTTTCAAAGAAGTGAAATAGCTAAGTGGTAAAAAGGTGACAAAATGGGCATACCAGTTACAATCGTTTCTGGGTTTTTAGGGGCCGGAAAAACAACGCTAATCAATCAAGCCTTGCAAGTCTCACCCTACCCCAGGGAAGAAATTATTATAATTGAAAATGAGTTTGGTGAAGTTGGGATTGATCACAAATTATTAGTTCATAGAGAGGAACGGGTGTTACAACTAAATAATGGATGTATGTGTTGCAGTCTTCGCAGTGATTTATTAGCAATATTGATTTCTTTACTGGAAACAATAGAAGAACATCAACAACCAATTTCACAAATCATCATTGAAACTACAGGTATAGCAGATCCCCAACCAATCATTCAAACACTTTTAACAGCGCCTCAACTAAGAGGAAGAGTATATATCGATAGTTTATTGACTGTTATTGATAGTGACAGTTTTGAACTTATTGAAAGAGAACCACAAGCCCTTAAGCAACTTGTCATGGCAGATCGCATTTTTGTGTCTAGAAAACAAAACTTGAATTTATCTGCACTAAAAAAATTACAGAGAGAAATCAAAAGTATTAACCCTTTATCCGATATTCGAATGTTCACGCATAGTGAAACGATTCAAAAAAAGGATTTTTATAATTTGAAAAAATTTAATCATCCCTTAGTTTTTGAAAGTGATTCATCAGAAAATCACTATAATGGCAAACACTATCATCAACACCATCAAGTACATGAGTTTAAATCAATTCTCTTAACTTCAGATCAAGATATAAAAAAAGATTTTTTACTCCAATGGATTGACTGGCTGATTTTAACCAACCAAGGGAGCCTGTATCGTTTTAAAGGATTGATTGCTTTACAAGAGCAGGATTTTATAGTTGCCATGCAAGGGGTAAACGAACAGGTTAATTTTCAATACACCACTCGACAAAAAGACCAAACCACTATTATTCTAATCGGAAAAATGTTGGATGAAGAAAGGATCAAACAGAGTTTTGATAAATTACTGGCGGAAAGCAAATAATGATAAGTATTGATTGGGGGTAATTTCTAATGGAGAAAACGGATATATCTAGTGCATATCGACGACTTAAAAGCCCGAATATTAAAACTAGAAAAAGGGCATTAAAAATTATCAAAGAACATAAACGAAATAAAATGAAGAAATTAGCATAATTAAGGAAGGAAAAAGAATGAAGAAAATCAGTGTAGGACTTATTGGGATAGCAGCTCTAGGATTATTGGGAGCTTGCTCCAGCACTAATGATGCAAAAGTATCGAATGATAAAGATGGAAAATTAGAAATTGTAACAACATTCTATCCAATGTATGATTTCACCAAAAACATCGTCGGCGATGAAGCGAACGTGGATTTAATGGTTCCAGCGGGATCAGAACCTCATGACTATGAGCCCTCAGCTAAGGATATGGCAAAAGCTCATGATGCTGATGTTTTTGTATATCATAACGAAAACATGGAATCATGGGTACCAAAAGCTAAAGAAAGTTGGAAGAAAGCTGGGCCTAATGTAGTAGAAGGAACAAAAGACATGATTTTATTGCCAGGTAGTGAAGAAGAAGATCATGATCACGGAGAAGAAGATCACCATCATGAACTAGATCCTCATACGTGGGTTTCACCCAAAATGGCAATTAAGGAAGTTTCAAATATCAAGGATCAGTTAGTTAAATTGTATCCGAAAAAAGCAAAAGTATTTGAGACAAATGCTGAAAAGTATTTGACTAAACTGAAACGGTTGGATGCTGACTATACCACTAGTCTTAAAGAAGCGAAACAAAAAAGTTTTGTGACACAACATGCAGCCTTTGGATATTTAGCTTTGGATTATGGATTGATACAAGTTCCTATTGCTGGACTAAGTCCTGAAGAAGAGCCATCTTCTGGTCGATTAGCTGAATTAAAAGAGTATGTTAAAAAAAATAAGATCAATTATATTTACTTTGAAAAGAATGCTAATGATAAAATCGCAAAAACTTTGGCCAATGAAGCTGGGATAAAATTGGAAGTATTGAATCCTCTTGAAAGTCTTACAAAAGAACAAATGGATAATGGTGAAGATTATGTTTCAGTAATGGAAGACAATCTAAAAGCGTTAGAGAAAACAACTATGGTTGCTGGTGAAGAGGTAGTTCCAGAAAAAGAAGCGAAGGATGAAAAGACAGTTGCTAATGGGTACTTTAAAGATGCCGATGTGAAGGATCGCGAATTGAGTGATTATACAGGCGAATGGCAATCTGTTTATCCGTTGTTAAAAGATGGAATTTTGGATGAAGTTTTCGATTACAAAGCAAAACTCAATAAAGACATGACAGCTGCCGAGTACAAAGATTATTATACTACTGGCTATAAGACAGATATTGATACTATCAACATTAAAGACAACACCATTGATTTTGTAGTCAACGGTGAACATCATCAATACACATACAAATATGTTGGATACAAAATTTTGAATTATGAAAAAGGAAACCGTGGTGTTCGTTTTAATTTTGAAACTGATGATGCAGGTGCTGGTCGTTTTAAATATATTCAATTTAGCGATCATGGAATTGCACCAAGTAAGGCAGAGCATTTCCATATTTTCTTTGGTGGAGAAAGTCAAGAAAAACTTTATAATGAAATGCATAATTGGCCTACTTTCTATCCAGCTTCATTATCTGAGCATGAGATTGCTCAAGAAATGATGGCCCATTAAAATCCAATCTTTGGAGGAAATACATGGTAAGAAAAGTATTATTGTCTATGGATTCCAAGAATATTGATGCTTATCGGCGTTATCGATTTGCAAAGCAAATGAGATTAAATGGGAGTACATTAGCTGATATTGCTGCAACTTTACATGTTAGTGTTGACACAGTTCATAGAGCATTAAAAAAAGATCCAGATTGTTGTTTTATCAAGGTTAATACTGGAAGAAGTAGACGTTTAGCAAAACGATATAATATCTTGATAAACTAATTGTAACACTAAAGCAGTTCAATTCTTCCTTAATGGAATTTGATCTGCTTTTTATTATGCATAGAAAGAGGTTTCCTATGAAAAATATGTCACAATTCTACTAGTTATTTTGATTTAAGAAAAACAACACTTTTAAATCATATAGAAGAGATAATTAGCAGTAAAAATGAAGAATAGGTAATATTAGAATGGGATTCAACTAACATATTTAAAAACATGACAAAAATGTAAGGATATTATTTATGATAACTTATTTTCTGATACCGAAAATGATGCTATTATTTTTTTAGACATTCAGCTAAAAAATAAGAGAGGAAGAAGAAATATGTAAAAAAACCTTTTAAATTGGTGTACGTATAAAATGCTGAGAAAACATCTATAATTACTACGGCAAAAGTAAAAAAATAGTGAAAAATGCCAGGTAAAAAATAAGAAATTTCTATGTTTTATTTATATGATGATAAATGGAGGAATAAGGCCATATGTCTGACAAAAATACCTATGCATGTCGCAGCCAACGTCACAAACAAGAATCTGATACCTATGAAAATCCAGATCAATTGAATGAAACTGTAACGTCCAAAACCGCAAATGAAAACAAACAATCAAGAATACCGAAGAAAAATTCGAATTATAGCAAGTATATATTCGCATTGTTTACCGCACTTATTCTAGTAACTGTTGCTACTGCTGGCTATATTGTCTATAAATTAAAACAGCAAGAAGCAGAAGCTAAAGCAAAATATGAAACTGCTGCAAAAAATCTCATGGCTTCAATCCAAGAAGAGCAAGACCAAAGTAGAATTTCGACGAAAATAGATACTATAAGTGACGGAGAAAATAAGTGCCTTGTTTATCGTCCAGTTGATGAAAGTGCTGTTCCTTTTAAAAATGCAAATCAACTCTTAGATGAGCTTGCTCAAAAGCAACAAAAGAAACATTGTGAAAAAGAAGTCCTTACTGTTGCCAGAATAAAAGCAACCGCAATCTCTTCTAAAGTTGGTCAGTATAGCATTGAAGCAGATAGTTTTATCTGGGATCGTAGTAAGGAACATTTTAAAAATCCAGACAATATTTCTGAGAAAGCCATTTATGTTTCCGAAAAAACTGGCAAAGAAATTACAAATAAGGATTTGATTCCAGATGAAGGAAGTCTCTTAGGTATTCAACAGGTGATTCAGCAATCCATACTTGATCATGCCGAAAAACCTGAAAAAATTATTGATGCTGTATTAACAATGGATAGAATTTCTTATGATAGTAAAATGACTTATACACCTGATGAATTGACTATCATCTTACCAAACAATTCAATTGGAACTTCTAAAGTCACTCTAAATTATAAAGATATTGCGCCATTCATTGATACAGATCTGGTTTCGCAAGAAAGTATAAAAGATGCATTACCTGCGTTAGATGAAAATAAAAAGTACGTCGCTCTCACTTTTGATGATGGTCCAAATAATAGCTCAACACTTGATTTGTTGAATATACTAAAAACAGACAACGTGAAGGCTACTTTTTTCATGTTAGGACAGATGGTGGATCAAAATCCAGATGTTGCGAAACAAGCTCACGACGAAGGTCATGAGGTAGCATGTCATTCGTATTCTCATCCACAATTGAATGCACTTTCAACAGACGAATTACGAAGTGAAATAAATGAAGCTAATAAAGCAATTTTCAAGGCAACAGGTGTCTTGCCTCGCAATATCCGTCCCCCTTATGGCGCTATTGATAAAAAAAGTGCTGAAACAATTGGTATGCCAATTATTCAATGGGATATTGACTCACAAGATTGGAAATCAAAAAATCCTAGAACAATCAATAATGTTGTCAAACAGAATGTTTATAGTGGTGCAATCATCTTGATCCACGACATCCATCCTGAATCAGTCAAAGCGATACCAAATATGATCTCTATGTTAAAAAACGAAGGATACGAATTTGTGACGATCGATCAACTATTGTCAGGAAAACAAAAAACATTGCATCAATATTTTGGTATGAATGATGAGCGGCTAGTAGACTAACTGTTATTAGATTGCTTGGTATGTGTAGAAGTTATACTTGCAATTCTCTCTCAGAAAAAATGTTAAGCAAAACAAATTGATAAAGAGTATCGAGAATGCTAATTCTTATTAGTCAAAGTTCTATTTTAGTAAATAAAAAAAGTACTGGAAGTTTTGTGATCAAAAATCACATCACAAAATTGGTTGAAAAAACATTTCTTTTTATAATGCCACTCATTATTGAAACCTTTTTGAAAAAGTTTATACAAGCTAGATATAACTTTATTAGTTTACAGAATGCAATTAATGCGATGAAGATTTATTGAGTTGATTTAATTTTAACATAATTAAACTAGTTATTAATACTAATAGTAAGTCAAAAGAAAAATCTATTAATGTAGTAATACTGATCAGAATAGAAAGACTGGTTACATTATTAGTGTAGAAAGACAAGATTAATATTTTATAAATAATTCCAATTAAATAAATATAAAGTAGGCAACAAATATTTATAATAGCATTTTTTTTAAAAGAAGAGTAGATAGCATTATTAAATTTATTTGAGATGAACGATTGTATAATAGGTAAAGTCACAAAGGCTAGCAAGAAACCAAAAGTTGGTTTGAAAATATATGCATATCCACCACCGCTTGCAAATATCGGAAGACCTATTATTCCTAGAATTAAGTAGCTACAGGTTACGATCAGACCGTTTTTCATACCTAATGTAGGATAAATGAGATAAACAGTAATAATCTGTAAAGATAAATAATCAAATAAAGGTAAAGGAATAACAAGTCTAGCTGTAATAATTAACAGCGCCAACATTAATGACATTCGCGCAATCATTTGACTCTTTCTATACATTTAAATGCCACTCCCTAATTAAATTTTGTTTTTCTTTTTCTGATTTCAAAACATACTTTAAATTTTTTAGATAAGGAATTTTACCAATCTGAGGAATACAAGTATTATTAGTAATATATTCAAACAATTCAGTAGAATAATTTCTAGATTCTGTATTATTGTAAATCAATCCCAAAATTTCTATATTCTTGCTTTCTAAAAGATGGATAGTTAGTAAAGTATGATTAATTGAGCCTAAGTAATTATCTACAACTAAGATAATTGGAAGGTTTAATAATTTGACAAAATCTAACATTGTTTCTTTATCGTTGATAGGAGATAAAATTCCACCAGCTAATTCAAATATTTTAGGTCGATTGTCACTTAGTAAAGCTTTTGATTGATCTAACAAGGATTGTAAGTCAATTTTTTGATTTGTTAAATTCCCTGCAGTATGTAGTGAGGCTTCGATATCTAATGAATAGAAATTAAAAATGTTTTTTTGAGGTATATCACACTGTTGATAAAAAATAGTATCAAGCTCTTGTCCTGTTTGCACTGGCTTTACAATAATTGGATTAACTGAAAAATAGAGTTTCAGATATTCATAAATTAAAATACTGGCTACTGATTTACCACAATTTGTATCTATTCCACAAATCACCATACTAATATTCATTATAATCCCCCTCTACGATAAGTTCTAACTCTTTTAATAATTGATAATCTTCTGTGACATCCGCGCCTTTTTCTGTTAAATAGTTTCCTAAAAATATAGAATCTACAATTAAAATAGCAAATTGCTGAAGACTGCCTAAATGAAATTCTCTACCAGCACTTATTCTAATTTCTGTTTTTGGAAACAATAGTCTAAGCATTATTAGAATTTTTAGACATTTTATTGGGGTTAGTTCATTATATTTTTCAAGTTTGGTTCCTTTAATGGGTAATAAAAAATTTACAGGAATTGAAAAAGGCTCTTGTTCTTTTAATTCAAAAGCTAAATCGACTAATTGTGTATCAGTTTCTCCCATTCCACATATAAAGCCAGAGCAGATATTTATGTCAAAAGCTTTGATTTTTTTTAACGTATTTAAACGATCGTCATAGGAATGAGTAGTAGTTATATTAGGATAGTTTTCCCTACTAGTATTTAAATTATGATTTAATCTATCAATTCCGCATTTTTTTAAGTATCTTATCTGATTATCTGTGATTAATCCAATAGATAAACAAATCTCGATATCCATAATGCGCTTAATTTCTTTAATTGTTTCGCCGAGAACTAATACTTCTTTTTGAGTAGGTCTAGTTCCACTTAACGCAATACAAAAAACACTTGAATTATTCTTTTTTGCTATCAATGCTTTACGTATAATCTCATCTTGGGGTAAAAGACTGTATTTTTGAATGGTCGCCTTACTTTTTTTAGATTGGGCGCAGTAACCACAATCTTCATTACATAATCCACTTTTAGCATTTAGAAGTGTATTTAACCTTATTCTATTTTTCATATTTTTAGTTTTAGTATATAGGGCTTGCGAATAGTAAAACCAAATATTTTCTTTTGAACTTAAAATTTCTAAACAGTCAGATTTTGTCATTTTTGTATTAATAGTATTCATCATGATAGTAATTCTCCTTGTAGTTGGTTAACCAATTATATTATACAGGTTAACGAAAATGAAGGGGTAAATTACTGATAATGTTTAAATTTTATTAATAAAGGATAAGCTTATCAGTTTAGGGACATAGTTAAATGAAAACATTTGGAAAGCTGCTAATTCTTTAATTAAAAAAATTTTGTTAGTTTTATCTTTATCAAGAGTTACTAGCATTCAATATATTAGTTTTTATCAATTGCTACCTACTAAAAGGCCATTTAGTTAAGAGTTCTAGGAGATGAATATATCCCTTTTTCTCCCTAATTAATCATATTTATCCGCTATTTTAAAAGGCAAATAGTATTTAATAAAGCATACTTAAAACGAAGTACATTTGCTGTTAGAATAATTTTGGAAATTTAAGGAAGAAAAAATATTTTTTACTAGTAAAGAAAGGAAGAAGCATTTTTCAAATAACTGTAAAAGGAAGTAAATAGTTTAATAAAAAACTTTAATATTATTTTTTTAAAATCGATAAGAAAGAGAGAAGCAAAAGGCCTCTCCCTTGATTTTATTCTTTGATTTCAAATTTTGATATTGCAAGATATACTGCAATCATACATTCTTGATAGCAATCTTGATCATATCTTCCATTTCGCCATGATTGTTGATGCATCAAAGAACTAAATCTTTTAAGAATAGACTCAATAGCTTCTTCACTTCCAGCTTTTGCCAAAATGAAGTCATCTTTCAAAGTATTCATAGACCGTCCTCCTTTCCTAAATTTAAAGTTATTTAGAGGAGGTGGTCGTATACAAATAATCGTTAAGTGGCTTTTAAATAAGTAACTTTTGAATTTTTCTGTAAAGACGATGTTTTAAGTTTGTGATGCCTTGTCTAGTGATCCCAAAAGATTCTCCGATTTCCTTATCTGTTTTATCGAAAACAAATTTTTCAATAAGAAATAGCTGTTCTCTTTCTTTTAATAAAGGAATAATCTCTGCCAATCTTGAATCTTCAATTAGAAAAGTAACGTCTAAAATAGTAACTGGTTGTTTGATTTTGATATTGTTTTCAGTAAAAAAATGTTGAGAAAATTGATCGAATTGTTCCAGTTCACGAATCTTTTTTTGCCTTTCAAAATAAGAGTACGCAGTATTTTTAATAACCTTTTCAAAAAAACAAATAAGCTGTGCATTCACGCGTTCATCATTTTCTGACATTCTGCTCACTTCTTCCAATAAATATTTAAAAGGAAAAGGGACAGAAAGCGAAAAAAGAAGCTAATGCAATCTATACTGCCAATAACCTCTATAAGCTCTTTCTACATTGACACTATTGTCAACGTTCATTTTGGGTAGAATATTATGAGTTAAGTTTTTGTAAGAAATATTAAGTTTGTGATCGCTTATTAATAGTTTATATATTTCTTTATTTGATAATGGTCGACCAGCATCTTTTAGAATTGAGGAAATTGTCAAACTGATAGTTGAGTATGGAATCAATTGTCTATATTTATTTCCTCGCTCGCAAATATATTGCTGATACAGCGCTTCTTCAGAAATATTTGTTGACGATTTTTTGGCCAATTTTTCATTTCTAATTAAACTATTAGGTTGATTAGTATTATCTAATGCAAAAAGTCTGGCCTTTAGCTCATAATAATCTTTACTAAGTCTCCTCCTTTCTTCGAGTATCATTCTCATTTGTGTATAAATTGCATCTTTTTCTTCTTCTAGTTTCATCTACTTCTCCTTTCATGATTAACAACTAAAAATATTTTTAAAAGGACACAAAATAGTATATTATTACATAATTAAAAATGAGCGCTCATATTGAAATTTTTTCTAAACTTATATACTATTAATAGTATATGACGAAGCAAGTTTATTTTCTTTGTTTTCATAAAATGAACGATTATTTCGTCTCTTTTTGATTTTTATACTGTAATAAATAAGGAGGAAAATTATGTTTAATCAAAAGAAAGAGAAGCAGTTCAAATATGCAATCAAAAAGAAAAAAGGTGGCGGGGGAGCAGCTTCCTTTGTCATAGGTGCAGTATTTCTTGGAATAGGGTTAATTTCTTATCCTACATTATCTTTTGCTAGTGAAACAACAGAGATAAATCAATCAAGTGAAATCCAATCTAGTTTGACTAATTCTGTTCTAAAAGAAAGTAATTCAGAAGAAAAACAAAATATTGATATGTCGGAAGATAGTTCTATAAATAACGATCTAGAACTAGATTCGAAAGCAACCGTTTCTGGATCAGAAAATTCATTTGATGAAACTACTAACAATCTAGAAACTACAAATTTATCTGAAGATAGTATTGAAGTTCAGTCAGAGAGTATTATTCAAAATGAAGACTCGACTGATAATGATGCTGTTCAAGAATTAGAAATGAATCCTCATGAAGATAACGGTGATGATATTTCAGTTGAGAATCAGATGACAGAAGCTACAGAAGAAAATATAAAAAGTAATACTCAAGAAGTAGATAAAGATGCGACAGTTTTATCTGATACACCAAGAGATTTAGTTAATTTAGAGGACACTAGTACAGATATAGAAAATGTTACTCCACAAAAAATAGGTAAAAAAGACAGTACGTCTTTATCAGAGGAAAATCTTTCGTCACCAGCATCAAGTATTTTACGCAGAAGAACTAGGAGTTTGGATGTTCAAACTGGAGAAACTTTTTTAGAAGATTGGGCACTACCAGACAATTCTAACATTTCTGGAAGTTTGATTACTCAGACTGGAATTACTTATGTGGGTGTAAAAACTGATGATCCCACTCAATTACATTTGAAAATGGCTTACAGAGCTGCAGCAACACCAGCTGCAATTGATTGGATTTATATTCGTGTGGATCCAGAGCTTACGAAATATATTGAAGAAATTAACATAAAAAATACTGTAAACATCGGCGCGCAAGTTGGTTATCAACGATATTTTGAAAAAGTAGATGCTAATACATTGAGTGATGTAAATACTTTCGGAACCCCGACCGGTGTAAGTGATGCTTATGCACAAGTAGATCAAACAACTGGCGGAATCTATCGTGTGTTATTAGATAAATTTTTTACACGTATTCCAGGTGTAAAACCTAAGGAGCGAGGTGCGTTATCTGGAAACTGGGGTGTATTTCCATCAGTTCCTCTCGAGGCTGAGAGATATGAAGCAAATATCTATATAAAATTATCAAAAGATGTCGCAGAGTTACAGCAAGAGCTTGGAAGGGATAAGTTTGGTGTTCAACTTCGTTTACAAGGTCAATCAAGTTCTGGTGTTGCAACTATTGCTAAAGAAAGTTTAAATAAAAATACTATTATTGATCTATCAAAACAGGAGTCAATTGAAAATAATTCAAATTGGTTAAACTCACCATCTGTGCATACAATTACTACTACTTATGAAGGAAAGCAAATGGGGAGCGATGGTCAGTTCAGTAATACTCTCGAAGGAACTGATAAAAGTCTGATTAGGGTTCAGAATACAATCATGAATAATCTTTTATATGGAACGGCACTTGATTTAGGTCGACCTGTTTCATTTAATATTGAGATTGATCCACAAATATTAAATTTAGTTTCAGATGATGATTATATTACGATTTGGCAAGTATACAGAGAAAATAGTATCAACCATCATGACGGTGGATCAAATGCACCTGTCATGTTGAAAAAGAATATGTTTGTAGATAATAAAATTAAAATTGAAGTCAACAAAGATAAAGCGGGTCAGTATGAAAACGGAGTTTACTATGTGAATGCGGTTGAAAGTTTTATGAATACTGTGAGTTCCTCTCCATTTGTTGGTGCAAACTTTATTGATATTCCTGTTATGCCTAAACCTTTAATTGAAGATGAAGGTCAATTGGTATCAGCAGAAATTAAAACATGGTTTACGGATAAAAAAAATGATCAAGAGAGGGTAGTAAGAAACTCACTTGCTTCAAGTTATATTAATTTATTCCCTACTACTATTAATTTCTATGATTATTCAACCAAAGATACAGAACAATTATTGAAGTTACGTGAATCAACCTATTTAGTTTCTACGTTTGGTCAAGAAATTAATGGAATGGATATGGGGGAAACATACGAAATTAGTAATTATGAGTTTGTGACTGCCGATCCTGAAAGTTTAATAATTACACAAAAAGATGGAAATGTCATTAATTTATATTATAAGAAACTTTCTAGTGATGCTGAATTTTATGAACCAGAAGTAGAAAAAGAAGAAGTCAACTAT
>CWHL01000123.1_pt1 | contig 30761 bp, 30 predicted proteins | sample 664021 | NCBI WGS metagenome assembly CWHL01 (sample SAMEA3735894, study PRJEB9488) | human gut metagenome | biome: ENVO:mammalia-associated habitat; material: ENVO:feces | place: Malawi | collected 2009-02-27
TTTGGTCTAACTTTTGGGGGTCGGTTCATAATAGAAGGATTATGCTCGTTCGGTTTCTTTTTAGAATGGAGCGACTAATGAAGATTTTTAGTCTGTCTTCAAATATCGCCACAATGATGTTCGGCTGATCCCTAGTTGTTCCGCGGTTTTTGTTTGGTTGCCATTGTTTTGCTCTAACACGTTTAAGATGATTTCTTTTGAATAATCAAAAAGCGTCGGATTTTCAACTTTTGTTTGTAAGGTAAAGCTTCCCAGATGCGAGTCTGAGAAATGTTGAATCAACCGTTCTTTTTTTAACAACTGAATCACTTGATGCTCAGAAATGTAATGAGTGGTTGCATTGATGACTAATTCCTTAAGAGCGGATTGTAGCTGATTGAAATTTCCTGGCCATTCGAAGGCTAGAAATTCTTTTAAGGCATTTGGTTCAAAACCAAGTACATCTTTATTGCATTCGATGTTTATTTTATTCAACAATAATGTAGTGATCACACTCAATTCATGTTTTCGTTCCTTGAGAGGCGGGGCGTAGATACTGGCGCAATTTAATTCAAATAATAAACGATTATAGATTTTCTCTTCACTAGCATTATTGGTATTATAGGTGAACAACAAATTATTTCTTTGCAGGAGCTTGGTGTTTTTAAAGATTGTAATCAGCTGTTCCGCGTCTCTTACTGAAAGTTGTTCGATGTTTTGAAAGAGCAGGGTATTATGCTCATCAACCAATGGACCATTGGTGGGATTTACGAGAAATTTCCACATTTTTTCATTCATCAGCTTGGCATCAATTGAGATTAGTTGATTATTATGCATTTCTTGATTCAAAAAGGTCTGATAGGCAATACTGGATTTGGCGGTTCCGGTCTCGCCGACGATAATGATAGAATTGTAGAAATTTTTGATTCGTTGCAGATTTCTTTTTGTTTCCTCTTGAATAAATTGAGTAAATAAAAGCTTTGTTGTAAAAATTTCTTCCACCTCAGAGCGCTTTTGGTAAAAAATGCCAAAGCGATTATTTATGATAGGCGGGGTCGAAATTTTTAGAATACAGCTATAGTAGGTTCGCTCATCAACTATTATTTTTTTTACATTAAGCATATAGACCCTGTTTTTAAAGGTATGATAGTATTGGTTTTCGTCTGTCATATCTTTTTTTGTGTTTAAAAATTTGGCGATCGAGCTGGATAAATCATTCGACGTATTTGCATAATACACCTGAAAGGCCTCATCAATGATGATAAAATCCTGTTTTTGCTGGTGAAGACTTTCTTCCAAGACTGATTTCTCATGAATGACTCTTTTTAATTGTTTGGCAATCGTCAAAGCCTCCTGGTAAGCATGCTTGATACTTTCAAACCCCGAAGTGATCAAAATAGTATTAATTGATTTCGTCAGTGCGAGCCGATTCGTGATGGCGTCGCACAGAATCATTTCGTATTGCTCCTCGATTAAGATATCCAAGGTCATACTCGTATCCGTTGATTCATCTAATGTGATGATTTTAATCGTGTATCCTAAAATATCACAAAGCAAATGAGCCGTTTCAGTAATACTGGCGTAGCCGACAATTGCGAAATTTTCTGTATAGTTTTTAGCTAAACGTATGGTTCCAAGAATATCGTAAATGGAAATTGAGACATCAATCACTGGAATTGAGACTACCTGACGAATTAAATCAGCAGTTCCTCCACGAGAAATGATCGCATCATAGTCATTTTCAAACAGCTCTGAGGCAATTTTTTGTCCTTCTTTCAAATCAGCTGTATAGATGTCGGATTCTACATCAGTAAATTGTTTACTGACGATACTCATGGAATTATTTAGTTCTTCATAAGGAGCAATTCCTAAAATTTTGATTTTTGCTGACATGCTTTTTCACCTCTTGTTTCATATTGGAACAATTATACATCTTTTTATTTAAGGAAAACATCAAAACAAAGAAAATGTTTCAATAATAAACGATTTTTTCTTTTTTTAAATATCCAAGGGCAAGGATGCAAGCTAAAATGAAACCATGAAATCTAAGGTGGTGAACGGATGATAAAGCTATTAGTTATCGCAGATGATTTTACCGGAGCGTTAGATACAGGTGTTCAATTTTCTAAACGAGGAATTCCAACGATGGTTTCGACTGATACAACATTTAACTTCAATGAAATGAATGAAGAAGTCGATGTATTAGTAATTGATACAGAAAGTCGTTACTTAAGATTTGAAGAGGCATACAGCTTAATTCATCGGATAATTGTAAGCGCTAAAAGTGCGGATGTGCCTTTCATTTACAAAAAAGTTGATTCTGCTTTGCGAGGGAATATCAGTGCTGAGATTAAAGCTGTGTTAGATGCTAGTCGAGCAACTGCGGTACCGTTTTTACCAGCTTATCCTGAAATGAATCGTGTATTAATAGATGGGAATTTATACATTGATCAAATATTAGTTTCTGAGAGTGTCTTTGGAAAAGATCCCTATGAGCCAGTGAATGAAAGTAACGTATTGCGACGATTAAAAAAAGAAGCGAATATTGATGGCCTCTTAATAAAAGAAACATTTCCGCAAAGCTTCAACGGTGTTTTACTATTTGATGCTAAAACGAATGAGGATATGGAGCAGCATGTCGAAAGGCTGCAACAGAAGAATTTGCTGTCAATGACGGTAGGATGTGCTGGGTTTGCGAAGATATTAGCAACAAAACTATTTCCCGAATATGAACCTAAAAATTATTCCTTAAAAAAACCTCTTGTGGTGATATGCGGAAGTGTCAACCCAATCACAAAAAAACAGGTCGATTATGTAGAGCAGAGGAACTATCCTAGAATTTCCTTGACCCATCACCAATTGTTACGCTCAAATTATTGGTTCGATTCAGAAGGAAAAAAGAAGGTGGATCATTATTTATCGTTAATGGAGAAGCATCCGCTGATTCTCTTTGAAACATTAAGTAAAGAAACTAGCATAGGAATTGAAAGCTACAAACAAGAACAAGGCTTAGATATTTCAGATTTTCGTTTTAAAATTGGTCGGTCATTAGGAGAACTAACGCAAGCTATTTGGTCGAAGGACTCTGAAAACACCTTCCTATTCACAGGCGGTGATACCTTGTTTCAGTCAATGAGTGTGTTAGGGATCAATCAGATAAAACCGCTGGTAGAAATTAGTGCCGGTGTGGTTCTTTCCTCAATTATATGGAAGAATCGAGAAATTCAGGTGATTACTAAGTCTGGTGGCTTTGGAAATGTTGAACTTTTTGAAGAAATCAGCCAATTAACAGAATAGATAAGAAAATGGAGGAAATAAAAATGCTTGCAGATTACAGCTTAAAAATGCCAAAGAATATTATTGCCGGCGAACATGCAATTGAGCAACTTTCAGATATCCTTGCAAAAGGTGTTCAAAAGATCGTGATTTTTACCGATAAAGGAATTTTAGGCGCAGGGCTATTGGATTTACCTAAATCAATGATTGAAAAGGCTGGTGTAGAATACACGATCATATCGGAGATTCCGGCAGAACCGAATTATCATGAAGCCCAAGCGATGGTGGAGGAATTTAAGAAGGAAAAAGCAGATTTTATTATTGCAATCGGCGGCGGAAGTGTGATGGATGTTGCCAAACTAGCGTCAATCTTAGCGACAGATAGTTACACGGTTAAGGATTTATTGGACAATCCATTATTGGCTAAGAAGCAAATTACTAGCTTAATGATTCCAACTACCGCTGGAACAGGTTCAGAAGCGACTCCTAACAGCATCGTTGGAGTTCCGGAAAAGGAATTAAAAATTGGAATCGTCAATCCTGAAATGATCGCCGACTACGTGATTTTAGACAGTCGAATGATCAAAAATTTACCAAAACCGATCGCAGCAGCGACTGGAGTGGACGCGTTATGTCACGCAATTGAATGCTTCACTTCTACAAAGGCAAATCCAATCAGTAATACCTTCGCGTTAGAAGCATTGGACTTGATTATGAACAACATTATTGAAGCTTGCACCAATCCAGAGGCATTAGACGCAAAAAGTAACATGATTTTAGGCTCCTTCTATGCTGGAGTAGCGATCACCTCATCAGGAACAACTGCCGTTCATGCACTTTCATATCCATTAGGTGGGAAATACCACATTGCTCACGGTGTTTCTAATGCGATGCTATTGACACCGGTGATGAAATTTAATGAACCAGCGATCAAAGAATTACTGGCGGTGGCATACGACCGAGTAGTAAAAAATGGCGATAAAAATTTAACAGTGGATCAGAAATCTAGTTACATGATCAATCAGCTAGAAGAAATCGTCAAAGTATTGGAAATTCCTACTAGCTTGAAAACTTTTGATGTACCAGCCGAAGACTTGGACGGTTTAGTAGCTGCAGGGATGGAAGTAACACGCTTGTTAGTCAACAATAAGCGCGAAGTGACACCTGAAGATGCAAGAAGCATCTATTTAGAAATTTTATAAAAAGGAATGGGGCAGAATAATATGGTAGAAATCAAAGGAATCATTTCTCCAATTTTAACACCAATGAAAAACGATGAGAGTGTTAATTATGAAGAGCTTCGTGTGCAAATCAATCGACTAATTGATGGTGGTATCCATGGAATCTTTGTTTTTGGGACCAACGGCGAAGGCTATATTCTTTCAGAAGAAGAAAAAATTGAAATCATGAAGGTGGCAGTTGAAGAGGTAAACGGTCGCGTACCTGTTTATGCTTCAACAGGACTTGTAGGAACAAAAGATACGATTCGTTTGTCACAAAAGGCGAAGGAGGTTGGTGTGGATGTACTTTCAATCATTACCCCTTCGTTTGCGGCAGCATCACAAGAGGAGTTGTATACCCACTTTAAAACAGTGGCTGAAAACGTGGATATGCCAATCGTTCTATACAATATCCCAGCGCGAACCGGCAATGCCATTGCTCCAGCTACCGTTGGTAAATTAAGTACGATTGACAATATTATTGGTGTGAAAGACAGCAGCGGAAATTTTGATAATATTTTGCAATACATTGAACAGACTCGTGAGCAGAAGGATTTCGCTGTTCTTTCCGGTAATGATTCATTGATTTTGTGGACGCTTCTAGCAGGTGGACAAGGCGGAATTGCGGGATGTTCGAACATCTATCCATTTGTTATGGCTCAGATTTATGAACAATTTTTAGAAGGAAATATTGAAAAAGCAAGAGCTTATCAAGATTCGATTCGTTCATTTAGAGATTGCTTCAAATTTGGTAATCCGAATACAATTGTCAAGCATACAGTAGGACTGTTAGGCTACCCAGTCGGGAAATGTCGTGCACCGTTCAATCAAGTTTCCCCACAGGCAACAGAAGCGTTGAAAAAAGTAATTGCAGAAAATCAAGAAAAAGGCATGAAATAGGATGGAGGAAGCGAAGTGAAAAAAATCGTTGGAATCACCATGGGCGATCCAGCTGGAATTGGTCCTGAGATCGCGATTAAAACCTTGAACAAACAAGCGTTATATGATCGGTGTCGTCCGCTATTAATCGGTGATGAAAGTGTTTTGAAATACTACTTAGAAAAGCATCCGGAATTAGCTCTAGCTATCAATGTAGTGAAAAAGCCAAATGAAGGAAAATTCACGTTTGGAACAATTGATTTGATTGATTTAGCTGTTGTAAACATGAAAGATTTGCCAATTGGGGAGGTCTCTAAAGTTGGCGGAAATGCCGCCTTTCAATATGTAAAAAAAGTGATCGAACTAGCGATGGCTAAAGAAGTTGACGCCACTGTTACAAATCCACTGAATAAAGAAGCAATGAATGCGGCTGGTCATCATTATGCTGGACATACTGAAATTTATGCAGATTTAACTGGAACTGAAAAATATACGATGATGCTGGCAGACGGGAATTTGCGGGTTGTGCATGTTTCGACTCATGTTTCCTTAAGAGAAGCCTGCGATCGTGCCACAAAAGAACGGGTTTTAGATGTGATTCGAATTGCGAATCAAGCCTGCAAAAATTTAGGAATCGCTGAACCGCGAATCGCAGTGGCGGGCTTGAATCCTCACTGTGGGGAAAATGGTTTGTTCGGTCAAGAAGAAATCAATGAGATCAATCCAGCCGTAGAAACTGCTAAGGCAGAAGGCATCAAAGCGTATGGTTCTTTACCAGCGGATACCGTGTTTTCCAAGGCGAACGGCGGGATGTATGACATCGTTGTTGCAATGTATCACGATCAAGGGCACATTCCGTTGAAAACATTAGGCTTTGTCTATGATCAGAAAGCAGGTGCTTGGGAAGCGGTCAAAGGAGTAAACATTACTCTTGGTCTGCCGATTATTCGAACTTCTGTGGATCATGGTACCGCATTTGACCAAGCCGGAAAATGGACGGCAAGTGAATTCAGTCTTGAAAATGCTATCGACTATGCGATTCGTTTAGCCGAGAATTCTTAGGAGGTTGAGAAATGATTATTGATGCAGTAGCAAATTTGAAACATTATACGAAATTATTTCCCAATATTCCTGATGCGCTTGAAGCAATGAATAGGATTGAGCAACAGGAATTTGGCAAAAAGTATTTCTTCGAGGGTGGTTTCTTCTTCTTTCAAGAAGGAGCGACCAAACCCATTGAAGAGACACAATTCGAAGCGCATCGAAACTTCGTAGATCTTCAGATTGTCTTGGAAGGGGAAGAATATATCGCTTGGAACAAAATTGACGATTTAACCGAAGCGATCCCCTACAACGCAGAAAAAGATGTTCAAAAGTTTACGGGTAAAGATACACATAAGATGAAAATATCTGAGGGCATGGCATACCTTTGCTTTCCTTGGGATGGTCATAAAGCGGTTTTTCACGTCGATCAGCCGCTACGCTTTAAGAAAGCAGTCATTAAGTTAGCACTTAATTAAAAAGGAAGCACTCTGGAAAAATAAGTGAGCGACTGCCGGTGAAACCTAGTTGGATGGGATGCGACATGAATCGTTTACTTAGTTTTTCTAGAAGAAAAAATAAACACATTAATAGGAAGAATAAGGAGGAAAAAGTATGACAGAGTTACCGAAAGTACGACAATCTGAACCAAATGGCGTGGTTTATCGGGATGATTTTATGAATATAGATTTTGGATTGATTCCCACTGGCGGAAAAGCAACTGCTCATGCACCCGCATTAATTGAAACGAAGGATGGTGGGATGTTGTGTGCGTGGTTTGCTGGAAGTTTTGAAGGAAGCGGAGATATTTCCATCGCTGTTTCCAAGTTAGACCCTAAAACACAGGTTTGGTCAGAGGCAAAGATTGTTTCTAAGGGTGAAGATCGCAGTGAACAGAATCCAGCCTTTTTCAGAGCACCGGATGGCGAGATTTGGTTAATTTATACGTCTCAATTGAGCCGTCAAGAAGGCAAAGATAACATGCAGTTTACTTCTATTATTATGGTTCAAAAATCTGAGGATGAGGGAGAGACTTGGAAAGAACCAGAGGTATTGTTCGATAATGAAGGGACCTTCTCTAGACAAGCAATTCAAGTTTTAAGTAACGGCCGTTGGATTTTTAGTACATGGCTATGTGAAGATTCACCAGATGGATTGACCAATGATCCAACGGAATTTCAAGTTTCAGACGACCAAGGAAAAACGTGGAAAGCGGTTCGGATGCCTGATAGTAATGGGCGAGTACATGCAAATCTAATTGAAGTAGAAGAAGGACATTTAGTTGCCTTTATGCGTAGTCGATTTGCGGATCATGTTTATAAGAGTGAATCGCATGATTTCGGTGATACTTGGTCAGTTCCAGAAGCGACCATGCTACCGAATAATAATGCGAGTGTCAGTGCAATTAAGCTGCAATCGGGTGAAATCGCTTTAGCTTATAATGTGAACGCTACCAATCGTGCGGAATTCGGAAAAGTGGCATGGCCTGGCTTACGAAATCCAGTTGCTGTTTCAGTTACAGAAGATCATGGTAAAACTTGGCCAATCGGCAGAGTCTTTGAACCCGCTGAAGGCTATATTGGAATCGAAAATAAAACGAATAACTCGCAGCACGAATATCCGACACTTTATCAAGACAGCAATGGGGTGTTGCATTTGGTTTATGCCTACAAGAATCGTTTGTGCGTGAAGTACGTTCGTTTTACAGTGGAAGATTTATTTGGCGAAAAAAGAGAAGCAGAGGGTGTCTATAATCCAACTTCGGGTGAAGGCGTCTAACCGAAAAAAATAACTATTTGAAGTTTCCAGCATCAGTGTGTTGCGCTGCAGAGCGACCACTGCTCAGGACTTAGAATTACATTTACTGCTGATACATAGGGCGTTGATCTTACTTATGTATCAACAGAAAGTAAAAAATTATTTCATTTTAACAAAAAAGGAGAATACAAAAATGACAATAGAAATGATTCTCGCCCTGGGTATTTTGGTTTTCATGATCGTTTTGATCATGTCTGACAAATTGGCCTTTGGCGCTCCACCTTTGTTGGCCTGCTTGTTATTGGTTGTTACTGGTTTATCAACAGTTCAAGAGGCTTTTGCAGGATTTGTAAATTCAAGTGTAATTATGGTAGCAGGATTTATGGTTGTAATGGCAGGTTTAATGAAGACCAGTTTGATTGGCAGAGTCCAATCCACGATGATTTCTTTGGTTAATCGTGGCGGCTATAAAAGTTATGTGTTACTGCTGATCGTGGTGATGCTTGGTGCAAGTCTGACAGGTTCTGGATCTACTGGGTATTATGTTCTTATTTTATCGTTAGTATCGATGATTCCTTATAATAAAAAAATGCCTACATCAAAATTAATGATGCCTTTAGGTTTTGCGACGAACCATCCGTTACTGCCCTTTAACTGCGCGTTATTTTATGGCGTAACTGTCAGTGTGTTAGAAACGGCGGGGTATAAAGAGACGATCTCAATGCCGAAATTTGCAATCGTTAACTTCATTTTAGCAATGGGTTTCCTAGTTTGGAGTTTGATTGCTTATCGTTTATTACCAGATCATCCAATTACAGAACCAGGAGAAGAGGATAAAAAAGAAGAAGCTGAAGCAGTAGTATTGCCGGCGTGGAAAGAAAATCTTACGATTGCTTTATTCATGTTAAGTGTTGCTGGCATGATGATGATGAATACATTAGGTGATGCTTCTTATGTGATTCCGGGATTAGCAGGTGCTATCCTCTTAGTAATCAATGTGTTAGATTTCAAAGAAGTGCGTGACAGTATGGGAGCACCAGTAATCTTGATGATGGCTGGTGTTATCGGAGTGGCAGATGCCTTAGCAAATACTGGATTTACAGCGATGATCGGTGATTTAGTGGCAGATACGATCGGAACGAATTTCCATCCATTCTTCTTAGTGTTGATCTTCGCTTTATTAACTAGTACTTGTGCAACATTTACGGGTTCAAACATGGGATCTGTTTATATTTTCGCTCCAATCGCGATAGCGACAACGATTAGTTTAGGTTTAAGCCCTGTTGCAGCGGCAACAGCAGTTGTGATCTCTGGTTGGAATGGAGGGTATATGCCTGTAGATGGAATGCCAGCCATGATCATGGGGATGGGAAAATACAAGCTGCCGGAGTTCTGGAAATATTCAGTGCCTATGTATCTGATTCGAATCGTTGCACTGACAATCGGATCAGTCGTAGTCTTTCCATTTTAAATGAAGTAATTGTTTTGTTTGGATTGACCGTTCTACATTAGAATTTTAATTTCCACATAAGGGAGTAACCAGCAGTGTAACAGCTGTGACAGTATCACCAATAACGAAAAAATTTTTCTGGTGCTGTCTTGAATGGTGAGACTTGTGTATGCCTTTTTAGACATACACAAGTCTCTTTTTTTAAGAAAAATTAGGAGGAAGTTATGACAGAAACGAATAAGAAACAAAGTACAACAGCATTTTATGCGGAAGCTACAGAACTTGTTTTGACTGAAATGCAGACATCAAGCGATGGATTAAGTAATAACGAGGCAAAAAAACGTTTAGCAGCATATGGAAAAAATGAACTGGCTGAAGGTAAGAAAAAGAGTCTATTGATGAAATTTGCGGAACAGTTCAAGGATTTTATGATTCTGGTTTTACTTGCTGCTGCAATCATCTCAGCAATTGTATCTCATGAAGTTGTTGATTCAATCATCATTTTACTCGTTGTGATCATTAATGCGATCATGGGTGTTTTTCAAGAAGCCAAAGCGGAGCAGGCGATTGAAGCGTTGAAGCAAATGTCGACACCAAATGCTACTGTCTTGAGGGACGGGCATACCTTATCAATCAAAAGTGATGAGCTAGTTCCTGGGGATATTGTATTACTAGAAGCGGGAGATGTTGTTCCAGCAGATATTCGATTATTAGAAGCGGCTTCATTAAAAATTGAAGAAGCGGCCTTGACGGGTGAATCGGTACCAGTGGAAAAAGAAACGGGCGTATTACCAGCTGGTGATATTGGTATTGGGGATCGTGTAAACATGGCTTTTTCAAATAGCAATGTAACCTATGGCCGGGGTAAAGGTGTTGTAGTGAACACTGGAATGAGTACCGAAGTCGGAAAAATCGCTGATATGTTGGCTCAAGCGGACGAAACAGAAACGCCGCTGAAGAATAATTTGAATGATCTGGGTAAATTCTTGACTATAGCGATAATTGCCATCGCAGTGATTATGTTTATCGTTGGAACATTGATCAATGGGACTTCTTTCGTAGACATGCTGTTGACTTCGATTTCCTTAGCCGTTGCAGCAATTCCTGAAGGATTACCAGCAATTGTGACAATCATTTTAGCTTTAGGAACCCAAGTAATGGCAAGACGTAATTCTGTTATTCGCAAATTACCAGCTGTGGAAACGTTAGGAAGCACGGACATCATTGCTTCGGATAAAACAGGAACTTTGACACTGAATCAAATGACTGTAGAAAAATTGTATGATGAGTTTCAGCAAAAATCGGCTAAATCTACTATTGGAACAGACGACTTAGCGATAAAAATCATGAATTACGCTAATGATACAAAATTTGCTCAAGATGGAACATTGATTGGTGATCCCACGGAAACGGCTTTAGTTCAATTTGGGATTGATCAGAATTTTGATATTCACCAAAGTCTGAAAAAAGAGCCTCGTGTCGGAGAGCTCCCTTTTGATTCAGATCGGAAACTCATGAGCACGGTTCATCAACTTGCTGACGGAAGATATCTAGTTGCGGTAAAGGGAGCTCCAGATGTCTTAATTCAACGAACAAAACGTGTATTTGTAGCTGGCCAAGAACATTCCATGACGGAAAAACAAAAGAATGAAATTCTGTTTAACAATGCTGATATGGCGAAGCAAGCACTACGGGTGTTGGCGATGGGCTTCAAGTATTTAGACGAACTCCCACAAGAATTGACGTCAGAAATACTTGAAAATGATTTATGCTTTGCTGGATTAGTCGGGATGATTGATCCCGAAAGAGAAGAAGCTGCCGAAGCGGTGAGAATGGCAAAAGAAGCTGGGATTCGACCTATTATGATCACAGGAGATCACAAAGATACTGCTGAAGCCATCGCGGTTCGTCTAGGAATTATTCATGATGGAAATTCCAACGCTGTCTTAACCGGTGCAGAGCTGAACGAGCTGAGTGATGAAGAGTTTGCTAAAAAAGTGTACAACTATTCTGTGTATGCGCGCGTATCGCCAGAGCATAAGGTCCGGATCGTAAAGGCCTGGCAGCAAGAAGGAAAAGTAGTAGCGATGACCGGCGATGGTGTCAATGATGCTCCGTCATTAAAACAAGCCGATATCGGAATTGGTATGGGGATTACTGGTACAGAAGTTTCTAAAGGCGCCTCCGATATGGTACTGGCTGATGATAATTTTGCTACGATCGTCGTTGCAGTCGAAGAAGGTCGGAAAGTATTTTCGAATATTCAAAAGACTGTTCAATACTTGTTAGCAGCGAATTTAGGTGAAGTATTGACTTTATTTATTGCGACCTTGTTTGCTTGGGATACTTTGTTGCCGATTCACTTATTATGGATCAATTTAGTAACTGATACATTTCCAGCAATCGCATTAGGAATGGAACCAGCTGAAAAAGATTTAATGAGTCATAAACCAAGAGGGCGCAGTTCAAATCTATTCTCTGGTGGAGTGTTCAGCAGTATTATTTATCAAGGAATTTTAGAAGGCGGGATTACGTTGTTTGTTTATTGGTTTGCGATTCAAAATCCAGCGCATACAGCGTTAAATATGCCGGAATTATCCACTCAGGCACTTTATAATTTGCAACATGCAGATGCCTTGACGATGTGCTTTGCGACACTTGGATTTATGCAGCTATTCCACGCCTTTAACGTGAAGTCTGTGAAGCAATCAATTTTCAAAGTAGGGCTGTTCCGTAACAAAACCTTCAACTGGGCGATTTTGCTTTCCTTTGCTCTGATGGGTGTAATTATTTTGGTACCGGGACTAAACGATATTTTTCGTGTAGCTTCTTTAAATGGTATCCAATGGAGTGTAGTTGCTGGAGCGTCCTTCTCAATTATTCCGATTGTTGAATTTGTAAAGTTTTTTCAGCGAAAAGTTTCTGCTGAAAAAGTTGAAGAAGCAGTAATCGAGTAAAAAAACAGGCAGTGTGTCAGAATTTAGATACGCTGCCTGCTTTTTATGCACTAAGCTATTTTTTGGGACAGACATATTTCATTGTCATAGTCCCGACAATTATCGTATTTACATAGATTTGTTCGATGATTCCTGTTACTTTTTCTCCATGGCAGTCTACGGTAGTAATTTCATTACCAATAACATATTCCATTAATCATCCATCCCTTTCACCTGACATCCTACCACTGATTAAGGAATCATTCTCTTCAATTATTTATTATGAAACGAAATTATTAATAGTGCGTATCATTTGTTATTTTACTTTTTTAGATGATTCATCCGAAACTAAAATCTAGTAAAGAAAAATACAATTACACACCTCCTTAGTCATTGACTGATTGGTATACTCAGAGTGTAACTAAATGAAAGAGTGATTTAAGAATGAGGCGCATCTGAGGATTGTTACTCATTTAGAAAGCAATGAAGCTAAAGACTTTTGAGAAATCCTTCACCCGATTTGACGATACACGCTATAATGGGTTTAATAAAAGAATGATTAACAGGATGAGAGGTGATTCCATGAAATCAGAAAAAGAGACGACAAATTCGTTGATTGAAAATCGAGCAGCTTCCCTGCAAACTACCTCAAAGGTTGTGCTGCCACCATCTCTAGCTGAACGAATAGAACGTTATCCAGAAAATAAACGGCGGCCCGTTAATAAAACGGTTTTTAAAAATGATTATTTTCAATTGACCTACAATACAAGAAATCAATCTATGGCAATTTCCTCAAAAGGCGATTTAGTCTATTCAGCGATTCCTTATGATACAGCTCGAAACTATATCCAACGTGCCGCGATCCAATACTTGCTTCATCCAGAAGAAATTCGACGCTATATCGAGCTTCATCAGACAACAATAGAGAAATATTTGATGTTGAGCATTTTTCAGGTGTCTGGAAATCGTGTGGATGATAAATCATTTGAAGTAAAGCAGGCTTATAAAGCGATCCTGCAAAATCCGTTATTAGAAATTCAGGTTGCTGGACGATTGATGCAACACGATGAAACCGGACCGTTATCAGCGAATCTGGCCGGAAAATTTCTTTTTAGTGAAAATATAAAAACCGGAATTGCAGGCTATATTTCTGAGTATTTGAATTTCGTTGTTCAGCTGGCTAATTCATTGCCATTGATGATCGATGGAAAAGATGTTCAGTTGTTAGATGCAGTGGAGCAAGATCAACTGCTGATCGACAAAGGACTGACGATATATTCGGATATTGAATCGGCACTTTCCTTATTGCCTCAAGAAGTGAAGCATGATGTTGAACAGGCTCTAGCTGTTACTGATTCAGCTCAAATGGTCAATACTCAACCGCTTCTACGCTCTCAATATGGGGAAGAACTCTCCCGAACGCGGGAAAACTATGTTGCTCACAGTGTCCATCCCGATGAAGCAGAGAAGTATTTCAAAAACGTCCATTCCACTGAAAATCGTAATCTGATCAATGTGGTTTCAGATATCCATGCGCAGGATGGAAAGTTGCCATTTGTTAATCGACATTTTAATGTGCTGGTCGGTGATGTGTCGGATTCTCATGTTCAAGATGAAGAAATTGAAGGGATCTATGTGATAGGAGGACATGAACTAATGGATGTTCTACCTGAAACGACCGATGTATCTGATGAGCAATGGGATAAGTGGCGACCGTTTTTCAACTATGAATGGTTTAAGGAACTAATGCAAGAAACGGATGAAGCGTGGTATTTATTACCGACTGGTGAGCATGATTTTTATGAAGTGGTCAAAACGGAAATCACTAGTCGCTTTCCAAAAATGAAGCTTTTGAACAATGAGTATCTTATTTATGAAGGTATTCGTTATGTCGGTTTGACAATTCCTGTTGCGTTAGTGAGACGAAAAGAAGCGCTGCAACGATTCATTTTAAACGCGCTGGAAAAAATCTTAGGCGAGGACGTGGATACACCCACTGTAATTGTTTCTCACGCACCATTGTTCAATGAACTGAGCCTACTGCCAGAAACAAGCGATGCATATAATAAAGATTATGTTTGTTCAGAACCACAGATAGAAAAGCTATTTGAAAGATACAATATTATCGGCGCTATTCATGGACATCATCATATCCCGGCATCTTCAAGACGCTTCAAAAATGTTGAATTTGCTGGAAAACGGATGTTTGTTGTGTGCTCGATTTATTCAAAAGTAAATACCGGGTTTGAATTAATGAGCTTATTAGAATGCGGAAAATAAGTGACAGAGGAGAAGAAAGATTTTCGCCTCTGTTGATTTTTACGATTATTCAAAGATAATATATTTGTTCGTATATAGCTTTATCCGAATATGAAAGAATGTATGGAGGAAATCTATCAGAGTCGTAATCTCAGGCAATATCACTTTTCAAGAGTAATATAGAAATTTATTAACAGAACTTGCTAACGCTGGATTTGACGTAATTGACTATTCACGAGAAACTCAAAACTTAGCAGAGGAGTATCCGCAAATTTTGATGGGATTTTATAAAAAGATAGAGATCACTGATATTTTTTCCTTATTTAATCAAGATAAGAGAGGATTTTCGTCGAAAGATCGCTGTACTTCAAATGAGTCGACGGATTTAGAAACAAGTAATGAGCTGTGACGAAATTTTTGTCACAGCTCTTTTTTTGATTTTTATAAAAAATCTTGAATCAGCTTCTTATTTTCCGGTCTTTTATCAATTTCCAGTTTGGCGATTTTGTGGATTAACATATCAAGCGTAATCTCATTCATTTCTTCTTCTACTTTTTTCTGCAGCGCATCGTATTTTTCGCTAAGCACTTCTTGAATATTTGCGCCAACGATACAATTCGGATTTGTTTTAGGATCTACTTGAATCAAGTTCGTATTTCCCTCAATACTTTTATAAATTTCTAATAGCGTGATATTTTCCGGTCGTTTTGCGAGAGTGGGGTTTGGTTTTCCGATTTGTGTGAGGATCAGCCCAGATTTTTTTAGTTGGCTCATGATTTTTCGAACATTTGCTGGATTCGTTTCCACACTTTTAGCAATCATTTCACTAGATAGCGCATCAGTTCCTTTGCAGATTTCAATATAAGCAAGGATGTGGATGGCATCACTGAATTGTATCGAGTATTTCATGACCTCAGCTCCTTTTGTAATTTTCTTTCTTGACATATCTTATCATACTACTTATGATTATAGGTGTAAATTATAAATGTACAGCAAAAGAAAAGGAGCGGATCATATGAATTATTTAGTAACAGGTGCAACTGGAGGATTCGGAAATCATGCATTGGACTTCTTGAAAAAAAGTATTTCAACCTCGGAGATTTTTGCTTTGGTTCGAAGTGAAGCAAAAGCTGAAGCTTTAAAAAGGGCTGGTATACATGTTCGAATCGGTGATTATGGGGATAAGGAGGCTATGGAAAGAGTATTTGAAGGAATTGATCGTGTGCTGTTTGTGTCTGGTGCTCCAGGCAATCGACAGAAGGAGCACGCAAATGTGGTTGAAGCAGCAATAAAAGCAGGAGTATCTTACATTGCTTATACAAGTTTTGCTGAAGCGGACAAAGCAACTAGTCCTTTAGCTGAGGATCATCTTTTTACAGAACGATTGATTGAAAAAGCAGGCATCTCGCATACATTTTTGCGTAATAATTGGTATTTAGAGAATGAATTGCCGTTAGTCGAAGCGGCTATGAATAGTGGGAAATTTGTTTATGCGGCTGGAAATGGAAAAACAGGTTGGGCGATGAAAAGAGAATACGCAGAGGTGGCTGCAAAGGCTCTACTAGGAGCTGACTATCCAGCCATTTTAGAACTTTCTGGAAAACCAGTAAACTATAACACTTTGGCGAACGCGCTAAAAAAAGCGACAGGAAAAGAGTTTGAAGTAATAAGTTCAGATGATTCAGGTTTTATTAATCATTTGGTTGCCAACGGAATGCCTCAATCGGTCGCAGAACTATTTTTATCTTTCCAATATGATATTAAAAATAATCAACTAGATGTTACTTCTACGGATTTCGAAAAAGCATTAGGCAGACCACTAATGAGTTTGGAAGCAGGATTTAAAGAGCTTTTGCATTGATGGATACACAGACTTTTTTGTCTAAGCATTATAAAACAGCTAGATAAGCCTAAAATGACTATTCCTTCTTTGGAATAGTCATTTTTAGTAAATGAAAAACTTGTATGGAGATACTAATCAGAAATGATTTCATACATAATGGCAAGATCTTCCGCCGCCATTCGAACCTTTGATTTTTCAATCAAAATATTTTTACCAGTCATGATGTAAGAGGGCATGATTCGGATATTTTGATAGTAAAGTTCAGTGTTTCGCAATTTATAGGTGGAGATAGCTGGGACAATATTTCTTTTTGTAGACTTTTTGGTGATCCGATTAAAGCATTTTTTTGCGACATCGCCCATCAACATAATTACTTGAACATTTGGAAAAAGGTTCAATTCCTTTTCTAAATAAGGCAAACTTTTTTCGATGCTGTCATTAGAGATTGTCGTTTCTGATTTTGGAATTTTTATCGCGTTAGTTAGATAAATACCGTAAGACAATATGTCTTGAATGTTTGTAACCTCGATACCGGCTTTTTGAAATAATGGTATTGTAGTTTCCATGTAAGCAGCATCTTCTAAACCGTAGAAATCATTGTTTGGATCAGCAGGAACCACTTCGTTAATCATAATCGCCTTTATTAATTTTGGATCGATATCAATATCGTTTAAATAAATCTGGTCATTTTCATCTACGTATTTCTCAATTTCTTGTTTGATATTCATTTTGTGACCTCCTTTAGTTTAGTATACAAAAGAAATCTTGACAGTGAGTGTCCAGTTTAGATTGATTGCCAAAATAATTGAGCGATGCTGGATTTTGATGACAATGAACTTATCAGCTGCTAAGCAGATTATTTTCCTTCATAAAATAATCGTGTTAGGGTAATTTTATCAACTGATAAGTGGAGGTCTTTTTATGTTTTTAGCGATTAATGAAATCAAACATTCGAAATTGCGTTACACGTTAGTAATGGGAGTCATGTTTTTGATTGCCTATCTGGTATTTTTTTTAACGGGGTTGGCTTATGGGCTGGCGCAAGATAATCGAACAGCAGTAGATAAATGGAATGCAGATTCCATTCTTTTAACAGAGGAAGCGAATAATAATCTCAATATGTCAATGATACCGCTGAAAACTTTTGATGATGTAAAGGCAGATGAAAAAGCCTATCTTGCTCAAACAGCGGGAGTAATCAAAAGTGATGGGGGAGAAAAAATTGATGTCAGCTTTTTTGGTATCGATAAGGATCAATTTCTGGCTCCAAAGCTGACTAGCGGAAAGATGTTTTCTTCTGATAATGAAGCAGTAGCGGACCGTTCGCTAAAGGATGAATACAATCTGAAGCTCGGTGAAACTGTTAAAATGGCAGGAAACGATAAAACATTAAAAATCGTTGGGTTCACGGATAATGCAAAATTCAATGTAGCACCAGTATTGTATACAACGATTGGTGCGTATCAGGAAATTCGCTTTGAAACACAAGGAACTAGTGAAAACACTCGAATCAACGCGATCATTACTAGAGGAGATGTTCAATCTGTTCCAAATGATTTAGAGGAGACGGACATCAAGAGTTTTATCAATGATCTACCAGGTTACAGTGCACAGGTCTTGACCTTTGGATTTATGATCGGTTTCTTGATCGTAATTGCTGCAATCGTCATAGGAATTTTCATCTATGTGTTAACGATGCAAAAGGCAGAAATATTTGGTGTGATGAAGGCTCAGGGAATTTCAAGTCGCTATATTTCAAATTCTGTAATTGCGCAAACATTCCTATTAGCGACTGTTGGGGTAGTGATTGGATTAGCAGCTACGTTAGGAACAGCTCTGATATTACCAGATGCAGTGCCATTTCAGGTTAATATGCTGTTCTTTGGCGGAATCAGCATATTGATGATCTTAGTTGCTTTAATTGGTGCGTTCTTCTCAGTGCGAACCATTGTAAAAATTGATCCATTGAAGACAATCGGATAGGGGGAAGAAAAATGAGTGCAATTGAATTTAAACGAGTAGAAAAATCATTTAAAGATGGCGATTCAACGATTGAAGCGTTGAAGGAAACAAATTTTTCAGTGGAAAAAGGGGAGTTCGTTGCCATTATTGGTCCGTCTGGTTCGGGAAAGAGTACATTTCTGACGATTGCAGGCGGTTTACAGGCTCCTTCGGAAGGAGAAGTTCTGATCAACGATGATGATTTCAGCGAAAAGAAGGAAAAAGAACGGGCAAAATTACGCTTCAAGGAAATTGGTTTTATTTTGCAGGCATCAAACCTAGTCCCGTTTTTAACCGTCAAAAAGCAATTAAAGCTAGTCGACAAAGTTAGTAAAAGTGATAATTCGGAAATGGCGGAAAAATTATTCGAGCAATTGGATATCGCCAGTTTAGAAAATAAATATCCTGAAGAGCTTTCTGGCGGGGAACGTCAACGAGTCGCGATCGCTCGGGCGTTGTATCATGACCCAACGATTATTTTAGCCGATGAACCGACAGCCAGTCTGGACTCTGAGAAGGCTTATGAAGTTGTAAAAATTTTAGCCAAGGAAACCAAAGAAAAAAATAAGGCGACAATCATGGTCACTCATGATACTCGGCTGGTGAAATTCTGTGACCGAATTTTAGAGATGAAGGATGGAGAATTAACAGAAAAAGACATTTCAGAAGCGAACGAATAACCTTATCGCGTATAATGATGGTATCAAATAAAAAAGAGGCGATTGGATGTATGAAGAGATTTTAGATGTTGCTGAAGAATTATTTATGAAGCAAGGCTATAATGACACATCTACTAGGCAAATCGCGAAAATACTTGAGATTACGCAACCAAATATTTATTACCATTTCAAAAATAAAGAAGAAATCTATTTTCAAGTAATGCAGCGATTGGCAAATGAAGTTGGGAAAAACCTATCAGAGCTTTCAGCTCAAGATATTAGTTTTGAAGAAAAAATCTTGGCAATGGCTTTCTATTTACAACAAAGGCATCCTTTCAGCCTTTTTATGATGATGCATGATATTCAGCATACGCTGAGTCCTGAAACAGCTCAAAAGTTATTTGTACTTTGGCAGAGCTCTTATAAACATCCTTTTCTTAAGGTATTTAACAATGAATCTCAAATAAGGGAGACGGTTGATCCGAATTTTGCTGTGAGTCAATTGTTTATCTTGATATCCGCTTACTTGGATTCACCTGTGAATGTGCGGCAAGAAAATCTGGAGAAAGCAATTCAACTTTTTTTCCATGGTGTATTAAAATAACGAAAAAAATCCCACTGTCATCTTCGACAGTGGGATTTTGCTTAAGCTAAGACAGCTGCGATCATGTCTGGCAATTCTTTTTTCATGACACGTTTGGTATTTAGTGCATCTGTATAAGTAACAGTTTGATCTGCTGCGATAGTTGCCAATAATTGACGGTCTTTCTTCGGTGGGTTATAAAATACCTCGATCGCTTTATCAGCATCAGACCATTCAGCAGAGTAATTTGCTTTTGATTTTAAAGATTGATTCAATGCTTCTGCTTGGTCTGCGGTTACATCAGCACTAACAGGTTCCTTGACTACATCAGCCAAGATATCTTGAGCAAGCTCCGCTGCTTTGTCAGTATCCTCACTTTCAACAACAGGTTCTGATGTTTTAAAACTTTCTGACCATAAATTATAGATGCTGTTGGTCAATTGATTTAAGGTATTTGTTTGTGGTTTTTGAATATGAGCATTGACTAATTCTCTAAAGGAATGGTCATGCTCAGCACTTTGAATATGGCGAGTTTTTCCATCAGGAGTTGTCTCATCAAGGTGGATTTGATGTGTGTTCACTTTATCAAAATAGATTTTTACATCACTGTGGATGTGCTCACTCAGTGTTTTTTCCACTTGAGCAAAAGTTTTGTTGATTTGTTTGTTACGAATTTTGAGTGATTTTTTGATACTTTTTAAATTCACGAGTATAATTCAGTCGCTTTCTTTTAAGAGTTGTACTAATCCGTTAGTATTATAGCATACTTCGTGAAAAATGCAGTAGGAATACGATAAAATAGGTTATTTGATTCAAAAAAAGCGACTTTCAAATAAAATATTGAGTAATTCAATTTAAAAATGCTTAATTTTTTAGCATACGATGACTGTTAGTGTGGAAAAAGGGAAAGAACGGAGGTTAAAAAAAATCTCAGCTGCTTTTACCTGAAGACAGCTGAGATTTCTTACTTATCTTAAATCATCTAAAAATTCAGTTTTACCAGGATCGATTTCATCCTTCATCTTGATGATCTTGGCAGGGGTGCCAGCGACAACGGCTCCAGCTGGAACGTCTTTGGTAACGACAGCACCGGCTGCAACAACGGCATCTTTTCCAATATGGACTCCCTCTAAAACAACGGCATTAGCTCCGACTAAAACATTGTCTTCTACGACAACAGGTGAAGCACTAGGCGGCTCAAGTACGCCAGCCAACACCGCTCCTGCACCAATATGGGCATGTTTCCCAACAGTTGCACGTGCACCTAAAATAGCTCCCATGTCGATCATCGTGCTTTCACCGATGGAAGCACCGATATTGATAATGGCCCCCATCATGATGACTGCTTTATCACCAATCTCAACACGATCACGAATCAATGCACCAGGCTCAATGCGAGCGTTAACTGATGAGATATCCAGCATTGGAATTGCCGAATTTCTGCGATCGCTTTCTACATGTACATCACTGATCTTTCCTTGATGCTCGTTTATTACTTCTTGTACCGCTTGACTTTCACCAATCAAGATCCAGGTTTGTTCTTGACCGAAAAATTGAACTTTTTCTTTGGTGATTCCCGCTAAGTTTCCTTGAACATAGGCTTTCACAGGAGTCGTTTTTTCGGCATTTTTAATAAATTTAGCAATTTCATAAGGATCGGTTAAAGTCATTGAATCTGCTCCTATCTCATACTAAGGTAATTATTTTTCAAAAGGCGAAAAATAAGTTTGATTTTCGCCACGTATATCATCCAACTAAAGATTTAGAATTAAAATAGACAATGATTTATGTCTTAATAGCAATTCAAGTATAACTGCCAAAAGTTGGACTGACATCCTATCTCATACTAAGGTAATTATTTTGTCTCGTTTGTTATTTCTCATCAATCAATTTTTCCATATCGTACAAACCAGTCGCTTTATCACTGATATATTTTGCGGCTTTAACTGCGCCACTAGCAAAGATATTTCGGGATAAAGCCAAGTGGTTCAACTCGATCACTTCATCAGGACCGGCATAGATTACGGTGTGTTCACCAGGAATCGTACCGCCGCGAACGGCGTGAATACCTAATTCTGATAACGGATTTTCTAAATCATTGCCATGGCGGCCATAAATATAAGTTTTCTTTTCCTCTACCGCGTCATTTACCGCATCAGCTAATAATAACGCAGTTCCGCTAGGAGAATCCTTTTTCTGATTGTGGTGTTTTTCCACGATTTCAATATTGAATTCTTCCTCTAAGACGGGTGTGATTTCGCGAATCGCTTTTGCTAAGAGATTGATCCCTAGAGACATATTGGCTGAGAAGAAGACGGCCGTTTGTTCTGCCGTTTTAGCTATTTGTTCTTTTACTTCATCAGTCAGACCGGTTGTGGCTACAACAACAGGGATTTTCTTTTCTGCACAATAATCCAAAACAGCAGGGACTGCGGTATAGTGAGAAAAATCAATGACTACATCTGCATTTACCTGACAATCGTTGATTGCTTGAAAAGTAGGAAAGTCCGCTTCGAAGGCTTCACGATCAATTCCGGCAACGACTTGCATATTGGATTGATGCGCGATCATTGTCTGTAGAACTTGGCCCATGCGGCCATTGGCACCATTTAAGATAATATCGATCATTTAGCAACCTCCAATCCATAAGCAGCCATTTCCTTTTTCAATCCTTCAACGGTTTCGTCTTTCGCTGCAGAAAGTGGGAGACGGAAGTTTGGTTCGATTTTTCCTAATAAACTCACACCTGTTTTGACTGGAATAGGATTTACTTCGCAGAAGATCGCATGAATCAATGGAATTTGTGCTAACTGAAGTTCTTTGGCTTTTGAAAAGTCGCCATCTAATAAGGCTTGTGTTAATTCATGGGTTTGCCGTGGGGCAATATTGGCGATTGTTGAAATAGAGCCTTTTCCACCAAGGGCCATGATCGGTAAGACTTGATCATCATTTCCAGAATAGATCGTAAAATCGTCTGGCATGATTCGTGCAATATCAGCAATTTGTGAGATATTCCCACTGGCTTCCTTGATTGCTACCACATTAGGAATTTCGCCTAGGCGTTTCACCATTTGTGGTGTGATATTCATATTAGTACGTGAAGCAACAGAATATAAAATAATCGGTAATTTCACGCTTTCAGCAATTTTTTGATAATGTAAAAAGAGGCCTTCATCTGATGCTTTATTATAATAAGGAGTCACGATCAATAGAGCATCGGCGCCAACTTTCTCAGCACCAGTCGATAATTCGATGGCATGCTGGGTATCGTTTACACCAGTTCCGGCAATAACTGGAATTCGTCCGTTCACCTTTTTGACGACTGTCTCGATTACAGCAATATGTTCGTCATTGGCTAAAGTGGAAGCTTCGCCAGTAGTTCCGCAAGCGATGATTGCATCGGTTCCTTCACTGATCTGCCACTCGACTAGCTCCTCTAACTTCTTGTAATCAACAGCACCATCGGCTTTCATGGGCGTAACTAGAGCAACACCAGATCCTTCAAATATTCTCAAGGGAAACAACTCCTTCTTCATTTTTTTCAAAGCCTTTGTAAAAAGGTCTTTAATAGTAGAATTATATCTTAATTATGAGTGCCTGCCAACGAAAATCTCATGAAATTTTTAATCAAAGAAAGTCAAAAAAACAAGGACGTCTAATGTCCTTGTAAGTTTAGTTGATACATTAGCCATAGATCAAGACTAGGAATCACTAGATAAGACGTACCAATCTTGGTACCGAAGAGGAAAAAATAGGTAAGGCTACCAAGAAAATAAACGATCAGTTCTAAGCAAAGTTTCCCGTTGCCAGTCAGAACAGTTGGGGATTTTGGCGCACCATATCTCGCCCAAACTAGTGTGATAGTAATTGTTAAAACAGCGAAGAGAATTCGTTGTAAAATACCTTTTTTGATAAAGATACCACTAAAAAGCCCGCCAGCTGTTGCGATTTCAAGTAAAAATCGGATACCCAATACAATACTAGCCAAAAACGTGCACCTCCACAAAAATTTCTATCATTATAAGTAGTAGAAAATTCTAAAACATCAGGAAAAAACAATCAATGTATGGACGTTTTAAAGAATAAATGCGATCGCTACAAAAAGATAAGTCCAGCGAATATCTTTTTGGCAGAGAAGATAGATACATCCGGCAACTACTGAAAAAAAGATCGTATACAATCCGCCACTGAACCCTTGAAGAAGAAAATGAATTAGGCCCCAAGTGATCGCAAGTAGTAATCCTCCACTAGGAAATCGCTCAGACAATCCAAATTGAGATTCGAAAAATTTCTGACCAAACGCGATGACTAATACAATCAAACTACATTCTGCAAAATAATAGAATAGACGAAAAATAAAGGCAATAATACTTTTCTTCAGTTCCCCATTAAACTCGACGACTGGTTTGAATCCGCCAAAGCCGATTGTAGAAACTACGATCACAGAAAATACTAAGCAAATAATTAGTATAAGTTTTTTATTTTCCAGAGGCCGAGAAATGCTAAAAACATCAAAATTAAAGCGGCTCTTCGCATAATGAATTAAGAAAATAGAAACAACTGACCATAAAATTGCCGTCAATCCGGCATTTACAGCTAGACTCAAACCACTGCTAACCAACCCAAGAAGCAATTCCAAACTAAACCCTGCAAAAGCATAAAGTGCCAACCATAAAAAGTCGACAGGCATAATCTTTTTTTCTTTTTCCAATTTTGTTCCTCCAAATTTCTTTTTACTAAGTGTACCAAGTAATTAAGGGATAGGTACTAAAAAATTGAGTAAGGCTCAAGAGAACAATGAGAGGAGATCAAATGAATTGTAAATTTTTAGAATTTAAAATCACAATTACTCGTTTAAACGAAAGAGAATCATGTATTAATTTTGAAAAATTTCAAAAACAAATTAATGACCGCTGATGCAATCTGTACTATAATATGAGAAACTATCAATGATTTTCTAATCAAAAAATAGGATTATGAGAATTTTTATGGAAATGAGTGAGACGATGATCGATACGGAAGTCAAAGAGTTAGAAGAGTTAGTCACTACTATGCGCCGCGAATTGCACCAAATCCCCGAATTAGGATTGGAGGAAAAGCAAACGGCAGCGTATATTCGAAAGAAGTTGGCATCCTTTGGTGTCACAGAGACTTATGAAGTCATTGAGACAGGTACGATCGCGGTCTTACACGGCACCAAACCAGGTAAAACGTTAGCCTTTCGTTCAGACATTGATGCGTTGCCTGTAGAAGAACAAACGGGCTATGATTTTGCTTCAAAAACACCTGGAAAAATGCATGCCTGCGGTCACGACGGACATATGGCAACGCTGCTAGGTTTCATTGCCTATTTACACAAGTATCCAGAAAAAATTCAAGGAACGCTTGTCTTTGTCTTTCAGCCGGCGGAAGAAGGACCAGGTGGTGCGGAATTAATTATGAAGTCCGGTATTTTACAAAAGCTAGGTGTAGAAGAAATCGTGGGATTGCATGTCTTTCCAGATCTTCCAGCAGGAAAAATTTCTTGTCGACCAGGGCCAATGATGGCGCGTAATGCTGAGGTGACGATCACAATCAAGGGCGTCAGCACACATGGCGCACAGCCGCAGCTCGGAGAAGATGCAATTGTTGCTGCTGGCGGTGTGATTACTGGTTTGAATAGTATTTTAGCACGAAATATCGGACCATTGGATAACGTGGTGTTGACCTTTGGAACAATTCACGGTGGCGAGGCGATGAATATTGTCGCTAAGGAAGTTGTTTTACACGGAACAATGCGGGCCTTTGATGATGCCGTATATGAGGAAGTCGTTCGAAGGACGGAATTAGTAGCCGGGGAAATTGCTAAAGGCTATGGCTGTGAGGCAGTGGTTGATTTCAATCATATGTATCGAGTCGTTGATAACGATCCGGAAATGGTGAAGAAATTGGAAAAGGTTGCGGCTGATTATTACGTGGAAACTCCACCATATTTAATCGCGGAAGATTTTTCTTGGTATCAGCAGGAGATTCCTGGGATGTTTTTCTTCTTAGGGATTCGTGATGAAGAAAAGGGCTATACGTATCCGCTGCATAGTGGAAAAATGAAATTTGATGAGGTAAATCTGTTACTAGGGATTCAAACCTATGTAAACTTAATTGCTGGATTGAACGAGAATTAATTGAGGGGGCTTACGATGGAATTTGAAACTAAAAATGGTCATTTAATGTGGGATGGTTGCGATACTGTTGCTTTAGCAGAGAAATTTGGAACTCCGTTATATGTGTTTTCGCAAACCATGATTGAAGAGAAGTGCCAAGAACTGCAGCGAGATTTTGTCGAAAAATATGAGAATGTTCGTGTGGCTTTTGCCAGCAAAGCTTTCTCAACGCTTGCGATGCTAAAAATTATTGAAAAGCAAGGCTTTTCTTTAGATGTTGTTTCTGATGGTGAATTGTACACGGCGATCAAAGCTGATTTTCCCGCGGAGCATATTGAAATGAACGGCAACAATAAATCAATCGAAGAACTAGAAATGGCGATTGATTATGGCGTTGGTCGAATCATCATCGACAGTCTGCAGGAGGTTGATCTGATTGCGGCAATCGCCAAAGAAAAACAAAAAGTAGTGGATGTTTTGTTCCGTATCACACCTGAAGTCAATGTTCAAACTCATTCATTTATTTCGACAGGACAAAAGGATTCAAAATTTGGGATTCCGATCGATGAGGCGATCTTGTTCCCGCAAATCGAACATGCGATTGAAACACCAGAAGTGAATTTTTTAGGTTTTCATTTCCATGTAGGTAGTCAATTATTTGATAATCATGCCCATCTTGCAGCGGTAGAAATTGCTTTAGATTTGGTTAAAATGGTAAAAGACCGTTTTGACTATACAATCAAGGAATTGAACTTTGGCGGCGGTTTCGGTGTTCGCTACACAGATGCAGATCAGCCAAAGCCTTTTAGTTATTTTACAGATCCTATGATGGAAAAAGTATTGGCTTTTTGCGAAACAGAAAACTTTCCGCAGCCTGCAGTTGTGATTGAGCCAGGCCGGAGTATCGTTGCTGAAGCAGGGATCAGCCTACACAAAATCGGAGCAATCAAAGAGCTTCCTGGATTGCGAAAATATGTCAGTATCGATGGTGGGATGACCGATAATATTCGTCCGGGACTTTATGAAGCGGAGTATACAGGGATTTTAGCCAACAAAGCAGATGTTAAAGCAACGGAAAAAGTGACGGTTTCAGGTAAGGCCTGTGAAAGTACGGATATTTTGGTCAAAGATATTGAGCTGCCAGTGGTTGAAGCTGGCGATATTTTTGCTACTTTTTCAACGGGAGCTTATGGCTATTCTATGGCAAGCAATTACAACAAATTAGCGATTCCAGCCGTTGTGTTAACAAAAGCAGGACAAGCCGAAATTATCGTAAAAAGACAGACCTTGGATCAGATGATTCAAAATGAAGAAATTCCTGAATTTTTGAAATAAAGACTCTTGAAATGAGGTGGATGAATGAACATTCCTTTTTATAAACTACAAGGTGCAGGCAATGATTTTATTTTGATCGACAATCAAGAACTGAACTTTGCCAGTGAACAATTGACCAAATTTGCGGCTCGTGTTTCTACTCGTCGTGTCTCCGTTGGAGCAGATACTTTGATCGCGGTAGAGGCAGCCCGCGGATCCGGTGATTTTTATGCTCGCTTTTTCAATGCAGACGGTTCTGAAGCAGAAATGTGCGGAAATGGTGCTCGCTGTGTGGCGCGCTGGGCCTTTGAGACAGGGATAGCTAAAGAAAAAATGATCATTGAAACGATCGCAGGTGATGTGCCAGCAGAACGTTTGGACAAGAGGACCTATCGCGTACAGTTGAACTCACCAACCGTTTTTGAAGCAGACAAACTTCTTCAGGTTGATGGGAAAGAGGTAACCGTGGATTATGTTGAATTGGGAAATCCAGGGATTCCTCATTTAGTTGTTCACGTACCGGATTTAGCTATGACTGAATTAGAAACGATTCTTGATTTTGCAAGAAAATTGAGAATTCATCCCGCCTTTGAAAAGGGCGCTAATGTGAATTTCTATGATATATTGTCTGATCAAACGGTGGTAGAGCGCACCTATGAACGAGGTGTGGAAGATTTCACTTTGGCCTGCGGTACCGGAACCGGCTCAACGGCATATGCATTGACTAAAAAAGGTCTGGTCAAAAGTGATCCAGTTGTGATCGAAGTCTTAGGCGGACAGCTTCAAGTGAATGTTGTCGAGAATGACCTTTATTTAATCGGTGATACGAATATGGTTGTCAAAGGAACAATTTTAGATGAAGATTTAGCGTAAAAGAAGGTGACCGAGCGTGGTCATCTTTTTTTGGTTCATACGTATAAATAGTCTTAGACGGGGCTTTTTTGATGATAGCGGTTTAAATCTTGCTTATTGACGCAGAAATTTGTAGGACGTATCATGAGATGAATAGAGTTACTTAGGAGGCCGACATGGAGAAATTTAAAAAAATGGTGGCGATCGAGCCAACCAAATTATTACCTGAATGGGATGAAAAACTCAAGGATCTAGCAGAAGAAACTTTTTTTTATGAGGATATTCCGACGGATGCAGCGACAATTATCGATCGAATAGGTGACGCAGATTGTGTGATGTTGAGTTTTACCAGCTTTATTGATAAGGAAGTCTTAGATGCTTGCCCGAATATTCGTTATATTGGAATTTGTGCTAGCTTGTATGCGCCAGAAAATGCGAACGTAGATATTCTCCATGCAGAGAAAAAAGGGATCGTGGTAACAGGCGTTCGTGATTATGGCGATGAAGGTGTGAAGGAATATGCCATCAGTGAATTGGTTCGTTTATTACAAGGGCGCGGACCTGCGATGTGGAAGGATGAGCCAATGGAATTGACCGATGTCAAAGTCGGCATTGTGGGCATGGGAACAGTCGGCAGCTTATTGGCGAAAACGATGAAGTTCTTTGGTATGAACGTCAATTATTATAGTCGAACGCGCAAACCTGAAATTGAAAAAGAATTGAATATGACTTATTTGTCCTTAGATGAGCTGTTAGAGAAGGTAGATATCTTAATTACTTGTCTGAATAAAAATGTTGTCCTATTAGATGAAGTAGCTTTTAATCAGTTTGGCAATGGGAAAATTTTGATGAATGTTTCGATTGCGCCGTCTCATGAAGTGCCAGCGCTAAAAAAATGGTTGGCAGAACCTGGGAACTATGCGTTTAGTGATACTGAAGCAGGATTAGGCGAAGAAGTGATAGGGTTACCGAATGTTTTTGCCGGAAAAACCAACGCCGGTCTAACTTCGATGGCAAAAGTTCGTTTGGCTCAAAAAGTCATTGCAAATATTAAGGAATTTCAAGCAAATCATTAATGGAGATTTTATGAAGATTCAAGCGTAATGTCGTTTGAATCTTTTTTAATGTCCAAGCGTATGTAAAGAAATATTACGTGAAATGTTGCTTTTTTCAAATTATTTTTATCTCATGTCATATAATATTACATTGGTTATTGAAATTCCCTTGAAAACTCGCTATGATAATACAAATGATGGTTGCGTGTTTTGAAAAGAAATGGGGAAAAGATATGGAATATCAATACTTAGTTCAGGTAGAAACGATTGTCGGAGAAATGACCGAGGAAACATTCAATACTCGTCGAGAAGCGCTGTGCTATGCAACAAATTATGCAAAAGTTAAGATGAGCAAAGTATTCAGATCAGGCGAGATATTACATGAGTTCAATTATTAAGCATTGAGACCATAGGATTATTGAAGTTTGTATAGTGTTTAGAAAAAGGCTTTGTCTCTATGGACGAAGCCCTTTTTTTCGTACTTGAATCAAATTTCCGGCAACAAAAATCAGAATACCTAACCAAATAAAGGCAAAGGCAATGAATTGCGGCAAGGCATATGGTTCATGGAATAGGAAGATTGCCATCACTAGCATGATGGTCGGATTCACATACTGGAGAAAACCGAGCGTTATATAAGATAGCTTCTTCACAGCAGTTGCAAAAAGTAGCAAAGGAATTGCCGTTACCACACCGGCCCCCATTAACAATACATTCGTACTCATTGAATAATTCATGAATCCAGTCGGTGAAATAAAAAACAAATAGATTAGACCGATTGGCGCAATAATCAATGTTTCCAAGGTGATGCTTGTTGCAGAACTCAACTGCAACTGTTTTTTTGTTAATCCATACAAACAAAAACTAGTTGCTAAAAAAAGCGAATTGAAGGGGAAAACACCGGTTTGGAGCGTCAACAATATCACTCCAGTTAGTGCCGAAAGACTAGCCAGCTTGGCTTGCTTCGTTAGCGGCTCTTTTAAATAGAGAGCACCAGCCAGTACATTTAGTAATGGATTAATATAATAGCCTAAACTAGCTTGTTGAACTTGTCCAATTGACACCGTATAAATAAAGATTCCCCAGTTTAATGAGACGAAAATCGCCGCTATAATAACAGCGAGAACCTTTTTTCGATTTTTTAAAAGTACTTTGACCTCTTGAATAAAAGTCGGCATCTTTCGTAATGCAATCATGTAAAGCAACATAAAAATCAGAGACCAAATAATTCGATAAAACAAAATATCAATAGAGCTGACACCACCTAGCAGTTTCCAGTAAAGCGGCAGGATGCCCCAAAGAATATATGCACCAAAACCATAAACTAACCCAGAATCTTTTTTCATCAGAACCTCCTTGTTTGAATCGTATTTTACCATTTTAACATAAACAATTGAGAGATAATTTGAAAAAAAGGGATTTGATGATTATAAATAATATGTGATTACGAAAATTGGATTAACGATTTTGAGCTTCTTTGATTGATTTGAAGGCATTGATACCAAATGAAATTAGA
>CWHL01000056.1_pt1 | contig 23746 bp, 17 predicted proteins | sample 664021 | NCBI WGS metagenome assembly CWHL01 (sample SAMEA3735894, study PRJEB9488) | human gut metagenome | biome: ENVO:mammalia-associated habitat; material: ENVO:feces | place: Malawi | collected 2009-02-27
TCTTTGCTTCTGATGTATATTTTTCACCAATATTTCCTGTTAACGTCACATCAGGAACGATTGTATTGCCATTTTCATCCACAAAATGTACCAATACTGTGCCTTCTTTTTTCTCAGGAACTACTGGTGACTCGTGATTGTTGGACGAATGGATATAGCCGAGATAATCGTAGTCTGAAACGGAAGTATCGGGTTTAAATGCACTGCCCTTGGCTAGTGTTTCTGTTTTCGCTGCGGGTAATTCAGGTGTTGCCGCTGCCGCAATGCTTGTAAACCCAGTTCCTCCAAATAGCGCTAATACTAGTAGCGCTTTTTTAGCTTGACGGCGTTTCCAAACCAATAGGAGGATACCCGTAGCTAGTAATATCATTCCACAATAGACAATGATTTTATTTTGCTTCTGCTCCCCTGTTTTTGGCAGTGATTTGTAGGAACTTTGCAGGACAGAATGCGTATTTATTTGCTGCAAGGTTGCTCCAGTAGTTTTATTCGTTTGATTTACCGGCTGAGCGGCTTTTTTCTGATAAATTAAGCGGAAATTTTCCTCATCATGTGTAATTGTTGCTTCTGGCTGTTTAGTAACCAGATTCTTTTGTTCTGTCGGCGACAACGTATCATATAAAGCGTACTCTGTCGTGACTGTTGCCGTTGATGCTTCCGCAAAACTTTCTGCTACTCCAAATTGAAGCACCCCAACAATCATTGAAAATACAGCCAAACAGCGAATATAATGCTTTCTCATTCCATTTTCTCCTTCACTTATGTTTTTTAATTCCAGAAGCTGCTTCCGCAGTCTGATAGTGATCTTTTACTTGTTTCTGTTCTTGCTTCCTATTTTCCCTGCGAAAAGCAAACCAGCGAGTATAATAAAGAACCCACAACCCTAACGCTACTACGACAATAGTCAATCCAATGATTTCTAAATATTTCAAAGTGACCACTCCTATCTGTAGCATGCTATTACTGGTAGTTGAACCGATTGTCATTTCCCTTTCACCTTAGATAGAGCCTGTTTCATACGAACTCGAGATTCTTGCAATAGTACAAATTATTCAATCTGGCGGCTCCGATAATTTGTTTACGCACAAATAAAGAAATGGCAGACAAATAAAGAGCCTATTCATTCCAATAAGTAATCCTTTTGTTTTCTAAAGAAAGTCTAAGGTTTTAGTGAATCAATTGTGTGAAAAAAAATAAATTCGCTTACCTCAAGAACACAAGCTTTCATAAGATTTTTAAATTATACCAAATTAAATTCAAAATTACATCATTTTTTTATTAGAAATAATTACTTATTAAAAAAAGCACTTATCTAGCAACGAACACTACTATTTACAAGTTATTAATTAGTTATTTTCAGGAGTCATTTCATTCTTCATGCTATACTTAACTCATCGAAAAAAAGGAAAACGCCTACTACTTACTGGAGGGTTGATGGATGAAAACCAAGAAGCAAAAAGAGCTGATCGATTCTTTTTTACGCACACTAGACGCTGAAGACAAATCAGTATACCGTGATATTATCGTTTACCTATCCGAACTCGGTTATAACCCCAAAAAGGAACGCTCGCATATCTCATTCAAGCATAGCCGGCACAATAAACAGATCGCCAAAATAGGCATCCGAAACAAAAAAGAGCTCTCTCACTTTTTTGCGCTGCGATTTTCCGCCTGCAACGACTACTCACAAAAATTTGCCGAAGTTGTTCGTACCAACATTGAAAAATATCCCAGCAAAACCCCCGGCTGCATCGACAACACCTGCGAATATTGCGCCGGTGAACCCGACACACATATCTACAGCTACACTTACCCAGACGGAGAGAAAAAATCCCATTGCGGAGCCAGCGCACTGGAAATTCCGAATATTTGTGCCGACGATTCCAACGAGATCAAACAGCTTATTAAAGAAGAACATGAGTATTTATTGAAGTATGAGGCAAAGCGATAAATGAAATAAACAAGAGCCGCAAACGAAATAAATCGTTTACGACTCTTGTTTCTGATGGTCAAAAATTTGAAGTTTCGTGCAAATTTTGACGAAAAACTCGAAAATATGAAGTTCACCTCAAATTTACTCACCTTGCCTTCTTTCCTCTTGTTTCACTAACACAAAAGCTTTTTCAGGAGTATGAATGATGCCATAACAATCAAATCACAGACTCGCTTCCTAACTTTTCGTATTCCTCAACTATTAATCGATCCAACAAACTAAGTAACTCAGCTATCTTTTTTGCACTAAACATTTCCTTGTTCCTGCTGACCAAACGCTTCATTCCCATCGCACTTTGAGACAAAATAAATTGAGATTCATGGGCTTTACTTTGCAAGGAACCATTTTCTATAGCGCTTAATGTGGAATAACTGATGCCTAAAAGACTAGCATATTCTTTTTGACTCAAATGATACTTTTTACGAATATCGCGTATTTTTTCAGGCATTAACCAGTTTTTACGCTGCCTATACTCATTATAATTTCGTATCAAATTTTCATTTGGACGATCAAAATCAGCATATCTTTCCCCACAATTTGAACATTCAAAATAACGATGCTCGACTTCAAGCTCCAATTCTTTGACCTTTACGCTCTTTAGCACATTAATTTCCTTAAAGCTGTCATTTCCACACTCGTAACACATTCTTTCCATTTAAGGCACCTTCCTTCTAGATTGATTCATGAAATGAAATAAAAATCGTTCCGTCTTTGCAATAATGAAATTTGACATAAGCCTCTAGCTTAATCTTGGCCTTCGGTGAAAATACAGGCATCAAGAATTTCCAGACCGATCCTGTCTGTAGCCTACCTCTTTTAATGTGCGGTTGTTCAGGTCCCGATAAATAATGCTCAACTTTTAGATTCTTTTCAAGGTAATACAAAGCCTCTTCCTCAATCCATTGAAGCCTGTTGAGTGTATCCTGATTCTTCTCTCTCGGGATGATGCGACATCGGCCATTTTTATAGTCCTTTTTGAATGCATTAATAATATTTTCTATTTCTCGAGATTCTACCATATCCGCCCTCCAAGGTTACCCTTGAGTAACCCAATTATAGTTAAGAAAAAAATTCTTGTAAATAGCTTTATAACCTTTCCTATATAAAATTACGCTTTTTTAAACACATCGATTCACCATTTTAATCAGTGTCACGAAAAAAAGCCGTCAACATTTTCAGATCGTTGACGGCTTTATTCGGAACTGTATTTTCCGATATTAAGTTTTTGTGGCTATTTTTTTATTTCACCCTACTACTTCACAAACGGAGCGACATCATCAGTCAACTCCTCAAAATCCAACTGATTAACTTCTTCGATCTGCCGGATCATTTCCTTTGGCAACTGTGGATTCATCCCGCCGCAAATTGCGGCACTGATGGCACCGATCGTGTCGGTATCCCATCCCAGAGAAGCGCTTAGTTGGGCGGCTTTTAATGGATCGCCTTTGGCTAATTCGACGATGACAAAGGCGCTTGGGATGGTTTCGATAGTTTCCATTCCCGTCCCGATTTCTTCGTATAGTCGTTTTAGGATGACGGCTTCGTCGGCTTCCTGACGCAGGATCTTGCGTGACTGATTCATGCGGAAGGTCAGTGAAGCGGCTGGAAAATCGTGTCCGTATTCTTTGGCGGCATTAATTGCGTCAAAAGCCACTGACCAAATTTCTTCGATTGATTGTCCCCCGCGAACTGTGTAGCTGATCGCGGCTGCTACCGCACTTGCTCCGGCGATGGCGATTTTGGTGTTGTGGGTTGGCAGGCAGATTTCCGCGACATTTTTTACTAGTGTCGTCAAATCACGATAATCACTGATTAGTCCGATCGGGGCAATTTTCATAGATGCCCCGTTGGTTGTTCCTGTGACACCCGTCTCTTTGATCGGCACACCTTGGGCGATTTTATCCAAAGCCTTCAATGTCGATGGACCGGAAACAAAGGCGGAAACACCTGAATTGTCGTTCCATTCCCGCAGCTCTGCGACATAGTCCGCCACGCGAATCTGCCCGTGGTTTTTCTTGATCATGGATAAGATCATCAGCACGTTCAGCGTATCATCAGTGATCGCTCCTGCCGCTAATTTGCGTCCAAACACATCGTTTTCGTTTGATGCGATTAATTCGGTTACCCCATCAGGAAAGTTCTGACGGATTTTTTCCTGCGACCAGCATTCTGTCGGCATTCCCATCGCATCTCCTAATGCTCCGGCGGCAAGTACGCCCCAAATCTTTTTTCTCACTTAATTTACCTCCGCTAAGTTAATTGCTTCTGCTTGATTGTTGAAAGGAATGACGGTCATGACCTTGTCATTGAGCTTCACATGCCCTTCCTGCTGGCTAAGCACGTCTAGAAATTGATCAGAATTCGTAACCGTCACAAAGGATTCAATCGAATAACCTGCTTCGGCGACTTTTTCCAAATCTACTTCTAGAATTTTCTCGCCTTGAACGACAGATTGTCCTTTTTCTACTAATGGATGGAAGCCTTGACCTTCTAATTCCACCGTATCAATCCCGATATGGATCAATACTTCGATCCCCGTGTCACTAATGATTCCAATAGCATGACCACTTGGGAAAACAGTTTCCACCGTACCAGTGACCGGCGAAACCACCTCGCCCTTTTCTGGGACAATCACAAAACCGCTGCCTAATGCTTTTGATGCAAAGCTTGGATCAGCTGCCTGTTCGATGGGTTTGATTTCTCCTTGTAATGGTGAAACCAACACTTCAGATTTCACGAGACTTTTTTCTTCTGGATCGATGACATCCTCTTCTTTTTTAAAGGCCATATAGGTTAACACGAACGGCACCGCCGCAGTCGCGATTGATGCAATAACTGCGATGATGACGCCATTCATACTGCCGCTTTTCGGATCAATAAAGGCCGCAAAGCCTAGAATCCCAAAGGACATCGCGTACATTTTTGTCGAAGTCAAAGCCAAGATCAACGAACCAACCGCACCGCCAAGCATTGAAAAGGCAAAACGTTTCTTGACTGGTAAACTAAAGCCGTAGATCGCCGGTTCAATGATACAGAACAAGCCCGATACCATCGCTGGAATCGCCAAGGCCTTTTGATCCTTCGAGCGTGTCCGTAAAAAGACAGCCAATACTACAGCGGTTTGCGCAAAATTGGCGGTAAAGGACATTGGGAAAATGTAATCCACGCCTGATTGTGCCAAGTTTGTAATCCCAATTGCTGAAATCGGCCAATGCAACCCAAAAATAACCAATGGTTGATAGAGCAACGCTACGACTAACGAAGTCACGACAGGAGAAATCCCATATAAACCTGATACACCTGCACTGATTAATGAGCTAAGAACATTCGTCACCGGACCAACCACCAAAATTGCTAAAGGAACCGTGATCAAGATCGTTAAGAACGAATTCACGTTGTGAGCAATCACTGCCGGCACAACCTTTTTCAGCCATTTTTCGACCTTTGAACCAACATAGACAATAAAGATAATGGGAATAACCGTGTATTGATAACCATTCGCCGGAAACAGAATCGGAATTCCAAAGAAGGTGTTAAAGACCGGCGTTTGGAACAGCGTCTCCTTGAACAGGGTATATAGCGCATCGCCGCTCGTCAGCCCTGTCATCAGCTCTGGAATCAGCAGGGTTGCTCCAAGCATCATCCCCACAAACGGATTCATCTTGAAGGCCTTCGCACTCGTGTAGCCTAATGTGACAGGTAAAAAGTAAAAGACCGCCTGCCCCATCGCATGCAAAATAATATACGCCCCATCATTGACCGACAAAACATTCGTCGCCGTCAATAAAGCCAAAATCCCCTGCAGCAAACCTGAAGCCGTTAAAATTCCTAAAACTGGCGTGATCACTTTGGTAATCGTGTCGACTAACGTACTGACTAACCCTTTTTTCTCTTCTTCCGCCGCGACCGTTTTCCCATTCAACTGTTCCTGAACCACTTGAAAAATATCCGCCACATTTGTCCCGACAACCACCTGAAACCGTCCGCTGGCAAATTGCGCACTCATGACATCCGTTGATTTCACCACTTCCTCACGCTGGACCAACGAATCATTCTTCAAGGTAAAACGCAGTCGCGTCATACAATGCGTGACGCTTAACACATTCTCCTTTCCTCCGACCTTTTCCAAAATAAATGATACCAAGCTTTGATACTTATCCATGTTGCTTCCCCCTTTTTTGGCATATAAAAAAGGCAACACTCAAACAAGAGACTCTTCATCCCTTGCTTGGGTGTTGCCTGCATAATCAGTTACAATCCCGTTTATTTAATTAGCCGCTGGACATGGAGAATCAAGTACATCTCCTCCTCCGGATAAATCCGACAGGCCAGCTTCTCTTGTAAATATTGCTTAATGATCCCGACACTCTCCGTCGCCTTCGGATAAAACTGAACCACCTGTTCATACATCTCCGGCACCGCTTCCTGTCTTGGTTCATTTATTATGACACGTTGAATAAAGAATTTCAAGTGGGTAACGAAACGAACATAATTCAGTGATTCCGTATCCAGTTCGATCCCTAAACCATCCTCTACGATCAAGACCACCTTTTGCAACATCTCCGTTGTCAACAACGTCTGAGCCGTATCATTGTTCAAGCCGCCATTAATAAAGTGAAGCGCGATAAATCCCGCCTCATCCTCATTCAGCTCGATCCCCTCATAATAGCTGATCTGCTCCAGCGCCTTCATGCCCGCCGCAAATTCCTTCGGATAAAACTTCTTGATCTCCAATAACAACGCATTTTGAATCGTTTCCCCATTCCGAAACCGATTCACCGCATAATTAATGTGATCCGCCAACCCAATATAGGTATTCCCATCAAAGGTCCGCTCCAGCTCCGCTTCCGCAGCTTTGACGATCACCGTCACCATCTCCAGCCGATTGATCGGGACTTCTTCGATCAATTGCACAAACCGATCCGCCACATTCGGAGAATCCACCACGAACGTCTTCTCGATCTTATTCTTCTCAACTGTCTCGCCAACCCGTTTCCGAAAGGCAATCCCTCTGCCGATCAAGATCCGCTCCAGACCCTTCGTATCAATCACCAAGACCACATTGTTGTTAAAAATCTTCTTAATTCTAAGCAAGCTCTCTCCCCATCCTCCGCCTCAGCAAACTTTCATAAGTTATGATACGGGTTCTTTGGGGAAAGTCAAGGAGGGATAAGATGAAATAGGTATCAAAACCATTAGAAAAAGCTGTTAAAATGAACGATACTCGTCATTCTAACAGCTTTTAGTATGATAGTTTAAATCATATCCTCTTCAAAATAATCACTATCTATTCGAAATTGCTTGTAGACCTTCGCTACTTCAATACCGACACCATATTGCATCATAAGATCAGTTAGCTTAATTCCGTCAATCAAGACAATTCCCTGGCTTTTAGCAAACTCTTGCGCACCTTTAGCAAAATTAGATGTAGTAATAAAGACCCCACGATCAGCATTTACACCTGCTAATGCACCGTAAAAAGATTGTATTGCTGGACGTCCTACTGTATTTCCATCTTTATAGCGTTTCGCCTGAATGTAAACAGTGCTCGTTCCCAACGGATCTTGATTAATAATCCCGTCGATTCCACCATCGTTACTCTGAGTGGTCACTTTGGCATCTCCATTTTTACCGCTATATCCCATTGCTACAAGTAGATCAACAACTAACTTCTCAAAAAATGAAGGCTCAACCTGACGAACTTTGTTCAAAAGTTCAATGGCTAACTCATTATTTTGATTATTTATGATACTCTCCACCTGAATCTCTTTTTCTTCTGCTTCTGGAATAGAAATCTTGTTTCCAATCCGCTCATTTCGAATGTCCAACTCTTTTTTATATTCTTTAAAAGCAGGCAATTCTTCTAACATTTTCTTAGTAAGTTTATCTCCATGCTTATCTAACATAGCAAGTCCAGATTCAGTAATCCTATAAACACCACGTCTTGGTCTTTGAACTAAGCCAGAAATGTACAGACTACTTAATGCCCATCCAAATCGATCAATCAAAATACTGTCTTTATGTGGAGTATCTGGATAATTTTCTTCTAATAAATCTTCAGGAATTTGAAGAAACTCTACTACACGTTTGATGATTGTTTTTTTATGGAATTCACCACCATCTTTTATGGCTTCCAAGACATAAGGTAGCAAAGAATCATTTGTAGGAACACCATTAGCTGAATGCTTAAGTTTTCGCCAATCTCTATTCATAAGCTGTTGCCTCCTGACGTAATTCCTCTTCCAGAGGTAATAACTTCTCGTCCAAAACCTCTTGCCAAGCACTTTTCAGTAACTGTAGATATTTAAAAGAAGTTGTATTTGGGTGTAATACTTTATATTCTTCAAACCTATTACTTTTGTTTATTTTTTTGAGATTAGGGATGGGGTCCATTCCTCTCTCATATTCCAAAGCAGAAAAGTCTAGTTGATCTGAAGAGACAAACCATTCTTCTGAAAAACGTTTAATTATTTCTAATTTCGCCCTTTCAAAATGAAGTTTTTTCAGATCAAAAACTTCTAATTGAGTAAAATCGGATTTATTTTCCAGATCGTCAATGATACTTTTATAAACTTCTATTACTAAATTACTCTTACCTTTTTTATTCAAAAAAAGTAACAAGTTATCAGTATTTATCTTACCGTGAGAGTACTCAAAGAGTAACTTGTCAATTTCTGAAAAATCAATCTTCTCTTTGACTTCAATTTTTGAACTTGCAGCGATATTCTTGTCAACGCTAGAATTATCTTTTGAAATATTTGTGGCATCATCTGCATCCAATAAATGATTTTTTACTGTATCCAGAAATTCATTATCAACAGAATCATCTGACGAACCAGATATTTCGGCATACCATTTTTTGAATTCCGAAAATATTCTTTGATTCTTCTTTTTATTCGGATTTATAATATTTAGAATCGTTTCTTCAATAATTTCCTTTGTATTACTCTTTGAAGGAGACTCTTCTGTTTTAAATTTATATTGTTTGTAATAATCATCAATATAGATAGAAACCTCATCAATAATCAGTTTAATATCTTTTGAAAAAATATCTAATGGTACATCCACATCTATATTTTTAAATGTAGTAATATTATCTGGGCTATTTAATTGCAAAGTCTCAAATTTAGGAAATCCAAATAGTGATTCATTATCTTTAAGCAAAGAAGACAAACTTAAGAATTCTTCTTGATAACCAACTATAGTAATCTCTTTTATCTCATTTCCTACCGTTATGTTTGGAAAACTAGAGGCTGAGCAATCGATGTAAAGTAGCTCTAAATTGGATAAATGAACTTCATTCTCATAATCATCAGTATCAGACATGACTATCGAGAGCTCCAGTAAATTTTTAGCACTTCCAAAAACAGAACTGTCTATTACGATATTGGCATTTTTCTCGATAATGATTTTTTCTAAATTATTGATAGACTTTACAGAATTAAATAAAAGCTTTTGAACAGCTCTCTCTGGATTGAAGGTACAATCTTTTATTTCAAACCTTACCAAACTCTCGCATACAGATAGATCAATTTCAGATTCGTTGTTATTCAAGAAAACACAATGGTTCATGATTAACTGTTTCAAATCGTTCCCTTGTTTTATTAAGGTAAGCAAAAAATCAATACTAATACCCGTATCTTCAAACGAAACTTTTTCCACAGATTCTAACATTTCAATGAGTGCATTAGATTTGCATAGACTTTCTATCTCATGTTCTTCCATCTCACCTAAAAACGAGATTTTTTTAATTGGGGTTTTTATTCTTTTTTTATTGAGACTACTTATCAATTTTAAAACTATATCTACGTTCTCATTAGTGATTTCAAGATCAGTGATATGTTTAAAAATGAAATGGTTGGAGGTCAGAGAAAGATCATCTAAAATCTTTTCTTCTGGAAATTTATTTATCAGAAAAGGAGCAATAGTTTGATACATCCCAAAATTGTTAATTAATAATTCATCTTCAAATAATATTTCTATAAAAGGAACTAATTTTACTTTCTCAATAATTGAAGAACCTAACCTTCTAATTAGTTCTTCCATTTTAGTTGTATAATCAGTTTCATAATAGAAAATAAAAATTCTATCCGCATCTTCAAGTATCTTACTTAAAAATTGAAAATCACTTCCTTGCAACGAATGCCCCATGATATATAGATCGAATTTGTTTTCTCGTTTGTAGTTACTGTTTTTTTCTATTACTCCACTACTATCATACTGTGCGGAATCTTCGAAAATTAGTTCCTCACATCTTTTTTTGTCAAGTTCATCCATTATAACTTTACGAGTCGAACTTAATTTATCATTTTCTTTTATTCTAAATAGTTTGTCATTCAATAAAGATTTCGAGTAATGGATATTTTTTGTATCTTCTCTGTCAGCAAAACCGCCACCAAAAAGAATATTGTCATCTTCTATACTGCCATGAATATGAGCAATTCTGTTTTGAATTTTCTTTATCTCTCTGTTTGCCTTCGCTCGTCGCTCACTTTCATCAGTGATTTCATCATCACTCATAACCTTTTCGAATATGATATCTTCACTAAGATCCTCTAGAGTGTTTGTGTAATTAAAATTGATAAAAAAAGCATCACTGTCGCTAAGCAAGTCTTTAATAACAGGATTGATATTTTTAGAAAATTTTTTCGCTGATGAGCCGTATTGTGGCAATATATTTTTCTTTAGCCATTTTTGATATTCATCAGAAATGTAATCATGAAAATCTCTTTCTAATTTTTTTATTGAATCATTTATTACTGTAATTTCAAAAGAATCCTGTAAATCTTCATGTTGTACACGATTATTGACACTTCTTACTGTCTCTTCGTATAGACTCTCAAAATCTGACCAATTTAATTTGAAATCCTCGTATTTTCTTAAGAATAACCGGTTGTATTCATAAAGCTCTAAATCCTCAGAGAAATGATGTCTCTCTTTGATATACTCAATAAAATCCTTATATGAGCTCTTTAGTCCTACGCTTATATCAAACCCATTTCCGACTACGACAACCTTATTCCTTCCCTCAACGTCCACTTCATTTAACACACCTTTCAAACTACCTCAACTCATCTTCCAATGGTATCAATTCTTCATCAAGAACTCCCCGCCATGCACGTTTCATCTCTTGTGGATATTTGAATGGTTTAGCTTCTGGATTAAGCGATTTATACCCTTCAAAGTTTTTACTTTCAATAATCCCTTTGATATTTGGAATCGGATCTTCACCAATGATATATTGCACTCTTGAAGATTGAAGTTCATCGCCTGAGACGAACCACTCTTCCGCAAAATGACCAACAATTTGATCTATCGCTTGAGTAAAATAATGACGTTTTACCACAAAAATATCTTCATTCGGCTCAATTTGATCTTCATCAAATGCATTTAAAATTTGACGATACACATCTTTGACACATTCTTTCTTATTTAATTTTTTCAGTGCTTTTTCGATTTCTTCACGAACATCCGGACTATTCGCCGCATAGGTACCTAGAAGCTGATCAATGTATGAAGAATCAATATCGTACAATTTGATCGAATTGTCACTGTAAAACTCTATTGACGAAAAATCAGGTGGATCAATTCCGACAGGTGGTACTTCCATCAATGATCCTTTTACAGTCTGATAGACACCTACTTGTTCTTCCAAAATAGAAACTTGATTCTTCAGAGCGTCCGAACTTACGATATCCTCATTGTACTCATCATAAGTCACCAACGCTTCGTAAGAGTTATTCATTTCCTGAAAGGCTTTGACATAATCCACACGTGTCTCTAATGGTGTATCTTCACTAATTCCAGGCACAATCGTGAATTCTTGTAACTTTCGATAGGCTTTTTTGAAACGTTTTTTTGATTCGTTATACGTTGGATAGATTAGAGAAGATTCTTCATTAGATTTAGAATAAAGTATGGTTGCATCTTCGACATTCTTTTCCATCGTGTTGGGTTTTCTAAAGGTCACAATCAACCCTTTCGTCTTTTCTGGATAGGTTCGATTGGTACGAGAAAATGCTTGAATCAAGCCAGCATATTCCAAATTCCGATCAACGAATAATGTTTGAATTGTCGGTGCATCAAATCCGGTTAACAACCGATCTACCACAATGACTAAATCAATGTGCCTGCCGAACTGTTTAAACTCCGCCTTTTTTCTAGCTAAACGATTATTAATATCGCCATTATACCGTTCAATCTCTGCTAAATTCCAAGCGGTACCATAATAATCATTGTACTCACTGATAATTCCTTGCATTTCAGCTTGTTGTTCTTTGGCCTTATCTGTATTTTCATCTAAGGAATATGTGATGGCGATTCGTGGAAAATCTGGATCATCCATTGTCCGACCTTCGCGAATCGGTTGGTTCGGAAACTCTCGTTTCATCCAATCCGAGTCTTTTGTCATTTCTTTAATTGCTCGATAATACTTTTTCGCCATCTGAATGGAACTGGTTGTTAGAATGGCTGATTTGGTAGGACGACCATTTCGAAAATCAAATTTCGTGTACGCATTATTAGGACGGAAAATTTTATGAATTACTTTTTGAATGTGCTCATTATTTTCGTAAACTGCTGGTTCAATATAGCTTTCCTTCTTTATCGGATTCATATTATCAACGAGTAGATTAATCTGTTCAGGAGAATAAGACGCATATTTTTCGACTTTACTTAATTCGTTGTGAATCTTATTATCCAGTGAAGTCGTTTCGATTGTATTCTCATGTTCCACTTGAAATCCTAGAACAGAACCATCTTCTAGGGCATTTTTGATGGTATAGGTGTGTAGGACCTCGCCATATTGATCAGTCGTTGTCCGTGCTAATTGTCCTTTTGCTTGCTTTTTATTCACTTCAAAAATCGGTGTGCCGGTAAAACCAAACCAAGTCGATTTTGGAAAGAATCCTTTGATTTCTTCCATGTTTTCAGCGCTTAAGGCACGATGACATTCATCAACAACAAAAACAATATGTTGCCCCATCAATTTTTGATAACGATTTGTACCGTTCTTTTCTTCTTGCTTCTTAGCATATTTCAACGCAGCATCTAATTTTTGACGTGTCGTCACAATCACGACATTCGCATTGGCATCAGCTAGCAGTGTATCTCCTAGTTCTTTCGCACTCCCTGTTCCAACAATCAAACTATTCGATTTAGCACTTCCAGATGAGATGCCGGTATTATATTCAGAAGCAAATTTGGTAAACTCGCTGGTAGTTTGGCTATCTAAATCTTTTCGGTCGACCAACATAATCGTGCGATCGATCCCTATTTTTCTAGCCAATAGTTTCGTTGAAACAAAACTCGTCAGTGTTTTTCCTGAACCTGTCGCATGCCAAACATACCCCGATTGATGTTTATTCGCCGCGGTAAACAATGCTTCAATTGCATGTATCTGATAAGGATGAAGTACCATCAATACCTTATTGTCTTGATCCTCGCTGACAACTGTATAGTCTGCAATTAACCGATGGGCTTTGGGAATATTCAAAACTTGCTTACAAAACTCATACAAGTTCTCAACTTTTTTATTATCTGTTGTCCGCCAACTGAATAAGAACTTCTTATGCATATCTTTTGGCATCGCGTTAGCAAAATAGCGTGTCGTTTGTTCATTCGAAATCACAAATAGTTGCAACGTTGAAAAGATGTTATTCCGAAACATCCCTTCTTCCGAATACTTCTTGATTTGATTAAAAGCTTGATATACACCATCTTTAGCGGTCGTTTGTTTTAACTCAATCTGAACAATCGGCAACCCATTAATTAACAATGTTACATCGAAACGACGATCTCGCGCATCCGCACTACTCCCTTGTTTCGCAATTTGATTCACCACTTCATACGTAGAAAGTCCACCACCAATGTCTTGGTTGGAATAGATAATCGGAGAAATTGAGCCTAGACTAGCATCCTCACGCTCAATTGTAATCCGAGCGATGCCATTCTCACCCTTTAACCATTTCGCCGCATCAAAAGGTGTCTGAGTCCGCAATAAAATTTCCGTCTTAATTGTTTCAAACTCTTTATCGGTAAGTGGATGTTCGCCAATTTCAGATAAATTATTCTGAACAATTTTTTGTCGTAGATTTCGCCAAAGATCATCTTCAGATTTCAACTCAGAACGATAGGTCCACTGATTATGTCCTTCACCTAAGACATCAATTAAATGACGTTCCACTTCTGCTTCTTCTCGATGAGGAATTTTCATCACGACACCTCCTAGACAAATAGTTTCTGTAAGAATGCTTTTTTAGTTAATTGAAGAAGTTCCAATTCACGCTGATGAAGAGTGATCGTATCATCTAGCTGCTTGAAGAAGGCACCAATTTTTTGTTGTTCTTTTACGTCGGGAATAATAATCAGAGCTTCTCTAATATCATTTGAATTAATACTTTCAAATGTTGACCCTGTGCTATATCTATTCCAATAGCCGTTCTCTTTCATTTTTCCGAGTTGTTGGAAAATAAAATTATTTCCTTTAATGGCTGCAACTCCACGTCCCAAAACTACATCATAATCAGTTTTTCCAATGTCTCCCACTGGAGCGCGAACACTTAAAATCAGATCACCTTTTTCTGCTTGTTTTGTAACTTGAGTAGTCCAAACTCTTGGAACAACTCTATTGTTTTTCATATCTGCGTTTCCTTGAACTAAAATATAATCGTTTGGATTATCTGTATAATTTTCTGAATTTGGGGATTGTCCCATAACAATCTGAACAACTTCTCCCAACTTACGCTGTTCCCAATCATCAGTGAATCCTGGAAAGCGAACTTCTGGTACTTTCTCTCCTTCTTTTGGAAACATCTTTTGCAAGAAGCCTTGTTTTGTTTGTTTTAGCGTAGTGAGTTCTTGCTGATGAAGAGAGATTGCATGCGTTAAATCATCTAAAAATTCTCCGATTTTCTTCTGTTCAGCTAAATTAGGAAAAGGGATCGGCATTTCTTTAAACACTGAATCTTTAATAGCAAATCGATCTGCTCTCGCACCTGAATCACCATTCAATTTCATAAATCTATGCCACAGAGTTGAATCAAAAAAGTATTCTAAAAATCGTTTATCTATGTTATGAGTTCGAAAAACATAGTATAAAGGGGACATTACTCCGGTTCTCCCTAATTTATTACGCTTTATAGGTCCCACTGGTGCGAAATTTGAAATACGTGGATTGTATACAAAATCATCATTTCGAACAATGTAATAACCATTCAAACTCTTTTTGTTAGAAATATCTTTATCAAAAAAATCTCTTTGATTGATAATTCCAAACTCGGCAGAATTAGTGAGTGTTTCAGTATATTCATTATTTTTATTTTTTTCGGTAACTTTATCCGAAATATCTTTTAGATTGCAATACAACCAATCATTTTTAAACTCTTGAAATCGTACTTTTGGTTTTTTTCTATTCTCCATGATCAAACACCTCTAGTGCACCTTTTATCCAATCCTCGTTTTCTGGACTTATTTCTAAAGTTGAAATCATTTCAAACAAACTTCTTGCTAATACTTCTTTTTCTTTACGAATTTGTTTTATTTCTTTTCCAATATTGACCATATCAACCAGCTCTTCTTCTTCAAAAGTTTCAACATATCGTGGAATATTTAAGTTGTAATCATTTTCTTTAATTTCATCAAAGCTTGCTAAGTAAGCAAACTTAGAATATTTCCCATCGTCATTCACATTTGATCTATCAGTGTATGTTTCAATAATTTTTCTAATATTATCTTCGGACAATCTATTTTGATTCTTACCTTTAATAAAATCATTACTTGCATCAATGAATAAAACATCACGAGTTGTACGGTTTTTCTTTAAGATAATCACAGTAGTTGGAATGGATGTTCCATAAAATAGATTAGCTGGCATTCCAATGACTGCGTAAATACTACCATTTTCCAATAGTTTCTGACGGATGGTACCCTCTGCTGCTCCACGGAATAAAACCCCGTGAGGCAAGACAATCGCCATTGTCCCCGTTTCTTTTAAGTGATAGTAACCATGTAATAAGAAAGCAAAATCAGCTTTTGATTTTGGTGCTAATTTTCCATAGCGATTAAACCGAGAATCATCTAAAAATGAAGTATCTGCTGACCATTTTGCTGAATATGGCGGATTCATAACAACCGAATCAAAAGTATAGGGCTCATCAGTTGGCCAATCTTTGTTCAATGTATCTCCATTACGCAAATTCATATCTTCTGAATCAACGCCATGCAAGATCAAATTCATTTTCGCCAAATTAAAGGTTGTTGTATTCAATTCTTGACCATGAAATTTTACATTTTCTGGATAAGTTAAATATTTACGTACATTTAGCATTAGTGACCCAGAACCCATCGTTGGGTCAAACACGCTAAATAGCTTTTTGTCTTTTTGATCGATAGTAACAATTTGCGCCATCATATCTGATACCATGCTAGGCGTATAGAATTCCCCTGCCTTTTTTCCAGCTTCTGAGGCGAACTGACTGATTAGAAATTCATAGGCATCACCGATAACGTCTCCGTCGTGTCCTATCACATCCACATCATTTAATTTCTTCAAAACATCAGTAATCGTTACATTACGTTGTTGGTCATCTGAACCTAGTTTTTTCGACTGCAAATCCACATCGTCAAATAAGCCATTGAACTGGTCATATTTTGAAGACAAATCCACAAAGGATTTGTTTAGATCATTTAATTGAAAAATATTTTGTTTTGCTTGATCTGCTAATACATTGAATAAATACATTGGATCAATATCGTAACCCAAGGTGTCAACGATTGTTGCAATCAAATCTTCTTTGGAATCTTCATCAGACAATAGCTCTTTATACAGAGTTGTCTGCTTTTCTGGTGTATCATATTTCTCTAATGATTCGTCGGCTAATAGCACAACTTGTTGTAATAATTTATCAGAAAGGTATTTGTAGAAAATCAATCCTAGTAGATAGTTTTTATATTCTGATGCATCCATTTTGCTGCGAAGATTATCCGCCGCACTAAATAAACGTTGATTTAATTCTGCGCCCATTTATATACTCCCTTTTTTAAATAAAATTCAATTATTTGCGTACCTTATTATTTTACCATTCTGAGACTATAAACTCATGCACTTTATTATTCAAGTGATATAAAGAGTGGCTTTGGTCTTATCTATATAATTAACAACTAATATTTCTTAGCCTTTTATTTTTGTTAAGGCGATAAAGAACGAGATAGGATTTTAAGGGAAATAAGGGCGAAAGCAGAAAAATTATAGTTCAAATCAGCAATATCAAAATTAAAGAAAAAATTTTCTAGATTAATTTAAGAGGAAAAAACGCAATTACTAAACCGATAAAGAAAACCTAGGATAAACAAAGTTCGACCCTAATCTTTTCAATTCCTCGCCGAACAAAATTTGATTTCAAATATAATGAAAAAAATTCGAATTAGAAGAGTTGAAAACTAAGAAAAGATAGCTTTAACTATAATGTCTCTAACAATATTTGGTAGTTTAACTATTTTCTCCGTAAATTTATTTTGTTTTAAAAATGAGAAAGGTTCTGTGGTAAATATCGGAAATATCAATAGTCCAGTCAACAATACAAATATCACAAACAATAAAATACTTGATGAAAATGAGAGTTTTCAAAAAGTGCATTTTCAAATGAAAATGCACTCCTTAAATTGCTATATTTACGTACGATAAAGTTACACAATAACTGGAGAGACGACCATCTTCAAAACTGAACTATAATACTCAATCAGTTGATGGTCATCAAGATATTTTCCTTTAAAATTAAAAAGTATGCTATTTACCCTTCGTAACAAAGATAGGTTTATTAAACTACGCTTCCGTTCAAAAATTATCTGATATCAAAATATTCAGAAAATTTTGGTTGTAAAAAGCTCTTAACTATTTAATTTCCACCATTTAGTCGACAAATTTGAGTGGACTTTCGATGCGGCCTCGTTTTCTAATTCATTTCAGCCTTTAACCAACCAATTATATATTTTTTCAACAAATTTATAATCTTCCTCTTTGACACTGGTATAAACATGAGAATTTTCATTTCGAATAGTAGATAACTTTGCCATCCATTTAGTCTTCTCAGTTTTTTTACCATTTCTTCCTTTCTCCTCAGGTAATGTGTATTTTTCAGAGAAAAGATCCTGCCAATTTCCAAGTGCTATCTCTCTAAAGTGGATGAAATGAAGGCATGTCCAAGGATCTGTTGCTTGGTCTTTAGGTTTACCGAAATCTTTATCCGAGGCAAGTTGGTTGGCTTTATCGTAGACTGATTTAGGTAGTCCCAAATTGAACCAGTTTTCTCCATATTTAGACTCTAACCTCGCTTTGAAATCATCTCTCATGAACAACTCTATCCTCATTATGTAGGAATAGGTGATCTCATTAAATCTAGTATCATTGTCTTTCCAGTATTCATCTAAGCCTTTTGGAGAAAAATCAGGATATACTTTTTTTATTTCTCGTTGTAGGGTCCTCCAATATAATTGTTTTCCTCCACTACCATATGTCTTTTTTATTTTAGTTCTTTCTTGTTCATCAACATTTTTGTAGAACTTAATAATGACATCTAAATAAGGTTTTACCGTTTCAACAATTTCCTCATTATTCATATTTTTGAAATTGTATTCTTTTTCAGTAACTAAAAAGTTTACAATATCGTTTGTGATCTTTATTAAGCTATATATGCCAGGATTAGTAATCAAAAAGGCTTTTGATCTATCTACCTCATTCCATTCAGTTTTTAAATTGTATTCAAAATATAGAAAAATACTTTTTAGGAACTTTAGAAGTATAACGGCTGTTTCATCGTTACTACCAGTATCTAGCGTTCCTTCTTTTATCAATTCGTTGTTTTTCTTCGCATATTGATCTAGAAAATCACTTTTATCTAGTGCTTGTTGGATTGTATCTAAAGTTATATTACATTTTTCAGTTGTTGCATTTTCTCCAACAATTATTCTCTGATATAACGGAGAATCTAAATCCTCTGCTAAATTCTGTGCTATTCTGGACCTTAAAGCAGTTTTTCTTTCAAATAAATATTCCGAAGCCCATAAAATATCGGAACTTAAAGTAGCTCTTAAATTTTTAGGAACAGCTTTCTGGTTCTCATTTATGTCCATAAAAAGTTTTATCTGCTCACTTTTTCCTAAATTCACAAAAGCAACAACTGGGATAGAATTTTTCTTAGCAAAGTCAGAGTTTGCATAGCCATATAATCTGTGTTGACCGTCAATAATATATGCTGATCTATACAATTTAGGAAGATGAAGTATTCCAATTTTAGACACAGCACCAGAAACCTGCTTTTCTGAGTAATCGAAATTTATACTCTTATTTTCAATATTAATGATTAATGAGTTTGGAAAAAAGCCTCCATCTTTTACAAATTTCTGTATAGAATTCAATCTATTTCTCTTTACTATTCTTTGATACGTTGGCATCATTTGCCTATTCGCATTGTTTCGATGTAAAACATAACCCATTTTTAAGAGTTTTTCAGGTTCAATTGAAAATGAATAATATTTGTGATTACCCATTTTCCCTTCAATAGCTGGTATTTTATTGTCCATTTCAGGTATTTTTTGTCCTGAGAATAAGTACCCTAAAAGTTGAAATCTTGAAGCGCTTCCTAAATGTTTTGCTAACTCTTCATAGTATTTTATGCCCTCCTCATTAAAGTGAACAAGTTTTTTCTCCATGTAGGCAATATCTTGATCATTTAAAATAAGATTCTTAGTTATTAAGATAAAGGCACATTTTCTTTTCTTTCCATCTGCTAACCCTTGTACATAATTAATGAAATGTTTTTTATTGTCACAAATTTGCTTTATATCTTCCAACAAACTTGTTCTAGTCTGAGCGTGTTCTGAAAAACGGCAGAAAACAAACATTACAGTTTCATCATCAATAGCCAATACATCCACATTAGTATTTGCGATCTTGAAGGGGGCTTCATTCATTCTATCAAATCCTAGATCATGAAATAGTCTCCAAATCCTATTAATAAATATTTCTTTTTCAGGCTTCATTTTTTTTAACTTTGTAACTGTCTTAAATTTTCTTGCAATTTCCCAGCCATTTTCAGTGTATTCTTCAACATTATCGTGTTTCACACTATGAAAATCATACTCTTGATTCATTAGTCTTTTCTTTGAAGATAACTCTTTGTCAGAAACAATAATAATTTCCTCGTTACTTTCCAATTCTATCCCTCCCTGATATTTGTGAATACAAACTCTTTTACCTGTCCTCGACTAGCGTTTTTCCCTCCAATTGAACTTGCTCGAGAAAAATTATATCTGTAATCTCCTTCTTTATCGAAGATCTCAATAATAGTCTCGTGAGCAGCATTTGTCAGTATATAATATGCTCCAGAAGCCTTTATTTGATCTATAAATCTACTTAATCGATATTGATCTTCTATGGAAAAAAGCTTCTGATTGTACTTAATAAATCCATTCTCGTTATGAGAAACAGTATACGGCGGGTCCAACACAACTAAATCCCCTTCACTAATTTTCCTTACATTATCGGAAAAATCACCAAAGTGAATATTAGCTTTTTTAAGCCGTTTACTTACTGCATAAAAATTTTCCTCGTCAATGTTATATTGGGTTTTAAAACCAAACGGTACGTTATAATCTCCATTATTATTTACCCTGTAAATACCATTGAAAGATGTTTTATTTAAGTAAATAAATTTTGCAGCTTTAAAAAAAGGATCTTCTATTTTTTTACTTCTCATTTCATAGTAAAATTCTTCGTTGTTGTCGTATGATCTTAATTCTTCAACTAATCTATTAGGTTCTTTCTGTACAATTTTGTAAGCATTCATTAGCTCTTCATTTAGATCCGAAATATATATTTTCTCACGCGGATTCATTGAAAAAAAGATTGAACCTCCTCCTAAGAAAGGCTCGTAATAATTGTTATACTTTAAATTCTTAGTGATTTTATCTAAATATTTTATCAGCCAATTTTTCCCTCCAGCCCACCTTAAAAAAGGCTTTGCTACAATTTCTTCTTTTAAATTTTCCATTCTTTCACCCTAGTTTTTTCAATTTTAAAAAAATTCAATAGTATTTAACATGTCTTATTATACTATTATTCGTTAAAAAGAAAATTATTTATAAGAATTTTTATTACTATTATCTACTTTCAGATAGCATTTGTATCTAAGAAAGTTATTTTATACAATGGTATTAAAGCATTCTTAGTCATCTAAGAAGGAGGAACTTATCTCTCTGTATAGGTATTTCTATGGGGTTAAGCAAAATATAAGATGCCAATGATATCCCTGCTAAAGTATCTTTTATACTCGTAATCTATATTTTATCGAATTAAAATAGTAAGTATTAAGTATCCTAAGCTTGAACAGTCTGTGTCTGACACACCGTCTATCCTTTCCAGTCAATGTAAACTGAATTTTACAGTTCTTTTTTGAATCTAGTCATATATACTCAAAGCCAGGAGGGATAATATGTATAAAAATCATCTTAAGGAAATAATACAAACACAAAAAATTAGCCAAAGTTGGCTAGCAGAACAGGTGGGAATTACTCGTCAAGGATTAAGGGATATTATGAATGATCCATTTAGAAATGTATCAATCAACGTTGTGACAAGATTAATGGAAGTATTAAATGTTTCTTTTTCTGAATTAGGAGAGGTTTATAAATTTAGTGAATATCTTAATGAACAAATAATTGATAGATGTTTCGATGAAAAAAACCTAGAAATACTGTCATCATTAGTAAAAGAATCAACTGGGTTAAGGTTACATTTCGGACCTTATAGCGATAATCAAAAGTTGAATTTTCATGCTGATAGACGTTCAAAAAAGGATTTCTCAGGCAATGTGAGGATTAATGTTACCCTAGAAGGTTTAACTTTCGAAATTGTTGACTTTGACTTCTACAATTTACAGCAATCAATAGATATAAATTATTTCTTGTCAATCTTTTCTAAACTAATTGACGCGTTTGAGGTTTATGCTCAAAAAATCGGATTTAACTTGATTGTTTTTCATGTCGAATCATATTTTAACCGAATTGTAAAAACACAATATCCATATGCGAATCTTGATTCTTCTTTACTTAGAAGAAAGCTAGAAATTTCCAAATACACATCAAGTGAAAATGAATTGGTAAAGCTAGTTTTATTGATGGAGAGAGGATTTACTACGAAAAAGAGAACATCTGAGAATCATACTTTAATGTACTCCAAACTAATCAACAACTCAGTCCTATCTCCTGAAAAAATTGAATTAAGCTATAAAGAACCTCGAATCTATTCTTAACACTATCCACAAAAGTTGGTCATTTACTTTAAGAGAACTTTTGTGGTTTATTCTTTTATGTATGAAAAAAAAAGAGAGCTCCATCCTATTAGCCCTCTCATACAGAATTATTCAGTCTACTTCTTTCCAACCACATAAACCACCCAATCCCGCTCACGCTCCACCTGCACCAACCGCAATCCAACATCATCCAAATACTCCCCAAACACATCCGGCACCTTCAACTCAGGCAAAAAGTATTTCACTTTAGAATACTCACAGCCTATAAGAAGAATCCCATCATCAGTCAGTATTCTTCTTATCTCTAAAAGACTTCCTCGCAAATTATTCCAATGGAAATGATTTTGAAAGGCGCAAATTAGGTCAAAGCTATTTGATGGGTAGTCTGTTTTCTCGATGTTTGCTTGTTTGAACGTGATCGTATGATCCGAGTGTAATCTCTTTGCTTGTTCGATAGCTTTTTCTGAAATATCTATTCCAATGATTGACTCGGCCTTGAATCTTTGACTGAGGTAGTACGTGGTTGCGCCATTTCCCACACCTATATCTAAAATGTGGTGAAATTGTTTTGCTGGTAAAAATGACAGGCTCCATTTTGCCATGGGTAAGTAAACTTTATTCCATAATTTCATCATGACGCTCCCTACCCGACCGGATGGCTCTTTCGATTGGTTTAGAAGGTATTTGTAAATGAAAAATAGTCCCACTACTATTATTATTAGGATAAAGAAACGATTCATGGCTTGTCCTTTCTGACACAATCTAAAGTAATGATGTTTCTTAGATTCATAGTCTGGAATGGTGTCCTTACAAATCCAATACCATCTTATCTACGGTCTTTTAATTTCACATTTCTCTCATTACTTACATTGTACTTCACTTCAACATCTACTAAATAATAAACGACATGCTGTAAGTCCTCTTCTGTTACATCTGCCTCAGTGGCACTTTTTGTTTGTTTATACCTAAGCTTGACAACGTTCCCTTTTTTGAAACTTTCCGGCTCTTCTGTTTCAAATAATGCTTGATCTAAATAGCTATCAACTAGCACCACATAAGACTTCTCTCCTATGGTTCGAACACTCGTAACAAAGAAATAGTCGGTCCGCGTTTTAACAGGGTTTCTACCTAGAAGCAGGTCCAAGGACTGTACTTTTCTTGGATTTGAGATAGCGACTCTTTCCTCATCCTCATTGAACAGGTCCATAGGTGTTACTTGATCTAATTCATCATAGGTAAAATTGATAATCTCATCTTTTTCGTATTTCAATTTCGTTTTAGTATCCCACTGTAAAAGGGTGCCACTAGAAATATCTTGAAAAATCACACTATGACCATAATAGGCCTTAGATGCGCCCATCGGAACTCTGTTATCGATACTAATTACTTTTGCTATTGCATATTTTCTCATTACATCACCTACTCGTAATATATATTTTGAAGAAAC
>CWHL01000012.1_pt1 | contig 23651 bp, 23 predicted proteins | sample 664021 | NCBI WGS metagenome assembly CWHL01 (sample SAMEA3735894, study PRJEB9488) | human gut metagenome | biome: ENVO:mammalia-associated habitat; material: ENVO:feces | place: Malawi | collected 2009-02-27
ATATTTTTTGTTAAATAAATAATCTATGTTACATTACAAAAAGATTACGAATTTAGCTCTATCCTCTTTGAAGTGGATTTGTTACATTAAATACAAATTCCTCTAAACGTTGTTTTGTCGCTTTTCGTAATTCAGATAGCTATTCACACAGACAGGGCTGAGCGTTCTTTTAGTGCTATTTGGTTCTTTGTAAACTAAAAGTATCAGCGATAAAGAGGACATCCTTTTGAAATATTCTTGTTCACCTCACATTTTTTTCAATCTGTCTGAGCTACAAATCAATCAGCTTTTAACACGATTGAAATGAAATCCCTTCACCTTCCAAGCCTCAATCAATTTTCAAGCGTTGAACCTATAAATCTTGTTTTGTTTGCGGGGTAGAACAAGAGGAAAAAAGGCAGATTAAATAACAATCTATTTTAGAATAATTTCAATCTGGTTATTAAAATTATTCACCTATACCAAAAAAAATTTATCCAAAACAAAAAACTCCTAAATTTTTTTAAAATTCAGGAGTTTTTTTCCTTTTATTGAAATATAAGGTTTTGTTTGCTTGGTTTTTTAAGCTTCATTCCCTGCTTTGATCAATCTGCGCAGCTTTGCTGGATGGATCAAATAACCCATCTTATTCCTTTCAATGTACCCATTTTCACGCAAAAATTTAAATGTATAGGTCAGATGACGATAGCTGACGCCTAGATAATCAGCAATCTGCGTATTGTTTTCAGTGTATTGATCATTTACCGCAACTTCCAACAATAATGAAGCTAGGCGATATTTCAACTCAAAGGTTTGAGCATGAGAAAAATGTTCCATTCGCAGTAATAATTTCTTTCCTATGTATTGAGCGATAAATGTAGGGAATTCTACTCGCTTCATTAAAGTGGTCTCGACTACATTTAATGGAATAGCCAAACAGCGAACTGCTCCGATGGCGATTACATCCTTAGGTGCTTCTTCAGCTTTTACTAAGGTCAGCTCACCAATCAGATCCCCTACTTCCAGAAACTGCAAAATAATACTTTTCCCATTTGGTTCTTGCTGAATAATCCGTGCTTTTCCTTCCAAAATAATAAATAAATATCGCAGCTCCAGCATTTGATCAACAATTTTTTCATTTCGATCAAAGTCCATCAAAAAACTTTGGCTTAAAATCGATGGCGATAAAAAAGGAAAATCTAGCTGACAAGTTGCCTCAGTATACTTTTCTTTTTTTCTCATTAGGCTACATCTCCTAGTTACAACTTTTTATTTCCGTCATACTCATCCTATCAATTAGTTATTGGAGGAACAACTATCATGAATCAAAAAAAATTAACTCTCTCGTTTCTGTATTATCTGATCAGCGCTTTTGGCATCAGCTTGACCTTAAAAGCCAGCATCGGCATCAGCAGCTTCAACTCGCTAAATGCCACACTTGCCGAATTTAGCCAAATAAAGATCGGCACAATCACTGCTGGATTGAATTTTCTATTTTTGATTGCTTGTCTGCTGCTGGACCCACAGCTAAGAATAAAAAATTATCTGATAATGAGTATTGCCTTGCTGTTTTTCGGCTCAACCATCAATCTGTTTACTTATTTTCTTTTTCCGCTTTTTACGTTACATTCCTATCTATTAAAATGCCTGCTATTTATTCTAGGAACAATTATCGCGGGGATCGGGACAGGAAAGGTTTTGAAATACCAATTACTCAAATTTCCAATCGAGACGTTTTGTCTCTTTCTTTCCGAACGAACTCAGCGCAGTTTTAAATCTTATCGCTATAGTATTGATCTATTTTGTATCCTGATTGCATTAGTTTTAACTTATTTTTTCCATCTGACTTTGATGGTACGAGAAGGAACACTTATTAGTTTTCTTTTATTGTCACCAGTGATCGCTTATGCAAAAAATTAATGAAGAAAAACATCCTATCGCTTTATAATTCGATAGGCTGCCAATTTTCATGCATAGAGTTTTTTTGTAAAGTATTTTAGTAAAAAAGGCGAGGATAATGTCGTAAATAGGATTACTAGAATAATCGCTGAGTAATATTTTCCTACAACCAAATGGGCCTGAAACCCTAATTGAACAATAATTAAGGCCATCTCACCTCGAGAGACCATTCCCGAGCCCACCATCAAGCTGCTCTGATTATCAAATCCAGAAAATCTTCCCCCTAAATATCCGCCGAGCAGTTTTGAAAAAATAGCAATAGTAGTAAAAACAAGGACAAAAAGCAATTGCTTCGATAAATTTTCAAAGGTAACTTCTAAGCCGATACTGATGAAAAAGACTGGAATGAACACCGCATAGCCGATCGCTTCAATATTGTAGCGGACATCCTTCCAAACATTGGTCTGACCGATGGCAATTCCTGTTGAAAAAGCACCAATCACTGAACTTAATCCAATGGAATCAGCCAAGTAGGACATACTTAAACATAAGGTCAAAGACACGATGATTACTGAAGACTGGGCAAAGATTTTTTTACTCAAGTTCATTAAGTACGGAGCGCCCCACCGAATCAAGAAAAAGACCGCTATGAAAAACAAAACCTGTGCCAGCAGCATAAAACCAAGCGGCTTTTCATTGCCATTCTCCACGCCTAAAAGCGGCATGCACAAGCTGACGATCAATACTACCAAAATATCGTCAACCACAGCAGCACCGAGAATCGTTGAGCCTTCTTTTGTGTTGACCACCTTCAGCTCCTTCAAGACCTCCACCGAAATACTGACAGAAGTTGCGGCTAAAACCAGTCCGAAGAAAAAGGACTGATTCATTGGAACACCAAAAAGACTCCCACTCCCTGTCCCTAATAACAGCGGAAACAGAATCCCCAGTAAAGCCACAAAAACTCCAGGGCGGAAATATTTTCGCAGCAGAGGCAAATTACTTTCAATACCTGCTAGAAACATTAGTAAAATGACCCCGATCTCAGAAAAATCCGTCACCAGAATATCTGGATGAACGATTTTTAATCCCCCGTTTCCCAGTACAATCCCTACGAGTAATTGTCCAATCACCGCTGGTATACCTACTCTTCTTGAGAAGTGACTTGCTACGGTAACGCTCACTAAAATCAGACACAAAACCCCAATAAATTCCATCTCTTCGCCTCCACAATTGCCTACTGAAAAGCTAGTATTAATGCAATTGTATTCGTTTACAACTAGGAAGTCCATCGGAAAAATGATCTGAGGGCAAAAAGAAACCAAGTACTCATTTTGCTGAATACTTGGCTTGTAGCGGGTCGCTTATTTGACTAGTGATTCGCCGTTTGAGCCAATCACTTCTTTATACCAGTTGAAGCTTTTCTTTTTGTAACGCTGCAATGTCCCGGTGCCATCGCTGTTGCGATCCACATAGATCATACCATAGCGTTTTTTGATTTCCGCCGTTGTAAAGCTGACCAAATCAATACAGCCCCAAGACGTATAGCCCATCACAGGGACGCCGTCTTCGATCGCCTCTTCGACTTGAACGAGATGATCATTCATGTAATCTATCCGGTAATCATCAATCACGGTGTTTTCGCCATTTTCCATCTCCACCAGCTCGTCCACCGCTCCTAGGCCGTTTTCCACGATAAAAACTGGTTTTTGATAGCGATCATAGAGGATATTCAAGTAATAACGCAGTCCTTTGGGATCAATCTGCCAGCCCCACTCACTCGCCTTCAAATAAGGATTCGGGATGCCGCCAATGATATTGCCTTCACCGGCTTCTTTCGTTGGATCAGACGAATCACAAACACTCATATAATAGCTGAAAGAAATAAAATCAACTGTATGCTTCAGGTCTTCCAAATCCCGTGGTTGAATGTCCAGCTCAATCTGCTTTTCTTTAAACAGTCGTTTCGAATAGCTTGGATAATACCCGCGGACCTGAACATCTGAAAAAAAGAAATTTTCTCGTTCTGTCGCCAGAGATTTCAAGACATCCTCTGGTTTTGGTGTCAATGGATAAACCGGAACCCCCAAGATCATGCAACCAATCTGCGCATCTGGAATCAGCTCATGACAAGCTTGAACCGCCCGACTGCTAGCAACTAGCTCATGATGAATGGCTTGATAAATGTCCTGTTGTGTTAATTGTTCCTTTGGCGTATTAATACCGCCACTAAGAAACGGCACATGGGTGATCGAATTGATTTCATTGAAGGTCAGCCAGTACTTGACCTTGTCCTTGTAACGCTCGAAAACAGTGCGAACGTAATGCTCAAAGAAATCGATCATTTTACGATTGCGCCAGCCATCATAGGTCCTTGTTAAATGCAAGGGCGTTTCATAATGAGAAAGTGTCACTAACGGCTCAATGCCATATTTTAAGCACTCGTCAAAAACCTGATCATAAAAGGCCAACCCAGCCTCATTAGGTTCCTGCTCATCTCCTTGTGGAAAGATTCGAGCCCAGGCGATCGATAAACGAAATGACTTGAAGCCCATCTCAGCGAATAAACGAATATCTTCCTTGTAGCGATGATAAAAATCAATCCCGACCAATTTCAAATTGTCCGCCATCGGCTCTTCTGTAGGGGGTTCGTGCCAGCCTTTGCGCGTCACATCCTGCACGGTCAAACCTTTGCCATCCTCTAAATAAGCCCCCTCGCATTGATTGGCGGCAACTGCACCGCCCCATAAAAAATCATTTGGAAATTTACTCATAGCTCTCTGCTCCCATCTTTACTATCACTTAAATCACATATAATACGGCATCTTCATAATCGGCCGCTTTCATTTCGTCCTTTGGCACCACATCAATGAAGGTATCACTATTTGTCACGACAATTGGAATCACCGTATCATAGCCTGCCGCTTTGACAGCCGCAAAATCAACCGTCAATAATGGTTGACCTGCCTTTACCGTATCACCGGTAGCAACCAAACTTTCAAAATACTTCCCATTTAATTCCACTGTATCAATTCCTACGTGAATCAATAACTCCATCCCAGCTTCACTAGTCAAACCAATCGCGTGTTTTGTCGGGAAAAGCGCTGATACTGTCCCATTAAATGGGGCAACGATCGTATTTTCCTCTGGAATGATGGCAATACCTTGCCCCATAACTTTGCTGGAAAACGCAGAATCATTGACCTCTTCTAATGGAATTACTTTTCCTTTAACAGGTGCCAACACTTTTTTCGGATCGCTGCTGCCACTTTCAACCACTTCTAAAACAGCATCTTCGGTTGTTACTTCCTCTTCAATCCCAAAAAACCAAGTCAAAACAAAAGTCAGCACGATGGAAGCCGCGGCAACGATACAGGCATTGATGAAATTCCCATCGATACCCCCATTAATAAATTGCGGCAACGCCACAAGTGATGGTACCGCAAAGGCATAAGATTCCACCCCAGTAATCCCCATGAAGATTCCACATAAAGCACCAGAGATCATCGCCGCATATAACGGTTTCTTGTATTTCAGCGTCACACCATATAGCGCAGGTTCTGTTACCCCTGCCAACAACGCAGAAATCCCTGCTCCTAACGCAACCTGTTTAAGATTTTTATCCTTCGCCTTCATAGAAACAGCAATCGCCGCTGCCCCTTGTGCAATATTCGCTGCCAACATCGCCGGTAAAATCAACATATCCGGTGTCGCTGGAGAAGCAATCAAGAAAATCGGTGCGAACGCCCAATGCATCCCTGTCATAACGATCAACGGCATCAACGCTGACATCAAGCCTAACGCCAACCAGCCCGCTTTTGCTTGAATCCAAATAACCGCCGCTGATAACCCTTGCCCAGCAAATGTACCTAATGGGCCAACCATGACTAACGCAATTACTCCAGATAACAAAAGAACGACTAGCGGCTGCAACAAATTTTTCATCACCGCTGGAATGATTCGGTTAAAGAAGGCTTCAATGTATTTCATCAACCAAACCATGATTAAAATCGGAATGACCGACGAACCATAACTCGCTAATGTGATCGGCAAGCCGAAGATACTTACTGGATCGCCCGCTGTAACCATCGCCGCAAAGTTTGGATGTAGCATGATTCCCCCTACAGCAACTGCCAGCATCGGTGTCACACCAAATTTTTGCGAAGCAGTAAATGCCAACATCACCGGCATGAAATAAAACGGTGCATCCCCAAAAAAGGACAATACGGCATACGTGGAAGACGATTCACTCAAGGCACCTATCAGCGGCAACACAATCAGCAGAACCTTGATCATTCCCCCGCCAAGCAAAGCCGGAATCAATGGTGACATACATCCTGAAATTACATCCACCAGATTTTCAAATAAGTTTTTCTTTTCCATTGATTCGACTGGTTCTGAGCTGAAATTTCCTAACTTCGTGAAGGCTCGGTAATAATTTGCTACATCATTTCCTAAAATCACTTGATATTGTCCGGCCTTTTTCATAACCCCCATCACACCAGTAATAGCCTTCATTTCTTCGTCATTGACCTGATCCTGGTTTTTAAGAATCAAACGTAAACGTGTTACACAATGTGTCACTGTTTGAATATTTTCACTGCCGCCAACGGCATTGTAAATCTCTTTAGCTGTTTGTTGATATTTCATTTTTCTCCTCTTTTCTGAATGAAAATCTTTCTATTCATTTTTTTGTGTGCTTTTTCCATGAAACTTTTGACTAAAATTTTTAGAGCATTGTTTTTTTGATAAGTTACGGAGACTTGAACTGTCAGCTACCTCCTAGTTAGGAATTCATTTTTCCAAAGGCGAGAAAAATGAGTTCGATTTCGGTGCGCATACCATTCCACTATGTGGCTTGAGCTGTAACTAATTTCAAATCATTAATTAGCGCTTTTACTAAAAGTGGAAGTGGCAAAAAAAGACCTAAAGCTGCCTTATAGACAAGCTCTAGGTCATGCTCCGTTGGGATAACAATCCTAGTTACAAATTTCTGGTGATGCGTCGAATGTGGGCTGTCAGATAGAGGAGTTCGGTTGAGCTTAGCTCATACTCGAAATCCTTCTGTACATAGTCCTTGATCTCTAATGCGCTGGCGTATTCACCCTCATATTTATGTCGTAATGTATTCAATAATTCCTCATCTTCATCATCATAGTGATCTCCTGCTAACAGACGCTGCGCAAAAAACTTCACATGAGTGATGAAGCGATAATAGTCTAATGAGCTTTCATCAAACTCTGTTCGATAATGGGTTTTAATAATCGTTTCGATCTTTTTCGTGATCTCAGCGATTTCATAGGCAAACTCCCAAGTTTTGTCCATCTCCGCATTGACAAAATGGATCGCAATAAACGCAGCCTCGTCAATTTCAAAAGAGACCCCTAAATCATTTCGAACAACCTCGATCGCCTTTTCACCAACCGCGTATTCATCCGGATAGAATCGCGCGATATCCCAGCGCAGAGGATTTTTCAAGATAATTCCCTCGTGATAGCGATCAATCGCTGAATGGATATGATCGGTCAAATTCACATAAATGATTTCATTTAGATTTTTTCCCAATTTGATTTTTCCAAAATTGATGATCTTCTCTGAAACCAAAATATGCTCCATCGGCACATTGATCAATAACTCTGTAAATTTACTTTGTGTTTCCTTATCCTTCAGCAAAAATGTCTTTTCAATCTGCTCAAGTTCGACCGCCTGCCCTTTTTTCTTCCCAAAGGCGATGCCCCGACCCATCAGCAGCACGTCAACACCCTTGCTGTTTGAAGAAATGATGGTATTATTATTTAACACCCGTTTAATGATCATGATTTAAATCCCTCGCTAGCCATAAAAAAAGCCCATTTACATACACGTCCATTGTGCGGTAAATAGGTCCTGCTCACATAAAGTGATAACATCCAACAATTTTTATTTCATTCCCGCATGCTTACCCGAAGTAATAACATCAAGAACTTATGAAAAGGTTATCACGAATGATTAACCCTGTCAATGTTTTTTTAATGTGATTTTCATGGTCACATCACTACTGGTATTGTTACCCGTTTTGATAAAACTGTTTCATCAAGATTGAATAGTGCCGTTTAGCTAGTTATTTATACGCTGATTTTTAATTATCAGCAGCATAAAAAGACCGTTGAGCGAACGGAAAATTACTCTAGTCGTGTCTAGTCAAGTCCCCAATCATTACGTCAAAAATCGTTCGCATTTAACCTCAAAATTCTCAAAATCATGAGCTAATTTACCCATACTAAATAAACCCTTCATGACAGATTCCTCACCAAATAATACGCTTTGATCAGCAAGGTGTCTACCTCATGAAAGAGTCTCCTTAAAAAATGGCGATATAATATATTCGTTTATTTCCCGCACATTAAAGCGATTCAAGACTCCCCTATCACTCTAAATAGTGTCTTTTAGTTTTATTCTGTTTCCGACTATTCTGGAAATTCTTTAAGAGTTTTCTGTCCTTTTTCTTCGACTGTTTAATCTTTCTATTATCAGCGGTTTTTTCCAACATATGATTTTCAGCGCTCGTCTCAATCCCAGCACCTGCTAATGCAATGGTTGGATTCTTCTCCTCAGTTTCATCTGTATTGGATAACTGTGCAGACGTCTTCTCATTCGATGAAACAATCCGATCGTCTAAACTCGTTTGAACACCGAGTGGCGGGTCAATTTCAGAACAGTCTTCAAGCATTTCCTCCTCAAACATAGCCGCATTTGTTTCTTTATAGATACTCATGAGCAGTTCGATCAAGGTCTCTTTGCTAAGCGTATTCAGATCACAGCCATCAATCAGGTTCGCTTCATCACCAGTTGAATCACCAACCTTGACAGATACCTTAGCATGATTACGTTCCAACTCCTCCTGCGTTTGTTCCTTCGGCGCTTTCGAACTAGACACAATCGTGGTACCGATACAATCATAATCCATGAATTCAGCAAAACGGCGTAAGCCATCCTTTTGAAAGATTGTCAGATTTGTCAAAATCTCAAGTATCCGTTTCGTTTCTTCCATACTGTTTCTTGGGTCCGCATCCCGTAATCTCCATGTATGTTTCTTTCCACTGGCGTCCTTATAAATACTCACGAGAGTGTAACTTTCATACTTATGTGTAACAGTTGCACTGCCGCAATTCTTCAAATAGCCTGCTTGAATACGCATGCTTTTCGTTGCCTTTTTATATTTTTTCTCATTGATAAATAAACGTTTTATGATCTGTTGCCACTCTGAATCGATAAAATAGGATTGGAAATAAGGTGAGAACTTTCTCAACGTCTCGCTTGGTTTCGCATCATTATAAATTTCACGGATCACGTCCTGAAATAACAATGAAAAATCTCCCAAAACAAGGGCATGACGCACCATGATAGCGATCGCGTATTCAATGACAGAATCTGCATCCTGTGTTTCCTTGAAATATTGATTCACTTTCTTCTCAACGGTATCACGCTTAGAGCAAAATAATCGCCGTTGTTGAAGTTTCTTTACTTCCATGCTAGACCTCTCCTTTTCATCGTTAGCGATTTTTCGTATGTATTAATGATAGCGTATTAAATAACCCATTACCAATTTTAAAATCTTCGCAAAAATTAAAATTTTGAATTCGCAAAATAGGATTTTTCGCGTAATAAATAGAACGTAACCCAAGCAAAATTGCTTCACCGCGATTTTTTTAAATAAATCACTCCTGAAAAAAAATTGAGAATTTAGGTTAGTCCTTGCAAACGTGACAAGCTCAGCAAAAAGAAGAATATATATGGCCGTTAAAGCCAAAATCTGGAAGCATGCTTAATCAATATTAAGCTAAAAAACGCACATAAACAGGCAACGCATGAGTTATCCGTTGCCTGCTTTCATCTTATTTGGCTGTTAAAAACCGTTACTCCTTATTTACCGATGCGCTTTTCTCATGATGCTTTTTCTGTTTATGATACTCAGCCAAAGCCCGACTGAAATTCGCGATCACGCCCGTGATGATTCCGACACCAATCAGCACATAAATAATCGTAAACAGTTTTCCTAAAGCTGTCTGGGGCGCTAAATCCCCATACCCGACTGTCGCTAAAGTCATGACGGAAAAATACAATGCGTCGAGATAGGTCATCCCCTCGACATTATGATAAAAAACCGTCCCAATCAGCAAAATAAACAACAGCGCCAACATGATCGCCTTTTGTTCTTCCTGTCGAAACAAAATTTTTAAGATGTGCCACAAGCTTCTAAATAATAATAAAAATGCAACCATGAGAACCGCCTTTCAGATCTGTTATATATTATATTCAGCTACCCTATTTTATCAGATATTCGCAGCAGCATAAAATCTCTCATCCACAAAAGTTACTTTACTCACTCTTTATCACTGTCTTTGTTAAAATAAAAGAGCAAAGGAAGTGTTCAACATGTTAAAACTGAAAAGAGCTTATCTACCAGCAGAAGATACTGATGGCTACCGCGTGTTAGTAGATCGCCTATGGCCGCGAGGAAAATCCAAAGAAACGGAAAAAATTGATTTGTGGCTGAAGGAAATCGCGCCCAGTCCTGAGTTACGTAAATGGTTCAATCACGATTCCGAAAAATATCCGGAGTTCCGTGAGAAGTATCGCCAAGAATTACAAAGCGGTCCACAAAAAGAAGCTCTGAAGCAATTACAGGAAATTATCAAGCAACATAAAACAATCACCCTAGTCTACGGCGCAAAAAATGAAACGGAAAACAATGCTCAAGTCCTGTACGACCTTCTTCAATAAAAGACAGTGAGCCTGATGAGCATCCTTCTGACTTATTGACTCATAATATTGGAAAATATAGCGATAAGTATGTCTAACTGAAACCTATGCGCTCCTATGCGCGGCGAGAATAAAACTTGTTTGGGTTAGAAGAAATCGGGATCGTGGCCCTAACTGTTACCTAAATCTTGAGGCATAAGATTCAAAAGGACAATCTTTCCATTCTCATAAGCATAATCTGCTTCACCTGTCAGTAAAAATTACTGACAGTTTTTTTATTGCTAATAAACGCAAAACTACCTAATCAGCATACGCCCAATTAGGTAGTCGTTTTTAATCAATATATTTTACGTGTAAAGCTTTTTAATAAGAAAGGTGAAGCCAAAGTCGTAAACAGAATAATCAAAATAAACGCTGAATAATAATGATCTGTGACCAATCCGCTTTGATAGCCTAGCTGCACAATGATCAAGGCCATCTCTCCTCGCGAGACCATTCCTGAACCTACCATCAAGCTGCTGTTATTGCCAAATCCAGCCAATTTTCCGCCAATGAAGCCGCCAGCAAGCTTTGAAGCAATCGCGATTATCGTCAGAAGTAATATGAACAACAATTGTCTGCTGATTCCCGCAAAGGAAACCTCTAATCCGATACTTACAAAGAAAACTGGGATAAATACCGCATAACCGATTGCCTCCACGTTAACTTGGACATCCTTCCAATCCTTTGTCTGACCAATTGCAACGCCAGTAAAAAATGCGCCGATCACCGAGCTTAAACCGATAAAATCGGCTAAATAGGACATACTCAAACACAGAATCAGTGAAACAATGATCACTGAAGATTCCGCTAAAAGCTTTTTACTCAGCCGCATCAGATACGGCGCGCCCCAGCGAATCAAAAAGAATACACCGGCAAAAAATAGCACCTGTTCTACCAGCATGACTCCCAATGACCGATCATTTCCACCCTGTGCCCCTAAAAAGGACATACTCAAGCTGACAATCAAGACGACTAAAATATCATCCACCACAGAAGCGCCAAGAATCGTCGACCCTTCTTTAGTATTGATCACATTTAGTTCCTTCAAAACCTCAACCGAAATACTGACAGACGTTGCCGCTAAGATCAGCCCTAAGAAAAAGGACTCATTTAGTTGAATCTGAAAAACAATCCCGCCAAGCGTTCCTAACAAAACCGGAAAAAGAATTCCTAAAACGGCCACATACATCCCCGGACGAAAATATTTCTTAAGCAAGGACAAATCACTTTCGATCCCAGCCAAAAACATCAATAGAATTACGCCTATCTCAGAAAAATCCTCTACTAAAATATCCGGATGAACCAAATTGAAGCCAGCCGTTCCTAACAAAATTCCCACCAACAGCTGGCCGATCACCGCAGGTATGCCGAACCTTCTAAAAAAGTGACTCGCAACTGTTGTACTGATTAAAATCAAACATAAAACACCGATAAATGCCATTTCCTTCATCCCCTCACATTTCACAATAACAAATCATTTTGACTTTAATCGTGAAATTGTCTCAACCTCTTTAGTCTACCGAAAATGAAATCGATTGGAAAATAATTGGATTCAATGGAAATGCATTGTAAATTTTTGCATTACAAATATCTTCTCACCGCTTTTTGATAGTCCCGATAGCGCTCACCGAAAACAGTGGTCAAATAGTTTTCCTCTCCGCGAATCTGCAAATCAAACAGGAACAACGCCAACACCGCCATTACAATCATAAGGAGATTCGGAAATATCAGCGCAAAACCCAGATACAACAAATCAAAGGCCACAAAAGCCGGATTTCGACTAAATCGATAAATTCCAGTAGTCACTAATTCTGTTCGTTGTTGTTCATTAAAGCCCGCTCGCCAATTCAATCCCATCGCTTTGACCGCAATAAAGAATAAAATTACTCCTAAAAAAGTTAGAACTAATCCAGCATATCGCCAGCCTGTTTGATTAACAGCGAATAGGAATGGCGCAAGAAACTGAATAAGCGCACCAAATCCAGTCATGATTCGTAAAACAATTTCAAAATACTTTTCACGCGAACTCTGTTTGTCACCCAGTAAGTTAACCTTGATTCCCTGTTTTCTTAGCACCCATGCCTTCCCAAGGTAAATCAAATAGAAGGCTGTTAAACCCAGCAATGCACTAACACGTATTAGCATGTGAATTCCTCCTTTTACATATGAATTTATATTCATATGTATATTATTTCATATGAACATTCTCCCGTCAACAACAAATCTACTAACTTACTTCCCGTAAAAATAACCACCCAATGACCGTTGAGCCTAGTCATTGGGTGGCTAATAAAAAAATTATCCTTTTTACAATTGAATATCCTCAAGGTTGTCTGTAATAATCCAATCATCCATATTTTTTTCGCGATTATAATAGAAGGGTTCAATCTTCTCTAAATGGCTAACTTCATAGAGTCCGATACACTTTTTTCCATACCATCTAGTTTTTTGTTTTTCAGATAAATTTAGCTCCTGTCCAAAACCTTCGATAAACTCCGTTGATTCTTCAGGAGTCATTTTGTATTTCTCAATCACTTTGGTTAGCAGACCGCGGTGAGTGATTTCCATATTTCCGCCCTTTTCAACAAAATATAGGATATCGTTCTCTTTTGCTCGCCCACCAAGCGGACTCTTCTTACCAGCCGAACCGCGAATGATCATTGTTTTCTCACCATTGATCAATTTTTCCAATTCCTTGCCTTCATTGTCTAAATAAACCAAATGCTCTGCTTGCCCTTCTCTTTTTTGGTACCAATCTCTATTTTCCATTCCTTCAGCCTCCATAATCTAAAAAAACTTGTTACTAATTACTCTATAGTAGTACAGAATAAATTTCTACTCATTTTCTGTGTCAAAATTGGTAAATTTTCAACTCGTGAATATAGAAAACATGATTAATAGGAATTAAATTAAATAAAACTATTGTTTAATAAGACATTTTCAAAAAAGAATTTAATCGTAAAATACTCAGGAAAACACGTTAGTTCATGATCATTTGATATACCCATTAAAGATCAAGGTTTGTTGTTCTTTTTAAATAGAAAAACAAATACCTCACAAACTTTCGAAATTGATCGTTTACAAGGTATTTGTATCTATTTTATCATGCTCTTCTCAAATCATTAAATTTCTATTCCACAGCTGCATCCAACAACGCCTGAGCAATTTTATCTGTCGTTACAAGAATATTAATCAGATTTGTCTCAATGGCGATTTTTGCAATATCCGTTCTTCTGATGTCATCCACAATCGTCATTACTTGAGGCATTTTTCTGATATTTTCCAACGTAACTCCCACGATACTTTTGTTGATCTCGTTATCAACTTTCTGGCCATTAGCATTAAAAAAATTGGAATTGATATCCCCCACAACCTTATCTTTTTTCAACTGTTGAATATCTTTTCCAGTCAGATAGCCTATCTCTTCCATTGTACTTCCCGCATAAGGATTTCCTAAACCTACAATCGCAAAATCAACGTTGGAACCATCATCAAGAACTGATTTTATCGTTTGATTGTTTCTTAAAGCGACCGCCAATTGCTCATCTGGTAGCATCGCAGGCGTATACAGGTATTTTGATTGCCCTCGAATTTTTCGGGCAAGATCATGACACAGCTGATTGGAATGAATATTAACATGTGAATCGCCCATTCCACCAATCAATGGCACGACAGAGACTGCCATGTTGGAGCTATGAATAATAGAATCAACGATACGGCGGATTCCTTTCCCCCACGAGATTCCGATACGATCAATTGACTTCAAACGACTGTTCAAATAATGAGCACCATAGTTGGCAGCTACTTTTTCAACCTCTTCATTCGTGAGATCCTTAGAATCAATGACCATGGCGGTTTTCAATCCATAGACTGCTTCCAAAGAGCGTTCCAATTTGGAGGTATACTCATTTTTACTGTTGATCGTAATTTCTACAATCCCCTGTTCCCTTGCATCCAGTAAAAGCTTAGAAACAAGAGAACGGGAAACGCCAATTATCTTAGCGATTTGAGCTTGTGTCAGTCCATCCTCGTAGTATAAGCAAGCAATTTTTATAATATTTTTTTCTTCAAAAGTATTCATAATTCCCTTCCTTTACTATGGATTAACTGATTTTGAACTATTCAAATGAGATTTCATCTCCGACAGTTAATACTGGAAATACCTTTGGTTCGACTAAAATTGCACCAGGCAGAATTTCATTATTTTCGCCATCTCTAAAATAGATAGAAATATGTCCTAGTGACTCAAAATTTGGATTCGCCTCTTCACCCACATCAAGAATACGATATTCCTGTTCTCCAATAGTCAACCGTCCGTTCTTCTGGATTACGTCTTTCGGTTCTTCCGAACTTTCATGAATGACACAGATGTCTCTCAGTTCTGCCATTGCTTGCGGACCGAATAAGACTAATAGAAATTCTTCTGCGAAATCCTCAACGATCGGACCGATTTCTATGATTTTTGTTTTGTACATAATCAGACTCCTAACTCGTCTTAAAATAGATTTCTATGCAAAAGTTTCATCTTGTAATTTACGCAATTTGTAAACAGTCGTTGATTCGTCTAACTCAATATCATCGATCGTCAAAAAGGCGCCATCTTTAATGTCACGTTTGGCAACTGAAGTCCCTCCGACTAAACCAATTGGCACGTTACCGTTTTTCTTCATGTCAGCATGTGTTTCTAACACACCGCGAACACAATACCCGCCGATGCCATCGATTTTTTCACCTGCTTTAATATCACGTTTTGCCACTGCAACAGTTTCGGAAATTGGTGCACCTAAAGGAACGATGGCTGTATCATGTTCTAAGACTGCTCGCGCGATAGTTAATGGTGTTTCCAAGCTGCACAGGTGATACGGACGGAATAAGATATGATGATCACGCTCGCCTTTTTTCAATAAATAGTTTAGCTCGTGCTGAACGCCTTCATTTTGTCCTTTCACGATACAGAAGATTCCTGGAGCAATCCCATCAACATATTCGACAACGCCAAAGCTATTTAAAACGCCGCCGTTTTCTTTCAAGTTTAATTTTTCGACTGTTCCGTCTAAGTCCGCTGAGATTCCATGCATCCCCACAACATCTGGAACGTAGCCAATCGCATTAGACAAGAGGTTCATTTCAGCCATTGTTTTAGTCCCATCCTGGAATGCGGCCAGCATGTGGCTGTTCATCCCTTTGGAGTCTGCTTCTGCCTGGGCAGTATCTGGATTCGCGCTTACTTTTAAGGCATTGTTTTTTCCTTTGCCGGCTACAAGGACTTCCATCCCCATACTTTTGGCAAATTCATACATTTGAACGGTTGCTGCAGGCTCGTCACCATCTGAACCAGTGTAAACAAGATCAGCGGCATCGTAGAGTTTCTTCATTAAAGGTCCCACGGTAATATCGATCTCTACATTTAAGAGCACTAAATGTTTCTTGGCAATCAGCGTTTCCAATGAGATTTTCGCTCCTGCTTCTGGAACACCTGTCGCATCGACAATCACTTCAACATTTGGTGAGTGAACGATTTCTTTAAAGTCTGTACTTGTCAAAATATTTACTTTTTCAGCCGCACTGGCATTGTAGGCATCTGCCGCTCTTTTTGCCGCATCTAAATTAATATCGCTGATTCCTGCGACAATCATACCTGGAATCGTTGAAATTTGTGAAACCATGCCGTAGCCCATTTGCCCTGCACCAATTACCCCAACCTTGATTGGCGCGCCATTTTGTTCTCTCTCTAACAATTTTCCATATAATGTCATGTTCTTTCCTCCGATGTTTTCTTTGTTTTTATTTCATTTTTAATGAAATCGATTGATTGTTTTAACGCTTCTTCATGCTTCACCTTTAAAACAGCTTCCGGAATCGTATCAATGCGATGCTTCTCAATAGCTGAATAGCGCTTGAACTTCGCAAAGATCGTCAATCCAGTCATTACTTGGCATTCTTCAATCACGCCGTTTGGATTCGCCACCATCAATACAATGCTTCTTGCTTTAAACCTGCTTTGAGACATTCCAATTCCTAAGAAGCCTTGACTGTTCTCTTTTACGAGATTATCGACTGTCTTTTTATAGTAGTTCGAATGTCTCAGTGATGTGAATACATTGAGCGCCAGCAACAGGACCACCAGCAATGCTAAGCGAAGTTCAGCCATACGTATTCTCCTATCTCTTATAGATACTCATTCAGGATGCGATTCGCCAAAATTTTTGGTGAATTCGCAAAGTTTCCAATGGTCGATCCCGCGATATGCGGCGTGATCGTTACATTTTCTAAGGTCAAATACGGATGATCCGCTGGTAAGGGTTCCTGTTCGAAAACATCGACTGCCGCTCCCGTGATTTCTTTTGTCTGTAACGCTTCGATCAAATCTGTTTCATTGATCAATCCTGAACGGGCGCTATTAATCACGACTGCCGAAGACTTCATTTTTTTGAAATGCTCTTTATTCAACATATTTTTTGTTTCAGGCGTTAAACGATAATGCATCGAAATGATATCAGCTTGAACAACCAACTCATCCAAGGAAACCTGCGTATCTTCGCTTTCTCCAGTGAAATAATCATCAAAGAAAATGATCTTGCCGCCAAATGGTCGTACCAAGTTCGCTACCTTTTGCCCGATCGCGCCGTAACCGACTAATCCAACAACGGATTCCTTCAATTCAGGAGCCAATACACCATTCGGATAATGCTTTTCCCACTCGCCGTTGCGTAATTTCCGATCGGCGCGAGCGATATTGCGAATTTCAGAAAGCATTAAGCCTACCGCATATTCAGAAACACTCGTTTCGCTTCGTCCAGGTGTATTAAAAACCGTAATCCCTTTTTCTTCCGCGTACTGGCGATTGACGTTCTCAATTCCGGCCCGCAGCACACCGACAAATTTCAAACTAGTCGCTTTGTCGATCACTTTTTTACCGATCGGGGCAAACTGAGTAATGATGTATTCGTACTCTTCGATTCCTTCTATTAAATAAGCTGGCAGATCAACTGCTTCACTGCCCTGTTTTTCCAGTGTGATGTTGTCCTTTTGGAGAGCTTCTAAATCTGCGTGCTTCCATTCCTTCACTTCAACCTCAATACCTTTTTCCTTCAATAAAAGTAACCCGTCACTCATCATTTTCTGATCAATGAATAAATCTGCAATTGCCAAACATTTAGCCATCTAACCTTCTCCTATTCTTTAATTTAAAATTACTGAAACGCGATAGTTTCCTGGTGTGCTTGCTGTTTCAAACGCTTTTTGGATTTCATCTAATGGAATTTGTGTTTCTACTAGCTTCGAAACATCTACCCTGCCGGTGTTCAGCATTTCAGCAGCGTCAGAAAAATCCTCTAAAGTAGAACCATAAGTGCCGATCAGCTCCAAACGCATATAGTGAACCTTGTTTGGATCAACATCCATTTCAGGGGCAGGATAACCTGCGGCATACATGGATATTTTCCCATCCTTCGGTTTGACCATTTGCAGGGCTTGATTGTTCGCCGGTGTAACTCCTACTGCGACGATCACAATGTCAGCTCCTTTGCCATTCGTCAGTTCTTTTACCTTTTGGACTGGATCAACTTCTTTTGGATTGATTACTTCAAAGCCCATTGATTTTGCAATCTCGACCTTCTTCTCCATCAGTTCAGAAACGATGACCCTTGCGCCAAAAGCGCGCGCTGTTTCAGCATTTAATAATCCCATTGTGCCTCCGCCGATAACAACAACTGTATCCGTTCCAGATTTCACACGAAGTTTTTTCATATTTTGAATAACAGACGATAACGGCTCAACAAACGCCGCTTCAGACGGCGACAAATCTGGATTCATCTTGACAAAGCTTTTTGCTTTTCTGACGAAATAATTGGCAAAGCCAAAGATTCCATAGCACTCATCTGAGTAGTTGTGACCAAATTGTTTGATATTCTCACACCCGGTCACTTCTCCATGCTTGCATTCATCACAATACCCGCAATAATCGTAAACAACACTCACGCGATCACCAACATCATAGGTGTCGCCTACCGCAGAACCTTTAGCCACGATCGTTCCCGAACATTCGTGACCGCCTGCCATGGGATAGCCTTGGTGCTCACGCAAGCCCAGCCATTGTTGATAATCTGTTGTACAGATATTGCACGCATCCTGCTTCACTAAGATTTCATCTGCCAAAAGCTCTGGCATTGGCATTTCTTTTACTTCTGCAACGCCCTTTTCTACTAAACATCCAAATTTGATTTTGTCTGGAATCAATTTACTCACCTCTAATTTTTTTTAAAGTCCAAATGACATGAAATAGGCCACAACGACCGCCAATGGACCTGTAATCACACGTGAAAATAAAATTGCTGGAACACCGGTAGAAATCGTATCAGGATCAGCTTCTCCCAAAGTCATTCCAACAGGCGCGAAATCACAACCAACCTGCGAGTTGATTGCAAATAACGCAGGTAACGCATAGTGGGGCGGGATCGTTCCATTGGCAATTTCCGTCCCGATCAAAAGTCCGATTACCGCAGCAATGACAGCCCCCGGCGCCAACAATGGTGATAGAAATGGCAAACTAGTAATCAAACCCAAAATTACTAAACCAATCAAGCTTCCCGCGAGCGGTGACAAGACCTTCGCAATCAAATCACCGATGCCAGTATAATTAATGATTCCGATTAACGTAGCAACAAACGCCATAAACGGCAGAATGTTCGTCATCACTGTATCAATCGTTTCTCGACCTGCTTGATACATAATATTAATGAAGTTGCCGGCTGCTCGACCGATTTTGTCAATGAACCCAATGAAGCCCTTCTTCTCATTTCCGTTGCCGTTGGATTCGGTTGTTGCTTGTTCCTTCGGCATTTCTTCCACAGTCGAAGCCATCGGTTCTGTTTTGATTTCTTCAACAACAGCGTCTTCAGTACCGTCACCATTGACTAACTCAAGATCATTGATAGTCGTTCCTGAGACAAAAATATCTTCAGTCATAAATTTCGCTAGCGGTCCAGAAGGCGCTTGCAATTTAACATTGACTGTCGGAATCCTCATTCGCGGATAGGTACCGCAACGGGCTGTTCCGCCACAATCAATCACTGCCGCAAGCGTTTCTTCCTTTTCAACTGGATTTTTAAAAGCATCAACGGCTGTTGTTCCCGTTAATTCAGCAATTTTCTCAGCCACCGGATGAATTCCTCCACCTGTAACGCTGATCACATATCGTTTCTTATGGTCAGGAGTAAGAGTTAATGGGCCGCCCCATCCGCCCTTTCCTTTATGAACAATCACTTTTTTACTCATTTTTTCCCCTCCGCGTTCGGTCTAAGCATTGACTGCTTTTTTCTTATCTCGACTTGATAAAATGGCAACAATTCGTTCGGTGATCACACCGCGAATAAGAATGACTACAAAGCCCGCCAGAAGATATCTCAGCCCTAGTTCACTTTGACTACCAACTTTCGCGAAACCTTGAGCAACTCCTAAATAGACAAAAAGTTCAGCAGCATTCGCATGAGGAAATAATCCGACAATCGGATGAAGCATAGAGACAGTTGAATCATAGTAAGCAGCCTTATGCTCCTCCTTCAAAAATCGACCGAATGTGTAGCACATCGGATTTGTCAGGAAAAAACAAGCTAAGAATGGAATTAATGTATATCTTAGAACAAAAAACTTCGTGCACATCTGCATAAATCCGAAAACTCTTTCCTCGCCGATAATCTTGATCAAAGCGTTTATAAAAAGAATCAACGTAATCAGCAGTGGAATGATTCCTGTCAGAAAACCAACAAACGTTTCAGCACCTGCTTGAAACATCCCAATAAAACCGTCTGATAACTTAACTAAAAAATCCATAACCTTCCTCCTGTTGTAGAATTTGATACGCGCGCGCGATTTCATATCATTTGACACGAATTGTGTCATCCGATATGATCGAGTTCATAATAGCAGGTGACACAAAAGATGTCAATTGGGATTTTAATCTTTTTTTTTAATCGATTTTGGTATAAAATCAAAGAAAGGATTAAACGGTGTTATTGAAAAGGAGGTTTTTTAATGAATAAATCTGAAGAACGAAATTTAATCAAAGTAGCTACCCTCTATTACAAAGAAGGCTTAACACAAGTACAAATATCAAAGAAACTAGGCGTTTCTAGATCGCTCATTTCCAAATGGCTAGTCGCCGCAAGAAACCAAGGATTTATCGAATTTTTCTTTAATAGTGAAGAAGTCTACTCTGTTGAACTCGAAAATAAACTAGAAGAAAAGTTTGGTTTAAAATCCGCAACTGTTATTGATACGAATAATTTATCTGCTTCAGAAATAGAAAAAGTTTTAGGACAAACAGCCGCTCTGGCAATTAAGGGGAAGATCGAAAACGTTCAATCAATCGGGCTCTCTTGGGGGAAATCAATCAAATCCTTAGTCACTCAGTTTCCTTTTGAATCCTATTCTGATAAGGTTTTTATTCCGCTCATCGGAGGGATGGGGATAAACAATTTTGATATTCATTCCAATCAGCTGTGTTATGAATTCGCACGTAAGACAAGAAGCTCATCAAAATATTTATACACCCCTGCCCTAGTAAGCAATTCCACCATTCGTTCTGAGTTTGAAAACAATGAATATATTCGTGAAATTTTAGACGAGGCCAAGCAAGTTGATATGGCAATTGTCAGTATCTCCTCGCCTTACCACATCAACACTATGGAAGAAATTGGCTATATTACCAAAACGGATATTAAGGAGTTGGAGGATTTGCACGTTGTTGGTGACATGAATTCCCGATTTTTTGATAAAAACGGTGTGGAGGTCGACCATGACACCAACACAAATGTCATTGGTATTAGTATTGAAGATCTTAAGAAAATTCCGCAGGTTGTGGCATTGGCGTATCATGAGGATAAATGGTCCGGTGTTTATTATTCTTGTGTCAATCATCTGATTACTGATCTGATCACTACAGATGTCATCGCCAAACAAATCCTAAAAGCAGAACTATAACTTATTCCATTCGTGTCATGAGGTGCTTCTATAGATGCACCTCTTTTATAGCCAGTTAAACGCACCAAATTTTACAAAATATTTGTTTGGATTAGTCCGAGAAAAAGATGATCGAACCCATATCAAAAAGCCCCGAAAAATTTCCGCAGCTTTTGGAATACTCCTTTAGGAAATATATTCAATTTTCATTTTACAAGTAAAAGGCTCTGTATGGTCCCTCCAAGGTTGGTTGAAAACTCGGTAAGATAGATGTTAACAAGAATGTTCGAATCTTCGCAGCTTATTATAATCAGACTGGTTTTAACTTCATTACTATACACTAAATTAACCAAAAATCCTTCTGTTTTCTGAGATAAAACCATTTTATATACGTCAAGAATCAATAGCATCTAAATCTTTTCAATTATTCTTTTTTCTTTTCAGGTAAAACTATCCCCAGTTTGTCAGCAATTTTTCTAATCCTATTCCTAGTTTTCTCATAAGTGTAATCTAAATTGATCACTCTGTAATAGGTTCTACGTGAAATAGCCAACTTACTAATTGCCTGAGCTACAGGAATTTGCTTTCTATTTTTATAAATAAGTAACAAGCGTTCTATTTGTTTATCCGTTAATTGACTTCCGCCTCGTTTACCACGTAATTCCTCTCGCTTTTTTTCCTTCATTTCTGAAGTTAACTCTTTCTTCTCCCGCCTTTTCTGGTAAATAAATGGTCTTATTTCTTTTAGCTCTTTAATAGTGTTCTTCAGATCAATTACCTCCTTATTTAACTTATTAATTTTTCTATTGTGAACAAGAGCAGAGTTATTAATTTTTTGATCAATAGCATGCTCTTTTTCCTCAAGATATCTTTTCTTTTTATTAAGTTGATCATCTAGATCCAAATCTCTACGGTAATATTCTAATTCTTCTTTACTTATTTTCTCCAACTCTTTTATTCTCTTCTTCGCCTTTTCGTACTCCAGCCTCAGATTTTGCTTTTCTTTTTCTGACTCTAAATATACACTTTTCAAATTTTTTATTTCTTCATTTGCTTTCCGATTGTGTTCTTTTAGTTTTCCAAAATTCTCTTTATTATTTTTAGCTGTTATCCTTAAACGATTAACAATTTCTTTTTGCCGTTTTGCCTCTTCCTCCCATGAGAGCATTACCATGTAAAGTGCGTCATAATTAGTACCATTTTCTTCTATGTCTGCTTCAATTTTTTTGGATAATTGGACTAATAGACTATAGGCACTTTTCTTTTTCGATTTATCCTCATTGTTCATTTCCATTCCTCATTCACTGTAACTTTTATATTAATATAAAAGTTACACCAAAAATAGAATTAAGTCAATGATTCCTACAGAGTCATCTACATTTTCTATTCCTTGTTCTTCTTGTATTTTTTTCTTTTCAACAAAAACAAAATTTTCATTTCTTTATGAATTTAAAAATAGGATTTTTTTCTCTTCAACAAGGATGATTATCCTTGAAAAAGCTTCGTTAATTAATCACTATACGTTATTTTAATTAATATTTATGTCTATGAACACTTTAGGTAATTTGTAAAAAAATATTTTAAAATGAACTATGACATATCTGAAAACTCCGCAAAGATGCGATATGTTCAGGTTAATTGGAGCGCTCGTATCTGTGTGGCCTACCAGAAGACCGATACGATTTTCAGAAAATTGTCTACACTCGCTTTTATTCTTAAGAGACAGTGGTTTATTAATAGCAATCTTTCTAATTCTTTAAGCGAAAGCAACAATATCAGCATCGACTCTACATAAATAAAAGCTGATCAACCTAATGCATGTGAAAAATATGGCAAACTGAGCAATGTGAAACAGCATATTGGTAATACCTGTGACGGAAAACAACGAAAATTCATGCATTGATAGATGGTTTAGGAAATCCACTTGTCTTCTTTTTATATGAAAGACAAACGAAAAATGCCATTTCAGCAATCCATTTGTTAGAACAAATTGAAGTTGCAGAAAGAAAAGAAATCCTGATGCCGAAAAG
>CWHL01000015.1_pt1 | contig 17321 bp, 16 predicted proteins | sample 664021 | NCBI WGS metagenome assembly CWHL01 (sample SAMEA3735894, study PRJEB9488) | human gut metagenome | biome: ENVO:mammalia-associated habitat; material: ENVO:feces | place: Malawi | collected 2009-02-27
ATAAAAACTGGCTATTAAATGTGATAGGATTTTGATTGTGAAGGAGGTGAGAAAGAAATGAACCAGCGGAGAATAATTTTTTTCTTGTTACTAATTATTTTACTCCCAAATCTGAATGTCTTTTCTGCAGGTGCTGAAGAAATAACGAATTCTACCAGTTCATCTGAGAAACCGAACCAAAGTATAGAGGATAGCATGAAGCTCAACGAAATTGCAAATCCTGCTGAAACCGATACAAGCAAGGTGGATGAAACGACAGAGTCAACAGCGTCTTCAGAAGAAGCGAAAGAAGCAACAAAAGATTCTGAAACAGAAGAAAAAACGACGGAAAGTTCAGAAACAAAAGAGGATAGTGAAGAGGTCGAAAAGGCTGATTTGCGCCTTTTGGCAGCCAATGAGGCGGAAGTAAGTACATGGGCTGATTTTGTAAATGCTATTCGAGACGAAACCATCACCAAAATTATCCTTGCCGCAAGCTTCGATAATCCTAGTGCATCAGATACAAGGCTTTCTGCCTATGCCAGAAAAAATGATTTAGAGATTGACGGGCAGGGGCACCGAGTGAATTTTAAAGATTCGTCGATCTATTTAGCTTTACCACAAAATGCTATTGGGTCCTTCCACATGCATGATATTGTGTTAAATCAAACCTATGCTGGAGCCTATTCAGAAGACATCGTCGGAACTCGATTGATTACTGCGAACGGTGTCAAGTGGAAATATCGATTTGGGAATATCACCGCTGAGTCGGGGGTGCAGCGATTAGCCAGAGCCTCTCATTCAGAGGTGAGAGTATATGGCGATATGGATATTAATACACGAGCGGAAAATTTCTATTTAGGCAGTCTTATTATGGAGGATGGAACCCAATATAAAGGGAACGTAAACTACTATAATTTCTCTGTCTTTTGGTACAACGATGCAGCGAATGCTGGATCAACCGGAGCTTCCAGAGAGTTTACAATCGGGAAGAATTGTCGTGTCGACGTTGGACAAACGCAAACTGCGGGGCGTACATATCCTGCTGTTTATCATCATTATCTTGCTCTAACGGTTGGCGAAAACAGTGTGTACAACGTGGATATGCCAGGAAATGCGGTACGTTTTGATGATGCTGGTGCCGGAATGACAATCAAAAAAGGTGCTGTCGTGAATTTGACGAGTAAACAAGCATCTGGTTCAGTAGTGGCCTTTAGTAACAATAATACCTATCTGAATGCAGAACCTGGGAGCTATCTTTATGTCATTGGGACAAGTAGTCAGCCTTTGATCAATTTAGCAGCGGATGCTACAGGAATCGCGAGTGTCAATCGAACAGGGAATTCCTTAACATTAAACAGCCCTGCTCAATATGATTTGCGAAATTTACATGATAGTCGAACGGCGGTAAATGTTGCTTATGGGAATACTGCAAATAATAAATTCTCTATTCTTGATTCAGATATCGATTTATGGAAGGTCGGTGTTCCAGTTCTTGGACCATCTAATGAAACCTATGCTAAAGTTCCAAGTCTTGAGGTAGTTGGAAGCGGAAGCGGAGAAGTTGTAACGACATCGGTGGCTTCACTGAATCAATTCAAACAGGCAAACTACCGTCGAATTTCAGGAATGAATCAGAATCCAAAGATTGAATGGACGCCGGTTACAGATGCGGATAAAACAATTAAGGGTCGTGTGATTATTGGGGAAGTACCTGATAATAATGGTTTAGTCGCTGGAGAAATCAAATACATTCCGGTCTATGCCTCAGAGAATCAGGCGAAGCTCACTTTGACTGATACTTATGGGAATGTTCGAGACAATCTATTCACAGATGTAAATGGCTATGCTTCTTACTCAGATACAAATGACCCGATTCAATTTCAAAAAGCTGGTGAAAAAATTTCAGGTATCGCTGAACGGGGACCTTGGCTCACACCTGATCCAATTGAAACCACCGTTATTGATGCAACACCACCAGAACCCGCTAAAGTAGATCATTCGGACGCCATCCAAAGTACGACTACTAAGCTAACGGGAACTGGGGAGCCTAATAGCATTATAACATTAACCGTTAATGATCAGCCATCGGGGATTCCAGGACAGCTGGTCGGCGCGGATGGAAAATGGGAAATTGATATCTCTAGTTTGAATCTTGTGAAGGACGATGTTCTTCAATTCTTTTTACAAGACCAAAGTGGACCTATTACTGAACTTAGTGAAGCAGAACGTCCAAGCACAAATAACGCGATCGGCAATATCAATCCAAAAACTGATTTGAATTATCGTGATGCGACATTCAAGGCAGCGACAAAAGCCACCGTGGTAGGGTATCTATCTTTGGCCTCAGTGCCGGAAGGACTAGAGTTTGGAAACAATCAAGTGTCGAACAAGACACAAGAGTATCGTCCAACAGTCAATGGTGATCTGGTTGTTTCAGATACTCGCGGCGGAGCGAAAAAGCCTTGGCGCTTAACGTTAAGTCAATCAGAAGAACTGACAAACGGCACGATATCGCTTGGAGATACGCTTTATTACACCTCTCAATTATGGGAAAAGCAAATTACGACAGCGACACAAATCGTGGAGTCGGGAACCTTTGCCTCTGATGGCTCAAAGAATATATCGGCTGATTGGCAAGGTAGCAACGGGTTCAAGCTGACGGTTCCGGTCGAAAAACAACGTGTCGGAGACTATTCAGGAAAATTGTCATGGAAACTAGAAGATGTCCCAGGAAATTAGGTGAGTAGATGAGACGATTAGTTATAAATAGTTTATTGATCATGCTGGCGCTCTTTACTACTGTGCCTGTCTTTGCGGCAGATGCTAACTATGATAGTAACGGGGTTACAGCGTTTTACGGAAAATATGAATACCCAAAAGATGAACCAGAAAAAGAACAGCCGTTGGAAAATGAAGAAGGCAACCAAGCCTCCGTGAATGGAGAAACACGCGGAACAGCAGGTGAGACGACAAATCAATTAATAAGCAGATTACCGTCTTATAAAGGAGAAGGCACCATCATTCCGGCGACGGGAGATACCTCAAATCTATTCGCTACATTGAGTGGTTTTTTCTTATTGTCACTCGTCTTTTTTAAACTGAAGGAGGAGGAGAATGGTGAAAAAAATTCAATTATTTAGTTTTCTTCTCCTGCTCTTTACAACCTCTGTTGGACAAAAAGCTGTACTGGCTGATACTACAGATACGCATATGAAGTACCAAAGCGGTGGAGAGACAACGGTTAAGCCGCTTGATCCTTTACTGCCGGACCCGTTAAAACCAGTGGTACCTGTTGATCCCACTAATCCAGCTGGTCCGATGGAAGGTACTGGCGGCAGTCTTTCCTTTGATTTTGCCTCTAGCTTTCAATTTGGAAGTCAGGCAATTTCGACTAAAGATGAAACATATTATGCGCTGCCGCAGGAATACACTGATTTTGACGGAACGAAGAAAAAGGGCCCCAACTATGTTCAAGTAACGGATGTTCGCGGAACTGGCTCAGGTTGGCAATTGAGCGTGAAACAAAATGGTCAATTCCAAACCGCTGAAGCGCAAAAGCTTGCAGGTGCTGAACTATGGCTTAAAAATGGTGAAATGATCTCGACTCTTTCAGATTCTTATGCGCCAAGCGCCAAGGAAACGATCGAAATGCCATTGGATTCGGAAGTCAATGTTATAACTGCGAACAATGAACAAGGAATTGGCACTTGGCTGTATCGGTTTGGCTCAGATGAAACCAGTGGCGGACGTTCGGTTCAGTTAAACGTTCCCGGCAGCTCGGTAAAATATGCAAAAAAATATCAAACTTCCCTAACATGGAGTTTAAAAGATGTACCTTAAGGAAACCTAAAAAACTTTATTACGAGGAGAACATGACGATGAAAAACGTAAAATTAATGACAGTCGCAACTTTAGCAGCGTTATCTTTATCAACTGCTGGCGGACTGATTACACAGGCGGACACAGTTGATTACGATTCAAATGGTGTAGTGGAATTTATTCCAAATACTGACCCGACAAAACCAGTTGACCCAACTGATCCAGACCCAACGAACCCAGTGGATCCAGTTGATCCGACTGATCCAACAGGTCCAAAGCCAGGAACAGATGGTCCGTTGTCGATTGATTATGCTTCATCATTAGACTTTGGGGTAAATAAAATTACCAATAAAGATGAAGTCTACTATGCAAGAGCTCAACAATACAAAGATGGACATGCGGCAACACCGAACTATGTTCAGGTTTCTGATAATCGCGGAAACAATGCCGGATGGACCTTGAAAGTAAAACAAAATGGCCAATTCAAAGCAACCGGTACATTGAACGATACATTGACAGGCTCTCAAGTAAAACTTGTTAGTCCGACCGTAAACAGCAACTCAACAGCTGTGTTTCCAACAGCAGCGGCAACGATCGAGCTTGATCCAGCTGGGACAGAAAGTTTAGTGATGTCAGCGAAAGTGAATCAAGGTGCTGGAACTTATTCTAACCATTGGGGAAAAGTTGAAACAGTTAAAGAAACAGATAAAGATGGAAATGAAGTGGATGCTGAAGTAACAAAGGCTGTCACGTTATCAGTACCCGGCAGTACACCCAAAGATGCAGTGAAATACAGCACCTCATTAACATGGAGCTTATCAGACGTACCAGGCAACTAACACTAACTTAGGAGGATGACTACAAATGAAAAAATTTGGTTCTTTATTTTTAGCTACTGCTATCTTAGCAGGAATCACCTTAGCGCCAGCTGTGAGTTTTGCGGCTGATGGCGGGGAATACGATACAAACGGTGTGATTACTTTCACCCCCAATAACGGAACTACTGATCCGGTTGATCCGGTGGACCCGACCAATCCGGTTAAGCCAGTTGATCCAACTGATCCAAGCGGGCCAAAACCAGGTACGACTGGCCCATTGTCGATTGATTATGCGTCAAGTCTAGATTTTGGTTCACAAAAAATTACTTCTAAAGATGAGATCTATAAAGCAAAAGCGCAAAAATATCTTGATAAGGACAACGTAGAACAAACGGGGCCTAACTTTGTACAAGTAACTGATAATCGTGGAACTGAAAAAGGTTGGACATTGCAGATGAAGCAAAACAGTCAATTTACGACAGCAGATGCCGACGAGTTGACAGGCGCAGAAATCACTTTCAAAAACGGGAACGTCGTGACTGCCTCCGATTCAGAAAAACCAACAGGACAGGCAACGATTGTCGCTGATCCATCTGGAGATTTGAAAAATGTTATGTCGGCGAAAGATGGTCAAGGTGCTGGAACATATTTACTTGATTGGGGTACAGATGCCGCAACCGCAGCTGAAAGTATTGAATTGAGCGTACCTGGCTCAACAACGAAATATGCGAAGAAATATTCAACAACATTTACTTGGGTTCTTAGTGACACACCAGGAAACTAATTAAAAAAGAAGAATGAAGAAGGGGTGTTTTCCAGCATCCCTTTCTTTCACTGAAAGGATAACGGTACGATGAAATTTAGAAAATTTGTGATGCTGGCAGTTGCCATTTTAAGTAGTTTGATGCTGACGACTCCGGGGATCGCATCGGAGTTCAATTTTGCGGTGACTCCTAAAGCGTCAGAAAATCAAATCGACAAGCAAAAGACGTATTTTGATTTATTATTGGCTCCTAACCAAGAGGATACCCTGACTGTAGACCTGCGGAATGATACAGATAAAGAAGTCGTGATCGAAGCACAGATAAATAGTGCAACAACAAATGGCAATGGTGTCGTTGAGTACAGTAAGAATGAGATCAAGCCTGATGAAACATTAAAATACAATATAAAAGACTATGTAGAAGCGCCCGAAGAGATCACACTAAAACCGCAATCAGCGGCTGAATATAAAGTAAAAATACATATGCCAAATGAAAAATTTGCTGGTGTCATTGCCGGCGGGATCACGTTTAAGGAAAAAACAACGGATCAAACAAACATTTCTTCAGATAAAAATGATAAAGGCTTGGCAATCAAGAATGAATATTCTTATGTTGTAGCTTTATTAATGCGCCAAATAACTGAGAATGGTTCACCAGACTTGAAGCTGCAGCGCGTGATTCCTAATCAACGAAATGCGCGTAATGTCATTCAAGGGAATCTGCAAAATCCTAATGGGACCTACTTGAATCAATTAGCGACTAAGACGATTATCACAAAAAAAGGCAGCTCTGAAGCACTTTATACGGATGAACAATCCGATATGCAAATGGCGCCGAATTCCAATTTTAATTTATCAGTACCGCTAAAAGGGGACCGCTTAAAGGCTGGAAAATATACCATGAAAATTGAGGCGTACGGTCAACAGGATCAAAATGGCAGCTATTTACTTCAAAAAGAAGGCAGCCAGAAAGAAGAAAACTATCGCTACCATTGGACGTTGGAAAAGGATTTCGAGATTAAAGCAGATGTGGCTAAAAAATTAAATGATTCAGATGTCACGATCAAGAAAGATTATACATGGTTGTACATTCTAATTGGAGTAATTCTGCTATTACTGATCGTCATATTCTTAGTATGGCGCAAGAAGAAAAATGACAAAAAAGATCCGGTTTAGCCTCATTTTGATCTACTGTACGGCAGTAACATTATTATTTCTGCCATTTATTAAGCAAACGCTGATCATCTATCGAACGCAAAATGTCATGATCAGCCAGAAAAAAACAGTCACGCCTGCTGAAGAAATCCCATTAGAGGCTGTTCAGCCGCCAGATTTATCAGCTGTTTTAGCCTTTAAAGAAAACCAAACATTTCAATCAGCTGGACAGCTCGTTATCCCAAAAGTCGAGATCGGTCTGCCGCTTTTTTCAGGAGTGACGAATGACCAGCTTTTGGTCGGTGCAGGAACATTATTTCCAGAGAGAAAAGCGGAAAACCAAAATATCGTTGTGATTGGCCATCACTTAGGACGAAATGAGTTATTGTTTGGCAAATTGTTGGAAATGACTGTCGGCGATACGGTTTATTTGGAATATCAGAACCAGTTTTATCAATACAAAGTCAGTCAGACGAAAATGATTCATCAAACCGAACTTCAGGTTTTAGAAGACAATGGTAAAGCCGAGCTAACATTGATTACCTGTGATAAGCCGACTCATACTGAGCAGCGTTTTGTGGTAAGAGGTGAGCTGGTTCAGCAACCAACAAAAGTGATTAAACAAAAACTGATTGAACATAAAAACCGGATACAGCATAAAAACAATCGACAAAATCAAAGCTACTGTATAATTGTATGGATTCTTTTTCTAGTTAGTTTAGCGATTGGAACAAGAATGATCATTAAAATCAGCAGGTAGTCTCATGGAAGGAGTGGTAAGATGAAAAAAATGATGGCAAAATCATTGGTGGTAGTCTTTGGAGCATCGATTTTTCTATATTCAGAGCATGCATTAGCCAATACTGTTATTTATGATCCGCTGAATCCGCACAATACGATCACTCCAATACCCAATGCTGACCCTGAGCCGAGTGAATACCTGATAGATGGCGAAATAACGATGGAATCTGCTGAGTCGACGCCATCGCAGGATCAAAAAGATAATACAAATGTGGAAAACACGCAAAATAATGAAGTTCAAAGCAGCACCGTTCAAGTCGAGAGTCAGTCAGTAGCCTTATTGCCGACAGACGAGCTGAAGCAGGAGGAGAAAACAGAAGATTTCTCAATACCAGATCCTTATCTGCCAAAAATGAAAAATCATCATAAAAATCAAGTCCTGATGTTAGATGATGATTTCTTTTCTTCCACGAAAAGTACAGCTTTGCCTCCTGATAGCGGCGGAGGCAAGGCTGGATCACTTAATAACTTTGCGGATATCGCGCAAAGTGCCTACTTACTATCAGGTGTCGTCTTATACGGCGAAGCGAACGGAAAATTGGCAGCAAGGATGAGTGATTATTTTGCTGGATAGTTTATTAGCAAAGGAAGAGTGGCGGAAGTATCAGCTTTTACGGCAATTAGAGCGAAGTTCTTATTTTGCGTTGTCTAAAAAAGAGATCATGGATCATTTAGAGATTTCCAACTATGTGCTTAAAAGTACGATAGAGCAGTTGATCCAGGATCTTGAAAAATATGGTTTGGCTCAGGAAATTCATGTTTTTTTAGAGGAACCCTTTGTTCAATTAGAAATTACCGGAACGGCCAGTTCTGAGACACTTTTAGGAAAATATGTGGAAGAATCAATTGGCTTTAATATTTTATTGAGGGCTGTTTTAGGAAACTTCAAGTCATTGAATGAGTTTTCCGAAAAATCAATGATCAGTTATCCGATTGCATACAATAATTATAAGCTATTGAACAAGTATCTTGCTAAGTACGAGATGACCATCGATAAAAAATTCCGAGTAAGCGGTGAAAATGAAAAGATTATCCGTTTATTCTTAACCGAACTTTTTTCACGTGTATACAAAGGTCGCTGCCAAATTTTCGATCAATCGAAGGACGGTCATTTTGAAGCAAAACAAATGACACTGGAAGATGGTAAGATGACTATTCATCAAAGAATCGGCTTGCAGCACTACCTTCACATAACGAATTTACGAATCAAGCAGCGAAAGTTTGTTGAGAGACGAACCGCTGATGTTTTATCCAGAGAAGCTATCAAACAAGCTATGGAAGAGTCATTTTTTGAACGGGTTCCAATCGAATCTCGCGAAGCAGAAGTGATTGCCTTTTTGAATTATTATTATTCTCGCTCAGAGGAATTGAGTAAAAATCTACGATTGAATGCGAATAAGCAAATTATGACGTGGAGCAAAAATTTGCTGACAAGCCTTATTCAATATTTCCCTAAGTTAATTGAGAGTTCAGAAAAGTATGAATGTTTTCTGATGAGGAGTCATATTTTGCATTTTCAATTGAAGGAGGTCAGCCAAGCCAGTGAGACGCTGCAGCCAGAAATCAACATCGCTTACTTTCAGCAAAATTATCCAACAATATTAGAATTTTGCAGGGTATATGTGAAGCAGCTGCAAGAAAAAGATTCTGAATTGTATAAAAAGAAGAAGCAGGTTCTTTTTCAATATCTTTTTCTAATTTTAGATTCATTTCCAAAAGATGTTTTGGTTGAACCCATCAACGTATACGTCGATTTTTCCTTCGGCAGTCTGTATAATCAGTTTATTACGGAGAATCTCAATTTCTTTCATCTAGTTGGAGCAAAGATTATTACAGATGTTGAGGCTGCAGATATTCTATTGACTGATTCCAGAGATTTAGGAAACGCGTATCATATAGATTGTGTCGTTTGGCTTTCTCCTCCGCGCCCGCTAGATTGGGCGAATCTAGGACAGAAAATCATTCAAAAAAGAACAGAAAAATCGAATATGACGTAGAAAGAGTATTTCTTTCTGCGTTTTTTTGATTGATTTTTTTGTTGCATTTGCAACGAAAACGACTTATAATACGTTTATAGGATAGGAGGTTGAAAAGGATAGAAGTTCTTAGAGATATAGGAAAGATCGCCAGAGCCTTAGATTCCATCGCAAACATCGAGTTTAAGGAGTACCAACTTTCCAAAGGCCAGTATTTATATTTGATACGAATTTTCGAAAATCCCGGCATCATTCCAGATAGATTAGCCGAAATGATCAAGGTGGATCGCACGACGGCTGCGCGAGCGATTAAGAAGCTTGAGGAAAAAGGTTTTATTAGAAAAGAAGCAGATGACGTAAATAAAAAAATTCGACGGTTATTTGTAACAGAAGATGGCGCAAAGCTAGTTCCGATCATTCAACTAGAAAATCAATATTCCAATCAAATCGCTTTGCAAAACCTGTCAAAAAAGGAAATTGAAGCATTTTCCAAAGCATTAAAAATTGTGGCAGCAACGATTGACAAAGAGTGGACCTCCGTCAAAAAAGGCAATAAAAGACCCTATCTGGAGCAAATAAACGAATGAGGAGCAAACAAATGACAAACTTTATCGCAGATCCTTCTTTTTGGGAGATTTTCCCTGAAGCGCAAATCAATGTATTACTCGTAAAAGGAATCAGAGACAATCACTCGAAGGAAAATGATTCTTACTTGACCAAATTATTAGCAGAAGGAAAAGAAGCCGCCAAACAATTTCTAACAGAGGAGACCTTTAGTCAAAACCTCGTCGTTGCCCAATGGCGCGGCGCCTTCAGTCAATTCAAAACAAAAAAGGGCGCTCGTTCGTCAATTGAAGCGTTACTGAAAAGAGTCAGTCAGGATCGTGAGTTTCGACTCATCAATCCGCTAGTCGATATTTACAATAGTATCTCATTGGAGTTTGCCGTTCCCTGCGGCGGGGAAGACCTGCAAAAAATTGTAGGCGATATTCATTTGGGTCAAGCAGCTGGCGGAGAAGCGTTTTTACCTTTAGGCGCTGAAGCTGATGCCCCCGCTTTACCAGGAGAGATCATCTATTATGACGAAGAAGGTGCAATTTGCCGCTGCTTGAATTGGCGAGAAGCTCAACGGACGATGCTGACAGAAGAAAGTCAAGACGTCATTTTCTTTATGGAATCGATCAATGCCGAGCAAGCAGCACGTGCCAATGAAGCAATGCTGGAATTGAAAAAGCGGATCGCTGATTATTTTGGCATTGAAGGAACGGCCTTTATTGTGGATTCGGAGCATCCGGAAGTGAATAGTTAAGAGTTGAAAGCAAGGTTTTCTTTTACCTTGCTTTTTGTATCGGGGTTCAAAGGTGAAGAAGCCTTTTTCTTTTGTAGACGAGCGTGCTATTCTTGGAGGAAAGGGATTATTTGGAGGTGTTGAAATGAACGAGACTGAATTGAAGGAAATGCTTTGGGAAGAAAATGAAATCGAAAAAATCCAACGCACCAAAGGCTATAATGTCAATGATCAGAATTTACCGTTTGCTGAGGTTGAGATTCCTAAAATGCCTGGCAGTAATTTTTTTAAAGAGGGGAATATCTTTATTAATAAGCATCATCGTTATTCGGAGATGCCCAGCCATACTCATGAATTTGTGGAATTCAACTATATGCTATCAGGAAGCTGTGTCCAGTACGTGAATGACAAGAGAGTTGAGTTGAACGAAGGCGAAATTATCTTGTTAGATAAGGAAATCGTTCAACGGATTGAGCCGTTAACGCAAAAGGATCTATTGATTAACATTTTATTGAAGGATGAATCAATCACGACGGACATTGTTATCAACATGGTAAAATCAACGGGATTGGTCAATGAGTTTTTAATGAATGCTTCGAATAAAGCAGGGAAGCATGACGCATTTATCCATTTTCATTGCGGGAAGAATCAGGAGGTTCAGGAAATTATTCAACGCTTGATTTTGGAGTATTACCAAAAGAGAAAATACTATATGCGAGCCGCTAATTTATTATTGTCCCTGTTATTGATCGAGCTGACTCGGGTGATCGAAGAAGAAAGCTTGGATAATTATCAGGAAAAGGATGAAGAGATCATCAATATTTTGAAATTTGTGGACAGTCATTTTCGACAACTGAGCTTGAATGATTTGGCTAAGAAATTTGGCTATAATTCCAACTATATGGGAAATAAAATAAAAAAAGAAACGGGACGAACATTTCAGGAGCTGATTAATTCACTCAAATATCAAACTGCGTTGGAGTTGATGCAGGAAACAGATAAAAGTATTGAAGAAATTGCTTATGATGTCGGCTTCTATTCATTGCCTTCACTCTATAAGCTATTTGCGAGATTTACAGATAAGACCCCGAAGCAGATGAGAAATCAATTGCTGAAAAACGATAACTAAGAGACTTTCCTTTTTTGAAGGAAAGTCTCTTTTCTGTAGTTTGGATAAAAAATACCTGTTTTTAGACCATAGTTGAAAAGGTGTAATGCGCTTACAATGAATTCATAAGTTGATCAGCTGATTAGAATGATGAAATGGAGTGTGTGATTGTGAGTAAAAATAGTGATACAGGAAATTCAACAATAAAAAGGTATTCACCTTTAGCGACTGCGGCGGGGATAGGCTCTATGTTAGGTTCTGGGTGTATCGTCGGATTGTCTGCAACGATCCCTGTCTGGCAAAAGGGTTTAGAATTAACGACTGGGCAAGTTGGAATCCTTTCAGGCAGTCTAACATTTGCGATTGCTTTTGGGTCAATGTTTGCTGGAAATATTAGTAAGCGCTTTGGTCTGATCCGATCATTTAATTGGCTAAATCTTTTTTATGCTATTGGTGCAATGATTTGTCTTTTTTCAAACAGTTTTTGGATGTTATTAGCTGGTGTGATCATCATGGGCGGCTCTTCCGGTGCAGATCTGCCAATCAGCTTGACTGTTGTTTCCCATGATGCGCCGGATGAAACCACGTCGGCTAGGCTGGTCTCCTCAACTCAAATTTTTTGGCAAATTGGTGTATTTATTTCTTATATCTGTTCATTCTTGCTTTCAGGAATCGAAGGTGTGCTAGGTGCTCGGATCGTTTTTGCTATTTTATTCGGATTTGCAGTAGTGACTTGGTTGTGGCGGACACTTTCAGCGAAGTTCAAAATTTTTCATGAGGAAGGCTATGCGCGACAAGCGGCAAACAAAACAATTAGTGATAAAGGACAAGAGGTTTCCTTTAAAACAGTTCTTTTTGGTGAAAATAAGAACAAGTATCTCGGCTTCTTCTTGGCAATCATTACATTTTATGTATGCTGGAATTTATTGGCGAATACGTGGGGTCAATTCCAAACCTATGCCTTAACCAATGCAGGGGCAAGCCAAACGCAAGCGACGGGTCTAGGAATCGTCTTAAATATTGTTTCTCTTGCGACAACAATCGTTTTTGCTTCGATCTCAGGTGGGAAATATCGAAATAAAGCCTTTTTCATCGGTGCTTTTGTACAATTTGCAGCGATGGTTGGGATGGCTTTGATCGGAGGCGGCGCCGGCTTTATTGCTTTAGCGATTACGATCGCCTTTTACAACTTCGGAAATCCACTCGCCGGAGAAGCGATTTATAAGGTATGGACGCAGGAATCATTTCCAGCGGAAACCAGAGCCTCACTGCAAGGCTTCATCAATGGGTTTTCACGGTTATGCTGCGGGCTGTTTGCCTTTGTGACGCCTTACTTGGTGATGCCCGATCGCATTCAATCGTCCATGATTGGTTTTGCCGGAATTGTGTTATTGGCTACGATCGCAGGAATCGTCATGATGAGAATGCAGAAGAAATATGGAACCTCTAAGAAGCATGAAACAGAGACAATTCAAGATATTGATGTGACAGTTTAATAAAAAAGTTAGCGAGGGAAATAAAGATGGCATTTACCTTTCAAATTAATAATGATGTTGTTTGGGATTATGATGAAAATCTCTTAGAAAGAGCAGAGGCAAATATTCCGGAATTGATTGAGACAAAGGTTTGTCCAACCGGGATAGTCGAGCGAATTTCAGCAGACCAGCGGACAAATGAGTTTACATTAGCCAAAAGTCAAAAAAATATCTTACATTTAAGCGACTATGCTTTGGGGCGAGGGGAATCGCTGATTCTGGATTTAGGAGACCATTATGTTGGGCACTTTAGTATAGAAATAAATTCGGTGGGCTCGCCCATGGATGCGCCGCTCTATTTACGCTTGAAATTTGCAGAAGTACCGTCAGAGTTGTACGCGGCTTCTGAGGATTACGATGGCTGGTTATCACGATCCTGGATTCAAGAGGAACACGTTCATCTCGACGTACTTCCGGCTAAGCTCCAGCTGCCTAGGCGCTATAGCTGTCGTTATGTAGAACTAAGTGTGATCGATACTTCGCCGAAATGGAAGGCTAGTTTTAGTAATCCGCTCTTTGTCGCAGAGAGCTCCGTTTCTATGAATCAATTGTCAGATAGTACGATTGAAGATGCTGAGCTGAAGGCGATTTACAACGTCTCCGTAAAGACTCTTCAAGACTGTATGCAAACCGTTTTTGAAGACGGGCCAAAACGCGATCGCCGTTTATGGCTGGGGGATCTACGTTTACAGGCATTAGCGAATTATTATACCTTTAATGATCTATTTTTGGTCAAGCGCTGCCTCTATCTTTTTGGCGGTATGCGGACAACTGAAGGCAAGATTCCAGCGAATGTATTCACAGCGCCAGAGTTAACTCCTGATGATACCTTCTTGTTTGACTACAGTCTCTTCTTTATCACTACTTTGTATGATTATGTTCAGCATACAAGTGACTATGATGCGTTAGAAAACTTGTATCCTATCGCCAAAAAGGCAATCGATCTGGCCCTTGAGCAAGTTGATAGCGAAGGTAGATTAGTCTTATCAGAAGAATGGCCGGTATTCGTTGATTGGTCGAATGATTTTGACAAGGCAACTGCTGGACAAGCAATCGTGATCTATACATTAAAGAGATTCATAAAATTAGCAGAAATGTACAATGATCAACAGCACTCCAACTACCATCAGATGCTAGAAAAACTGATTGATTTCTCAAAACAGGCTTTGTTTGATAATAAGCGAAAGCAATTTGTGGTGGAGGAAACGAATGAAGTAAATCTTGCAAGTCAGGTATGGATGGTCTTAGCAGAGGTTTTTGATTCAAACAAGAATAAAAAAATCATGCAGGAAACGATCAAGCAGCATTTTCCAATTACAGGAATTGCGACACCTTATATGTATCATCACATTGTCGAGGCGCTATTTATGGCAGATTGCCAAGAAGAGGCGATCCGTTTGATGAAGGATTATTGGGGGAAGATGATCGACTTGGGAGCGGACACCTTTTGGGAAGCGTTCAAGCCGGAAGACTTAGATTTTTCACCTTACGGCAGCCCAATTTTAAATAGTTATTGCCATGCATGGAGCTGTACACCTGCTTATTTAATCGGCAAATATTTGTTAGCGAATGAATAAAGAAAGACTCATGAGTCGAACAAAAGGTTTGTTGTTCGATTCATGTCTTATTCAATTTTGTGAAACCGTTTCATATTTTATGTAAAGGAGTACTATTTATGGAAACAACCCAAACGAATACCGCAAAAAAACAATTGCTGATGAAGTGGAGACAACGGATTGGTTATGGAGTGTCAGATTTGGCCTGTAACCTTATTTGGCAAATGATTTCGCTCTATCTGTTGTATTTTTACACCGATATCATGCATTTGAATGCTGCCTCAATTAGTTTGATGTTTGTCGTGACGCGATTTGTTGACGGGATTACTGACTTGCTCGTCGGTTACCTGATTGATCACACGAATACCCGATGGGGGAAATCACGGCCCTATTTTCTCTTTGGTGCCATTCCCTTTGCTCTTTTCGCTTTTCTTTGTTTTAACGTACCCAATTTTTCGGCCTCAGGGAAATTAGTCTACGCGTATATCACTTATTTTGGTTTATCCTTAGCCTATACGCTGGTAAATGTTCCGATGGCCTCGATCCTTCCTAGCCTTACAAATGATGCAGAGGAAAGAACGGCGCTATCGACTTCTCGCAAATTTTTCGCCTTTTTAGGAGCGACGATCGTCAGCTCGACCGCTTTAACGTTGGTTGCTTTTTTTGGTAATGGAAGTGAAAGACAGGGCTTCAAGATTGTCATGGGAATTTTTGGGATCATTGGCTGTTTGCTATTCTTTTTTACCTTTTTCAATGTAAGAGAATTACCGATTCATGGCTCAAAGAGCGTTTCATTAAAAACAGTCTTTCGATCGTTACGGCAAAATAAGCCTTGGTTAATTTTTGCAATCAATATCCTTTTCATGTGGACCAGCTTTTTTATTCAATCAAGTGCCTTGGTTTATTATTTTTCTGTCGTTGTCGGAGAAAAATCACTCTCCATTACTGTTGCGACAATTATGTCCATCGTTCCGATGTTCGCAAACTTTTTTGTTCCGGTGCTAGCCAAGCGATTTGGCAAAAGAAATTTGTATCTTTTATCCTCAAGTATCCAATTACTCGGGTTAATCATAATCATGTTCGCTGATAAGGCGCTATGCGGTATTTTATGCGGGGCTTTTATCTCGGCTGTTGGTTACGGGATAAAAGAAAGTATTTACTTTTCCATGCAGGCGGATCCAGTTGACTATGGTGAATGGAAAACCGGCGTCAATGTTTCTGGGTCACTTTCGGCGATCAATGGGTTTTTAGGAAAAGTCGCACAGGCGATCTCTGGAGGATTAGCAGGGGCGTTACTTGCTTGGGGAATGTACAAACCAGGTGAAGCGGTGCAAACGGGGCAAGCACTTTTCGCGATTCAAGCGATGTATCTGTATGTCCCAATGATTTTGATTATTTGTTCGATCATCACAATGCTGTTTTACAAGCTAGATAAAATCTATCCGCAGATAAAAGCGGAGTTGGAAGAGAGAAAAAGCGAGGTTGAGACAGAATAAACAATCTCTGTTTCTCTATGCAATTTTTTCGAAATATCGTTATAATTATAGAAAAGATTTCTTTAGAGAGGCGAAGAGTGTTGGAAAAAAAGGTAGATTTATATGAGAAAAACAAATATGAAAATACGTCGTTTCCTTTTGAAATCTATTACGTAAAAAAATACTCGATGACTCCACCAGGTCGAGGTTTTGATAATCTTCATTGGCATGAGGAGATTCAATATACCGTAGCGACTAAAGGAAATCTGACTATTCAAATTAATGGTCAAAACTATCTTCTTGAGGAAGGTGAAGCAATCTTCGTTAATTCGCAATATCTGCATATCACTAAACAGATGGAAGAAGAAGGCTGTTATTTTAGTATTAATTTCAGTACCAAGTTGCTCTCTTTCTTTTTAGGAAGTTTAATGGAACAGGAATATGTTGTTCCATATGTGAATGATTATTTGCTTCCAGTCATCATTTTTAATACAAAGATTGACTGGAAAAAACAGGTGCTGGATATTCTGCTTGAAATAGAAGGTATTTATTCAACAAAAGCAGATTTTGCTTGGCAATATAGAATATCTGTATTGTTATGTCAAGTTTGGTATTTGATTTTGTCGAATACGGAAACAAAGCAAATGACTAATATCCACATACTAAAAAAGAAACAAGAGAGAATTCAACATCTAATTGACTTTGTAAAAGATCATTTCACAGAAGCGTTGACTATCGAAGATATTGCTGATGCAGCACATATTTCGGTTTCAGAATGCACTAGATGCTTCAAGGAATACACGGATTATTCACCTTATGAATATTTGATACAATATCGGGTTTCTGAAGCATCTGCTTTGTTGCTGCAATCGAATCGAACGATTGATAATATCGCAGTCAAAACAGGCTTCAACGATACCTCTAGTTTCATTCGCGCTTTTAAAAAAAGAATTGGTATGACACCGTTAAAGTACAGAAAATCTCATAGCTAATAAAAACTTGCTGATCCAGCAAGTCAGACTGTAGACAAAGTCCATTTTATGGA
>CWHL01000051.1_pt1 | contig 12107 bp, 27 predicted proteins | sample 664021 | NCBI WGS metagenome assembly CWHL01 (sample SAMEA3735894, study PRJEB9488) | human gut metagenome | biome: ENVO:mammalia-associated habitat; material: ENVO:feces | place: Malawi | collected 2009-02-27
TGATCAATGACATGAGTGTTCAACAACCAAAAGTCATTGAAAAGAAAGTCGAAGTGGAAAAGATACCAGAGGATTATCAAAAACTCAAAGTAAAAGCTTCTGAAGTTGATGAGCTTGTCCAACGCAATAAAAAAACTGAAGAAGAGCTTCGGAAGTTACGGGTTGAACGTCAAGAAGTAGAAGAAAAATCAGCGAAATACGATAAGTTGTCAAAAGCAATTGAGCAGGCTGAGGGAAAGCTTTCCAGCACGCAACAACTTATACATGACTATAAGAAGCTATCTGACTTAATAGAAAAATCAAACGAGTTCATTACTTTATCCGGTGGTTTGGTCTATTTAGATTTATCAAGCATTTTTGACCACGATAGTTTAGCGAAAAGAGAGTTTGATTTTATGATTGAAAGACTTGAAAGATTTGTAAACGATCTTAAAGCGGTTGGAACAAGTGAAATTTTGGAAGGGGAGATCATTAATGAGTAATCAGTTAATGGAGTTGGAACAAACACTAAAAAATCAATTGATACTAGTTGAAGAAATGCGCTCTATGAAAGATGACGTTTCAGACATGAAAGTTGATATGGACCATAAGTTTGAGCAGACCTCAACTTTGTTAAAAAAAGTATCGGATAGTATTACGGTAAATGAGGCAGAATGTTTGGCATTACAATCAATTGTTGGTAAGAAGGCGAGTGCTTTCACGAGAATATATTTTATAGACTCGGAAAGATGTTCATACAATTTAGAAATGGCCAAGCATGGTCAATTTCAACGAGTACTTTGGTCAAGGCTAAAACATCATTTTGGGGTGCGAAAGTATGTTTTGATCCGCAGAGTGGATTTTGATAAGGCGGTAGCTTTTTTAGAAAATATTAGTTTCTCAGATTTAACAGCTAAAGAAATTCGAATGACACCAAAACAGTTAGAAATTATTGAATTAGAGAAAGGAAATAAAGAAAATGAATAAACTAGAAGAATTATGGGGTAAGCAGGGACAAGTTTTTTCAGAAATTGATTTTGTTTTAGATGCGTTCATACAAGGTACTCCGATTTTCAAAGATATGACGGACAAGTTTCCTACCATTGAATCATTTATTGGTGGTTCAATTTTAGAAACAGCTGACGGATTGTCAGGATATACGACACAAGGAGAAAACGGCGAGACAATTTTCATTCAGTTCTTTTCAGAAGGAAAGCGGTTAAACACTTACTTAAAAAACAGTAAAGTGATGAAACAGCAATTCCTAGTTATAAATAAAGATTTAGACACACCTACTAAGTGTCTTGATCATGTATCTAAGTTGGTTCAAGAGCTAAAAACAATCCAAAAAGAACTTGACGAGCTGGAAGAGGAGTAGATCGATGAATAAAAAAATCAATCTCATTTTAGTCGCTTTTTTGCTCGGCGGTGTCGCTACCTTCCTACCTATGCTACTGAAAATATGTTTGTTTGTCGGAGTTGGATTGCTGCTGTTTATGAAGTATGACGAATGGGAATATAGCCAAAGGAAGGGAGCGGAAAAATGAATAAAGGAGAACAGACGAAACAATTATCAAAAGCAGCTTCATTAATTGATTTGAGCGTTAATTATTTATCCTGCTTGGGTTTTCAAATAGTACGAGGTGACAATGAATCCATTATCTATTCCTTATCAAATGAACAAGGACTTGATCATTTGATGGATAATCTGGAAGAGGTAAGCGAATCAATTAAACAAATATCTAAACATATTGATGAATCGGAGGAATAGAAAATGAGTAGTAACGAATCACCATATCTAAAATACGGGCTGGGCTTTGAAGAAGATGAAAGAGTAATTGGAAGTGAACCGTTTCATCGAGATGTTCTTGATTTAGCAGAATATTTACTAAAAAAGTATCCCAAGGAACGAGTAAGCATTATGCATTATATGTTTCAGATTGGTTTTAATTGCGGTAAGCGTTCAATGGTTGATAAACCTGGACTAGATGAAGTTCTTAAAGAAGCTGAAATATTTTGCAGTAACATAAACACCATTGTGATTGAGATGGAGCAAATCGCACACAGTATGGATTTCGCGTTAGAACATATCGAAACATTGGATACAAAGAATGGAGAACACATAAAGGCTGCTAGTCTATTAGAAGTTTTGATAAGGGGTCTATCAAATAGTCGTGAAATAAGCGCGGATTTAGTTATGCTTTTTGAGCAATTCATTTTCAAAACTAAACAAAAAAATAAGCCTACCTCGTCTGCAAACGAAGTAAGCGAAGAAAAATAAAGCTAGTATTTCGTAAATATTACCATGACAACAGCAAGTAATGCAACAAATGAAATAGAAAGTAAGTAGGTGGAGGCATGGATAAAAATAGTCTTAAGCAAGAAGATTTACTAGCTAAAGGATATGGGATGATTCCCAAGCTAGTAATGAAGGATGCGAAATTATCCGTTGAGGCAAAAGCAATTTATGCATATCTGTGTTCATATTGCGGTGCAGGAGACACAGCGTTTCCGGCTATTGATTTGATTTGTCACGATTTAACAATAAGCGAGAAAAGATTTCAACGTCATATGAAGCAACTCAAGGATTCTAACTATGTGCGAATTGAACGTAAAAGAACTGAGAATGGATTTAGTAACAATATCTATACACTGCCTAAAACTGTATCGGTACAAAACGTACCGGTACAAAGCGTAAGGGTACAAGGCGTACCGGTACAAAATGTACCCACTAATATTAACAGTCTTAAAAGTAACAGTCTTAAAAGTAACAGTGATAATAAAAACCATATGTCGAGCAAGCCCGACCCGATCCCTTATTCAGACATTATTAATTACCTGAACGAAAAAACTGGCAGATCTTTCAAAGTAACCGAGAAATGGAAGAGTCTTATCAAGGCACGGTGGAATGAAGGCCAGCGGTATGACGAGTTTATCAAGGTCATTGACAATAAAGTAGCCGAATGGCTAGACAACCCAAAAATGAACAAATACCTAAGACCAGAAACACTCTTTTCAAATAAGTTCGATGGTTACTTGAATGAACAACATCCAGCGAAAGAAGAAAGAACCTCAAATAGTACGGTGGTGTTCTAAATGGATTTCCCATTATTGAATGAGTTGAAAGAAACAAAAGAAATTTGTCCGGAACACGGTAAGCCTTTCGTTCAGTTGAGAACCTTAAAACCGTTTTGTACTGAATGTAGGAAACAACAGCTTATAGAGGCGGAACAAGAAGAAGGAAAGCAAGCATCCATGAGACACCTAAGGCGGCGAACGATTGAAGTTCTGAAAACTGATTCAATTGTCGGTGATCCCAAGTTATGGACCACATCTTTTGATAACTATGTTCCCGATGGACAAGAGTCTGCTGACGCTTTGAAATTAGCAAGATTATCAGCTGGCGGCTACATGAAAAGTTTGCAAGAGGAAAAAAGGTGTCAGCGAATCATCGCAAATAAAGACCTAGACGACTCTGAGAGAGAACAGGCTAAGAAAGAGCTATCCGAGTTGGACAAGTTCAACACAATTTTTTCAGGCGTGCCAGGAGTCGGCAAATCCCATTTAGCTATGTCCATGCTGCAGGCGGTTAATGATCACTCAGAAGAGTTAGTTAGTTGTCTATTCATTTCGTTGAATGATATGTTCAGATTGATTAAATCGAGTTTCGGTAAGCCGGACAGCAAATATACAGAATTAAACATGACTGATTTACTATCGAATGTCGATTTATTAGTATTGGATGATTTAGGCTCTGAATCGTCATTTAAGCGTGAGAACCGAGAAGCAGGGGAATATATCCAAAACGTAATTTTCGGCGTACTGAACGCAAGACAGCGAACCATAATCACTACAAATTTGAATAGCAGAGAGTTAGAAGAAATCTATAATCCAAAAATCATCAGTCGGATATATAAAGGCGTGGATGGCCACGTTATCAAATTTACCAAAAGTACGAAAGACAAGAGGAATAAACCAATATTTTAAGAATGGAGAATCAATCCGAATGAGAGTTAAAAAGAACAATACAAGATCATTAGTTAAGCATCTAGAAACTTTAGTACAAGGCGTAAAAAATCAATTAGAAAGTGATTTTGACAATAAAGAAGCAATTCAACAGGATTTGATTTTGATAGTCGGCACAGCTTCTGATTTGTCGGATGCTTTAAGCGAGGAACAACAAAAATGAAATGTCCGATTTGCTCAGGAGAAAAAGTAGTTTGGCAGGGGAATGATCACATTGGAGTAATGAAATGTGTTCCCTGTCCATTATGTAACGCTAAAACCACATCGAAAGGAACTAATACAATGCAAAATGTAGATGAAATTCAAAAAAATATTGCAGTGCCGCTAGTTGTTAAGCATGTTAGCGAGCATTTTCAATCAGATGAATTTAAGGAAACAAGAGACAGCGATTTTTCTGAACATGAAAAGAAAATGTTTGTTGTTATGGATGTTTATAGAAAAGTGAGGTTTTCTCTTATCGAGAGAGAGCTTAAAACACTCGTTGAGAAAGATGATTTCTCGCTGATAAGTAATAAGCTAGTGGAGTTATCAGAAAGGGTCTTATCTTTTGAAGAGGAATTTTATGGGTTGCTACAAAATGCGATCCACGATGAAGAGCCAAGCGACAATATCATGAACGTTTATTATGGAACTATGAACAATGATCATCTTAACCTTATCGATGTGATTGAGAAAGCCGTAGATGCAGTATGGGTAGAATGCTGATGGAATCGAAAAATAATTTATCCGACATCAATTTAGATGATGATTTTCCATTAGATATTAGAGAAGCTGCAGACCAAAGTGCAGTTGCAGATTTTATCGAGGAAAGCAAGACGTTTGAAGAGTTAGTTTTAGCTTTGAAAGTGTATTTCGGTTTAGACGATGAATACTATGAAGAACGAGCAAAATTCAAAGCGGCGAGTAACGCTCTGAACAAAGCGCAAAAGGACCGGTTAAAGTACACAGACAAATTCATTGAAGCTGGCGGCACAATTGCTGAACTTTTAAAAGATGAAACCTTTCAGGAGCTTGCAGAAAAAGAACGAGAAAAGCTCCGGTAACTGGGGCTATCATGGAGGGAAAAATATGGAAAATTATGATTTAAACATTCACTGGGGAATTAAAACTATTAAAGTCACTTTTCAAATAGGGAAATACAAAGGATATGTAACTTATCGTGTCAAGGGCAATACTAAGGGCGCAAGTCTATTAAGAGTTGATGCTGACGATTTGTATAATATGACATTTGTAGACAATAATGCACAACTCAAAGACCTTGGAGATGAGTGGTACAGCATGGTATTAAAAGGTGAACATGGCGAAGAACTAATAGATGAAGGTGAATGGGACGACTTATCAGATTACATTGTTGCCGTAGAAATCATTGACATGGTTTCAGAAGAAGATTGGTCAACTAACGACGGGAATCAAGGAAGAAGTTGCATAAATAAAAAAGACTCTGCTTTAGAGTCTAATTAAAGGACACACTTTGTTCTTTTAATTGTTTGATTATCTCAGTGACATAAGCGTCTTGAAAATCTTTACGGAAGGACTTTAGAAATTCCTCAGAAAAGAAATCAAAATTTTTTTCTGAATATGCTAGCAATTCTTCAGGAGTTTTAAATTCTGCAATAACAGAAGCGCTGTCGAAAGAATCAGCTACGCGCAATGAAACTGATTTCATTAAAGAAACAACATCAATTTGTGTTCTTAACATAAAAATCACCTCTTCTGTTGAGTGTAACATAATTGAATAGAACTATCTGAAATTATCCGGTAACCCACGTCAATAAAGGAGAATCATTAAACTAATCTAATGCTTGTTTAACCTTCATTAGTTCAATGTAAAAGGATTTAGAAATAGATTTACCACATTTTTTACAAGCATAATCTCCAGTGGGAATATCGTTAAAAAACTCTTTTTCATACTCATGATTACACTCTTGATCTTCTTTTTCTAAGTGCAACTTTCTTAATTCAAGAGAACGTTCTAATTCAATGGACATAGATACTCACCTTCTGCGAATTATTTTTACCACAAGCAATTTTTTTAAGGGGTAAAAAGATAGTTTTAATAAACCAACTAACTCAGTTTATTGAAGAAAAAACACTGAGCAGTTAACTCAGTGTAAAAGACAGGACCTATTTATTCATAATTTTTTTACAATTATTCACAGCGCTTTTCATTGTATCAAAACTATTGATATCAATGTCGTAGATAAACAGATTCATTTTCATTGATTTGATTTCCTTCAAATTTAAAACGGCAAATATACTTGTAATATTTTTGGATTTAGAATTATTGAAATGGGCTTTTTCTAGGGAAGAGTACATTCGATAATTAGAAACATAAACGTGTACAGGATAAAAGTTAATCATTGTTTTCACATCCTCGTGGTACTCAATAACTATAACATCAAAAAGCCCTTTAATGTGAATACGAGGAACAACGTAAGTAAAACGTAATAAGGACCATGAAGGATGAATAAAACCAGCTGTTTCCGCAACTGGCTTAGAGCTAAAATGATGTACTTCGACTGTTTCTTTAGCTCTGCATTAGTATAACACGTATATTTTTGAGAAGTTTATAAACGTTTTAACAAACATCAGATGAGTCGGCTACTCAACCTAGCAATAACATCTGAAATAAGATTTGAAAAAGATTGCCAGTGGAGTTGAACTATTGTTCAACATTAATATTTGTCTTCAATTTCATCAATGAAGGCTGAAATATCATTTTTGAAAATGTACTTACTAAATTGTTCGCTTAGGATTTGGCTGACATTTCGGTAAGCGAAGGTAGGCGTGTTAGGTAAAGTATAGTAATAAATACCATTTTTTTGATAGATCGGATCAGGCACGGTCGTTGTCTGATTTCCTTCAATTGCATTTCCAGCGTCCGCTGCTATATCAATAATAAAGGCCCCCGTTTTTAACTGCCCTTGCTCTGCAATAGTCATAATGGGCTTACCCGAATCGCCCACTTCAATGCCGTTAATGATAATCGAGTATTTAGAAAGTTGTTGTTTGAATTGCGGAAGTGTTTTTCGATAAAAAAGTCGGACAGAAGAAGAAATTTTTGAGATCGCATGGAAAGCACCTTGAGCTGCATTTCCGGACCCTAAAATAGCAATCTCACAATTACTATTTGGTAATAAGCCAAAACTTAAGAGAGCATGTAATACTCCTGCATAACCAGCATAGAAGCTGTTTTGATAAACAAAGTTTTTAGGAATCAACTGTGTGGGATAAGCCTTTCCCTGATAGTACATCGTGGGGCTTTGATTATCGATATCAAGAATATAGAGATTTTTAGGAATCGCTTGAGTCTCCATAAATTCTTTACCTGATCCCAGTGGATGAGTCCAACCAATAATCATCTGATTTTGACGAATCAAGTCGTAATCAGATGGTTGGAGGAGTTTGAGCGAGAAGATTCCCTCACATGAAGCAAAAATTTCAGAACGAGTCAAAACTGTGCAGCCTGCTTTTCGATAATCCTCATCAGGAATACCTAGAGAGTCACCAAAACCATTTTCGATATAAATTGAATTGGTGAATTGCTTGATATGTTCAGGTAACAAAGGGACGCGACGCTCATTTGGAAAATTTGACTTTATAAAACCTAATTTCATAATTCCAACTCCATTTCAATTTTAGTTTTTGTATAGATTTGTTCTCAGAGAAATGTTTCATGAGGCTGTTTTCGTACATCTTCAGTCTAACACAGTTTTGAGGTGGAATTTTAACGCTCAGAGAGGATAGATCCGCTAACGAGCCAAGTTATTTACAATTTAAAGTGTCAGTCGAGAAAGTGTAGGTGGGGTCGTATGGATGAAAAAATAATAAGGTCCATCGGTACTAAGAGGCCATGTAGAGAAAAATGTACTCCTCCTGGCAAAAAGCCAAAACTCAACGAAAACCAGCAGGTCGTGTTGGAGTGGTTAGAAGCTTATGCAGATAAGGATAGTGGTGATTGGCCTATGCAAACTATTTTTTATATGTGGGATTGTATTAGAAGCGATATGTTGGGCGGAGAGGAATTGTCAGCTCTCAGAAAATTGACTAGGATCGAACAATTTGAAGTCCTCGCAGCCTTCGCGGAATGGGGGGGACGAAAATATGAATGAAGAATGGAAAATACTTGAACTAGAAGGGCATTTATATGAAGTTAGCAACCTCGGTAAAATAAGAAGCGTTGATCGAATTTCTTATACTAAAGATGGGAAAGAGAAATGGTATAAAGGAAGGGAGTTGCAGATTTTCCAAACCGAGCGTGGATATTGTTATGTAAATATCACGAGTTCGAAAGGAACTACTACCCAGTATAAAATCCACAGATTAGTTGCGACATGTTTTGTTGATGGTAAAAAAAGAGGTAAAACACAAGTAAACCATAAAGATGGTAATAAAGAAAACAATAAATCTGAAAATCTTGAATGGGCGAGTAATAAAGAAAACTCAAAACACGCTCAATCGAATTTATTATATTGTCAGGGATCAAAACACCCACATTCAAAATTTTCTGAAGATGAGATACTAAAAATCAGAGAACAATACAAATCTGGAGCGAGTCAGGCGGAACTAAGAAAAAAGTACCACGTCTCGAACGCAACAATGTTCAATATAGTCCACAATATTTCGTGGAAATCAGTGAAAGAGGTGGCGGAATGAACATTAGAGTAGAACTGTTAGCTAGGATTGAAAAAAGCGTCAAGGATGAGTTTGCTTTTGGGAATGAGAGCATACCGCAAAGCCACTGGTATAACATCGAAAAAAGGTATGAGTCTACTGGCGAGTTGGGCACATTAATCCAAATAACTCAATTCACCGATAATAGACGCGCGCAAGCGGTTGTTCTAATGGACTCAGGCGAGTTTGTTGAAGTGGACGGCCTAGATACTATTAAAGCGCTTGAAGAGGTGGCGGAATAGATGTGTAAATATTGCGACGGTTCAATTCATGAAGTAGAAAACAAAGATTATGTGCACGTTGATACAACAGGAAGAACTATTCGTATTAAAGCTTACCCGGAAGGATACGATGATGGTACTTGTATTTATATCAGACGGAAGTTTTGCCATGAATGCGGAAGAAAGTTGGCGGCGGAATGAACTGGAAAAATATTCTGGGATACAGTCTTATAAGCATTTGGGTACTGGCGTTCTATATATGGACCTGTAAGGAGATAGGTACCAAAGAAGCTACTAAAACATGGGTTTTAGGCATTTGCGCAGCTTTCATAATTGTTTTTGGGGTTTACCTTATTGGATATTAATTCCGCTAACCGAAGCAATAACGTAACTTTTGAAAGGATGATTCGAGTGAAAACATATACTCAAGAAGAGTTTAAAAAAATGGAAGCATTAAAAAGGGAGTTTGAAGAAACAGGAGAAGGCGAGTTATTCACAAAAAACACAGTTAAGCGTCGTCTAAGAGTAGGAGAAGAAAAGGCAACACAACTTTTCAATGACTTGACCAATCAGGAGGGCGAATGATGATACCGAATATCGAAATCGGGAAAATTTATAAATTGTCTGATGCAAACCCGCCAGCATTTGCAAAAATCATAAAAATTTCTAAACATGATGTTTGGAACGATGTTTTAGAAGAGGATGAATTAACGCAGCTTGCATGGGGAGATTGGTATCAATGGGATAACAAGGATATCTACTGCCTTTTTGGAACTGGATTTGACACGTATAGACTAGTTCCGGCGACTAAAGAAGAAATTGCCATTTACGAGGATAAAATTAAGAAATACCAATCGGAGGAATGAGTGATGATCAACTGGGAGGGGGAGAATAAAAAAACGTTCAGCCTCTCAGCTAAACGAAGCGATTGCATAGAAAAAGACCTCTGCATATTGGGTGGCAGCGGTCTCTGAGCTAGTTGAAATATGCTTTCAGTTTAATGAAATTAAAAAGGAAGAATCTAGCTCGTCTGAATTATACCATAAAAAAGACCGCGTCATATGAGGTGACAGCGGTCAGTGAGCTAGGGGGTATTCATAATGGTTATAGAGTAACTATTGTGATCTAGCTCAAACATATTATACAACAAAAAATAGTAAATGGAAGTGAATTATATGATACCGAATTTTAAGGCATGGGATAAATACCACGAGATGATAGTTAGTATCATATCCATTGATTTTGAAAATAAGATAGCATACGTCGAGCAGGAAAACGGTGATCGCTATGACATTCATTTCGATAACCTAATATTCCTTCAATCAACAGGCCTGAAAGACAATAACGGCGTTGAGATTTTTGAGGGGGATATAGTGAAAGTCAGTGTTCATAATGGATTTGATTATTATGATAATGAAGTTTGCGTTGTAAGAAAGTCAAGATTTCATTCTGGTTTGGTTTGTATTAATCCAAATAATGATATGGAATGCCGCATATTCAATCAAGATGTTCTAGAGGATTATCAGTACGAAGTCATAGGAAACATCTACGAGAATCCAGAGTTGTTGGAGGTGGAATAACTGATGGGAGCACTAACAATTTATGAGATAAAGAACAAAATCGAAGATACATTTCCTGAACTAGTTTTAGGTTGGAATAAGGAAACAGGGAAGCCTCAAATAATTAGCAAGAATTATTGGTGTGTCATTGCTTATACTTACCATCAAAAATGGATTTTGAAAGCAGGTATAAGCGACTACTCTATTCATATTGCTGCGATCATAAGCTTATTAGAACAATGGGACGGAAGGATAGAATAGATCCGGCAACGTCGCCTATCATGTAGTAAACACAATATATTGTAGGCGAAAATAGGTTCCCACGACATATTGTGGATAAACCTGTTAATATGTGTATAACAAATACTTTGGGGAATAATTTGATTGGGAGGAAACGATTTGGAAATTCAAGTACATGAACTGCCAGAATCTCAGCTAGATATGATCGCTGAGAAAGTAGTTGCTAGGTTAGTGGAAGCGACTAAGCAAAGGCGAAAAGAGCTAAGGTCCAATTCATACCATAATACAAGGACACTCTTGAGGAATTACTACAGATTAAAAACTCACTGCAAAATAGTAGAGGAGCAAGTCGAGGAAGATTTTGCTTCGATGTGGAATGACTGGCGCTTTGACGTAGATAGCCTACTAGAACATAAAGCGAAAACAGCGAAATTAATGAAACATGTCGATAAGGCTTTAGTTGAACTAAAAGCAGAGGATGAGCGAGCCTATGATATTTTAAACATGAAGTACCTGCTTCCTAAGTGTTTTGCTGATGAATACATTGCTTCTAAATATGCTGTTGATCGAAGGACGATAGGGAAGTGGATAAAAAAGGCTGTTGAGCAGCTATCAGTATTTATCTTTGGAGTGGATGTTGTAATTGATTGGTTGTAGGGCGCGTTTGTGGCGCCACGAGTGTACATTAAAAGTGTTACTATGATAGCGTGAAATAAATGTGATTAATCCACCGAGCAGATGACCCAACCTGACTTTATTGGCATGAAGTTTCTCCTTATACCTCTTAACATACAAACGTCTAGCTTGGTGGATTTAATGGCGGCACGCAAAAAATAAAAGAAGAGGATGTGAAGAAACGCTCCTCAACTTTAAAGTTCATGTGCCGTCTTTATGTCACTGTGGCGGAAGTAGAAGACGCAGGAATGGTCTATGAAGAGGGAGTATACTGATGATCGGTGGGTGACACCACACGGAACCCTTGTGAGTGGGGCAGTGCCACTCCAGTGACTTAGACGTGTAGCTCAGTTGGTAGAGCGCTTTAATCAGGAGGTCGCCGGTTCGATCACGGTCACGTCAATAGGAAAAAACAAATCATTGTTTGTAGGACTAGCGAGCTTTAGTGGCGTTGGTCCGATTTTTATTAGATCACTCATTGAGTGGTCTTTTTATTTTGGCCGAAAACCTACATTTTCGATGGCCGATTATTGGAGGAAAAATAATTATGGACGATGAATTAATTAGTGAAGCTAGAAAGATAGCAATTGACTTTAACGGGGTTGAACAAAAATTAAAGCCAGTTCATTTACAACACAGAATGCGAATTGGAATCAACAGAGCAACAAAGCTATATGAGCAGTTAAAGAATGAAGGCTTAGTTTAGCAGTCTCCTCGTGAGGCTGTTTTATTT
>CWHL01000083.1_pt1 | contig 3964 bp, 5 predicted proteins | sample 664021 | NCBI WGS metagenome assembly CWHL01 (sample SAMEA3735894, study PRJEB9488) | human gut metagenome | biome: ENVO:mammalia-associated habitat; material: ENVO:feces | place: Malawi | collected 2009-02-27
GAAAAATTAATTCTTTAATATGAAAAAGGAGGTCATTGATGATGAAAATCGAAATGGCTGAATTATTTAGCAAGGAACACACTAGCGCAGTGAAATTGCGTAAACAAGTCTTAGGTGGAAAAATTGACTGGGACAATGAAAAGAATTTACACGTTTTTGTCGCAATCGAAAACGATGAGGTTGTCGGAACAGCTGCGATCCAACTGTATCCCTTTGGTATCGCACGTGTCCGTCAAGTGGCAGTAGCACCAGAATATCAGGGCCAGCACATTGGTGATCAACTGATGAACAGCTTAGAAGAATTTGCCCAAGAGCATGGACATTTGCGCATCATTCTAACAGAACGTAAAACAGCCCAATTGTTTTATATGAAACGTGATTACCAGCGAATGTTGTTTTCATTTAAAAAGCATGAAATTGAATTTTTATGGATGATGAAGACATTGCCAACAGTAGAAGTTCCCGTTTTTTCTGAAAACTAGTCGAACAATTGTCCGCCTCTCAGTGTTATGAAAAAGGAGGAAATCTGTTATGAAGGAGTTATTTGATCCGAGAAGAAAAGAAAACGAACCAAAGAAGCATACAGGCAAGGAATTTGAAAAAATTCGTGTCGAATTAGAAGCTAAATCACGCCTCTTCACCACGACACTTGGAATAGTGAATTATCAAAAGTATCACGAATTATACGATTTGAATTAATAAAAAAGTTTTGAGAGAACACACATGTGTCCTTCTCAAAACTTTTTTACGTTAGAGAATCTGTAGCAAAAAAACGATACCAACAACGCCAACTACGATGCTAAAAAGCACGATGACCACCCGTTTAACCAGGTTGTTCTGGATTGAACGGGAGCTGGTAATTCCTAGAATGGAAAAGATCCCCATCAAAGCAATCAACACATTACAAAAGAACGGATAGTAGCTAAAGGGTAAAGGTGTATAAATCGCGACAAAAGGAAATAAACATAAGACCCCCAAAAGAGACAGAATTGTGAAGCTGATAAATAGCAATGACCGGGCCTTTTTATTTTTGATCAGAAGCGCCGAGGCCGTTCCACCAAAAAATACTGATTAGAATCGAAGATAACCCAAATAAAAGTATCGGAAGAATAATCCCACAAAGAATGAGGGGAAATAGAATCAATACGACATGAAACATAGGACGACTCCTTTCACAAGTACGCTGATCAACCACTCCATTCATCTTGTTTAAATAAGATGAACGGATAACAGACATTTCCTACTATCATTATCTGTGAAAAAGGCTTTGAAAACAACCATTGATAGGCCATTTGTATCGTTCGAGATTGGAAGTCATCACTTTTTAAAATTTCAAAATCAAAACAGCGAAGACTTTTTCAAGGAAAAAGAATTCGCTGATTTTGATTATCGGGCATGAAACGCTTTGTGCAGTAGCTGAGAAATGAGAATGATCACAATTATCCCGAAAATGGCCGAGAGCAAGGAGTTTTGTCCAAATAACAGCCAGAGACTTATGGCGATGATTTCTAATCCAAAGATCACGTACTTCATTTTCAGCTCACTTTCTTTTTGTAAAGAATAGTTGTTAGAGCGTGAAAACGTCAATTGGTTTGCTTCTGCATATGCGAATGGGGGGGGTGTATTTATTATCTACAGTCTAAATGCTGAAGACTTCTTACCTTCTAAAATCTACTGCACTGCCTCTAGCATGACATCCATCTGATCAGGCTCTACATTGCCGGCATAGTTAGGGGTAATAAGGGATAATCCGCCATTTTTATTATTGATCAGATACATCACATTGTTTTGATCTTGTCCGCCGGTACCTGAAAGATGCTGGGTTAGGGTGATTTGAGTGTTTACTTTGACTGTGCGAATGCCGCTTCCGTCCTGAGAGAAAACACGGATTTCCTTTGTTGGAATCGTATCAACTTGGGCCGCAAATTGATCTCCAGAATTCGATTGACGACTAGCAAAGGTTACAGTCGTTCCGCCATTGTTTTGCAAAGTGATTGAAGGAGGAACGTTTACTCCCCGTAAATTAAAGGTAGCAGGGCTACTGAATTGAGTGACATCCACTGCATAGGGAGCTGCTTGATTAACCGCTGCACTTTCTGATGAGTCGGTACTGCTAGAAGAGGCCTCTGTGCTGCTAGAGCTTTGTGAGGATTCACTTGAGTTGCTGACCGAACTTGCTGATGATTTGGAAGAGGACGCACTGATACTGCTCTTTTTAGTGACTGATGATTCAGAGACTTTAACTTCCTTATTGTTGTCTTTTTTGTTATTGCAGCCTGCCAGAAATAGAACGCAAATAACGGCAATAGTAGCGATAGAACTTAATTTTTTTAACATGTTCTCCGTCCTTTTGAAAAATTTTTTCCTAAAATGCGATGTTTTTTTATGAATGACCTATATAGGATAAAAGAACGATTCATTCTTTGAACTATAATATATGAAAACCATCACAAATTTGGATAACTATTATTTTATAGTAAATAGATCAGAAAATACATAGTCATTAATCTGCATAATAGCAATGAATAATGAGCATTTTACGTATGTTATTTACGAGAGAAACAATCTCATCAGTAAAAGGTAAGCAAATAACCACTGCAATCAAAAATCGCAGGGGAGAATCTTTCTTCCCAGTTTAGATCATCTACACCCGTCCTTTATTCAACCTATCTTGCAGCACCTTCACACAATCGGATACTGGGCTAATCAGGCCATCTCGTTTTGTGCCCATTCTTTTTTGCAATGCTAGACAGGTGACAGGACCAAAGTTTCCGTCTACGGGCACACGTAAATAAGCTTGGAGCGCGCGAATCATGTTCGAGCCGCCTGAACCATACTGAACGGATGGAATAAACTGATTTGCAGGGTTTTTGATTTGACCGCTGATATTTCCATCTTTGATAGCGCAATTCAGCACTTCCTGTAAACGTCGAGTGGTGGCGGGACCCCAAGAGCCATCAATCGCTAGGATTCGTTGTTGACTGCTATTTTCACTTTGACCAACAATGCTCGCCTGATTTACGCGAAAATAACGAACTGGTAGGCCTGAATAATCGCCCATCCAGCCAATTGCTTTAGTAACAGCGATGTTTTGACAGCCTTTGGAGTAGGTACAATGCAGTGCATCGCCATTGATATTTCCTAAGAACCAGCCGCAATGTCCAGCTGATCCTAGCGAGGCACCTTCATGACCTGCGACCCATAAATCCCCTCGTCGGACTTCTTGCCGGGTGATTTCCTTAAGTAAAGTCCCGTTCAATCCAAAGAGCGTTTCTGTATTGCCGATGGCGGTATGTTTAGGTAAAAGGCCAGCTGCGATCAGTGAACGGAAAACAAAGCTGGAGCAATCCATGGCACCTGCTCCAAGACGATTCGACATGGAATAACAGATTTTTCCGCGCAAAGCCAAGCCATACTGTAAGGCTGCTTCCGTATTTGGCATTGGATCACCTCTTTTATTCTAATATTTTTATTCGTAGACAGCTTGACATTTTTAACGTTTTTAGCTGTAATTTTCCTACGCATGATTGAGTAGAAAGTGCTTGGGATTTAGTTATCGTTAGGGTCTTCCTTATTTCGACTCCTTCGCCTGAACATCCGCTGGAACAGACCTTCTTTTTCAATAGAATCTTTTGTTGGTTCTGCTGTATGTGGTGTAGGGTACTCCGCTGATTGAACGGAATCTAAGTGATGCTCCATTGATTGATTTTCATGCTGTTCTTCTAAAAAGACTTTATCGGTAAGAACCACTGTTGGAAAGGCGGCTGGTTCCTGTTTGTTTGCTGCGTTAAAAAAGCTGACTGGTTCATTAGCTTGTTCTATTTCAGGATCGTGTTCCGGATCAAAAAGCACTTCTTCTTCATAAATGCGGACTTTTGCTGTGACAACAGAATCAAATAGTTTTACGCCGTCTTGTTCAAAAATATCTAGTGTTGTTAATAGTTCGCAAGCTTCTTTGATTTCT
>CWHL01000165.1_pt1 | contig 2899 bp, 4 predicted proteins | sample 664021 | NCBI WGS metagenome assembly CWHL01 (sample SAMEA3735894, study PRJEB9488) | human gut metagenome | biome: ENVO:mammalia-associated habitat; material: ENVO:feces | place: Malawi | collected 2009-02-27
ACAACACATCTAATAATATTAAAAAAACAAATAAAATTAATAGAAGAAATGTTAAAAAAAGAGCTAATAATATTTATAACTATTTAATTTGTGATTTTTACTTTCTAGCTTTTCAAGCAATGAAGTCGTTCCTCTTCTGCTGCTTATTTATGCAATGACCTGTTAAATAATAAAGAAATGAATTCCTACTGTGTGTTTTTGTGAAGCGTTTGTCTTCTAAAAAAAGAGGCTACGACAAAAGTAATTGTCATAGCCTCTAGCAGTTTAAGTTTATTATTAATGCACCAATTCTAATTGGCGTAGTGCTTTATAAATTCCATCTTGATCATTGGTGTCCGTCACGAGATTGGCGGCATCCTTAACATGATTGGCAGCATTTCCCATTGCCACACCCGTTCCCGCCAAATTCAGCATTTCAATGTCGTTGTTGCCATCACCAAAGGTCACGATATTTTCTGGTTTGATCCCGACTTTTTTCGCTAAAGCTAAAATCGTTTGTGCCTTAGAACCAGGATTAGGAATGATATCAACACTATTCTCGTGCCAGCGAACCAAACGAAATTCTGGGAAAGCCGCTTCAAACTCCTCATCCATTGACTGATCATAAAAGGCACAGCCTTGGTATACTTCATGTTGAGAGAAATAATCTGGTTCATACTCTGGCGCCTGTTGTCCAAAAGAAGACATCGCATTGCGAACCTTTTCCTTGTCAAAATCAGTTACCCGCCCGAAAGAATCTAATCCGAAGAGCATAATGTCGATCTCTCGTTCCGTGGCAAAATCAATCATACGAGTCAACGCTTCACGATCCAGCGTATGCTTATACACCTGCTCATGATCTAAAAATCCTGCAGAACCATTGCAAATAATGTAATTCGTACAGCCTAACTGATGAATCACATCGCCAGCCAACAAGCGGGACCGTCCCGTCGCAATAGTCACTAAATGTCCAGCCTCACGCAATGCCTTCAACGCCTTCATCGTGCTTTCCAAAGGTTTTCTTTGGCTGCTCAACAAGGTACCATCAATGTCTAGTGCGATTAATTTTCTTTCCAAAATTTATCTCTCCATTTTTATGTATTTGCTGCCCTCACGTAGGGCTAACTTACTGAATGAATGCTGCTGTATAAAATCTCTTACCCAATCAGGATTCACCTTACTATAGTCACGCAATGCCCAGCCGATCGCCTTTTGGATGAAAAATTCATCTGTTGTTAGATCCGCTAAGATCGCTTGCGCCAACAATTCTGTATCGGTGCTTTCTTTAAACATCAACTGTAAATTGATCGCTACACGCCGATACCAAAAATTCTCATGCTGATAGAAAAAACGATACACCTGCTCCAACTCTGCTGGATGCGCTAAAACCCACGTAGAAAACACCTTACGCCACGCATCAATACTGTCCCACCAAGTTTTTTCACCTAATAAAGGAAGCAATGCCGCCAGATCCGCTAGTGAAAAACGCAGAATGTTCTTTTGTGCCAAATCAATCGCGTAATACTGATATTCTCGTTCATTCATTCGATAGTTGCGAAAAATCTCTTGTATCAGTTCTTCGATTGATAACATGGTGCTTTCTTTTAAAAAGGGCCGTTCCAATAGTGCTCGCTGCGGCTTTTTGACTCCGCAAAAGGGAAAAAGATCCTTCATGTACCGAGCCATTGGTTCCGCAATCTCGGGTTGATACGGAAAAATCAATGCGTTCATCCTTAATCTCCTTATTCGTTTTAAAGTAAGATTTTTTTCAAATAAAAAAATTAGGTCGATTCAAATGCCGTATATCATTCAACTAATACGTTTATCTACTATTTTACGAACTAGCTCGTAACTAAGTTCGAATTTTTCTAACGTAAGATTCTCGTACGCACACCATTCTTCTAAATACGCTGAAGCGTAAAGAAAAACTGGCAAAGTTGTACTGACATCCTTCATTGTAGAGAAGTTTCAGAGAATTTGCAAAAGCTTCTTACACTATTCTGTTTCAATCTTTTCGCTGTCTTAGAAAAAAGCAATCGTTTTTTGCCAGCACCCAACAATTAACACATTTTTTTCAAAAAAGCAACACTTGAACTTGACTCTGCCCGCTCTTTTCCGTTATACTGACGTTTGTGTAAAATAATGCAGCAGAAGAATAATAGCCCGTCCCCAGTTCGTTGCCAGTATTGGTTCAATTGTGTAACCGCGGCTGCGAAGGTGAAGATTGAAGAACGAACTACACGGATATGAATTTTTCAACGGATTATTTTACTCCAAAACAATTTATTGGAGGAATTTTTAATGTCACGTTATACAGGACCATCATGGAAACAATCTCGTCGTCTTGGTATCTCATTATCAGGAACAGGTAAAGAATTAGCACGTCGTCCATACGCTCCAGGTCAACATGGACCAAACAGCCGTGGAAAGAAATCTGAATACGGCTTGCAAATGTCAGAAAAACAAAAATTACGTTTCATCTACGGATTAAACGAACGTCAATTCCGTAACTTATTCGTACGCGCTAGCAAAATCAAAGAAGGTAAACATGGTGTTAACTTCATGATCTTACTAGAACGTCGTCTAGATAACGTTGTTTACCGTTTAGGTTTGGCTTCAACTCGTCGCCAAGCTCGTCAATTAGTAAACCACGGTCACGTAACTGTCGATGGCAAACGTGTTGACATCGCTTCTTATGAAGTTGAAGTTGGCCAAGTTATCGGTATCCGTGAAAAATCTAAAAACATGGTTACAGTAAAAGAAGCAGTTGAATCAGCTGTTGGTCGTCCAGCTTTTGTTAGCTTCGACGATGAAAAATTAGAAGGTTCATTATCTCGTTTACCAGAACGTGATGAAATCAACCCAGAAATCGACGAATCATTAGTCGTTGAATTCTACAACAAATTAATGTAAGACTTCT
>CWHL01000179.1_pt1 | contig 1785 bp, 2 predicted proteins | sample 664021 | NCBI WGS metagenome assembly CWHL01 (sample SAMEA3735894, study PRJEB9488) | human gut metagenome | biome: ENVO:mammalia-associated habitat; material: ENVO:feces | place: Malawi | collected 2009-02-27
AGAGCAGACGGCTCATAACCGTCCGGTCGTAGGTTCGAGTCCTACAGGGTACATAAAATAAACCCTCTACAGCATTAGTTGGTTGTAGAGGGTATATGTTATTCTAATTACTTTTGTAGATTCAATTATTTGTCTAATTTTTTCTTGACGTCATCCGTGATATCTTCAACTTTTTCTTTTGCGTCTGCCGCTACTTCTTTTACTTTACCAACAGCTTGATCAAGTAGGCCTTCCGCTTTCTTTTTGTTGTCACCAGTTACTTTTCCTGTGGTTTCTTTCGCTTTACCCTTAGCTTTGTCCGTAAAACCTTTGTCTGTCATAATAAAGCCCTCCTTTTATTTCTAATCATATTATAGTAGTAGTTCAAAAGTTAAAGCAAATCATATACATTTAAGGTTAAAAATAATAAATATCTAAGCAAGCAAGGGCGTTTATTTTTATATCAATAAGTTAGAAAATAAGAAGAGACCGCTTGCAAAAATCCAAGCGCAGAGGTATAAATATAGATAAGGTTTTCGTTAAACCTTACTTCTTTCATAACTAAGTTTCATCTTGATCGGCAACCAGTCGTGTGCGGGCTGGTTGTTTCTTTGTGTAGTGTATCACTTTGTCATGAGTGTATCATTTGCAAAGAAATCGGTTTCTAGGTAACATCTACTCTATTGGGAAGTCACTCGCCCATAAAAAAAGGGAACGTCAGATACAGTTACTTGGGGAAGTGGACTGTGGGGAAGATCTGACGTTCTATTCTGTATTATAACACGTTTTAAAAATAATAATCCTTATTTAAGAGTATCCCTAGTTCAATTGGTAGAATACTCCGGTTCATATCGGAAGATGCGGGTTCGAGGCCTGCGGGGTACATAAAAGACCTCTCAAGGTGAGGGGTCTGTTTTTAAAGGTAAGTATTCAACTTACTGATTATTTGAAATCATATCTAAAATAACTAAATCTTCTTTCGCTTCACTCATATAGGTTTTATAAAGAGGGCTGTCAATTTTGAGTCCTTTTCCAGTATATATCGGGATTTCACGCTCTACAATCTTTCCTCTCTTTCCTCGAATAGAAATAGATATCTTGATTGATTTAACAACTGAATTAGTTTCTTTTTTTCCTGAAAGTCCACCTAATACCATACCAGCGCCGCCCAAAAGTACATTACCAGCTATCGCTCTCCCAATTGATACGCCACCTTTTGTTATAGAGGCTTCATCTTGAATAAGTTCATACGATAGCAGTTCTTCGGAATCAAATTTTCCGTTCATTTGTTTTATAAGTTCGAATACACCTTTAATTTCGTTGTACTCAATGTGTTTAGAACGCAAAGGCGTGTAATTCTTTTCGTTTTTCTTCTCTTTTTTTATCTCTTTTTTTTCTTGAACTCTTTGAATACGGGTTTCGTCTGTTCGCCAATCATTGAAGGATTCCATTCCTTTTTCACCAGCTTTTTTAGAAATATTTAAAGCCTGTTTACCCAACTTTCCCCAATCAACCATAAATAAGCCTCCTAAATAATTCTTTTTCTTAGTCAAAGTTTATCATAAGTTACGTAATTTAGGATAGTAGTAGGGTAACGTGGCTAATGTATAAAAAAGAATCCAAATTACATCATAATATTAGTTTTCCAATTTCTACATTAGATTGAAAATGACCATACTTTGACCATATATAATAGAAGAAACTAGAATATTCCAGAACTTCGAATTGAAGAATAAACTTCGACATGGTTGCATTTGAGTCTATCTAGAATAGGTTAGGACTACCCTAGATAGACTATGCAAAATA